>Ga0306922_10007439_pt1 | contig 10575 bp, 9 predicted proteins | sample sta12Cox44000082_FD_203758 | JGI IMG/M metagenome (GOLD analysis project Ga0306922, IMG submission 203758) | Lab enrichment of tropical soil microbial communities from Luquillo Experimental Forest, Puerto Rico - statoxic.12C.oxic.44.000.082 (v2)... | ecosystem: Environmental > Terrestrial > Soil...
CGCTGGCGGTGCGGGGGGCACGGGCGCTGGCTGACCACCTGCACCATGAGGCTCATTAGCCTCTTTGGCACCATCGGTCCCGGACGGGCAAGGGGATGGGGTGGTCACACCAGGAATCCTTCAGCACGCCTGCCCGTTGCCGCCAGCACCGCCTGGGCCCGGCGCCCGGCGCATGCTTGCTTGCATAGCCCCCAGGCCCGATGCCAGGCAGCCGACGGGTGGGCCGCCGCCCTGCTCAGCGGGCTGGCACCAGCCGGCCTGTTATCCACCAGGCCGTCATCAGCCGCGCAGTCATCAGCTGACTGGGAGCACAACGACTCGCCGGTTGGGCTCCTCGCCCTCCGACTCACTGCGCAGGCCGGCTGCGGCGACCGCGTCGTGCACGATCTTGCGCTCGAAGGGGGTCATCGGATCGAGGCGACGGGCGACCCCGGTCCGGCTGACATCCTCGGCGGCTTCCCGCCCGAGTGCCGTCAGCTCGGTCCGGCGGTGGGCCCGGTAACCGCCGACATCCAGCATGATCCTGGTCCGCACGCCGGTCTGCCGGTGCACCGCCAGCCGGGTCAGTTCCTGGAGCGCTTCCAGTACCTCGCCGTTGCGCCCCACCAGTTCGGACAGCGTCGCCCCGACCACGGATACCAGTGCCCGGTCGCCTTCCACGTCCATGTCGATGTCGCCATCGAGGTCGGCCACGTCGAGCAGGCCCTCCACATAATCGGCAGCTATCTCGCTCTCCTGCTCCAGGTCCGCCACGTTCCGCGGGTGTTCGGCTGCTGACTCCCCGTCGTCCTCCCCGTCCCCGTCCCCGTCAGGCCCGGGCCCGATGGCGTCTGCGCCGTCCGTGGTGGCGGTGGCGGGCGGCCCGCCGGGATCTGCTGCCGCTGGCCCGGCTGTCGCTGGCTCATCGCCGCCGGCGGTTACCTCCCCGGCAGCTGGCAGCTCGTCAGGGTTCTCTGGGTCGGTCACGGCAGCCATGTTCTCACGCTGGCTCACAACCGGATCCTCCTCATCGCCGGGCCGGGCTGTCTGCAGTCGTCATGCTGGATTCCCGGCCGCCGGGGCCGTGGCGCCGCGCCTCCGGTCACCGGTGGTACCCGGCCGCCGCCAGCCCCGGCGTCACCCACTGGCCCGGCATGCCCTCTGGCTGCTGGTACCGTCTGCCGCCCGTCAATCCGTCACCGCTTGCCCGAGCGCTTGCGCCGGGACTGCCGGGATGGCTGCTGCCGGACGAGTTTAGTATCCGGTGGCGGTGGCGGTGGCGGTGGTGCCTCGGGTTCGGACCGGCGGGTCAGCCTGCGCAGCCTGCCCGACCCGTTGGCCGGCGCCTGGCCGGACGCGGTCGCTGGCTTCGCTGCCGAGGGAGCGGTGGATGGCTTCCGCCCGGACTGCGGCCGGCTGGCCGCGGCCGTCGCTGGCTTGGCTGCAGAGCCGGCCGGCTTGGCCGGCAAAGCCTTGCCTGAGGCCGGCTTGCTGGTCACCGCCGGCTTGGCCGGGGTCGTCGTCCCGCCCGGGCCGGCCACCCCGGCGGCCGTGTTGGGTACCGGCATCGGGTACCGCTTGAACAGCACGTACTGCTGGCCAAGCGTCCAGATGTTGGTGGTGACCCAGTACATGACCAGCCCGAATGCCCAGTACAGGCCGGACAGTGCGAACAGCGGCACGATGTAGGCCATGTATTTCTGCGACGCCGCCATCGGGTTGTCCGGCGTCATCTGCGGGGTCATGCCGCGCTTGGTGCTCTGCCGGACGGTCATGTAGGTGGTGGTCACGCTGATGAGGACCGCGATCAGGATGACGATCCGGGACTCCAGCGTCTGGCCCGGCAGCGGGAACAGGAACTTGTCCGGGATGTGGGCGCCGAAGATATCCGCGTGCTGCGCTGACAGCACCAGCGTGCGGCTGAGCCCGTAGGGGAGCGGCAGCCCGGGGTGCCAGCCTGAAATCCCCCGCAGCACGCTGAACAAGGCGAAGAACAGCGGCATCTGGCCGAGCAGCGGCAGGCAGCCGGCCAGTGGATTGGCCCCGTTCTCCTTGTACAGCCGCATCGTCTCTTCGTTGAGCGTCTGCCGGTCGTTCTTGTACTTCTTCTTCAGTTCCGCGAGCTGCGGGGCCAGTGCCGACATCTTGCGGGTGGCGTGCATCTGCTTGATGAACAGCGGCACCAGGATCAGCCGCATCAGAACTACCAGGATGACGATCGTCAGCACCCAGGTGAGCCCGCTGGCCGGGCTGAGGAAGGTGCTCAGCCCGGAATGGATCTGCTCGATGACCCAGGCGACCGCGTTGTACAGGGGGGTGAGCGGGTTCACGAGCTAGCTCCCTCGGGACGGACCGGCCGGCTGGGCACGGCGGGCGGCACGGGGTCATAGCCGCCGGGGTGGAAGGGGTGGCAACGCCCGATCCGGCGCACGGCCAGCCACGACCCACGGAGCGCACCGTGCGCACGTACTGCTTCCAGCCCATACTCACTGCAGGAGGGCGCGAACCGGCACCGCTGGCCGAGCAGTGGGCTGACAAAGCGCCGGTACAGGCTGATCACGGTGATGATCAGCCAGGCGGCCGGTGATGGCCTGGCTGCCGCCACCAGCCCCACGGGCATCGTCATCGCCGCTCCACCCCTACCTGCTGCCGCATGAGGACATCCATCACCAGGTCAAGCTCGGCAGCAAGATCTGCCTGGCGCGCGGTCGCGGCCGACGGATGCGCCCGGACCACAAGCAGGCTACCTCCCGGCAGCGAGGGCAGGTACTCACGGACCAGTGGCCGCAGGCGGCGGCGGACCCGGTTCCGCACCACCGCGATTCCCACTGCCCGGCTCACCACGAACCCGGCCCGCGGCGGTATGTCCTGGTCACCGGGCGGCACGAACAGGTGCCCGGTCAGCAGCTCCCGGCTCGCCCGGCTGCCCTGCCGGACCGCCAGTGAGAAATCACGCCGCCGCCCCATCCGGGACGCTGCCGGGAGCACCAGCGACTCCGTGCACGGCCGGGTCAGACGCTGACCCGGGACCGGCCCTTGCGGCGCCGGGCGGCCAGCACCGCGCGCCCGGCCCTGGTCCGCATGCGCAGCCGGAAGCCATGCGTCTTCGCGCGACGGCGGTTGTTCGGCTGGAACGTGCGCTTGCTCACGGGTGACTCCCGGTCCGGTGCTGCTTACTACCCGACCCAGCGGCCATACGCATGAGGGCACAGCAAAAAAGCCCTGGGTGACTGGGTGTGTCAACGTTACGCGCCCAGTCACCGCCGGTCAAACCAAGCGCCCGGAACGGCCGCCGGAACGGCCGTTTGCCAAACGCGCACCCGGCCCGCAGCCTAGGCTGTGGATAACCCATCCGGGCGCACCGCAGCAGCCATATCAGTGATCATGAGCCCTGCGTACCGGCGGCACGGACGGTTCGCGCACGAGATGAAATGCGGCGTGCACAGCTTGTGGAAAAGACTGTTGATCACAAGTGGGGGTGAGGTGACGACGTGACAAGCGAGACCGATCTGGGGGAGGTCTGGGCGAAGTCGCTGGACGAGCTCTCTGACCTGAATATCGAGCCCCACCAGCGGGCGTGGCTGCGGCTGACCCGCCCACTCGGGCTGGTCGAGAACACGGCGCTGATCGCCACCCCCAACGAGTTCGTGAAGGAGCAGCTCGAGACCCGGCTGCGGGCGCTCATCACGCATGCGCTGTCCCGTGGGCTCGGCCGTAACATCCAGCTCGCGGTGACCGTGGACCCGGCTGCCGTCGGCGCGCCAGCCGCACCGCCGTCACCCGCCGATGTGCCCGGCGAGCTGGACCAGCCAGGCCAGGTCCCGGTGCCACCCGACGCGGGCAGCCCGCCGTTGCCGGGCGGCGCTGGCGGCCAGGAATACGGCGGCCCGGCCGGCGGCCCGCCAGTTCCCGGCGGCCCAGCCCTCGGCGGCCCGGCCGCCGCTGGCCCGGCACCGGACCGACTCGCCCCGCCGCCGGACGGTCACGGCCAGGGCCACCTGACCGGCCTGCCGCCCCGTCCCAACGGCCAGCCCAGCGGCAACGGCCCGGCGCTGACCCGTCCCGCTCCCGCCCAGGCCCGGCTCAACCCCAAGTACACCTTCGAGACCTTCGTCATCGGCTCCAGCAACCGGTTCGCGCACGCCGCGGCGGTTGCGGTCGCGGAAGCGCCGGCCAAGGCCTACAACCCGCTATTCATCTACGGCGACTCCGGGCTGGGCAAGACCCACCTGCTGCACGCCATCGGGCACTACGCGCAGAGCCTCTACCAGGGGGTCCGGGTGCGTTACGTCAGCTCGGAGGAGTTCACCAACGACTTCATCAACATGATCCGCGACGGCAAGCAGGACGGTTTCCGCCGCCGTTACCGGGACGTGGACGTGCTGCTGGTGGACGACATCCAGTTTCTGGAGCACAAGGAAGGGACCCAGGAGGAGTTCTTCCACACCTTCAACACGCTGCACAACGCCAGCAAGCAGATCGTCATCTCCAGTGACCGTGCCCCCAAGCGGCTGGTGACACTGGAGGACCGGCTCCGCAGCCGGTTCGAATGGGGCCTGCTGACCGACGTCCAGCCGCCCGAGCTGGAAACCCGGATCGCGATCCTGCGCAAGAAGGCGGTCCAGGAAGGGCTGAACGCGCCACCCGAGGCGCTCGAGTACATCGCCTCCCGGATCTCCACCAACATCCGCGAGCTGGAAGGCGCGCTGATCCGGGTGACCGCGTTCGCCAGCCTCAACCGGCAGTCCGTCGATCTGCAGCTGGCCGAGATCGTGCTCAAGGACCTCATCCCGGAGGCGCAAGGCCCGGAGATCACCGCGGCCACCATCATGGGCCAGACCGCCTCCTACTTCGGCCTGTCCATCGACGACCTGTGCGGCACCTCCCGCTCCCGGGTGCTGGTGACGGCCCGGCAGATCGCCATGTACCTGTGCCGGGAACTGACCGAGCTGTCGCTGCCCAAGATCGGTCAGCAGTTTGGCGGCCGCGACCACACCACCGTGATGCACGCCGAGCGGAAGATCCGCTCGCTGATGGCCGAGCGCCGGTCGATCTTCAACCAGGTCACCGAGCTAACCAACCGCATCAAGCAGCAGGCACGGTCTGGATGACCGGCCAGGTACCGGCAGCGATGACGACGATCGGTCCACACAGGCTGTGGATATCCCTGTGGACACCCTTGGGATGCCCGGCGGACAACGGTGCCCGCCCAGTGGGTAACCGGGCCGGATCCAGCCTGCGTACCGGCGGTGTCCACCGGCCAGGCCCGGGCAGGAGCGGGTCGTGCACAGGCCCTGTGGGCAGCTGGAACCTCGGTCACCTGGGCCATCGGCCGCCGTCCCCAGCACCCACCGTTCCTACGGCTACTACGTTCTGTTTTTCATCTCCAAAACCACTACGTAGTAGGCAGCTGGCTCCCGTGCGCACGGGGCCCGCCCGGGCCAGCATCCGCTTGGGCCACAGCAGGCAACAGAAGGGCAGCTTCCGGTGAAGATCGAGGTAGACCGCGACGCGCTGGCGGAGGCCGTCGCCTGGACCGCACGCGGGCTGCCGGCCCGTCCGGCCGTCCCGGTCCTGGCCGGAATGCGGCTGGAGGCAGGCCGTGAGCTCACCCTGGCAAGCTTCGATTACGACGTGTCCGCACAGGCCAGCATCCCAGTCGCGACCGAAACGGAAGGGACGGTGCTGGTCTCGGGCCGGCTGCTGGCCGAGATCACCCGCAGCCTGCCTGCCCGGCCGGTGCAGATCTCGGCCGACGGCAGCCGGGCCACGCTGACCTGCGGCAGCACCACGTTCAGCCTGCTGACGATGCCGGTCGAGGACTACCCGAGCCTGCCGGGGATGCCGCCTGCCGCGGGCTCGGTCGGCAGCGACGCGTTCGCCACCGCGGTCGGCCAGTCCGCCACGGCGGCCGGGCGGGATGACACGCTGCCGGCCCTGACCGGCGTCCGGATCGAGATCGAGGATGACATTCTCACCCTGGTGTCCACCGACCGGTACCGGCTGGCCATCCGCAAGCTGCGGTGGAACCCGGCCCGGCCGGAGCTCAGCGCCGCCGTGCTGGTCCCGGCCAAGGCAATGGCCGACACCGCCCGCGCCCTCACCACCGGCGCGGAGGTATCGATCGCCCTGGCCCTGCCCGGTGAGGAGAGCAGCGGAGGCGAGGGCATGATCGGGTTCGAGGGAGGTGGCCGCCGGACCACCACCCGGCTGCTCGGTGGCGACTTCCCGGCTTATCAGACGCTGCTCCCGACCAGCGCGGAGTCGGTCGCGGAACTGGCCACTGCCCCGTTCGCAGAGGCGGTCAAGCGGGTCGCGCTGGTCGCCGAGCGCAACACGGCAGTGCTGCTGTCGTTCTCGGCCGGGCAGCTGGTCCTGGAGGCGGGCACTGGCGATGAGGCGCAGGCAGTGGAAGTGCTCGACGCCGCGCTGGAAGGCAAAGAGATCCAGATCGCGTTCAACCCGGCCTACCTGCTGGATGGGCTGGCGGCGCTCGATTCCGACACAGTCCGGATATCGTTCACCGAGCCGTCCAAGCCGGCGCTGATCACCGGCAAGCCGTCGCCCGATGCCGAGCCCGACTATCGCTACCTGGTGATGCCCAAAGCCATCCGGTGACTAGCGTTGGACCCGGACGACGACGACGGGAGCACGCTATGCAGATCGGCATGATCGGGCTCGGCCGGATGGGCGGCAACATGGCCGAGCGGCTCCGCCGGGCCGGGCACGAGGTGGTCGGCTACGACCGCGATCCCGGCCTCAGCGACGTGACCAGCCTGGACGAGCTCGTTGCCCGGCTGTCCCCACCCCGGGCGGTGTGGGTGATGGTGCCGGCCGGTGAGCCCACCCGCCAGACCGTCACCGACCTGGGCAACCTGCTGGCCGAGGGTGACCTGGTGATTGACGGCGGCAACTCCCACTACATTGACGACCAGGCGAACGCGGCCAGGCTCGGAGAGCGGCAGATCGGGTTCATCGACGCCGGGGTATCCGGCGGGGTGTGGGGCCTGCAGAACGGCTACGGCCTGATGGTCGGCGGTGCCGACGCCGACGTCGAGCGGCTCATGCCGGTCTTCGAAGCGCTCAAGCCAGCCGGTGACTCCGGGTTCGTGCATGCCGGGCAGGCCGGGGCCGGCCACTTCGCGAAGATGGTGCACAACGGCATCGAGTACGGGCTCATGCAGGCCTACGCCGAGGGCTACGAACTGCTCAACGCCGCTGACATCGTGACCGACGTGGCCGGGGCATTCCGCAGCTGGCGGGAAGGCACGGTGATCCGCTCCTGGCTGCTCGACCTGCTGGTGCGGGCGCTGGACGAGGATCCGGGGCTGGCGAAGATCCGCGGCGTCGCGCAGGACTCCGGTGAGGGCCGGTGGACGGTGCAGGCGGCGATCGACCACGCCGTGCCGATGCCGGTGATCAGCTCGGCACTGTTTGCGCGCTTCGCCTCCCGCCAGGACGACTCCCCCGCGATGAAGGTGGTCGCCGCGCTGCGCAACCAGTTCGGTGGCCACGCCGTCACCGCCTCCGGCACCGACCCTGCCTAATCCGGGGCACCGGTGGCCCGGCGGTCCTGCCCGGCTGACGGGGTTCGCCGGTAGCCTCCTGATGTGCATCTGTCCCGGCTCGCGCTCACGGATTTCCGGTCGTATGCCGCGGCCGAGCTGAGCCTGGAGCCGGGCATCAGCACCCTGCTGGGGCTGAATGGGCAGGGCAAGACCAACCTGGTCGAGGCGGCCGCGTACGTGGCCACTCTCGGCTCGCACCGGGTGGCCACCGACACGCCGCTGGTCCGCACCGGCGCCCAGCGCGCCATCATCCGTGCCCTGGTCACCGGCCCCGGCGGCGACAGCCTGGTCGAAATCGAGATCAACCCCGGCCGGGCCAACCGGGCCAGGCTGAACCGGGTGCCGGTGAGCAGGCCGCGGCAGGTGCTCGGGGTGCTGCGGGCGGTGCTCTTCGCACCCGAGGACCTGGCCCTGGTCAAGGGAGATCCCGACCAGCGGCGCCGGTTCCTGGACGACCTCCTGGTGGCCAGCGCACCCCGGTACGCCGCGGTCCGGTCCGACTACGAGCGGGTGCTGAAGCAGCGGACCGCGCTGCTCAAGTCGCTGCGGGCGGTGCCCGGCGCGCGTGCCTACGCCCGGGCCGGTGCCCAGGGCGCCGCCGGCCCCGGCCAGGCGGAGGGGGAGCCCGGCCGCGCCAACGGCGCCCACGGCACGCTCGACGTGTGGGACGAGCACCTGGCCAGGACCGGCGCCGCCCTGCTGGCCGCGCGGATCACCCTGACCAGCGCACTGCGGCCACTGGTGACCCGGTCATACCAGGCGGTTTCGGGGACTGCCGGGGAGGCGGGGGTCAGCTACCGCCAGTCGTTGCGCCATCAGGTAACCGAAGCCGGGCAAGACGGGAGCCCGGCTGTCCCGGCTGAGCCGGACGCGGACCAGGGCCAGCTCGCGGATGGGCTGCGGGAGGCGCTGGCGCGGGTGCGCGGCGACGAGCTGGAGCGCGGCATGTGCCTGGTCGGCCCGCACCGGGACGACCTGGAGCTGCGCATCGGCGGCCTGCCGGCCCGCGGTTACGCCAGCCACGGCGAGTCATGGTCGATGGCACTGGCGCTGCGGCTGGCCGCGTTTGAGGCGCTGCGGGGCGACGGGGACGACCCGGTGCTGCTGCTCGACGACGTGTTCGCCGAACTGGACACGGGCCGCCGGGAGCGGCTGGCGGCCCTGGTCGCCGGGGCGGAGCAGGTGCTGGTCACCGCGGCGGTACCGGCGGACGTACCGGAGGCGCTGCACGGCGCCCGGTTCACGGTCGCGGACGGGACGGTGTCGCATGCCTGACGACCCCGGCCTGACCGGGCCGGACCGGGCGCGGCTGGCGGCGGAGGCGCTGGCGGAGGCGAAGGCGGACGCCCGGGCGCGGGGCGAGCACGGCCCGGTGACCGACACCGCTGCCAAACGACCGCGGGGTGGTGACCCGGCTGGCAGCGCACCGCGCCGTCCGGGGCGGGGCCGCCGGGACGATCCGCAGCCGCTGGCGGCCGCGATCGACGGGCTGCTGGCCGACCAGGGCTGGCGCACGGACGTGGCGGTCGGCTCGGTGTTTGGCCGGTGGGACCAGATCGTGGGCCCGGAGGTGGCCGCGCACACCCGGCCTGGGGGGTTGACCGACGGCGAGTTGCTGGTGATCGCCGACTCGACCGCGTGGGCGACACAGGTCAGGCTGCTGGCCGCCACCCTGGTCCGGCGGCTGAACACCGAACTGGGCCACGGCACCGTGCGCCGGGTGAAGGTCCGGGGCCCGGTGCCACCCCGCCCGAGCGGCCCGTGGCGGGTTCGAGATGGGCGCGGGCCACGTGACGACTACGGCTGATCTTAGGGGTTCTTCCAGGTAAAATATTGGTAGCGCCTGGGCCGACCGTGGCGGGGCCTGCGTCGCCCGGCAGCGCATCCCTTTCAGGAGGAATTTGCCCTTGTCTTACGACGCACGCTCGATCACGGTCCTGGAGGGCCTTGAGGCGGTCCGTAAGCGTCCCGGCATGTATATCGGCTCGACCGGCGAACGTGGCCTCCACCATCTGGTGTACGAGGTGGTGGACAACGCTGTGGACGAGGCACTTGCGGGGTTCGCCGACCGGATCGATGTCACCCTGCTGCCCGATGACGGGGTCCGGGTGGCCGACAACGGCCGTGGCATCCCGGTGGACAACCACCCGGTGGAGAACCGGCCCGCGGTCGAGGTCGTCCTGACCACGCTGCATGCGGGCGCCAAGTTCGACGGCAAGTCCTATGCGGTGTCCGGCGGGCTGCATGGCGTCGGCGTGTCGGTGGTGAACGCGCTGTCGTCGCGGCTGGAGGTGGAGATCCGGCTGGACGGCCACGTCTGGCGCCAGTCATATCAGGTGGGCGACCCGGCGACCGAACTGGCCCGGGGCGAGCAGACGGACAGCACCGGGACGACGATCACGTTCTGGCCGGACCCGGACATCTTCGAGACCACCGAGTGGAGCTTTGAGACCCTGTCCCGGCGGCTGCAGGAGATGGCCTTCCTCAACCGCGGGCTGGCCATCACCCTGACCGACCAGCGGCCTGCCCACATCAACGGCGAGCCGCGCGTGGTCAGGTACTGCTACCAGGGCGGGATCGCCGACTTCGTGCGTTACCTGAACGGCACCAAGGAGCCGGTGCACGCGACGGTGATCGAGTTCGGCGAGGAAGGCAGCGGCATCGCGGCCGAGATCGCCATGCAGTGGAACTCCTCCTACGCCGAGTCGGTCTACACCTTCGCCAACACGATCAACACCGCAGAGGGCGGCACGCATGAGGCGGGCTTCCGCGCGGCGCTGACCACGATCGTCAACAACTACGCCCAGCAGCAGAAACTGGTCCGGGACAAGGACGAGCCGCTGTCCGGCGAGGACGTCCGGGAAGGCCTGGCCGCGATCGTGTCGGTCAAGCTGGCCAACCCCCAGTTCGAGGGGCAGACCAAGACCAAGCTCGGCAACACCGAGGCCAGGTCGTTCGTGCTGAAGGTGTGCAACGACCACCTGCGCGACTGGTTCGAGCGCAACCCGGGTGAGGCCAAGGACATCAT
>Ga0306922_10007440_pt1 | contig 10575 bp, 11 predicted proteins | sample sta12Cox44000082_FD_203758 | JGI IMG/M metagenome (GOLD analysis project Ga0306922, IMG submission 203758) | Lab enrichment of tropical soil microbial communities from Luquillo Experimental Forest, Puerto Rico - statoxic.12C.oxic.44.000.082 (v2)... | ecosystem: Environmental > Terrestrial >...
ATCACCGGGCAGCCAACCGTGGTCGGCAGGCCCGCCACATCGATGCAATCCTTGACCGCGAGCCGCGGGCCCGGGCCGGCGGTCGCCAGTCGCACGATCCAGGTCGGGCTGCCCCCGTCGTGATCCATACGGTCATTGTGGCAAGGCGGGTCCGGGGGTCGTCCGCGGGGGGAACAGAGCGCAGCCAAGAAGTCACGGACTCTTCGCCTGAAAGTCATGGCGGCTGCGGCACTTCGATCCTCTCGTAGCGCACCTTGTGAGCATGAGGGTCGCGATTATTACCGAATCGTTCCCGCCCGACGTCAACGGCGTCGCGCACTGCGTGGTGCGGGTAGCCGAACTCCTCGCCGCCCGCGGCCACCAGCCACTTGTCATCGCGCCGGAGCCGCCGCGGACCAAGCGGTCGCCGGACGAGGACAAAGATCCCGGACCGTTCACCTTCCCCGTGGTGCGGGTCCACGCCGTGCCGCTGCCTGGCTACCCGAGCTTCCGGCTCGGCCTGCCCAGCCGCCGCCTGCGTAACGCGCTGATCAAGCACCAGACCGAGGTCGTTCACCTGGCCAGCCCGGTCGTGCTCGGCGCGCACGGGGCCGCCGTGGCCAACCGGCTGGGCCTGCCCATGGTCGCCGTCTTCCAGACCGACCTGCCGTCCTACGCCCACGCCTACGGGCTCGGCCGGCCCGGCGAGGCACTCGCGTGGCGGTGGCTGCGCCGCATCCACAACCGCGCCGCGCGGACGCTGGCTCCGTCCCGGGGCACCGCGACCGATCTGCTCGGCCGCGGGATCGGCAACGTCTGGCTGTGGGGCCGCGGAGTAGACACGACCCGCTTCGACCCGGCCCGGCGCAGCACCCAGATCCGAGCCCGCCTGGCGCCCGGCGGTGAGCTGATCGCTGGCTACGTGGGCCGCCTGGCCCCGGAAAAGCACGTCGAGCTGCTGACCGGGATCACCGCCCTGCCGGGCGTCCGGCTGGTCATCGTCGGCGCCGGGCCGGCCGAGGCCGCACTGCGCCAGCAGATTCCCGATGCCCTGTTCCTGGGCGAACGCCGCGGTGACGACCTGGCAGCCATCTACGCGAGCCTCGACGTGTTCGTACACAGCGGGCCGTACGAGACGTTCGGGCAGACGCTGCAGGAGGCCGCCGCGAGCGGGCTCCCGGTGGTGGCCCCGGCCGCGGGCGGACCGCTGGACCTGGTCGAGGACGGCGTGACCGGTTACCTGGTACCGCCTAATGACGCGAGCGCCTTCCCGGCCGCGGTGGCGCGGCTGGCCGCTGACCCGGCAGCCCGGGCCGCGTTCGGCGCGGCCGGGCGGCACAAGGTTCTCGGCCGCAGCTGGCCCGCGCTGACCGAGGAGCTGATCGGCCACTACGCCGCGGTTCTGGGCCGACCCCGACGGGCCAAGGTCTCGATATGAGGATCGTGCGACTGGCGAACTATGTCGCACCCAACTCCGGCGGACTGCGCACCTCGCTGCGCGAACTCGGCGCCGGCTACCTAGCCGCGGGCCATGAACCGGTGCTGATCATTCCCGGCGAGCGGGACGGTGACGAGCAGACCCCGCAGGGCCGGGTGATCACGCTGAGCGGGCCCCGGATCCCGTTCACCGGCGGATACCGGGCGCTGCTGCGCAAGCAGCGGGTGGCCGCCCTGCTCAGCGAGCTGCGGCCGGACACGCTCGAGGTGTCGGACCGGACCACGCTGCGCTGGACCGGCCGGTGGGCGCGCGAGCACGGCGTGCCCGCCGCGATGATCTCGCACGAGAGTCTCACCGCGCTGACGAGGATGGCCGTACCCGGGCTGGACCTGCCCGGGCTGTCCCGGTGGGGTCCGGCGTTGGCCGCAGTCGACGCGGTCAACCGGCGCACGGTCCGCGCCTACCAGCGGGTGATCTGCACCACCGCCTGGGCAGCCACCGAGTTCGAGCGGATCAGCGCCGTCAACCTGGTCCGCGCCCGGCTCGGCGTCGACCTGACCACCTTCGCCGCGCCCCCGGGTGACGAGCAGATCAAGCGGGTCAGGGACGGCTATGCGGCGCCGGGCGAGACGCTGCTGGTGCACTGCGGACGGCTGTCACCGGAGAAGAAGCCGCAGCGCTCGCTGAACACGCTCGCCACCCTGCGGACGAACGGCCTGTCCGCCCGGCTCGTGGTGGCCGGCGACGGCCCGCTACGCCGCCGCCTGGAACGCCGCGCGGCACGTGACCGGCTGCCGGTCACGTTCGCCGGCTTCCTGCCCGACCGTTCCGATCTGGCCGAGCTGCTGGCCGCCGCCGATGTGGCCATCGCCCCGGGCCCGGCGGAGACCTTCGGGCTGGCCGGCCTCGAGGCGCTCGCCTGCGGGACGCCGGTGGTGGTGAGCGCGGAGTCCGCGCTACCCGAGGTGGTGGCCGAGGCCGGGACCAGCGTGGCCGGCGAGGACCTGGCCGCCGGGGTCATGACCGTGCTGTCCTGGCCGGAGCCGGCCCGCAGGGCCGCGGCCCGGGCCCGCGCCGAACGCTTCGGCTGGCCAGCGGCCGTGCAAGCCTTCCTGGCCATCCACGAGGGCTTGGTAACGGGTGAGACAGCCGGACGAGGCCGGACCGAGAACGGGGTGGCATCCACGGCAGAGGGCGGGTCCGCGGCCAGAGCCGCGGTGACCGCCGAGCGGAGGCGGGCATGACGACCTTTGTCGCGCTCGGCGACTCGATCACGGTGGGCATGGGCGACCCGGCACCCGAAGGTGGCGGCTGGCGTGGCTGGGCCGCCCTGCTGGCGGCCAGCCTGCCGCAGCCCGTCATGCACAATCTGGCCACGCTGGGCGCGCTGGCGGCGGACGTGGAGCATATTCAGCTGCCGGCCGCCACGGCGCTGAAGCCCGACGTGGCCAGCGTGGTGGTCGGCATCAACGACACTTTGCGCGGCAACTTCGACCCGCAGCGTACGAGCGCGGCGCTGGCCGGCACGGTGGCGGGCCTGCGGGCGGCGGGCGCTCAGGTGCTGACCATGCGGCTGCCAGACCCCGGGCAGATGTTCGGCATGCCGAAGTCGCTGGCCAAGCCGCTGGGACGGCGGATGCGCGCGGTGAACGACGCCGTGGACGAGATAGCGCTCCGCTACGACACACTGCACCTGGACGCGGCGCGCGATCCGGCCATCTACGAGCGGCGCTACTGGAGCGTGGACAGGCTGCACCCGAACGAGCGCGGGCACCGCTTCGTCGCGTGCCAGTTCCACGCCCTGCTGGCCGCGGCGGGCATCCCGGTAGGTCCCGGTCCCGACCCCGAGCCGTCCACTCCCCCGCCGTCGCGGATGTCGGAGGTCTGCTGGATGGCCACCAAGGGCACCACGTGGCTGGCCCGGCGGTCCCGCGACCTGGTCCCGGCGCTGCTGGCTCTGGCCATCCGCGAGCTGCTGACCGCCGACGAAGACGCCGCCGAGCAGGAACTGGTCCCGGTCTCCGAGAACCCCTCAACCTGAACGCGTTCAGACGACATTCAGGAAACTTAGAGCAATGCGGAGGGCTGCCCTTGGCTTGCCTCAAGGTCCGCGGCCGAACATCAAAGCGTAAAGCGAGGGAGGTCTGGGGGGAGGCGTCCCCCCGGAGAAATAAGGACGAAGCCGCCCAGGCCGCGGCTCGCGAGGAGAGGCAAGAGCCATGAGCCACACATTTGGCGAAGAGAACCCGGAGCAGGCAGGCCCGGCGCAGACCCCTGCCGGGGGACAGGCCCAGGGGGCCCAGGCGGCCCAGGGTCACGCCTATGGTTACCCGAACCCGCAGGGCTACCCGGCAGATCCCGGCGCGGCGGGCGGATCTGGCTACGCGGGCGGCGCGTGGTATGCGGGCGGTCCCGGTTACGGCGAGCCGCCGGTGCCGCCGCGGCGGAGCCGCAAGCGCGGGCTGATCGCGACCGGCGCGGTGGCGCTGCTCGCCGGGGGCGCGCTGGGCGGATTGATCGGGAGCATGAACCACACCGCGGCGGGCACCGTCACGGCCGCGTCGAGGACCGCGCTGTCCGCCAGTCAGATCGCCTCCCGGGTGGACCCGGGGCTGGTTGACGTGGTGTCGACCGACGGCGACCAGGGCGCGACCTCGGCCGGCACCGGCATCGTGCTGTCCTCCAACGGCGAGGTGCTCACCAACAACCACGTGATCGACGGCGCCACCTCGATCAAGGTCACCGACATCGGCAACGGCAAGACCTACACGGCCACGGTGGTCGGCTACGACGCCAGCCACGACGTGGCGGTCATCCAGCTTCAGGACGCATCCGGGCTGACCACCGCCAACCTGGGCGACTCCTCCACGGTGCACGCCGGCGACAACGTGACCGCCCTGGGCAACGCCGGGGGCAAGGGCGGAACCCCCTCGGTCGCGAGCGGCACGGTGACCGCACTGAACCAGTCGATCACCGCGTCGGACGAGCTGTCCAGCGCCAGCGAGCAGCTGACCGGGCTGATCGAGACCAACGCGCCCATCCAGCCCGGTGACTCGGGTGGCCCGCTGGTCAACGCCTACGGCCAGGTGATCGGCATGGACACCGCCGCGGGCTCCAACTCTCCGGTCCCGGACCAGTCCTCGACGGCCACCCAGGCCTACGCGATCCCGATCGACAACGCGCTGTCGATCGCCAGGCAGATCGAGTCGGGCACCACGACGGCTGACATCCACATCGGCGCCACCGCCTTCCTCGGGGTGGAGATCGGCTCCTCGAGCAGCTCGAGCAATGGGCTCGGCGGGACCGGCGGGTTCGGCGACCCGAGCGGCCAGACCGGCACGACCGGTGTGCCCGTCGCCGGGACCCTCTCCGGCTCCCCCGCCGCCAACCTCGGCCTGAGCCAGGGAGACACGATCACCGCGATCGCCGGCCAGAGCGTCTCCTCGGCCGCGGACATAGCGCACGCGCTGGTCAAGTACCACCCTGGCGACTCGATCTCGATCACCTGGGTGGACCAGTCCGGCCAGTCGCAGACCGCCAACCTGACCCTGACGACCGGGCCGGCCGCCTAGGACCGTAAAACCCCGGACCAGTGATCCCCGTCTCCCTGCGGCGGGGATCACTGGTTTTCGGCTGTCACCGGGCCCTCGAGCCGTCCGGGGGGCGGGCACAACGGCCCGTTCCGGATAAAATACAAGGACGACACGAGGCGGAATCGGGTGCGAGCGGCGAGACTCCACGCGACCCGCGACCTGCGGGTGGGCGAGGAGCCGACGCCCGCGGCGGACGCCGGATGAGCCTGTCTCGGCGGCGGAGCTCGCTGGTGACCAGGCGGGCGGGGCTGGGCTCGGCGGCGGCGGCGTTCGGGGAAGCGGCGCGGCGCACCGGGCTCAAGGTGCTCACCGTGCCGTTACGCTGTGCCGTTTAGGCTGGGGCTCGTGCGTGCGGTGCGGCTGGCGGTGGTGCTCGACTTGGGCTGCGTGCTGGCGTTCGTGATCATCGGCCGGGCTCGGCATGGCGCCGCGGGCGGTGAGAGCCTGGGCGGAATCGCGTCGACGGCGTGGCCGTTCCTGGCCGGGCTGGCTGGCGGGTGGCTGGCCGTGCGGGCCTGGCGGCGGCCGGTGGCGTTGGCGCCTTCCGGCGTGGGCGCGTGGCTCGGCGCGGCCGGGCTGGGCATGGCGCTGCGGGTCGCGGCGGGACAGGGCACCGCGGTCGCGTTCGTGCTGGTGGCGCTCGCGTTCCTGGGACTGTTCCTGCTCGGCTGGCGGCTGGTAGCCCGGTTCCTTACTAGGCGCTGACGGAGACCGGGGCCGCGCTCAGGTCAAAGCCCGCGGTGACGCTCTCCATCGTGGCCAGGCGATAGGCGGACAGCACCTCGACGGACAGATCGTGCAGGCGGCGGGACTGGGCGGCGCAGCAGTCGGCCAGCATGATGACGGGGAAGTCGCGCATGAACGCCGAGCGGATCGTGGTCTCAACGCAGATGTTCGTGACCACCCCGCAGACCACCAGGTCATCCACGCCGAGGCCGCGCAGCAGCGGCTCGAGCGAGGTCCACTGGAACGCGTCGAAGCGCACCTTGTCAACCACGAGGTCGCTGGGCCCGCAGCCAAGTTCGGCCACCACTTCGGCGTCCCAGGTGCCGGCCTCCAGCCCGTCGACGCCAGCCAGCGCCGGGCTGTTCTGCTTCAGGGCCGGGCCCTCGTCGGCGCGGCCGGGCCGGTACAGGTGCCTGGTGAACACCACCGGGAACCCGGCGCCGCGGGCCTGTTCGACGGCGATGGCGGCGTTGCGGACGGCTTCGTCCGCGCCCTCCAGGCCCATGCCGATCCGGGTGAACGACCCTTCCGGATGGCAGAAACCGTTCTGCATGTCCACGACGAGCAACGCACGGTTCATGCTTCCCACGGTAGCCGTTGAATACCTCGCCGGGCCGGGCAGGGGTTCAACCACCTGGACAAGGCCGACACCTTCCGGGCGCGCCGGTCCATCCGCGACGCCGACCCGCTCGACTACGACGCGCTGGTGCTGCCGCGCGGCATGGCCAACGCCGACGAGATCCGGACGGTGCCACGCCGGGGGCAACTGGGCCGGCCTTTCTGAGGGGAGCCCGCGATGGCGGCAGCCTAAAGCCGAGCTGGGATGTGACGTCAACGACGTCGTTGTGGCAACGATGTCGTCTGGTGCGCGTCGTTGTGGCAACGATGTCGTTAGGCGAGTCATCGGAGGTGGGTCAGGTGGTGACGGGGGGCAGACGGGCAGGAGTTCGGGAATCGCTTTGGAGGCTGCGGGCAGCTGGCAGAGTCGATCTATCCCTGCGCGAACGGGCGCAGCTCGAAGGTCCCGATCCGGGCGGTGGGGTGCCGGGACGCGATCTCGACGGCCTCGGCCAGGCTGGGGCAGGTGAGCACGTTGAAGCCGGCCACCTGCTCCTTGGTCTCGGCGAACGGCCCGTCGGTGACCAGCATCTCGCCGTCGCGCACGCGGACCGTCCGGGCCGTACTGGCGGGCTGCAGCCGACCGCCGGCCAGCTTCAGGCCGCTGGCATAAGTTTCGGCGTCCCAGGCCTGCTGTTCCAGCGCGGCCGGAGAGCCCGGCACGTCGCAGTCGTCGGCCGGGCTCAGCTCGGCGTCTTCGTCCAGGCAGTGGATCATCAGGTACTCGGGGCCCTCGCTACGATCCGGAGACCGCCACCAGCCGCCGGAGTCGAACCGCCGGACCTCGACCGCGCCGAACCGGGCGACCGGATGCCTGGCCGCCACCTCGATCGCCTCGTCCAGGCTCGGGGACTCGATCACGTCGTAACCGGCGATCTGTTCCTTGGTCTCGGCGAACGGGCCGTCGCTGACCAGGACCCCGCCATCGCGGACGCGGACGGTGGTGGCCTCTCGGACCGGACGGAGCCCTGATCCCTCCCGCCGAACGCCGCGGCGGTCAGTCTCGTCGACCCAGGATTCGGTCGCGGGGCCCATCGCGGCGCTCTGCTCGGAAGTGAGCTGGACGTTCTCGGCAATGCAGATCAGCAGCAGGTAAGTCATCGGCGGCTACCTCCAGGGTGAGTCTCAGGCTAGCTCGGCCTGTTCGGGTTATACGGCCCGGTCACCTGGACGACGAATGCCGCCGATCGCCGTGGACAGCTCAGTCGTCGATCCGGTGGAGCAGCAGGTACTGGCGGATGCCGAGCATACGGAACATGGCCCGCGGGACGGGACCGAACGCCGCGCGGACCACCGGCGCGGCCTGATCACGGTCGGCAAGTTCGGGCTGGACGGCCCGGTAGTCGGTGCCGTCGAGGCGGATCTCGCAGCCGCCGGCGGCGCGGACATTTCGGGACCAGTCGGAGGAGTTCCCGAACGTCAGCGGGATGACGAAGGTGTCTCCGGTCAGCCGGGCCCCGGCCGGGGTGACGTACGGCCGTCCCGACCGCCGTCCGACGTGGCGGATCTGCGCCGCCATCATGACGTGCCTGCGGCCGGCCAGCTTGCGCATGAGCGGGTTGAGCACCTTGGTCAGCGGTCCCATGACCACGGCCACGAGCCGGGAGGGCCGCACCACCGCGGGGGCGTGGGTAGCGGGCGCGTTCATCTACTGGTGCCTTTCTTTCGCGGGAATGGCACCGGTAAGGACGGTACGGCTGGCCGGAAAGTGACGGGCTCAGCCGAGCTGGGCGGACACGAAGCCAAGCTGACGCGGGTCGGCGATCACGTGCACGGCCTGGATCTGCTGGTTATTCATGGTGAACACCAGGATGCCGGCCAGTTTGCGGTCTCTGAAGCCGAGCAGGACCGGCTGACCAGACGCCGGGTAGGTGACCAGCGTGGCTGGCGGTCCCCAGAAGTACAGCAGGCGCCGGGCCACCCCGCTCGCGCCGTGGATCACGCCGAGATCCCGGCGGTCGCCGGGGCCGCCGTCGAAGTCGCCCCAGGCGTCGGGCGCCAGGACCTCAAGCAGGCCGGTCAGGTCGCCATTGGCGCTGGCGGCGATGAACTTCTCGGTGACCTGCCGGTGCTCGGCGGCGGCGACGTCGAAGCTGACACCGCCCTGACTGTCCTCGATCTTCTGCCGGGCCCGCCGGGCCAGCTGACGGCAGCTCGCGGCCGACCGGCCGACGGTCTGCGCGATGGAGTCGAACGGCACGGCGAAGATGTCGTGCAGGACGAAGACGACACGTTCGGCCGGGCTGAGCCGCTGCAGCACGACCAGCAGGGCCAGCCGGACGCTGTCGTCCAGCGTGACCCGGTCGGCCGGGTCGCCGGGCGCGCCGGGACCCGAGAGCGGCTGGCCGGCCGCCACGAACTCGATCTCGCTGGCGTCGTGCGGCCGCTCGCGGCGAGCCCGGGCCGAGCGGATCTGATCCAGGCACAGGCGGCTGGTCACCACGATCAGCCAGCCGCGAGCATCGTCGATCTCGCCCGGGCTGGTGCGCAACAAGCGGGAGAACGCGTCCTGCACCACGTCCTCGGCCGCGCCGACATCGCCGAGCATGCGGAAGGCCAGGTCGATCAGGTAGGGACGGTGGGCATGCCACGCCTGGAGGATCTCCTCCTGTGGTTCTTCGGTCACGTCGCTCACCGTGTCGCTTTCCGGCCGGCCACGCGCGCGGCTCTGCCCAGAAGGACGGAGCACGGCGGCCGGATGTGACGCGGTCACGTTCTGGCCCGTTGCCCCGTCCTGTCCAATGACATCGTCCAAGGAGGCGCCATGACCCGCATTGACCGCCATACCATCGCTGACGCGCCGGAGGCGTCCCGCCCGCTGCTGGAAGGGATCCTGCCGTTCTCGCCGACCGGGAAGCTGCTGAACATGCACGCGCAGATGGCCCACTCCCCCGCGGTGCTGGCCGCCTATGCCTCTATCCGGCAGGCCACGGCGACGTACGGGACCCTGGATCCCCGGGTCCGTTCGGCCCTCATGCTGGCCACCGCGGCGGTCAGCCACAGCGCTTATGCGCAGACCGTCACCTCGTCCCTCGCGGCCCGGGCCGGCTGGAGCCAGGCCGAGGTACTGGCCCTGCGCGAGGGCCGGCCGTTGGGTGAGGACAAGATCGACGCGCTGGTCGCCGTGGTCCGGGAGGCGGCCACCCGGTCCGGACAGGTTGCCGACGCGACCTGGCAGCGGGCAGCCGACTGCGGCTGGGCCAGCGAGCAGATCGCCGAAGCCTTCGCCTTCCTGGCCCTGACGGTGTTCACCGCCTACTTCCTCAACTACGCCCAGACCCCGCTGGATCTGCCGGACAGCGCGGCGGCCGCGGGCCGGCCGGAGTAGCGGCGATGGAACTCGTGCAATGCCGGATGGTCACCGACGACGTGGCGGGACTGGCCGGGTTCTACGCCCGGCTGCTGGACGTGCCGGCCGCCCTGAACGAGTACTACGTCGAGATCGAGGCCGGGTCGGCCTCGGTGGGCTTCTCCCGGCGGCGGTTCACCGAGCACCGAGAGGCCGACTGCCCGTCAGCGCCCGGCGCGGTCCGCCGGGATGGCATCATCCTGGACTTCCTCGTCGACGACGTGGACGCCGAGTACCCGCGGATCGCCGTGCTCGGGGTCAACTGGGTGATGCCGCCCACCACCCAGCCCTGGGGGAACCGGTCGATGATGTTCCGGGATCCGGCCGGAAACCTGGTCAACGTCTTGTGCAGGCCGGTGTTATGGTGAACTCGTGAAGTGCGCGGCTATGACGACGGCGCCGGAGTCGGTCCCGGCGCGCTGACAGCTGTGCTTTATCAAAGCCCCGGGGCGAGTGCTCCGGGGCTCTCGCATTCCCCTGGTCACTCACCCGGCCGTATCGCGAGGAGATGACCATGTACGACCATCGCAAGCTAGGCCGTGAACTCGAGCTATTCGACACTGACCCGCTGATCGGCGCCGGACTGCCCTACTGGCTGCCCGCCGGCGCCGCGATCCGGCACGCGCTGGAGGAGTACATCAGGGAGGTCGAACGGCGGGCTGGCTACCAGCACGTCTACTCCCCCGTGCTCGGCAAGCGCGAGCTGTATGAGATCTCGGGGCACTGGTCGCACTACCGTGACGGTATGTACCCGCCGATGGACATCGGCGGTGAGCAGGCGGTGCTGCGGCCCAGCCTGTGCCCCCATCATGCGCTCATCTACCGGTCCCGGGCTCACAGTTACCGTGAGCTGCCGCTGCGGATGGCCGAGC
>Ga0306922_10007441_pt1 | contig 10574 bp, 10 predicted proteins | sample sta12Cox44000082_FD_203758 | JGI IMG/M metagenome (GOLD analysis project Ga0306922, IMG submission 203758) | Lab enrichment of tropical soil microbial communities from Luquillo Experimental Forest, Puerto Rico - statoxic.12C.oxic.44.000.082 (v2)... | ecosystem: Environmental > Terrestrial >...
GAACTGGCGCCCGGCAGCACAGTCGCTGGCGTGTTCACCCGCTCGCTGACGGCGGGGGCGCCGGTGCTGTGGTGCCGCGACTGCCTTGCGGGCGGCACGGTGCGCGCAATTGTCGCCAATTCCGGCAACTCCAATACCTTTACTGGCAGCGCTGGCAAAGAGGTCGTCGAAGCGACGGCGGCGGCGGCCGCGCAACTGCTTGGCTGCCATCCAAGGCAGGTGCTCATTTCCTCGACCGGAGTGATCGGCGAGCCGCCGCCTAAGGACAAGATCGTCGGCGCCTTGCCGCAGGTCGTCCGGGTGCTCTCGACGGACGGCTGGGAGGTGGCGGCACGGGCGATTCTGACGACCGACACGTTTCCCAAGGGAGCGACAGCGACCGCCGCCATCGACGGCGTCGAGGTCCACCTCAACGGATTTGCCAAGGGCTCCGGCATGATCGCACCCGACATGGCGACAATGCTCGCCTACGTCTTTACCGATGCGACGTTGCCCCCCGCGGTGCTGCAGCCGCTTCTAGCCGCATCGGCCGACCGGTCGTTCAATTCGATTACCGTTGATGGCGATACTTCGACGAGCGACACGGTTCTGCTGTGCGCTACCCAACAGGCGGCGCACCGCCCGGTTGCGAGTCCGGGTGATCGGCGGCTGCGGGATTTCCGCGGGGCGCTCGATGCAGTGATGATCGATCTCGCTCAACAAATCGCTCGCGATGGCGAGGGCGCGCAGAAATTTGTGACGATTGAGGTCGCCGGTGCTGCGACGGCATGGGCGGCCCGCCGCATTGGCCTTACAATAGGCAACTCTCCATTGGTCAAGACCGCGCTTTCGGCCGGCGACCCCAATTGGGGCCGGATCGTCATGGCGGTCGGCAGAGCCGGCGAGAAGATCGACCCCGAGCGCTTGTCGATCTCGATCGGCGGCATCCCGATCACCGCAGGCAGCGGTCCGGTCCCGGGCTATGACGAGGTGCCCGTGGCCGAGCACATGAAGGGTCGCGAGATCACGATCATCGTCGATGTCGGTGTCGGCCGCGGCAAGGCGACAGTGTGGACCTGCGATTTGACCCACGGGTACATCGACATCAATGCCAGCTATCGCAGCTGACACCTCCCCTCCGATCGTGCTCGTCGCGGCGGTCGCGCTCGTCGACCCCGACGGGCGGGTGCTGCTCGCCGAACGGCCGGCCGGCAAATCGATGGCCGGTCTGTGGGAGTTTCCCGGTGGCAAGGTCAACGCCGGCGAAACACCCGAAGCGGCGCTGATCCGCGAGCTCGCCGAGGAGCTCGGCATCGATGTCACGGCAAGCTGCCTCGCGCCATTCACCTTTGCGTCCCACACCTATCGCGACTTCCATCTGCTGATGCCGCTCTATGTGTGCCGCAAATGGTCCGGCACCCCGACGGCGCGGGAAGGACAGCGCCTCGCCTGGGTGCGGCCGGCGCGGCTCGCCGACTACCCGATGCCGCCGGCCGACGCGCCTCTCGTCGCATCGCTGCGCGACCTACTGTGAGCCCGATGCCATCTTGTCATCAAGATCGCAATGTATGCGGTGAAGAAGCCATATCCAGCACTTCTGGTTTTTTCCAGTTAGGAGCCTTGTCCGAGAGTTTCGGCGACCGAGACAGTTATTCGCTCCGTGATCACCGTTGCTCATATCGTAAGTATCTGTTTGAGAACGCGTTACGGCGACGCGCCCGGTCGAATTCCGATTTTTTGCGGGAATTTTCTTATGGGAGGCGGGAAAAGCGGGGTGCCCTGCGGCAACGACTAGCCGATGCCGTCGGTTCCGGCACCGCAGACGATGGCGCATACCTGCTCACCCGCCATTGCCCGATAGCGGCCGGAAAGCAGCGCCGCGACCGCGGCGGCGCCGCTGAGCTCGGCGGCTACGCCAATCTCGCGCCACAGCCAACGGGCTGCCGCACGCATCTCCGTGTCGTCGACCAGAACAATCCGCTCGACGGTCTGCCGAACAATCGTGAAGTTCACCAACTCGCTGCGGCGAGGCGCAAGAGTGACCGCCGCAGTGTCGAGATGGGGGATCTCGACGAGGCGGCCAGCGGCAAGGCTGTCATGCAAGGTCGGCGCCCCGACGGGTTCCACCCCGACGATACGGATGCCGGGCTTTAGCGCCTTTGCCGCAATCGCAATGCCCGAAATCAGGCCGCCCCCGCCGATGGCAACGAGAAGCGTATCGAGGTCGGGCGCGTCGTCGAGGATCTCGAGCGCGATCGTCCCTTGACCGGCGATAACCGCGGGGTCGGCGAACGGGTGAATATAGGCGAGACCTTCGGCCGCGGCATGTTGCAGGGCCGCCCGGTTGCTGTCGTCCCAGACCTTGCCCGCTATCACCACGCGCGCCCCCCACGCATCGAGCTTCTCGATTTTGTCGGCAGCAACCGAACGGGGCAAAAATATCGTCGCCGGTACCTTGGTTGCCCACCCCGCATAGGCGACGGCGAGCCCGTGATTGCCGCCCGAGGCGGTAACGATGCGGCGGCGGAGCGGGCTCGGCGGCAAAGAGAAAACCGCGTTGATCGCGCCGCGTGCCTTGAACGAGCCGGTGACCTGCAGCGCTTCGATCTTGAGCCGCAATTCCCCGGCAAGCGCGTGCTGCTCTTTGACCGGCGCCGCGGCGAGCAACGGCGTTCGCACGTAGCCACGGATGCGGTCCGCGGCGGCACGGACCTCATCTATGCCGGGTTTGGCGATCACGGCGACCGGCCGGTCAGGAACAGGATTTCAAAGGTCGCCGGGATGCGGCCCTCCGGCAGGCCGAACCGGTCGGCGTAGAGCGCCGCGGCACGGGCGAGGGTGCTGCGGCGCAACGGCGTGCGACGGCGCGCCGACAACGCATTCGTCTCCCCCATTCCGCGCAAGTCGCGCATCATCGCCAGCGCGTCAGGATATGTAACCGTCAACGTCTCAGTGTCGGCGACCGGCATCGCATAGCCTGTGCGCAGCAGTAGCCCTGCGATATCGCCGAGATCGGCCGCCGGCGATACGCGCGGGCTGACACCTCCCTCCTCGGCGAGCTCGGCTTCGAATAGGGCCGTGCGCAACTCGGCCAGCGTGCGGCCGCCGAGCATCGCCGCAAGCAGCAACCCCGCAGGTTTCAGGATCCGGCGGAGTTGGACGAGGGTACCGGGTATATCTCCCACCCAGTGGAGGGCCAGCGCGCTGACGACGAGGTCGAAGCTGCCTTCGCCAAACGGGACCAACTCGGGATCGGCAACAACCCGTATCCCACATCCGCGGCCAAGAAAAATGAAGGAAGGATCGGCGGCGACAATCGTTTCGATCTCCGGCCGGCGTTCGAGAGCACGGGATAATGCGCCGTCGTGTGCACCGAGATCGAGCACGCTGCGGAACCGCGTTCCGCCATCGTCAAGGCGGTCGAGGATGCGATCGGCAACCTCGCGATGCAGGAAGTCGACGCAGCCGCTCCTCGCCGCCCGGTCGCGGTGCAACCGCCAGGCACGGCGATCGAATACCGCAGAAGGGTCGGCCGATGTCACCGCTCGAGCAACCGTCTGGCAAGCCTATCTCAAGGACGTATCGCCGATACCTATTGCGGCGGGTTGACGAATGCGCCCGCAGCCCGATGATGTGGCGTCATGCCGAACTCCGCAACCTTTACCACCAGGACGTCCGCGGGATTGCGGCGGATCGGTCGGGCGCTAGTCGACGGCGTGCTGCCGCCGCGCTGTCTCTCCTGCGGCGAGATCGTCGACCAGCCCGATGCGTTGTGCGGCCGGTGCTGGGGCGGCATCACCTTCTTCGCGCCGCCGTGGTGCGCGATTTGCGGTCTCCCGTTTCCTCATCCGATGGGCGGAGATGCGGTCTGCGGGGACTGTGCGCGGGCGCCGCCGACCTGGCATCAGGCTCGCGCCGTGCTGCGTTACGACAAGAACAGCCGCCGCCTGTTGCTCGCGTTCAAGCATGGCGACCATACCCACTCCGCGGCGGCGTTCGGGCGGTGGATGTACCGCGCCGGGAGCGAGATCCTCGCCGGCGCCGATTTGCTCGTCCCGGTGCCGCTGCACTGGACCCGGCTCTTCCAGCGGCGCTACAATCAGGCGGCTTTGCTGGCGCATGCGGTGCGCGCCGCGGGCGGACCCGAGGTCGCGGCGGATTGGCTGGTGCGCCGGCGGCGAACGCCGCCTCAAGGTCACCTCGGACCGACAGCGCGCGAACGCAACGTCGGGGGCGCCTTTGCGATGGGCCGTCGACGCAGCATCGTCGGGAAGCGCGTGGTAATCATCGACGACGTGATGACGACGGGAGCCACGGTAGAGGAATGCGCCCGTATGCTGAAGCGCGCGGGTGCAGTGACCATCGGCGTGCTGACACTGGCGCGGGCGTTGCGCACCGGAGCATAATCGCCGCTACCGAATTCTGGAGTTTCGAAGGCGATGGCCGAAGTCGAGCTGTACACGACGCCGTTCTGCCCCTATTGCACGCGCGCCCGCGCGCTGCTCGATCGCAAAGGCATCGTCTTCACCGACATCGACATCACCGAAGAGCCGGGACGGCGCGCAGAAATGATCCGGCGGGCGGGCGGCCGCACCTCGGTTCCACAAATCTTTATCGACGGCAAGCATATCGGCGGCTCCGACGAGCTCATAGCCCTCGACCGCGACGGCCAGCTCGACGCCAAACTGGGAATGCCGAAATGAGCGAGAACTTCACCGCTGCCTGCGTACAATTCACCGCAGGCTCTGACTCCGAGCCCAATTTGCGGATGGTCCGCGATCTGGTCCGACGGGCGCGCGATGTCGGCGCCGATCTGATCATGACACCCGAGGCATCGAATTTCGTAGAAAGCGGCAGGCGGCGGCGCGAAAAGGCGCGTCGCGAAGCGGACGATCCCTTCCTCACCGGCATGCGCAGCGTTGCGCGCGAGACTGGGGCGTGGTTGCTGATCGGATCGCTGGTGATCGACCCGACCGGCGAACCTGACGCGACAGCAGGCGAGACGCGATTGGCGAACCGGTCTTTTCTCGTGGACCCGGGCGGCAGGATCGTCGCACGCTACGACAAGATCCACATGTTCGATATCGATCTCCCGGGTGGTGAGAGCTATCGTGAGAGCAACGCTTACCGGCCTGGCGGTGCCACCATCGTCGTCGATACGCCGTGGGGCCGGCTCGGCATGAGCGTTTGCTACGATGTGCGTTTTCCACACCTCTATCGCGCGCTGGCGCAGGCTGGCGCCGATTTTCTGGTGGTCCCGTCGGTCTTTACCGTGCCGACCGGCAACGCGCATTGGCACTTGCTGCTGCGCGCGCGGGCGATCGAGAACGGCTGTTTTGTCTTTGCCCCAGCGCAGTGGGGCGAGCATACCGCCGGGCGGCGTAGCTACGGCCATTCGCTGATCGTCGATCCGTGGGGCGAGGTGCTAGCCGACGCGGACGATGGCGTCGGCATTATCAGCGCTCGCATCGAGGTGGCGCGAATTGCCGAAGTGCGCCGCATGGTTCCGTCGCTTCAGCACGACCGGCGGCTTACTGAGCCGGAGCTCGTCGAGCGTCCTCTCGCGGCCGAATAGCCGCGGGCGCCCTAATCCCGGCCGAGGTCGGGGCTGAGGCGAGAGTGGTTTCGACACTTTCGCTCATTGTCGCCGAGAATTGCGAACGCCATCTCTGCGGGTGTAAGAGTATTGAGTGGAGGTCGTCTCGATGATTCTGTTCACGTTGCGTTGCGCTCACGGCCACGAATTCGAGGGGTGGTTTCGCGACGGGGACGGGTTTGAAGCGCAGCAGAAGGCGGGGGAGATCGCTTGCCCGGACTGCAACGACACGTCGGTAGAGAAGTCGGTGATGGCCCCCCGTCTCGTCCGCTCCCGCGAATCGGTTCCAGCGATGTCCCCGGCGCAATTCCGGGCGGGGCTGATCGAGCTGCGTCGGCAAATCGAGACCAATTGCGATTACGTCGGCAGCCGCTTTGCCGAAGAAGCCCGCCGCATCCACTATGGCGAGATCGATGCACACAGCATCTATGGTGAAGCGAGCGAAGACGAGTCACGTGAGCTTACCGATGAAGGGATCAGCTTTGGGCGGATCCCCTGGGTACCGTCCACCGACAGCTGACCTACGACCGAGCTGATCGCTTTAGGATCTTTCGGTTTCGGTCGATCCTGAGGCTCGACGAGATCACCGCCGCACGGCGCCGACCATGTAGTTGACCTGGAGGTCCGGCGAGACCGACCACTCCGCGCGCCGCGGATCGTAGACGAGGCCAGCAAGCTCTGTTGCGACCAGACCGTTGCGGCGCAAGCCGAGGACAAATTCCGACGGGCGCAAAAACTTGCGCCAATCATGCGTGCCCGGCGGCAGCCAGCGGAGAATGTATTCGGCTCCAACAATTGCCAGGGCAAAAGATCGCGGCGTCCGGTTGAGGGTAGCGCCGATGAAGATACCTTCCGGGCGGACGAGCGAGCCGACCGCGGAAAAGAATTCCGCGGAATCAGCGACGTGCTCGACCACCTCGAGCGCCAGCACGGTGTCGAATTGCCGGCCGGCCTCGGCGATCGGCTCGGCGGCGGTAACACAATAGTCGATCGCCAGACCCGTCGCCTCGGCATGCGTCCGCGCGACCTCGATTGCTTCGGCGCCCGCATCGATACCGGTCACAGCAAAACCCAAGCGCGCCATCGGTTCGGTGACAAGACCGCCGCCGCAGCCGATGTCGAGCAAAGTGAGCCCGTCGAATGGTCGCAACGATGAGGCTTCGCGATGGAAGTGGGCGGTCAGATGTTGGCGGATAAAGCTGAGCCGGGCCGGGTTGATGCGGTGCAGCGCCCGAAAGCTGCCGTCCGGATCCCACCAGCTCTCCGCTTGTGCAGCGAAGCGACCGATTTCGCCGGGATCGATGGTGGGACCGGTCGCGCGCAACGGCTTCCTATCCTGAGCGCTCGGTATATTTGGTTGAAGGGATACTCGATCGACCGAAATAAACTATGAGCCTGCGCGGTTGCCTCGCAATATGGGGGCGCTGTCGTCCGAACCCGCCTCGCGCCGGTTTGCGGCTTACGGACAATCTGTCGAGCGAAGGATGAGTCGCATAGTTCAAAAATTCGGCGGCACCTCGCTCGCCGATGTCGATCGCATCAAGAACGTTGCCCAGCGGGTCAGGCGCGAAGTCGACGCCGGAAACGAGGTGGCTGTCGTCGTCTCGGCGATGGCGGGAGTTACGAACCAGCTTGTCGATTGGACGCGCCAGTCGAGCCTCGTGCACGACGCGCGCGAATATGACGTGGTTGTCTCCTCCGGCGAGCAAGTGACCGCCGGTCTGCTGGCGCTCGCCCTTCAGGACCTCGGGGTCGATGCGCGCTCTTGGCTGGGCTGGCAAATCCCCCTCCGTACCGACGGCGTACATGGCAAGGCGCGCATCGAGCATGTCGATGTCACCGGTCTCCGAAATCGCTTGGCTCGGGGTCAGGTTGCCGTTGTGGCGGGCTTTCAGGGCATCGGACCGCGCGGACGGATCACCACGCTCGGCCGCGGTGGCTCTGATACCTCCGCCGTCGCACTGGCGGCAGCGCTCCGAGCGGATTGCTGCGACATCTTCACTGATGTCGATGGTGTCTATACCAGCGATCCACGTATCGTTGCGAAAGCTCGCAAGCTCGGTAGAATTACCTACGAGGAAATGCTGGAGATGGCATCGCAGGGCGCCAAAGTGCTCGAGACGCGCTCGGTCGAGCTGGCGATGAACCATCGAGTACGTGTGCACGTTCGGTCGAGCTTTACCGATGCGCCTGGAACCCTATTGGTTGATGAAGACGAGATCGTGGAACATCAGGTTGTGAGCGGCATTGCCTACAGCCGCGACGAAGCCAAGATTACCATACAAAAGGTGGCTGATCGGCCCGGGGTGGCGGCGGCCATCTTCGGCCCGCTCGCAGATAATGCGATCAATGTCGACATGATCGTACAGAGCGCCTCGGAAGATGGCCAGACGGCCGATCTCACCTTCACCGTAGCGCAACTGGATCTCGATCGTGCCGTTTCGGTGCTGGAACAGTGTCGTGCCGAGCTCGGCTATGCCGCGTTGAAGCCTGATTCGAACGTGGTCAAAATCTCGGTGATCGGCGTCGGCATGCGCAGCCATGCCGGGGTCGCAAAGCAGATGTTTCGTACCTTGGCCGACAAGGGCATCAACATCCAGGTCATCTCGACATCCGAGATCAAGGTCAGTGTTTTGATCGCAGCCGAGTACACAGAGCTGGCTTTGCGCGCCCTGCATACCGCCTACGGGCTCGACGCCGCGGGATGATCGAAGGCATCGGCGCAGCGGATTTTGCAGCCTGCGGAAGGAGCGCTACGCGTCAGCGGGACGCCAAACAGGAGCGCGTCTACGCGGAGCTGGACCGGTTATGGGCGCGCGGCCGCGAGGTCCTCGGTTGCGATCTTGCCATAATGGGCGGCGCCATGACCTGGGTGTCGGAGCGCAACCTGGTCGCGGCTATCTCCAAGGCCGGCGGTTTCGGGGTCATCGCCTCGGGATCCATGTCACCCGATCTGCTATCGAACGAAATCCAAGCGACCCAGGCGATGACCACATGTCCGTTTGGTGTCAACCTGATAACCCTTCATCCCGAACTACCCGAGCTGATCGATGTCTGCGCAGCTCATCGTGTGGGCCATGTTGTGCTGGCAGGCGGGATTCCGAGCAATGCAGCAATAAATCGCATCAAACGGAGCGGAGCGCGCGTCTTCTGTTTTGCACCCGCCCTCGGCTTCGCCCGTAAGCTTGTCCGCATGGGCGTTGATGCGATCGTGATCGAAGGGAACGAGGCGGGCGGCCATATCGGACCGGTTTCGACCGGGGTATTAGCCCAGGAGATTTTGCCGCATCTCGACGGTGTTCCGGTGTTCGTGGCCGGTGGCATCGGGCGGGGAGAGGCAATGCTGGCGTATCTCGAGATGGGCGCATCGGGCGTCCAGCTCGGCACTCGCTTCGTCTGCGCTCACGAGTCGATTGCTCATCCGCGTTTCAAACGGGCGTTCATCTGTGCTGCCGCGCGCGATGCGGTCGCTTCGGTCCAGCTCGATCCACGATTTCCAGTGATCCCGGTCCGCGCGCTGAACAACTCGGCAGCCGAGCGGTTCGTCGACGTGCAACGCAGGGTCATTGATCGGTTCGCGCGAGGCGAACTGTCACAAAAGGCGGCGCAGCTCGAGATCGAGCGTTTTTGGGTCGGTGCGCTCCGGCGGGCGGCCGTCGACGGCGATATCGAAGCAGGTTCTCTGATGGCGGGTCAGAGCGTAGGTTTTGTGACGCGCGAGCAGAGCACCGCTGAAATCCTTGAGGAGCTCGTCGGACAAGCGTTGGCTGCCCTTGCTGCCCGTAGCGAGTGGACGCTTCACCGGGCGATGCCCTGCACGCCGACCTTGCTGGGGAGGCAGGGCGCGCAAGGATGACGGAGGCCGGGGGCAGCATCAGTGGAACCCGCCGCCTGCTGCACCGCCTTCGCGACATCATGGCGGGCTCGGGGACTCCCCAGGAACGGCTAGACCGCATCGTTCGGATTGTCGCGGCGGAGATGGTGGCCGAGGTCTGCTCGGCTTACGTGATGCGCGCGGGAGAGGTCCTAGAACTTTTCGCCACCGAAGGACTGCGGCCGGAAGCAGTCCATCGGACAAGGCTGCGCATCGGCGAGGGGCTTGTCGGGGTTATTGCAGCGACCGCGCGGCCACTCGCCCTTGCCGACGCGCAGTCTCACCCCGACTTCGCGTATCGGCCGGAGACCGGCGAAGAGATCTACCATTCGCTGATGGGCGTCCCGATCCTCCGCGGCGGCCGGGTGCTCGGCGTGTTGGTCGTCCAAAACCGTTCGTTGCGCCATTATGCCGAAGACGAGATCGAAGTGCTTCAGACGATCGCGATGGTCGTAGCTGAACTTGCTGCGACGGGCGAGCTCGTCAACCCGTTGGAGATCGCGCAAAGTCAGGGCGGGGGATTATTGCCCCTCCGGCTCCTTGGCGTCCGGCTTAACGCCGGTCAAGCGATCGGACCGGCTGTATTGCACGAGCCGAGGTTGCTGATTCGCCAAGTGGTCGCTGAGGACGTCGATGGCGAGCTCAACCGCCTGCGCCAAGGGGTTGCGGCGATGCGCAGCGCGATTGACGAGTTGGTCGCGACGAGCCGCGGGCTCGGCACCGGTGAACACCGCGACGTGCTCGAGACCTATCGCATGTTCGCGGCCGATCGCGGTTGGGTTGCGCGCATCGCCGATGCGATTCGCAGCGGGCTGACCGCCGAAGCAGCGGCGCAGAAGGTCCGCGATGAAACGCGCACGCGCATGATGCAGGTCAGCGATCCTTATTTGCGCGAACGTCTGCTCGATCTTGAAGATCTCGCCAATCGTTTGCAGCAGCATCTTTCCGGGCGCCCGCCGAGTGCAGCCTCGGCGGACCTGCCCGCCGAGTTCATTCTCGTCGCCCGGGCGATGGGGCCGGCCGAACTGATGGATTATGCGCACCGGCGGATTCTGGGCCTCGTGCTAGAGGAGGGGTCGCCGACGGCGCATGTCGCGATCGTGGCCCGCGCCCTGGATATCCCTG
>Ga0306922_10007450_pt1 | contig 10570 bp, 11 predicted proteins | sample sta12Cox44000082_FD_203758 | JGI IMG/M metagenome (GOLD analysis project Ga0306922, IMG submission 203758) | Lab enrichment of tropical soil microbial communities from Luquillo Experimental Forest, Puerto Rico - statoxic.12C.oxic.44.000.082 (v2)... | ecosystem: Environmental > Terrestrial >...
CATGAGCAACATCACCCGGGTGAAAAAGGGTGAGAGCATCCTGTCCGGCAAGGTGCTGGTCAGTTGCACCGTCACCATCTTTGGCTTCGGCTCGCACTCCGGAACTGGCGAAGAATGGGCGGACGATGACAATGGAATGACGTCAGCGGAGAAGGCCGTGGGTACCGCCTTCTACCGCAACATCCTGAGTGAGTACGGTCGGGTCAACCAGCCGAAACTCATTCGTGATGCAGCAGTCAAACGGAACGTCCTGCAGATGCTGGAATCGGTCGCACGCGGCATCGATCGCTTGGAAGCTGTCACAAAACGGATCGATCCAAGCACGATGGAGGATATGTTGGCGAGGCTGCAGGCACCGCCTCTCGGTGCCATCATGGACATCAAGACTCTGCAACGCGTTGTCCTAAGGTTAGAAGAACTCGCGGGCTAAAACCGAAATCTCGCTGTATCCCGGCCGCCATTATGCCGGAAAACTAGACGGTACCACCCGGAAGCCTCCCTTATCTACAGTCGTCATCGCCAGTTCAGCGCAATATTGGGATCGGACAGAGTTCTAACCGCGGTCAAGATGTAATCACTTGGTGGGTCGCCATGTACGGTACTTATCGTTTTGAGAACGGACTCCACACGCATAACCTGTCCTTTGGCGGGGAACTGCGTTATTGGCATAAGTGGCGATCTCGCCTGCTCGGGATCCAAGCCCGCCGTCGTTTCCAGTAGACAATGCCAGTCGCAGAGTCGCCCTTTACGCAGTGGAATCCCCGGAAAACTGGTCGAGGATTTCGGCTCCGGCACGCTAGCGGCTGGAGAGGCAACTGTCGCCCTCGAACCTAACCTTTGCACAGACGGTGAACGCAGCGACGGAATACCACGTCTTCCTAACTCCAAAGGGAGACTGCAAAGGTCCATATGTGGCCAACGAAACGCGTGACGGTTTTGAAGTCCACGAACTGGGTGGTGGGCAGTCACACGTGGCTTTCGACTACCGCATTGTGGCACGCCGCAAAGGCTACAAGAGCATCCGTCTGGCGGACAAGACTCAGCAATTTACCTCAAAAACTCACGATGAACGGCATCCTTCGCCCTGGGTGCCGTCAGGGGATGTCCACAACGACGTTGCCCATGACTTCTCCGCGCTCGACGACCTCGTGCGCCTCGGCGATGCCCTCAAGCGGCAGGCGGCGGGCGATGGTGTGAATAAGCCGCCCGCGTTCAAGCAGCTCCGTAAGTTCGTTACTGCCAGCCGCGCGGTCGGCGGCCGAGAGTTCATAGACCAGAAAGAATCGCAGAGTAATGCTGTTGATCAGCAGCCAGTGGCCCGGCAGAGCGGTCTCGGGCGCCGACGTCCCGTACACGACGACCGTGGAGTGAGGCCGTAGGACCGCCGGATAGAGTTTGGCATTGGTACTGAGATCCACCTCGATCAGCGCATCCACCCCTCGTCCGTCAGTGAGCGTCTTCACGCGCTCGCCAACATCTTCCGTGCGGTAGTTGATGGTTTCGTCGGCCCCGGCCGCGCGCGCGTGCGTCGCCTTGACGTCGTTGCTGATCGTAGTGATTACCCGCGCTCCGCGAAGTTTCGCCAGCTGTATGGCGTAGTGGGCTACGGAGCCAGCACCGCCGGCGATCAGCACGGTCGTATCCGTTCCGATCTGGGCCAGACGGACCGACTGAATGGCTGTCAATGCAGGGATGCCCAGGCAGGCGCCCACCTCATAACCGACTTTTTCGGGCAGCCGAACCGCCTGAGCACCAGGAACGACGACGTACTGTGCAGCAGTGCCGTACGCGCGCTTCCATTGTCCATTCCATATCCAGACGCGCTCACCGATGCGGCCGGAGACGCCTGATCCCACGGCGTCAATCTCGCCTGCTCCATCACTGTGGGGAATGATAAGCGGCGCGCTCATGCGGCGCCCCGCGCCGCCGCGGCGCGACTTCCAATCCGATGGATTGACCCCCGAGGTCTGCATCCGGACGCGAACTTCGCCAAGACCGGGTTCTGGTACTGGCAACTCCCCTGTCTGCAATACCTCGCGGGCGCCACCCAGCTGTGTATAGAACGCTGCACGCATAACATTCCACTCAAGTTCCCGGCGCGAAGTGTGACGCACGGCTCGCGCCCGCAACCAGAGCGATCCTCCCTCCTAGCGTTTCGTTCATATGCTTATCCATCGTAAGTTATCGCGTCAGCTTTCGGGTTGCCAGTCATGCCGTATGGCTCAAGTTGCACCCGTGCTACCGAGTAGCTTGCAGGGGTGTTCCCTTCTAAAGCGAATAGGAAGTTGGGTGACGGTTTTCGTGAGGCAAAGATTCTTGGCTGTTCCCAACCGCCTGCCCGCAGAAGTTGCACGGATTGCCGTGATGCCCGGATGGGCGGCTGCATAAACAGACCTCCTTCGTCTCGTAATGCACCCCCCGCGCATCTTCAATGCGGTATTCGAACCCGTCACCATACGGCTTGATGGCCCTGACCCTAACCGGGTGTTGGAGGTCGGATTCGAGTTTTTTGCAAACGCCGCAGTGATCCTGCACGACGAATATTTCTTGGCTGATCTCGAAGCGCGGCTCTGCCATGAAGCCTCCCGCGTCAAAGGCTCTAACTTTATCACCACTCAAGACAGCAGCACGATCTCGGCTAGAAGGATTAGCACCTCCACAGCGTCGCGTTGTCTGCGAGTTCCCCGTCGCCCATGTGGCGCACAGGGCTGAAAGAAGGCCCGTCGGGGGAGGTTTCTGAGGATGCTGAGGGCAAGATTGCAGTGGCCGGGGTCTATCCCGTGCGCTCTCAGGTAATACCCTCTCGGCTGATTCGACAGCGGATCGTCTTGTCCCCTATCAGTTTGCTGGAAGTGCTTTCGCAATTGGCACTCCATAAAGGCGAATAAGGATCAAGGCCCGGATCCCGATGGAGGATCGGACCCGGGGGGCACTCTGCCGGAAGAGACCAGAAAGGGACGGCGCAAGAAGAAGAAAGGCAATCCACAGTTTAACTTGCGAAAAGAGTTGTTTCGCGTGACCGGTACGGACCTGACCCAGATCGATGGCATCGATGTCATGACGGCGATGACGATGGTTGCGAAGTAGGATGGGATATGAGCAAGTGGAAGACCGAGAACCATTTTGTTTCCTGGCTGAAGCTGTCTCCGGACAATAAGATCAGTGGTGAGAAAATCATTGCGAAAGGTCGCATGCCCACCAACAACCGCGCGACCACTGTCTTAAGGATGACGGCCAGTACTCTACGGGAGAGTGACAGCTATTTAGGGGCGCAGTTCCGCAGACTTCGGACCCGCCTGGCACCTCCGGTGGCGACCAAGGCCATGGCTGCCAAACTCGCCCGGCTCGTCTACCGTATGCTGCGCTACGGAATGAAATATGTAGACCAAGGAGCCAAGTGCGAGACGCACAATACCGCAAACACCAGGTCATCCATCTCAAGCGAAAAGCCGCCCAGCTAGGGTTGCAAATCATCGAAGTTGCCACAGCGGCCTAAAACCACGAATCGGGTTTCCGGGGGGGAGATCCTGGAGAGATTTATCAATAGCGATCGCCGAGGCGAACCAGCAATCACCGCAATTGCGTCGTTCTGAAGCCGGACTCTACGGCCAGTCCTTCCAACCCCCTATCGCGACAAACAGCAATCCAGGATTGCAAGTGCTCTGGCGATGCTTTACCAACCTATACCGGCTTAGCGTGCCTTATCGGCCAAGTACAGGCACCGCAACAAGCGACGCTCGGCCGTTAAATTGTGAACACAGGAAAGGAACGCTTGCAATCCTTCAAAGTTGACCGACCCCTCCACCGCGACCAGCTCGTTCTTCCGCTTCTCCCGCGCCTGATGCCACTGCTTTGCGATGCAGACCGCACTTTCCGTTGTGTCGGTTACACGTATCTGCTCAAACCCTGCCTGCTCAATCAGTCGCTCATTCTCTCCCGGCGGACTGTACACGTAATAATCGAACTACGCGTGGCGATTTCCTCGTGGGAAATCATTCCACCCACGACCAGCGCGTCGCTGAAAAGCATTCGTCCGCCTGGCTTCAGGACGCGTAAGACCTCGCACAACACGTTGAGTCGTCCTGGAATATGGCACAAGACATCATTCGCGAACACCGCGTCAAAGGCCTCATCGTTGTAACGGAGCCTTTTCGAAGCGTCACACTGCTCAAAGCGTGCTCGTGCTGCCACACCGCTCATCCTGGCGAGTTGATTGGCATTGTGAATTCCAGGAGCATTCACATCCAAACCCATAATGCTGCAACCCACGGTCTCGGCGAGGTGCAAGGCATATCTCCCCGATCCCCACCCGATTTCCAAAACCGACGAACTTGCTTCTAACTGCAGCATCTGGGGAATCTCCCGAGACTCTTCCGTAGTGACCCAGCTCGTCTGCCCAAAGTCCTGGCCATAGGTCTCTATGCGTACCTGCCGATACACATCAGACTCGTTAGTTCGAATATGCGCTGTTGTAGAGATCCACTGTCGCGGCCATGTTGGATTACCTCTTTGATGAATCACGACAAACTTGAATAGCCTAATACAGATTCAACCGCGAATTGGGAATATTGGGATCTAGGTGGGTGACCGGGGGACTATGTCGGCGAAGAGGTTGCCGGGTCATATTGATAACAATTTCACTTCCCGTTTTGGAGCAGGCCGTACTCCCCGCATTGCGAGCGTAACGCCGATGTTAGACAGTGGCTGTCCTCTCGAAAACTGTCATCACTTCTCGTGGCACAGACTTTCAAGAAGCGACGGAAGCTGACAAAGCGTGGAGATATGCTGTTCGGCCTCTTTGTTATTGGCGTCGCAGCCTTCGCCAGTGCTGTAATCGCTCATTGTCAGGCGCTGACCCCGACCTTGCGACTACCTTGTCTGGTCTAGGCCAACACGGCGGAGCAAGTCTTGAAATCGTGGGTCACTGCGGAGCGGGTCGAGGAACGGGTGCACCTTAAGATATTGCACGATCCCTGACTGCTCCTGATAAGCCCGCTCCAGCCAGGCAAATGCCTGTTCGTTGTCGAGGAGTCCCACGTAGGCATTCACAAAAGCCGCTGCAGGAACATAGCCCTTCTGTTGCTGTCGCCTCAATTCGTCAACAACGCGGAGCGCTTCGGGGCGGCGTCCAGCATCCGCGTAGGCGTGGGCGAGTACGCCGAGGATCGCCCCATTGCGGTCGGGGCCAGCGGCTTTCTCCAAAACCGGGATGGCTTCGTCCGCTCGCCCCTTGGCGATCAACGCGTAGCCCAGAAACCACATAGAACCGAGATGATCCGGGAACGCCGCCAAATCGCTGCGCAGTTCGCGAATGGCCTCATCGTAGCGGCGTGACTGGAACAGGATCCACCCGATTTCATGCCCACCGACCGTCAGTGGGTCAAGTTCACGGCCGCGCAGCGCCCATTCCTGCGCCTCCTCCAGGCGGCCCTGACAAAGCAACCATCTCGCGTAACCAACGTATGTCCAGGCGTCGTTCGGGCTCAACTCCAGGGCCCGCTTGAATTCCCGCTCGGCATCGTTCCAGTCGAACTGCCCTTGGTAGGCGAACGCGAGCAGCACATGGGCGTCAGGAAGCGCTGGATCCAACGCCAGCGCCTCGCGTGCATAGCTAATCGCCTTCGGTCGCACGTCGCTGGGACCATACCCGCCCGCTGGTGAGCTAAGTTCCTCCCACGCGTAGGCCAGGCCAACGTAGGCCGGAGCAAAGGTTGGGTCCTTTCGAATGGCCTCTTCACGGTACGCGATGCTCCTCTCGGTATCACCCTTGGCCTTATATTGCACGAAGCGTCCTTTGAGATAGCTTTCGTAAACTTCCGGCGATACTCGACGAGCAACGGTTAATCGAGAGCGCTCCTGACCGGTGAGGGTCGCCCTGACCTTTTCGGCGACTGCTTGTGCCACTTCGCTCTGCAGCGCAAGCACGTCCGAGAGATCGCGGTCGTACTCCTCGGACCAGAAGTGCTCGTCGGTGGAGCTGCGAATCAGTTGGGCATGGACACGAATTCGAGTGCCGTCACGTATGACTGATCCTTCGACGACTGCGTCTACCCTTAGCTTGTTGGCGATCTCCGGGACCGAGAGCTTTGTATCTTTGAGACCCATTACCGACGTGCGAGAAGTCACGCGCAGATCGTGGATTCCGGAAAGTCGGCCGATGAGTTCCTCAGTCATCGCGTCAGCCAGGTGCTCCTGATTTGGGTCGCCAGAAAGGTTCTTAAAGGGGAGTACGGCGAGAGACTTGATGGCCGGCCGAGCCGCGGTCTCGTCACTCCCAGTCCAATGCAAAACTGCGCCGATGGCGAGGAGCACCACAACTATCGCCGCGCTGACTGGGACCCACACACGCGTCGAAACTTGTTTTGGTTTGGCAGCTTGAACAATTGGTTCGGGAGCGACCTGAACTGTAGGCGGAGGCGCCTCCGCCTGCGAGCCGGAACTGCCATTCTTGGAGATTACCGTAGCAGCAAAGCGGTAGCCCTTGCCAACCACGGTTTCTACAAAACGGGGCTTATCCGGATCGTCCCGCAGTGCCTGCCGGAGCTTGCGGACTGCCGTGTTGATCCCGTGATCGACGTCAACGAAGATGTCCTTGCCCCAAAGGCGCTCGGCGATGTCATCGCGGGTTACCAATTCCCCACGTCGCTCGATTAGCAGGATGAGCAACTCCATCGGCCGCTTTTCCAGGCGTAGGAGACGATCGCCCCGCACCAAGCGGTATTGTCGAGCGTGAAATCGCCGAACTGATATTCCTGGGCCACGGATTCTCTCAGAAGGGCCAATTGAGGTTAAGTCATATTGCCCCATCATCCGCGCAGAAGCAACAGCATCAGCAACTTAGCGGTTCAGGAAAACTTCACCTCTTCTACAGGGACCCTGCATTGTCTTGGAGCACGGCTCGGCTTATAAAGTCGCCTCACCCAACAGCGAACTCGCAGCTTAAAACGTCATCGAGCGAGGAATCGAAAAGGAGGATGCAATGAAAAAGTCTGCCCCTGCTCTGGCTCCGATATTGCTGGTCATTTCGGTCCTCGGCTCGGCCGCGGAAGGCCAAGTTTCGCCTCAAGGAATGTCGACCATTCAAGGGAGACTACACCAGGCGAAGGTCTTGTTTGACAGGCTGCCCGAAGCACGCCCCCAAGCGCTCTCGGCGGGTGCTCAGAACCTGATCCAGCTTGCAAATATGTCGGAGAAACAGGGCTTACTCGCAATCGCGCGCTCGCAACCAGCAGCTCAACTGCCCAAAGCACCGTCCAGCTTCGCCGCATCTGGAGGTGTGGTTCCAGTTTCCGATCCCAGCAACGACTTTGCGTTCTCCATCAAGCTTGGCTTTAGCCAAAGCGAGACTTCGACCGCGTGGTGTGGGAGCCATGTTGTGGTCGGTTTTAACGACACCGGGAGCGGCCCCGAGAGCATTCTTTTTGGTCCAGGCGGATTCAGTTCCAGTGGAGTCGCTCTTTCTACCGACTCGGGGCGTGACTTTACGGACTTAGGGTTCCTGAATCCGGGCTCCAATCCCGCGAACGTCCTCGCAGGCGACCCGGTCGTGGGTTGCGCCGATGCCGGGACTTTCCACTACTCGCAAATTTTCTTGACCGCCGATTCTATGGGGAACCCACTTGCCGCTGTCGCCGTGTCGACGTCCTCAGACGGAGGCGCTACCTGGGCGGATCCAGTAGCCGCTATCAGCAAGGACGGCTTCACGCACGTTATAGACAAACCCTGGATGGTGGTCGATCCAACGAATACGAGCAGGGTCTTCGTTGTATACGCCGATTTCGATTTCTCGGTGGTTTGCGGGCCGGGCGGCACACGGTCTGCCATCGAATTGGTCGTATCGACAGACGGCGGCATAACCTGGGGCGCTCCGGTCGTGATCGATGAATCTTGCGCCTTTCTCTCCGTACCTGGCCTGTTCGACCAGGGTGCACAGGTAGCGGTGGGGCCGGGCGGTGAGGTGTATGTGGCTTGGGAGTTCTATCAGGCTGATTACTTTACGCGCGAGATACGTCTGCGGAGATCAACCGACCATGGAGTCACCTTCGCACCGTTGGTCAAAGTGGCTGATGTCGTAAAGGTAGGAGATGGGTTTTCACTGCAGGGCGGGTTCCGGACCGGCCTTGACCTCGGAGCCGGCTTGGCGGTGGATCGTTCGGGCGCCTTTACCAAAGGCACGGTGTATATCACGTGGCACGATGGACGGAATCTCGAAGTGCCGGATGTCGCATACGGATTCTATGGTTATGCGGACGTGCTAGTCGCCCGTTCCACTGACCAGGGTGCCACATGGTCTGTTCCTGTTCGAGTGAATACCAATTCGGAGCCTCTGCCAGACGGTCGTGGCACCGACCAGTACCAGCCAGGAATTGCGGTGGACAATTCGGGGAACGTGGGAATCTGCTGGTACGACCGGCGCCTTGATCCGGTGAATTATCAGATTGACCGGTACTGTGGCGTCTCCACCGACGGCGGAGCCAGCTTCAGCAACAGCCGAAAAAGCTCGCCTAGCTGGTCGCCAATCCATGGGACTGACAACCTTCTGGATCCGACTTACATGGGAGACTACGACGGCGTGACCAGCGATTTCACGCAGCACTCACCGGGCTTCGTCGGCGCTTTCCAGATGATGAACACCCGCGGAGGACTGCAGGGCAACTCCATTCCAGTTCCTAATCCGGACGTGTTCGCCACCAGCTTTAGATGAAGACCATGCGAATCAGACGCTGATTCCTTCGAGCAACCCGTAGAGGACATCGCGGCCAACAGTGATGAATGAGGAGGAAAGACTATGAAAGGAAAGCATCCTACGAGGAAGACGAGTATCGCCAAATACATTTTGTTGTTGACCCTGTTCTTCGGGTCTGCCGTCGCGAAAGCCGATGTCGTCTTGGACTGGAACGCGATTGCGGTAGATACGGCCGTCGCCAACCACCAGAATCCATTTGCGCAGGCGCGCTATGCGGCCATCGTGCAGGTGCTGTCTTTGAAGCGGTGAACGCCGTTGCCGGCCACTACCAGCCATATCTGGGAACCATCACGGCTCCTCCCGGTGCATCAGCTGACGCAGCGGCCGTACAGGCTGCGTACCATGTGCTCATTACCTATTTCCCAGCCAGCTCAGGCACTCTCAACATCGACTATGAGAACTCCATGGCACAGATTCCCGACGGCCAAGCCAAGCAAGATGGCATCGCGACCGGCGATGCGGCAGCCGCGGCGATGATCGCTCTCCGCGCAAACGACGGCTCTTCTCCGCCCCAGTTCAAGGTTCCCGGCGCGCCGAATCCCGGCGAATGGCAGGCAACCGCGAGCTGTCCCATCGTGAATGGAGTCGCGGTCGGAATCGCCTTCCAGTGGCAGTTCGTCACCCCGTTCGGAATTCCAAGTGCCAGCGATTTCCTCCTCGGTCCGCCACCGGATCTCACCAGCAATCAATATGCGAAGGCGTACAACGAGGTGATGACCGTGGGCGACACCAACAGCACCCAGCGGCCTCCCGATCGAGCCATTGTCGCACTCTTTTACGCGGCATCATCGCCGACCCAAGTGGTGAACCAGGCCGCCCGGCAAGTCGCCGCCCAGCAGGGGCGCTGGCTATCAGAGAACGCCCGCGCTTTGGCCCTGATCAATATGGCGATCAGCGACAGCTTGGTTGCGTCATTCCTCAACAAGTATCACTACAACTTTTGGCGGCCTGAAACTGCGATCCATGCGGGTGGCACCGACGGCAATCCCAAAACCGATCCCGATCCGAACTATGCTCCGTTCATCGTCACGCCTTGTTTTCCCAGCTATCCCTCGAACCATGGCAGCGCCGGCAATGCCGGTAGCGAAGTGATGCGGCGTCTTTACGGCGAGGCCGGGCATTCCATAACGTTGTCCAACCCTGCCGTACCCGGCGTCACATTGCAGTACAGCGCGTTTAAGCAGATCACCGACGATATCGACGACGCGCGGGTCTACGGCGGGATTCACTTCCGCACTGACCAAGAGGCTGGCCGTGACCTAGGTCGAGCTGTTGGGACTGCCGTGTATATGAACAACTTGCGTCTTATGCACGGTGATGACTAATTCGTGAGCTACAGAAAACGGCTCACCCGTCGTACGGCTGGTGGTGGCCTTAAACGAATGGTGAGCCTGCAACGGATGTGTTGCGAGGCTTGCCCGCCTAGGACCCATACAAGCGCGAGAGGCAGTCAACCCCGAAGCCCGCGTCAGCGGGTGCGGGCATTCTTGTCACGCGGGGTTGACGGATGTCGCGCCGTGCTACCCTCGTGCGCGTGAAACATCATGGCGAGACGGGAGAGCGCCCCTCAGCCCCCTGCTCGCTCAAGTGAGACTCAGCACGGTCTTCCTCACAAAATTGTTGTAGAGAAAATTGAAAGGCCGGAGCGACGGTGCCCCGACCTCTGTGGAGGGAATGAAGGTAGTTAGAAGCTCAGCTTGCGGCGAAGCACTCCAACGCCCGTCAATAGTCCAGTACCCAGCATAATCAACGTCCCAGGCTCGGGCGTGCTAGCGGTGCCAAGTGAGAACGACTCAGAAGGGATCGGCCCCTGAGTATTCTCGT
>Ga0306922_10007453_pt1 | contig 10569 bp, 7 predicted proteins | sample sta12Cox44000082_FD_203758 | JGI IMG/M metagenome (GOLD analysis project Ga0306922, IMG submission 203758) | Lab enrichment of tropical soil microbial communities from Luquillo Experimental Forest, Puerto Rico - statoxic.12C.oxic.44.000.082 (v2)... | ecosystem: Environmental > Terrestrial > Soil...
TGTTTCGGGGCAGCAGGATGACCCGAGCGAAATTTTTCTTAAGGCGTATCTCTCCGCGCAACAGGGCGAAAAGCTGGAGCACGAAAACCAGTTCAAGACGGCCCTGGCCAAATTTCGATTTGCCGGAAGCCTGATTGTGCAGTTGCGCAGATCCCATCCCGATTGGGAGCCAGCGATTGTGGAATATCGCGGTCGAAAAATCGGCGAAGGAATCTTGCGCATCCAGGAAAGGATGACGAAGCAAAATGCGTTAAGCGCGAGTGCAAATCCTTTGCCTGAAGTTGCCCCCTCACTGCCGGAGAGCGAGGACTGGTCTGAGCCCGGGCCTGAAGTTGTGGCCCCGCAATCGGATGGGATCGTGATTCAGGCATCGCGCGATGCCGCGATCAAAGAGGCAACAAAAAAATTGCGTAGTAAAGCGGATCTGTTGCAAACCGCGCTCGACAAAGCGCGCGGTGATCTCGAAAGCGCACAAAAAGAAAAGGAAGCCGTCAACTCGCGGCTGCAGGAAACAAATTCCAAGCTGGAAAAAGCGCAAGACGACCTCAACAAAGCGAGAAAGTCAGAGCGTGAGGCTCGCGACCAACTCGTACAGGTCCAGGAATCAGTGAAAGGGGCCCAGGCTTCGCAGGAAAATAGCGCGCGGGAGAAGCAGGAATTGCTTTCGGAGATTGCCCACTTGAAAGACGCCGTTACGGTGGCGGATCAGGCGCGTGTGACAGCGGAGAAGCAAAGAGACGATACTCAGGCGAAATTCGCCGCGGCGAACGAGCAGATCGCCGCGCTTGAGCACCAGGGCGATGAAGCCTTCGCCCAATTGAGCCTCGCGCAAGGATCCGACCAGGGCGTCCAGTTGCTCCTGGCGGAGAAGGACGATCTGCAACAAAAACTGGCAAACGCCGAGGAAAAAGTCCGAAAGTTTGGTGAGAGCTACCCGATGAACGCGAAGGCATTTGCCGAGATGAACGAGCGAATCGGGCAGCTTCAAGAACAGCTGAGCGAAAGCCAGAAACGAAACGACTATTTGACCGCCAGAGCTGCAGAGCTTGCCGTTCAGTTGGACGAGCCAGGCACGGAGCTTCAAGTTGCGAAGGTGGCCGGCGCAAATAGCGAGGAGACCGCTCAGCTGACGAGAGAAAACGAGCTGCTGCGAAACATTGTAGTGCGCGAGCGCCAGGAAGAAGCGCGTCGGGACGAGACAAGGAAGCTCGTCGTGGCGGAGCTGGATAAACTGAAGATCAGATCGGCGACGTTAAACAAACAAATCGAATTTCTCGCGCAGCCGGTGACAAAATTAAATGGCGAAGAGCTCGCTTTGCTGCGGCAGCCTGTGGTCTCAGTTTCAGACCAGCGCGCCGGTTTATTTAAAGCAAGTTTTGTGTTCGAAAAAAAATCGGCGCCGAATTCGGACGGCACTGCGAAAGCGGATGCAAGATCAGGCGGCGAGAGCGATGCAAGAATAAACAAGCTCGATTCGTCCAAAACCGATCTGCCTTGGAAAATGCGCGGCCTCGTCCGCGTAGCGGGAAAGAATTTTCAGCAGGGCAATTATAAGGCTGCAGAAAAGCAATATCAGCAGATCCTGGCCGAAGATCCAAACAACCTTGACGCGGTCTCCAACCTTGGGGTCGTTTATGTTCGGAACGGCAACCTGCGCTCTGCCGAGTCGACGCTGGAAAAAGCCGTGGCCATTACGCCGGACAACGATTTTCTGCTCACCACGCTTGGCATTGTTCAGTATCGGCAATCGAAATTTGACGAAGCGATTGTGCAATTAACGAAAGCGATCGCGATCAACCCGAAAAGCGCTACCGCTCACAATTATCTCGGTATCGCTGCCAGCCAGAAAGTGCGACAGCAAGAGGCAGAGAAAGAGATCCTTCAAGCGCTCGCCAACAATCCTGACGACGCCGATGCGCATTTTAATCTCGCAGTCATTCTCATCACCACGCAGCCGGGCTCGAAAGAACTCGCCAGAGAGCATTATGCCGGGGCCACTGCGCTTGGCATAGAACCGAGCCCGTCCCTCGAAAAATTGTTGCAGTGAGCGCAGATGGGCGTCGAGCCAGTCGATCGACTTAGAGCAAGCTAGTCTTTCACTCTTAATGCGCTTTCTCCGCGCTTTCTTCGTTGCGCTTTTAACGGCAATTGTCGGTTGTGTCCTTGCGTTTTTTGTCGGTGACTATTTAACGAAGCTCGGACATATGTCGAACATGGAGGGCGGGCGCGGGATGTTCGTCGTAATTGCGTGCGCGCCGCTTGGGATTTTGGTGGGCTTCGTCATTGGTATTGTTTCCTCGCTTCTGGTTCGGCGACAAGGCGCAGCAGGATTTTTCATTGCACAGGGGTGGTCTCTTCTGATCGTTTGCGCCCTTGCCGGTTTGCTAGTCGGCGTTCCGTATCTGCTCTCGGACAAACCGCCGCGTATCGGCGGCAAGGGACTCTCGCTTGAATTTGAGCTGCGCGTTCCGCAGCAGTTTTCAATTCCCGACACGCCGAGCGGTGACAGTGTTCGTGTGAGCCTCTACAGTGGCAACCGCGAGACAACGTATGCGTTTATCGACTGGGCATCGATCGAGCGAGCGCCCGAGGGCGCCATCATTCCCGGCCGCGTTCAGTTACTCGACCATAATCCAGCACGTTCCCTGTTTGCAGTAGTTGGAAACGATCCAATGGCCGGTCAGTTCATTACGCTGAAGTTGCCATCCAACCCCCGCCCCGAAGATGAACAATGGTCTGACTGGATCCGCGCCACACAGCACGCCAATCTGGGTCCAGTACCCGAAGCGGCGCAATTCAGCGCGCGTTATCGCGTTCGGCCGGTTAGCGATTGATTCTGTAGCGGCGGTCTATGACCGCCGAACCTTCGTATGCAACCATTTCTCACAGCTAACTGGCGTTACCTTGCGATGCTAAATTACGGCGTCGATCCTGGCCTGCTCGCGCCGTTAGTTCCGCCCGGCACGGAGATCGACTTCGAAAATGGCGAGACCTTCCTCAGCGTGGTCGGATTTCTATTTCTCGATGCGCGTCTTCTTGGACTACCAATTCCGTTGCATCGCGATTTCGAGGAAGTGAATTTGCGTTTTTACGTGAGGAGAAAATCGTCGGACACGTGGCGGCGCGGTGTAGTTTTCATCCGCGAGCTTGTTCCGCGGCGGGCGATCGCGTTTCTCGCACGCGCATGCTACGGAGAAAATTATGTTGCCCTGCCAATGAAACACGACATCGAGCATCTCGATAACAATTTGAAGGTGGAATACTCCTGGCGACGCAGTCGCAAATGGGAATCACTCAAGATGACGGCGACTGGCGAGGCACAAGCGATTCCAGCAGGATCGCACGCTGAATTTATCACCGAGCATTACTGGGGTTACACGTCTCTTAGGAGCGGCTGCGGCGAATATCGAGTCGAGCATCCCCGATGGAAAATCTGGAACGCGAGCAGCTTCGAATTAAACGCAGACGTTGCGACCCTGTACGGCGAGCAATTCGCTGCAACGTTAACTCAATCACCGTGCTCCGCGTTCATTGGCGATGGTTCACCAATTACGGTTCACAGGCGGGAAGTCCTGCTGTAGCGATCACTGCTTCGGGTGCTACGCTTTGTCCGAGCTTAGCCGCTTCGCATTCCGCTGTTGCTCAAGAGCCCGCCGCCGCGAGCGCGGCTGGCGGGCTATCGAATCGCTCCAGTTTCTCAATCGTTTGTAATTGCCTGCGTTTGGCTAATCAATTCGTCTGATCGAACTGGCTGGAAGTAGTGTTACTCGACGGGTTGGAAGGCGTGGCTCAGGTCGAAGTTCGCCACGTTACGGCCGAGGACCATACCGGCAACACAGGAGAAGTGGTAGTGCAGACCCGCCCAGATACGGGCGTTGATGACTTCCTGGCGGAGGTCGTTAGGCATGTTGAAGTGTCGCACCGCGTTCATGTTTCCGAGAGGTCCAGCAGGATCGAACCCGTGAATATCAAGGTTGATCTGGTTCGTGCCGAGGAAGGTGCGAAATACCTCGGCCATCGCCGACGTAAGCGTGCAGTGCGCTGAAGGGAACTCTGGGTGGTTGGGCGTGACTAGGAGCGGCCGCCAGCCTGCCTGCTCAACGGTAGCTGGGTTACCATCATCATAACCCGGCACGGGACCGAAGCCGTCGTTTGTGACTGCGCTCGGGTCAAGCGATCCGTTGAACGCAGTGACCGGCCGCCAAAACAAGTAGTGGTACTTGGCATGCATCATGGACATCATCGCATCGGCAGCGACGACGTTGATCATACCCGCCAGTCGTGCCGTCTGCAGCAGGTTGAGACCGCGTGCGGTCACAATATCGCGCCCGGCTCGATTGTACTGGCGAATCACATTCGCCGACCAGAACCCGCTGCTCCTTTATGGCTCCGATGGGCGCGCTCGCCCGCCGTTGTCGCGCTCGGATTGTTGGCAGGCGCTTTGGCGCTGGTGCCGCCATTCTATCGCTATTGGGCCCTCACAACGAGCTCGCCACCCGAGAAAAGTATCGCCGTGCTTCCATTTGAAAATCTCAGTAATGTCAGAGAAGAGTGAAACTCGGTTCAGCGCGAGTTACTTCGCCAGCAATTGTCGCAGGACAAACGGCAGAATCCCCCCGTGCCGGTAATAATCGATTTCGATTGGTGTATCGATGCGAAGCTTTACCGGGGCAGAACGCTTCTGCCGATCTTTGCTTTCGATCTCGAGTGTTAGCTGTTGTCCGGGTTTAGTTGCGTCCGACAATCCGGCGATCGAAAAGACTTCCGAGCCGTCGAGTCCGAGCGATTGCGCGGATGTGCCCTCGAGAAACTGCAACGGCAACACACCCATTCCAACAAGGTTCGAACGATGAATCCGTTCGAAGCTCGCGGCGATCACCGCTTTGACGCCTAACAAGCGCGTGCCTTTTGCAGCCCAGTCGCGCGATGAGCCGCTGCCGTACTCGTGGCCGGCGAGAATAACCAACGGAGTATTGGTCTCCGCGTACTGCATCGCCGCATCAAAGATCGAGATTTGCTCGCCCTCGCCATTCTTTGAACCGCCAGTCCGGCTCGGACCGAAATATTTGGTCACGCCGCCCTCCGTTCCCGGAGCCATCAAATTTTTGATTCGCACATTCGCGAACGTTCCGCGCGTCATTACCAGATCGTTGCCACGGCGACTGCCGTAGCTGTTGAAATCTCGCGGCTGAATGCCGCGCGCCATTAAATATTTGCCAGCTGGCGACGTTTCTTTGATCGCGCCCGCAGGCGAGATGTGATCGGTCGTTACGGAGTCGCCGAAAATCCCAAGCGCGCGCGCGCCTCGGATTTCCTCGATGTGGCCAGGCTCCATCGAAAAATTCTCGAAGAACGGCGGCTCATGAATGTAATGGCTCTTCTCGTCCCACTGATAAACGTCGCCGGTGCTCGATGGAATCTCGTTCCACTTCGGATTTTGATTCGCAAAATTGCGATAAAATTTGCGAAACGTCTCTGGCGTCAGAGCGGATTGCATGTTGTCTCGGATTTCGCTGAGAGTCGGCCAGAGATCGCGAAGGAAGATTTCCTTGCCGTCCTTGTCTTTGCCGAGGGCGTCGCGGGAAAGATCAATGTGCACTCGGCCCGCCAGCGCAAAGGCCACTACCAGCGGCGGCGACATCAGAAAATTCGCCTTGATATGCTGATGCACGCGCGCTTCGAAATTCCGATTTCCCGAAAGAACCGAAGCCGCAACCAAATCGTATTCGTGAATGGCCTTCTCGATGTTTGGATGCAGCGGACCGGAGTTGCCGATGCAAGTCGTGCAACCATAACCGACAAGATTAAACCCGAGCTGGTCGAGATATGTTTGCAGCCCGGTCTTCTGAAGATAATCGGAAACCACGCGTGACCCAGGCGCGAGCGATGTTTTCACGCCAGGATCGACATGCAGGCCGCGCTCGACCGCTTTCTTTGCGAGCAGACCGGCGGCGATCATCACGCTCGGGTTGCTCGTGTTTGTGCAACTGGTGATCGCAGCAATTAGGACGCTGCCATGGCCGATGTGAGTACGCCCGCGTGCAAATATCTCGCGTGACTCCGCTTCAATTTCCTTCGCTGGATCGGGCGTTGGCCGGTTTGCAATCATCTCAAGCTTGTTGCGCTCTTCGCCAGAGCTGATCCCCTGATCTTCTTTGTTGTCCGTTGAAAACATCGCGCCGTTCCGCGGTGCGCTGCCATTCAATTCCACGACATGTCTTTCGCGAAGATCGACATGCTCTTTGCCGTAGCCCCCATCACGCACCGGTTTTTCGAGCAATTCGCGAAACGTCTTTCCAAGCTCCGGCAAGTTGATCCTGTCCTGCGGTCGCTTCGGCCCCGCCACGCTCGGCTGCACGTCTGCCAGATCCAAATCGACATCGACGCTATAATCAATTTCGGCCCTGAGAGGCATGCCGAACATTTTCTGCGCGCGAAAATAATTTTCGAACGCAAGGCATTGTTCTTCGCTGCGTCCCGTGGCCCGCAGATAGTCCACCGATTCCTGATCGATTGGAAAATATCCCATCGTCGCGCCGTACTCGGGCGACATGTTCCCAATCGTCGCCCGATCAGGGACAGGCAGCGACGCCGCGCCTTCGCCATAAAACTCGACAAATTTGCCAACGACTTTTTGCGCACGCAGCAGCTGAGTGATGTGCAGGACGAGATCGGTGGCGGTAACGCCTTCGCGCAACTGTCCGCTCATGTGCACGCCAACCACTTCGGGCGTTAGAAAGTAAACTGGCTGCCCAAGCATTCCGGCTTCCGCTTCAATCCCGCCGACGCCCCAGCCGACAACGCCGAGACCGTTTATCATCGTCGTGTGCGAATCCGTGCCGACCAGAGTATCGGGATAAAAAAGTTGAGAGTTGAGAGTTGAGGGTTGAGAGCAAAGAACGCCTTTGGCCAGGTACTCAAGATTCACTTGATGCACGATGCCAATGCCGGGCGGAATGAGCTGGAAAGTTTTGAACGCCTGCTGGCCCCATTTCAAAAATTGGTAGCGCTCACGGTTGCGCTTGAACTCCATGTCCAAATTAAGTTCCAGCGCGCGCGGCGAGCGGAAGAAATCCACTTGCACCGAATGATCGACGACGAGGTCAACAGGTACGAGCGGTTCAATAATTTTCGGTTCGCGACCCAGCCGCGCGACCGCGCTGCGCATCGCCGCAAGATCAACAATCAGCGGCACTCCGGTGAAATCCTGCAAAACAATCCGCGCGACGACGAACGGAATTTCTGCGTTTGCCGGCGATTTCGCGTTCCAGTTTGCCAGCGTCTCAACATCTTTGCGCCGGACTTTTTTACCATCGCAATTGCGCAACACCGCTTCGAGCACTATCCGGATGCTGATCGGCAGCCGCGAAATTTTCCCGGCGCCTTGCTCTTCCAGCGCTGGCAGCGAAAACAGAAAGCCTTCGCGCCCTTTGCTGGCGTCGAATTTTCTCAGCGTTTTGAATTCGTCGCGCATACAACGTCTGTTATTCCGAGCGGAGCGCAGCGGAGTCGAGGAATCTCTCGCTTTTAACAAGAGATGTCTCGACTTCGCTCGACATGACAAACATTACTTCAGTTCTTCCAGGCTCGCCTTGATCTTCTCGAAATTGGGCAACTGCCTGGCGTCGTCGTTGCTCTCCGCGTACTGGATCACGCCATTCCTATCGACAACGAACGCTGATCGTTTGGGCACGCCGCCCATTCCGAGATTCATTTGCGGCAGGAACGAGTCGTACATAACGCCGTAGTCCTTCGCGACTTTGTGTTCGTAATCGCTCAGCAACGGCACGGTGATCTTCTCCTTTTGCGCCCAAGCTTCCTGCGCAAACGGATTGTCGCCGCTGATTCCGTAAACCGCGGCGTTCAACGTCGTGTAAGCGTTCAGGCCGGCGCTGACCTCGCACATCTCCTGCGTGCACGTGCTCGTGAACGCCATCGGAAAGAAAAGCAGCAGCGTGTTTTTCTTTCCGAAATTGTCGCCCAATTTAATTTGTTTCGGCCCGTCAGCGGTCTTGGTCGATAACGTGAAATCTGGCGCTTTGGTTCCAACTGTGAGTGCCATAAACAATCCTCTGAAGTTGAGCTTGATTTGCGAAATTCAGTATATGATCGGCATGTGACCGGTCAAAGAGATCGTTAAGGCGTTGAATCGTTGAAGCGTTTGATGACTCTGTCATGTTGAGCGGAGCGAAACATCTCTGACTGAGGCTCGCTGCGGTTGAGCGACCAGAAACAACCAGAGATTCTTCGCTTCGCTCAGAATGACAAAGAGCGGATTCCACTTCAACGTTTCAACGTTCAAAATGGAATTGTTCTGGTGGCTGTTCACCATTGTGCTGTTTGCTGTCGGTCTAATCGGCACGATCGTACCGGTCGTTCCCGGCACGACAATCATTTTGGCCGCAGCAATCATCCATCGTCTCGTGCTTGGCGCGGACAAGAGCGTCGGCTCGAAAACGATCGTCGTTCTAGTGCTGCTGACGGTTGTTTCCTATGTGTTCGATTTTCTCGGCAGCTATTTTGGCGCGAAATATTTCGGCGCGACCAAATGGGGCGCGTTCGGTGCAATCATAGGTGCGCTAGTCGGGCTCTTCTTTGGAATCATTGGCTTGTTTGTCGGCCCGGTCGTTGGCGCCGTCGCAGGCGAATTCATCGCCGGAAAACGGATGATTGACGCCGGACGTGCCGGCTGGGGAAGCTTGCTCGGAAATATCGGCGCAACGATCGGCAAGCTGATCATCGCATTGGCGATGATCACGATTTTCCTCATCGCCGTTCCGTCACCGTTTCAATTGTAGGGCAACCGCTCTGGTTGCAGAGTGCCTTCCTGGTTTCCTGCTTTTCAGATTGTGCTAAATTAACCGTCGATGGCAGATGATCGCTGGTGAATCCCGTGTTGGCGGGATTCACTGGAGGAAAGTCCGAACACCATACGGCAGCATGCCGCGTAGAATACGCGGGCAATGTTCGTCTGGCAGCAGCCGAACGGGCGTTGACGGAAAGTGTCACAGAAAAGACACCGCCGGTTCTTTGACAACAACGACTGTAGGGGAAGCTGACAGCTTCCCGTGTCTGGAACGGGCAAGGGTGAAAAGGCGAGGTAAGAGCTCACCGCTCGCGGAGTAATTCGCGAGGCAGGAAAAACCCCATGCGGTGCAAGACAAAACAGAGGAAGGGTAGCCAGCCCGATTTAATCCTCGGGTATCGTCGCACGCGGCCGAAATGAAAATGGAGGCCCGTCCAGCCTTAGTTTTGCGAATGAAAGGAACAGGGAACGAGATTAAGATCGCAAGTTAAAAGCTTGCGCCACATTGTTCGCAAAACTGGGGCTGGAAGATGAATGATCATCCGCCCGGCACCTTGCTAGCAGAGTGCTAGGCCGACAGAATTCGGCTTATCGCCATCGAAACTATGAAGGGCGCTTTCGGAAACGAAGGCGCCCTTCCACCTTTTGCGAGGCAGCAACCCGCCTTCCCTCGTGAAAAGACGTTAAGAAACGTCATTGACTTCATGTTTCGTTCGGACTACTGTTCGGACATCGCTTGCGTGGTCAAAGACAAAGCGGTGCGGAACGGCAAACGCCGCTCGCCGTATTGGTATGCCAGTTACGTTGACGCGAACGGCAGGCGCGTCAAAAGATCGACGGGTTTAACGAGCAGAAGCAAGGCACTGCAAATGGCGCTGGCCTTACAGAAGGCGGCGGACGAAGCGCGCCGCGGGGCGCTGACCGAAGCGCGGACACGCGAGCTACTGAGCGAAGTGCTCCAGAGCGTCAATGGCGAAGGTCTGCACGTGTTCACCGTCGAACAGTGGTTCGGCCACTTCGTAAACCAAAAGAAGAAGTCACGCGCCGCCGCGACGGGAAAGCGGCATGCGCAGACCATGCGCGAGTTCATAGCGTTTCTCGCACATCGCGCCAAGCTCAATATCGCGGCGATAACGAGCCGCGACATCGCCAGCTTCCGCGACCACCGCCACTCGCTTGGCCTGGCTCCGGCGACCATAAACATCGATGTCGCAATTTTATCCGCCGCGTTCAACGCCGCGCTGAGACAAGGGCACGTTTCGGTCAATCCGTGTCGTCCGTGCACACGGATGGCGCCGGCTTCGGGCAGTGCGCCGAGCGCAACCACTAGAGAGCCAAAAACAACCAGACAGACAAAACTATGAGCAAAACATCCTCAGACAAAAACGAAAACCCGTTCCCGGAATTACCCGCCCAATCGGATCTTCCAGAGAATATTGACCGCCGAACATTCATCATCCGCAACGCCGTCATTGGCGCCGCCGCGGCGATGACTGGAACAGTGTGGACGCCCGAAGCACGCGCCAAACAAGCGGCAAAGGAAGCGGGGAGCAAACCAAGTGGTAAACCTGGTGTAACTCCGCTCTCTCCCGACTTGAACGTTGTTAAGGAATCCAAAGGTCCAGTGATGACTGTGGCCGATGAATTCTATAAGGTGGGTCCCGGTCCTTCGAGCTCGCACACGATCGGGCCGATGCGAATCACTTACGACTTTTACCAGCGCTGCACAAAATTGCCGGCTGACCAACTCGCCAAGGCCACTG
>Ga0306922_10007455_pt1 | contig 10567 bp, 8 predicted proteins | sample sta12Cox44000082_FD_203758 | JGI IMG/M metagenome (GOLD analysis project Ga0306922, IMG submission 203758) | Lab enrichment of tropical soil microbial communities from Luquillo Experimental Forest, Puerto Rico - statoxic.12C.oxic.44.000.082 (v2)... | ecosystem: Environmental > Terrestrial > Soil...
TGCCACGCCAGCGTTGATGTGTACCACGGTGCCGCCCGCGAAATCGAGCGCGCCCCACTGCCAGATCAGACCGGCGGTGGCGTTCACCGCCTCCACCTTGTCCGGCGCACTGTAGGCATCCGGACCCGCCCAGTACCAGACCATGTGCGCAATCGGGCAGTAGCTGAAAGTGAACCAGATCACCAGGAACAGCAGCATCGCCGAGAAGCGCATGCGCTCGACCAGCGAGCCGAGGATCAGGCAGCAGGTAATGGCCGCGAAGGTGGCCTGGAAGGCCACGTAGACCAGTTCATAAATCGGGGTGTGCTTGCTGAAGGTAGAGGCGAGCGCAAAGGCGCCGCTGCTGGCATCGAATGTGCCGTGGAGAAACAGGCGGCTGAATCCGCCGATGATGGCGTTGTGCTCGGTGAAGGCGAGCGAGTAACCGTAGATGCACCACAGCACCGTGATGAGCGAAAAACCGACGAACACCTGCATGAGCACCGAGAGCATGTTCTTCGTGCGCACGAGTCCGCCGTAGAACAGCGCCAGCGCGGGCACCGACATCAGCAGCACGAGCGCGGTGGCGGTGAGCATCCAGGCAGTGTCGCCTTTGCTCGGGAGCGAGGGATCCGCAGCGAGGCTCGCGGCCGGCGCCAGTGCCGCGAGCCCGGCGGTGAGCGAGGCCGCCTGCCTGCGCCTGTTGGCAACGGTAGGCATGGTGTATTTCCCGTGGTTTACGCAACGAACACCGGCTGCACGCACCATGCTCGGCGCGTAAGCTGGCGAAGCGCGCGGAAAGGGTGCAGATTCCATGCCATGGCGTAAGCCACGCTGCTTCCGAGACTTAGCCCGGCCGCCGCGCTGGTGTTGCACCATATTGGGGCCGGCACTGGCAACCTTGCCCCGAATCGGAGCAGTCGCACATTGAGGCTTTACCGCTATGGATGCATTTCGAATCGACGAGTTGGCCCGGCGATTGCTCGAGCGTGTGCCACCGGCTCTGCGGAGCATGCAGGCGGACCTGGAAAACAACTTCCGCGCAGTATTGCGTGAGCGGCTGAGCCGGCTCGATCTGGTGAGTCGCGACGAGTTCGATGCTCAGACGCGGGTTCTCGAGCGCACACGCGCACGGCTCGAGGCATTGGAGGCACGACTGGCCGCGCTCGAGGGCACCGCTTCCCCCGGCGTGGCCCCCAGAGGTCCGGGGGGCGGAGCGGCACCGACCGGCTGAGATACCGGGCGGGAAGAGCCTTTGCTGCCATGGCTGTAGCAAGGGTCGACTGCCGGGCGCAACTCGGGCTGCACGCGCCCCCGGTGCAGGTCGAGGTGAGTCTCGCCGGTGGCCTCCCGGCTTTCTGCATCGTCGGGCTGCCCGCCACCGTGATCAAGGAAAGCAAGGAGCGCGTGCGCTCTGCGCTGGTGAATTCCGGCTTCAACTTTCCGGCGGGCCGCATCACGGTGAGCCTCGCTCCGGCGGAGTTGCCAAAGGAAGGCGGACGATTCGATTTGCCGATCGCCCTCGGGATACTGGTGGCGTCGGGACAATTGCGTGTCGCTGCGAGAAGCCTGGCCGCGGAGTTCTACGGCGAGCTCGGGCTGACGGGGGAGCTGAAGCCCGTGCGCGGGCTGCTGCTCGCCGCCCTGCATGCACGCAGCCACGCTCGCGAGCTCATCGTGCCGCGCGGCAACGCCGCCGAGGCATGTGCCGCCGCACCGGCGCAGGTGCGAGCCGCCGCACATCTCCTCGAGGTCTGCGCGCACGTGAGCGGCGCGAGGAGCTTGCCCGCTCATACGGCGCCTGGTACTGACCGTGCGTGCAGCGCCACTGAGGCGCGCCGCCTCGACCTCGATGATGTCCGCGGGCAAGGAGTTGCCAAGCGCGCGCTCATCATCGCGGCCGCCGGGGCCCACAGTCTGTTGCTGATAGGCCCGCCAGGCTCGGGGAAGAGCATGCTTGCGCAGCGGCTGCCGGGTCTGCTGCCGCCACTCGGTGAGAGCGAAGCACTGGAGGCCGCGGCCATCGCGGCGGTGAGTGCCGGCGGCTTCACCGCGGAGCAGTACGGGCGGCCGCCATTCCGCGCCCCGCACCACACCAGTTCGACCGCCGCGCTGGTGGGCGGCGGTGCGCGCGCCTCCCCGGGTGAGGTGAGCCTCGCGCACCATGGCGTCCTGTTTCTCGATGAGTTGCCCGAATTCGGGCGGACGGTGCTGGAGGCACTGCGCGAGCCGCTCGAGAGTGGCAGCGTGTCTGTCTCGCGCGCAGCAGTGCAGAACCGCTATCCGGCGCGGTTTCAACTGGTGGCCGCCATGAATCCCTGCCCGTGCGGCCGGCTCGGGGATGCTGCCGCGGACTGTCGCTGCACCCCGGCGCAAGTCCGCGGCTACCGCTCGCGCATCTCGGCGCCGCTTCTCGACCGGCTCGACATGCACGTGGAGGTACCGCGGCTGTCGTCAGGCGAGTTTGCGGAGGGACCTGCCGGCGAAACCACGGCCGCGGCCGCCGCACGAGTGATGAGGGCGCGGAGTCTGCAGCTTTCGCGACAGGGAACGTGCAACGCCCGGCTGACGGATGGCGATGTGCAGCGCTGGTGCAGGACAGATGTCGCAGCCCAGCGCTTGCTTGGGGTCGCTATGGACCGCTTCGCTCTCTCGGGGCGCGCGCGTCAACGGGTGCTGAAAGTGGCACGCACCATCGCTGATCTTGGCGATGCCTCGTGCATCGCGGCCGCACATATCAGCGAGGCGTTGTCGCTCCGCTGCCTGGACGAGCGGCGCACTACTGCGCCATCTGCACCATGTGATCGACGGCTTGCTTGACCAGATCGTCCGGCGCGTCGGTGCGACCACCCTTGGGGGGCATCACTCCGGCAGTGCCCGTGAAGCCCTGGATCGCGTGCTCGTAGAGCAGGTTCTTGCCTTTGGCGATCCTCGGTGCCCAGGCGGCTTTGTCCCCGGCGCGCGGTGCGCCTGCAATGCCCTGAGCATGGCAGGCACTGCAGGTCTGCTCGAAGAGCTCAGTGCCGTTTTTTGGAGCCGGTGCGGCGCTCCCCGAGGCAGCGGTGGGCGGAGCTTTGATGGCCAGCGCGGTGTTGTCCTGCCCGGCGACTGCCTCCTGGCTCGGGGGGGCGATCCGGGCAGCGACGTTCTTTGCATAGTCAGCGTCGCTGAACACCTGACGCTCCTGCGTATGGCTGCCGACGATGCGAGCCAGGGCGAACAGGCCGATGGCGATCGCCACCAGCAGGCCGATCACCATGCTGAAAACATTGAAGAAGTGGGTGTCCTGCTTGCTCACGATGCAACCCGGTGGCGCCCGCCCGCGGAAATGGCCGCGCAGTATAGCCGGTCGCCCCTGCGGGGGCGTAATGCGCCTCGGGCCGCCGCACGCCATCGTGCATCGGCCTGCGGCCGCTGGCAGGCAACCTCAGGCTGATATATCAGGCACGGTATATGCAGCGACGCTGCGAAATTAACGCGAATTGCCGTGCTATTTTAGCGGTGCTCGTCCACACAGCTCATCGGGTGCGCCGCTCGCGGCAGCACCTTTCGATCGAAGCAAACAACACATTCGGTTCGAGAGGGAGTTGATGACAGAGTCAGTCGCCCGTTCCCGCTCGGTCACAGGCAAGGCCACAGCCATCGCTGCGGCGCTCGCGCGCTTCCAGCGCGGTGACGATCGCGTACCGCGCGGCGTCCGCCCGGTGATCACCGAGTCCTGGCAACGCTGTCTGCGAAGCGGCGTGGATCCGATCGCCCCAGGGGCTCCGCTCAGCGGCGGCACCTCAGTCCGCTGTGCGCGCAATCATGAGCTGCTCGAAGCGAGTGATGCAGTGATGGCGCAGGCCAGCAGCGCATTGAGCGGCTGCCGCACGATGCTGATACTCGCGAACGCCTGTGGAGAAATCCTGCGCACCGATGGCGATGACAATGCGCTCGCCGCGGCGGAGGGTGCCGGAATCAGTCGCGGCAGCAACTGGAGCGAAGCGGCGCGCGGCACCAGTGGCCTCGGCACCTCGCTGTATGTGGGTGATGCCGTGCACGTACATGGTCCGGAGCATTATTGCCACACACATCACGCCTGGACCTGTTCCGCCGCCGTGGTGCGCGACCCGGTCGATGAAGCCGTGCTCGGTGCGCTGTCGGTGGCAGGCCCCAGCGAGGTGTTCGATCCGCATCTTTTTCCGCTGGTGCTGGCGAGCGCAGCGGGCGTGCGCGCGGCGCTGGCCGAGCGCGAGGATCTGCGGCGCAATCAGCTGTTGGAGTACGCGCTGGCGATGCTCTCGCTCGGGAGCACCACCGGTCTCGTGCTCTTCGATCGCCGCGGACGCCTGCTGACTGCGGACGCACGGGCACGTGCCGCGCTCGCGACGCTCGGCAGCGAGGACGCTGCCGCGCCTTACGACCGGCTGCCGGCGCTCGATGTTTGCGCAGCCGCCGCCGGGAGCGTCGCGCAACTGCCCTTCTGGCTCCGCAGCCGGTGGCTCGAGCCGGTGCTGGTCGGCGAGGAGCGCATCGGCACGATCGTCAAGTTACCCGGTACGCTCCAGGTTCCTTCCTCGAGGAGTACGGGACTACCGCGCTACAAACTGCGCCGCGTGCGGGACTACATCGATTCCAGGATCGGTGGCCCGATCAGCCTCGATGATCTGGCCAAGGTGGCCGGCGTGAGTCGCTTTCACTTTCACCGTCAGTTCCGTAAATCCCTCGGCGTTACCCCGCACGAGTACGTGCTGCGCGCGCGCATCGAGCGGGCGAAGGGATTGCTGACCGGGTCGGATCTCACCGTGGGCGAGGTCTCCGGGGCTGTCGGTTTTGCCGATCAGAGTCATTTCTCCAACATCTTTCGCAAGCTGACGTCGATGACGCCCCGAAGCTTCCGGGACTCGATGTCGGGCTGAGAGGTGAAGTGGCCGGCGACCGAGGTCGCCGGCCATGATTCACGCGCATCACAGGGGGTCAATGCTGCACGTGATCCGGGGGACAGTTCGGCCATCCCTGGCCGGTACCGGCCATCCGATGGGCCCGCGAACACTGTGGCGGATCAGCCTCGGCCAGGCCTGTCTGTAAGTGCGAATTCTGTTTGTTTCTTGCTCAAGTTACCGGCAGCGCTTGGCCGTCATCGAGACCGCGCAGGCGCTGGCCGGAGCTGGCAGGCGGGGGCGGCCTCGCTTATGATCGCCCGCCCCCACGCGCCCGTAGCTCAGTTGGATAGAGTGGCAGCCTCCGAAGCTGCAGGTCGCTGGTTCGAATCCAGTCGGGCGCGCCAGTTTGCTAGTGAGTGTGTTCGGCGGCCGCCAGGTCGTTGATCAGCTCGATGAGCTTCGCTTCGCTGCCCGCCTTGGCGACGTCGAAGCTGTACTTCCCGTTGACCACGAAGAATGGCACGCCCTGTACGCGGTAACGCTGCGTGATTTCCTCCGCGCGCTGCATATTTGAGCTCACCGAGAAGGAGTTGTAGGCCTTGGAGAAATCATCGGCGCTGATGCCGTTCTGCGTCGCGAACTGCTGCTGCATCCGGTAAGTCGCGTCGTCGCTATCTCCGATCAGGGGCGGCTGACGGTTCTCGAGGTCCTGATGGATCGTGTCGAAGGCCTTGGAGACGAGATCGTCCCGGCCCAGAGCTTCGAGGGTGTAGTACAGCCGGGCGTGGACGCGGTGCACCTGCTGCCAGATCACCGGAACCCTGACGAACTCGACGTAGGCGGGCTTGGTCTTCAGCCAGCTGCGCATACGCGGCTCGATCGCATAGCAGTGCGGGCACGCGAGCCAGAACACCTCCATGACCTCGACCTTGCCGGGCGCAACGCCCGTCGGCTGCGCCGGAACCACCGGGTCGTAGTTCACACCTGCCTGCCACTTGCCTCCTGGGAGCGAAGCGGCGGGGGCAGCGCCCGCAATCTTCTCCAGCGAAGCATCGCTCCGGGCCTGGTGGTCGTTGTCACCATCGCCGGACTCCTGCGAGGCAGTCGCCTGCTCGGTCTCACTTTGCGGCGACCGCGCCTCGGCGGCCGGGGGCGTTGCGGCAGTCGGCGGGGCGGCGGCCTGCGTCTCGGCAGCCGGAGCCGGCGCTGCTGCAGGTACAGGCGGCGCTTCCTGGCGCGCGCACGAACACAAGGCCAGCAGCGCCGCGAGGGCGGTATAGCGAATCCTCATGCGAAGTCCTCGAGTCAGCGCATACCCTGGACGTAGGAGGCTACGTCGCGGATCTGCTCGGGTGAGAGGCGTGCGGCGATGGTGAACATCATCGCGCCGTTGCGCGCTGCCGCTGCCGGTTTGGGCGCGGTGTAACGCGCGCCGCTTGCGTAGTCATTGAGCTGCTTCACCACGTACACCGACTGCTGCGCCCGGAGCGCGGGATAACCCGCGGCGAAGTTGCCGCGCCCTACCGGGCCGTGGCAGGCGACACAGGCTGGAACAGCGTGCGCGCGGTCACCACGCAGATACAAGGTCTCGCCCGCCCGCCAATAGGACGGGTCCGCCTCGAGCCCAGCCGGAGTCTGGCCTTGGTAGAAGACCGCGAGATCGTCGATGTCCTGGTCGCTGAGGGTGCTCGCGAGCGGCTTCATGACTGGATTGTTGCGCACACCGGAGCGGAACAGCCGCAGCTGCTCCGCAACGTACACTGCGCTTTGCCCGGCAAGTCGTGGCCACTCCGGACTTGAGCTGTTCCCGTTGGGGCCGTGGCAGGCCGAGCAGACCGCGGCTTTGGCCGTGCCGCGCGTGGCATCCCCATCGGTGAAGGGATCATGAGGGGGCGCAGCGGGCGCGCCCGCTGTTGGCTGTGCCGGCGGAGCCGCCGCCGCGGCGCCGGCCGATGCGTCGGCAGAACCCGCTGTCGTTTGTGTCACCGCTGGGGTTGCGCCTGTCGCCGGCGCAGTAGCGGCCGTCTCGGCCGCGCCCGGGAGGGCAGCCAGCGCCAGTGCCAACACCGCGCCAGGCTGCATCACCCAAAAGACTTTCATCCTCTGCGGCATTGTGTGGTATCCGGTGACGACCCGTGCGCAAGGGCGGCGAATTGTACACTACGGTCGTGCCTGCGCTTTGTTACTCCTTGAAAACATGAGTCGCCTGGGCGAGGCACGATTTCTCGGAAGTGTGGCCTCGGCGGCGCAGTTCCCGGCCGATGCGGGCGCCGAAGTCGCCTTCGCCGGTCGCTCGAACGCCGGCAAGTCGAGTGCCATCAACGCGATCACGAAGCGGCGCGGGCTCGCCCGAACGAGCAAGACCCCGGGACGCACGCGTTTGCTGAATTACTTCGAGCTGTCGCCCATGAAGCGTCTCGTGGATCTGCCGGGCTACGGCTACGCCGGGGTGACAGCCAGTGAGCGGGCTGCCTGGCTACCGCTGCTCGAGACACTGCGCGAACGCTCATCACTCACGGGGTTGTTCCTCATCGTGGACTCACGGCGAGGCCTGACGGAGGGCGACGAGGCTCTGATCGAGTGGTCACGCGGCGTGCACCGCCTGCACGTACTGCTGTCCAAGGCAGACAAGCTCAACCGCGGCGAGGCCGCAGTGGCACTTCGCACGGCTTCGGCGCAGCTCGGCAGCCGAGGTACGGTGCAGCTGTTCTCGGCGCTCCGCGGCTTCGGAGTCGACGAGGCGCAAGCGACGTTGACCGCCTGGCTTTCGATGGCGCCGCGGGAAGGGATTGGGCAATAAAAAACCCCGGCGGGGTAAACCGCCGGGGCAGACTAACCCGGCACAGGTCTCATGAACCGGGTCTACCCGCTCAGGGAGGGAAGCGGGGAGTGCGATGCACTCGTTAGGTTCGAGTGCCACCGCCCGAGCAGAGTTCCGTCCCGGCTCAGAAAAAATACCTTTTAAAATCATAAGTTTGCTTAAGCGCTTGTATCTTCTACGCCACAGACTTGAGCTTCGACTGTGCCGTAGGAGAATCAAAACAGGTTGAGGAAGACCGATAGCGATGCGATCCGCGCCCCGCTGGTGTTTGGCACGTTGAAGTTCTCGTATTCCAGGCGCGCGCCGACGATGGTGATGTGCGCCTGCACGCCGATCCCCCAGGCGAATTCCGAGCCGTTGCTGGAAAGACTTCCGGGCGATACCAGCGAGCTGACGTTGCCGTCCAGCTTCCAGTGCGCGAGACCGACTTTGCCGAAGATGTCCACTATCGGCAGCGGAATCGGCAGGAAGCCGACCGCGTAGACGGCCACGGCGCTGCCGTTGGCATGTGCGCTGACGTTGCCGGTACTGTTGGTGGTGGAGGTGTTGCCGCTGCCGAGATCGATGTAGTCGCCCTCGGCGGCCAGCCAGTTGAGTGGCCGCACGCCGGCGTACGCCTTCCATGAGGTGTTCTTGAGGTCGGGGAGTCCACCGAGCGCCGTGATGTCGCTCAGCGAGTTACGTACGACCCCCGCACCGAGGTAGAAGAAACCGTTCTCCGCCCGGGCCGCCGTCGCGCCGAGCGTCAATACCGTCAACAGCATGAGCTTCCGCATGGTCGATCCTCGTATCCCTGGAGGTATGCGTGAAAGCAAAACGCTAACACAGCGAGCGCGCTGACACAGTGAAAACACCCGCTACGGCGGCGGCGCCCACCGCTGACGTCGCAATCGAGCGACGGATCTCATGGGGGGCTAGTGCGCCTCGTCCCAGTTTGCCCCCGTACCCACATCGACGCGCAGCGGCACACTCAGGGTTGCCGCGCTCAGCATGTGATCGCGCACGGCCGCGGCGACCGTCTCGACGGCATCCGCGCGCACCTCCAGCACGAGCTCGTCATGCACCTGCATGATGAGCCGCGCCCGCGCGCCGGAGCTTCGGCACCACGCGTGCACCTCGATCATCGCGCGCTTGATGATATCCGCCGCGGTGCCTTGCATTGGCGCATTGATGGCGGCGCGCTCGGCGTACTGCCGCAGCTGCGGGTTGCCGGAGCGGATATCGGGCAGATACAGACGCCGGCCGAACACCGTCTCCACGTAGCCGAGCTCGCGCGCCTGCTGGCGCGTGTTCTCCATGAAGCGCCGCACTCCAGGGTAACGCTGGAAGTAGCGCTCGACGTACTGTGCCGCCGCACCCCGCTCGATGCCGAGATTGCGCGCGAGACCGAAAGCCGACATGCCATAGATGAGACCGAAGTTGATGACCTTCGCGGTGCGGCGCTGATCGGCACTCACCGCCCCGAGCTCCACGCCGAAGACTTCGGCCGCGGTAGCCTGGTGCACGTCGCGGTCATCGGCGAACGCCGCGCGCAGGCTCTCATCCCCCGAGAGGTGCGCCATGATGCGCAACTCGATCTGCGAATAATCGGCGGCCAGCAGCATCGCACCCGGCGGTGCGATGAATGCCTTGCGGATGCGGCGCCCTTCCGGGTGGCGGATCGGAATGTTCTGCAGGTTCGGCTCGACCGAGGATAGCCGCCCGGTAGCGGCGACTGCCTGCGCGTAGCTGGTATGGATGCGCCCGGTGCGCTCGTTCACCAGCTCCGGCAGCTTGTCGGTGTAGGTGGATTTGAGCTTGGCGAGTGCGCGGTACTCGAGCACCAGGCGCGGCAGCGCGAAGCTTCCGGCGAGGTCCTCGAGCACGTCCTCCGCGGTCGAAGGCTGCCCGGTGGGCGTGCGCCGTCGCACCGGCAGCTGCAGCCGCTCGAACAGGATCTGCTGCAGCTGCCGCGGCGAGTCGATGTTGAATTCGTGCCCTGCCTCGCGGTGCGCGCGCAGCAGCAGCTCCTGCAGCTGGCGCGAAAATTCCCGGCTCTGCAGGCGCAGCTGCTCCCGATCAACCAGCACTCCCTGCTGCTCCATGGCGAGCAGCACCGGCACGAGCGGTTGCTCGATCTCGAGGTAGAGCCGCGCCAGTGGCGCAATGCCTTCGAGCTGGGCCCAGAGCGCCTGGTGGAGCCGCAATGTCACGTCGGTGTGCTCGGCGGCGTACTCGCTGGCACGTTCCACCGGTACCTGGTCGAAGCCGATCTGCTTCGCGCCCTTGCCGGCGAGCTCCGTGTAACTGAGCGTACGCAGCCCCAGATAGCGCTGCGCGTCCGCGTCGATCTCGTGGTTGGTGGCGACGCTGTTCCACACGTACGACTCGAGCATGGTGTCGAAGCACATGCCCTGCAGGCAGATGCCGCTGTGCGCGAGCACGTGTGCGACGTACTTGAGGTCGTGCCCCACCTTGCCGCGCGCCGGATCCTCGAGAATGGGCTTCAGCTTTGCCAGCACCTCGGCACGCGGCAACTGGTCCGGGGCGCCGGGGTAGGCGTGCGCCAGCGGCACGTAGGCCGCCCTGCCGGCGTCGAGACTGAAGGACAGACCCACGAGCTCGGCGCGCATGTAGTCGAGGCTCGTGGTCTCGATGTCGAACGCAAAGAGCTCGGCGGCGCTCAGCAGCGCGAGCCAGCGCTCGAACGCATCCCAGTTGCCGAGGGTCTCGTAGTGGCGCTCTATCGGGGGACCTTCCGGCACCGCCGCAACCAGCGGCGGCGGGCTTGCCGGATCGGCCGGCAGATCTGCCTGCGCAGCCGGCTCGCCGCCTTCGAGCTGCCGCAGCAGCCCGCGCAACTCGAGCCGGTTGTACAGCTCGCGCAGCTTTGCGAGGTCAGGGGCTTTCGGCGTGAGCTCGC
>Ga0306922_10007456_pt1 | contig 10566 bp, 12 predicted proteins | sample sta12Cox44000082_FD_203758 | JGI IMG/M metagenome (GOLD analysis project Ga0306922, IMG submission 203758) | Lab enrichment of tropical soil microbial communities from Luquillo Experimental Forest, Puerto Rico - statoxic.12C.oxic.44.000.082 (v2)... | ecosystem: Environmental > Terrestrial >...
TTGGGCGGCACAAAAGTTTACATAATATCCATTATCGGAAGTCAGACTAGGCCGCCAGGGTTCACACTTACCGGAAACCGCGCTTCGGCCGCCAAAAAAGCCGCTCTCAACCCGAGGTGACATCCATGAACCCCGCGCCGTGGACCCCGCGCTCCGGGGGGGCTGGGACCGAATCCAGGGGCCTTTATCAAGGGAAAGCTTGCTATTCGTTGATGTGAGGCCCAACGCCCGCGGCCCGGCATGCTTCCCGCAAAGCTCCCTCGGCCGGGCCGTAACGGGCCGGAATGCATCGGTTTCCCGAGTCGAGTTCCACCAACACGCGGAAACGCTCCAGCACGCGCCGGCTATGGAAGACGCCGCCGCTATACGCCACCGAAACCGCGTCGTCCGGTCTCCAGAGGTGCGCACGAACCGATGCGGCGAGCGTAGCCAGTTGAACTGCGGCAGAGTTTAGAATCTCGATCGCCACGGGGTCGCCGGCCGCTGCTGCGCCATCCACGCGGGGGGCCAGGCGCGCGATGCGATCGCGCGGCCACTCCGGCGAGTAGAACTCGTGCAGCAAATGACCGCTGTCTGGCGCTCCAGTGGCGTCGAGCAAGCTCGCGCGTAACGTGGTCGCCGGCCCCCAGCCTTCTTCCGTACGAACGATCGCGCGCACCGCTTGGCGAACAATATCGAAGGCACTCGCTTCATCGCCGAAGATGTAACCCCAGCCACCAGCCCTCGCGGTCCGGCCACTGTCGTTGCGGCCGAGCGCGATCGAACCGGTCCCGGCGATCACGACAATCCCCCGCCCCGATTCGGTGGCCCCAGCGAGCGCAATCTCCGCATCCGTGGTAACCAACAGAAGATCGATGGTTAGCAATTGGCTCAGGATCGCGCGCTTGTCCTCCGGCCCGCCGCTCATTCCGAAACAAGCGGCTTCGAAACGGACGCCCGCCGGATCCAAGCCCGCTTCTGCGCACGCCGCCCCCACGCTATCAAGCACGGCGCGTTCGAGATTGGCTCGGCCTTCGGAGGCGGCCGCGTGATTGCACGGCCCGCCCCGGCCTTTCCCAATCACGCGGCCCGTCTCATCGCCAACGAGCGCAGTGGTGCTCGACTGGCCGCCATCAACGCCAAGGAAGAGTCTCATCGCCGGAAAGAAAATTGTAGCGCCGGCATCACCATTGCGGCCATGCTCTTGCCGGGATTCATGATTGGGCAGGCTCCTCTCGATGGCTCTTGGATCACCCTCTGCGGCCTTTGGCGCGCCGGGCTGCGCGGCGTTAAACAGGTCTGGGACGCCCCGGAGGAATACCCCTGCCAGGAAACAAAACTCTAGCTCCGCGCGGAAAAAGACATGCGGGCGGCTGGAGCTACCAGCCGCCCGAGTTGGCGGAAGTTTTGGGGATTAGCCGTTTTTTGAAGTGGGGTGTTCGACGCGGAGATGGTTGATGATGGGTCCGAAGCTCAGGCCGGCGCCGGCTGCACGCATGCCGGCCACTTGTTTTTCGAAATTGTTGTTCACCACGCCTTCCAACGTCACATGGCCGCGGTCCACAATGATGTGGATGGGCGGAATGGCCTGGATCGCATATCGGGACAATGTGGTATCTCGGTATATCGCGCGCGCCACTTCGAGTCGCAACTGGTTGTCCATCGGCGACAGCGGCAGGACTCGTAATTCGTTGGTGACACTGGTCACGCCGGGAATCTTTTGAACAATATGGCCGAGGTCCGACTTCTTATAAGGCTCAGTCACAGCTCCGTTCAATACGACGCTTCCCTTGGACACCCGGAACTCGATCTGGTCCCAAATCCAATAGTGGGGGTACGTCAGAACCTCATGTCGCACCTGCTTCGCAATCGCGGTATCGGTTCGTGGAGCCGTCACGTTCGGGCCGGCGGCCGCCCCGGCGATTCCCGCACTCAACACGAGGGCCGCGACCGCCAGCAGGGCCCTCTGAATTCGTGCCTGCATTTCTGAATCCTCCTGCTTATTAGACCGAACGACATCCTCCAAACGGTGCACTCCGTTGTGTAAAGAGTTCGTAAAGTTACACAGAAAGTGCCGTCACGCGGTTTTGTCGGCAGCGTAGCAGAGCGAGCTCAGAAGGCATTGGGCGCACCTCGGATTCCTGGCTACGCACAGGGCACGGCCGTGCAGGATCGTCTGGTGGGAAAACAGTATCCATTTTTCTTTGGGAATGACTTGCATCAAATCCCGTTCGATCTTCACTGGGTCGGTGTTGCGGGTGAGGTCGAGCCGGCGCGTAATGCGCTGCACGTGCGTATCCACCACCACGCCGGATGCTATCCCGTAGGCGGTTCCCAGCACGACGTTGGCGGTTTTGCGGGCGGCGCCAGGGATGGTTAATAGTTCTTCCAAGGTGCGCGGCACTTGGCCCGAGAACTCGCTCACCACCCTCTTTGCGGCACCCACAATAGACTTTGCCTTATTGTTGAAGAAACCGGTGCTACGTATGTCATTTGCCAGAACTTCTGGGCGAACCGAAGCAAAATCTCGGGGGGTCGGATACTTCGCAAACAGGCCCGGCGTCACCAGGTTGACGCGCTTGTCGGTGCACTGAGCCGAGAGGATCGTGGCCACCAGCAGCTCCCAGGGGCTGCGGTGCTCGAGCGCACAGCGAGCATCCGGATACATTCGATCGAGGCCGCGCAAGATTTCCGCGACGCGCTGCTGCCTCGCAGCTGCCGTCTGTGGACGCTTCGCAGAAGCTCGGACTCTCCTGCGTCCGGCCGTCTTCTTTGGCTGGACTCGGGTCTTCACTCTGTCGATTATGGCATTGATTACTGCGGAGCCGTCACTTGCAGATCGGCGGTCACGTTTTGCCAGTCCGGCAACTCGTAGATCTTGAGCTTGGTGTTGAGCGGCGCGGTAAGCTCCTCGGAAGCCTGCGGCCTAATGTTGGTCGAGAATGAAAAAGTCCCAACCGCGTCTTCTTCCGATCGCTGGGTTCTTCCCCAGATGGTCACGTTGCCGGCAAGGCCGGTGACGTCGGCGTCGGAATGATTGGTCAGACTGAATTTGACTACGGGCCGTTTCTTGGCGTCTTCGCTGAAACGAACGCCGGAGATTTCGATGTACTTTTGCATCGGATTGGTTTTGGCGCCGGGCTTAGCGGCCGGGCTTTCCACGTTGGGCAACGAGACGCTCGTCGCGTGACTGCTGCGAAAGTATCCGACCGCCCAATAGACGCCTGCGCCCAGCCCGATGAAAGCTAGACTGGACACGATCGTCAGCAGCCACGTCGGCAACCCCTTTCGGCGCGGAGCCGTATAGGGCGGCATCGCCGCGCGTGGTTGGGGCTGGGCGGATGAGGGCCGCGAGGCTTCGACAGGTGTCTCCCTCGCCGCCGCGGGCGCGGCTTGGGCGCTCCTGGAGGCGCAGTTCGGGCACTCGCTGTAAGCCGGAGGCACTTCGCGCCCGCACTGCGGGCAGATCCATGTGAACATGAGTTCGCCTTCCTTTTACTGTACCGCCGCCTGAATTCCAGCGTAAGAAACCATGCGGCCGGCAGCCTCCCGGTCGCGCCGGTACGAATGAAACTCCGCGGCTCCGCACATGGTGCAGAGGTTCGATCGATAGATGCGGCGCGCCGTTACGCCGGCTTCAAGCAACTGCGCCCGATTGGCTTCGGCCAAGTCAATGTGCGCGTGGCCATTCTCTCCGAACTGCCCGGCGACCTCCGGCCCCACTTGGTAGCAGCACTTCCCGATTCCCGGGCCGATGGCGGCGTGAAGGTCGGCGGCCTTGGATCCGAAGCGTGCGTGGAGAGCCGCCACGGCGTGGCGTGCGATTCCCGCCACCGTGCCGCGCCAGCCGGCGTGCACCGCGGCCACCGCGCGGCAGCGTTCGTCTACCAGCAGGATCGGCAGGCAGTCGGCCGTCCGGACCGCGACCGATACCCCGGGCGTGTTCTCGACAAGAGCGTCGCCATCGCCGATGAGGCCGGTTCGCCCCTCCGCGGCCAGGCAGGTGGCGGAATGAATCTGCTTCAGCAAGGCGAGACTGCCCATCAGGGCCGGAACGTCTACCAGACGCGTGCCGAAACCATGCTCCAGCCACGCCAGCCCATCCAGTTCCGGCACACGGTAGATGTTTCGGGAGTCTTTGTAGAACACGGTTAAGCGGGGTTGTGAATCTGCGCGATCTTCACCTGTTGCTTGAAGTTTTCCTGCATCGATTCATCCAGCCGTATGTCGGTCGGAAGTTTCACGGCGCGGTCATCCGGTTCGGTGTAGGCGTAAGACGGCTCGCAGGCACTGCCACACGCGCCCGTCGAAATGCACGATTGGGGATCGGACATCTGGTCACAGGTGCGCCCGAGCACGGGCAATTGGAAAGGGACAGCCCCGGCTACGATCATCAAGTTGACCTCGGTGCCGGACCAGGCGATATCGAAGCGCGAGGCCGGAGTGCCGAGCATTTCGATGGCACAGCCGGCCGCGCCGAAGGTAGGCGGCCACAGGGCTGACGCGCACGCCCGCTTACCGACAAAATCGACTAATGTCGCGATCTTGTTCAGCTGGTACCGGTTGTCAAGGAAACAAGCCATCGGGCGTCGGGTCACCCTCAAATCGCATTCTAGCATCAGCGCCAAGAGGCCGAGAATGGCAGGTCGCAGCGCTCCGCCCCCTCGGCATTCGATCGTCGCCTACGCCCGTTGGGCTGACTATCAGGCCGAATGGCGACTGGCCCACGCTTGGAGTGTAGAGAATCGGGCGACAAGCCGGCTGTGGTCATCGAGAACATTCCCCAAAGTTTTCTGCGTGGTGAGCGCCCTCGAGAGGGCTGGGTTCAAGAGAAGCTTTAATGGTATACACGAGACCGGCAGTGGTATACAGGAGACCGGCAAATGGTATACAGGAGGAATGCTTCGAACCATCACCCGCTTTCTTTCCCTGACTCTCGTGTCCTCGGCGGCGTTCGCCGCCGACACTCCGACCGTTGGTCAGACGCTCGACGGCCAGTTCCGGAACGCTGAGCGCGAGATCATCGGCCTGGTCGAGGCCATGCCCGCCGACAAGATCAATTTCACCCCCTCCGGCCTCGACATCAAAGGCGCGGAGTTCGAGACGGTGCGCACGTTCGGCCAGCAGGCGAAACACCTTGCGACGTATATCTATATCGTTTCGTCGGCGGTGCTAGAGCAGAAGCCCCCCATCGATATCGGCCAAGGCGATGGCGGGCCGGACTCGGTCGGAACCAAGGAACAGATCGTCGAGTACATGCGGGGAGCGTTTGCGTTCGGCCACAAGGCCCTCCAGTCGATCACGGAAAAAAACGAGATGGACCCGGTAGGGCTGATGCCCGGATTGAAAATGGCGCGCATCGCGGCCGGCGTGTTCATGATGTATCACAACTTTGACCACTATGGCCAGATGGTCGTCTACGCACGCATCAACGGGGTGGTCCCTCCGGCCAGCCGGCCACGGTAAGGCGAGCTCGGAAGGCTCAGGCTAAGAAGCCAGCTCCCCCACTTTCCGCAGCTCCAGGACCAGGTCTCCCTCGGTGTCGACCGAGAAGGCCGGCGCGAAGTGCGCGCCCCAGACCATCTCATCGTGGCGGTAGGAGTGGCGCGCGATCACCATCTGGTTGAAAGTGTCGTCGTACGCTTTCAACATAATCAGCACCTCGGCCTGCGAGCGCTCGAGGTCCTCGGCCGATTTTCCAAACAGGGGACTATCGCTGTCGATCGGATGCACCACCGTCCAGGTGAGCGGTAGAAAGAGCACCTTGTCGCGCTCCAGCTTTAGGATCGAGTAGGAGCGGCGAGAGTTACCGCCCTGCCGGTCGACGGTCATCAGCATAACACGTGCCTCCAGTTCCATCAGGGAGTTGGTACGTCGGTTGACCACGCGGAACTCTAGCGCGGTCCCATCCTGATACGGGCTGACAAGAACGTTCTCACTGAAGCCGAACTTCGCCGAGGGGCGCGACACGCGCCCGAACAGCAGGCCGGTGGCCACGGCGAAGCCTAGGACCCCTACCACTGCTTCCGCCGAGGCCAGAATATTCGCGCCCAGGCCTACGGGTGCGATATTGCCGTAACCCACCGTGGTCAGCGTGTGCGCGCTGAAGAAAAAATCGTTCCAAAAGCGATGAAGCAGGTCCGGTGCGGCGGCCCCCTGCAACTGGCCGGGAGTCAGCCAGTAGTACGCCGCGGCAAACAGCGTATTCACTACCAGGTAGCCGAAGAAGAGCGCGCCCAGAAAACTCGGCCAGCTCATGTTGATCAGCTGCAGGTACGGATGGAAGTCGCGCCAGGTGATACCGTTGCGGTGGACGTTGAAGCTGCCGTCCTTGTTGATGATGCGCCGCAGCGGCCCCGCGAATTGTTGGGTCAGGCCGGGATCGTAGGTCGGGGTTTGCATACTTCTCCGATGGTAGGAGATCGGCCGGCCGCGCGGCGAGGCCGTTCACGGTACGATGAACTCGAATGGCCGACCGCACGCGCGAGCGCCTGATCGAAATGCGCAACGGATTGCTGAAGCTTCACAAGACTCTGCTCGATTCTGAACGGGCGGTCTATGAGCGCGATGTGGCGCGCATCTCTTCGACCGGGCAGTATCTCAACCTGGTGTTGGATGACCCCTGGTTTGCATGGCTGCACGAGCTCTCGCAGTTTATTGTTCTGGTGGATGAGACCTTGGACTTCGAAGATCCGGCCACCGAAGCGGATGCCGAGCGACTGATCGCGCGGGCGCGTGAGCTGGTGTCGCCTTCGGAAAATGGTTCGGTTTTCGCACGCCGCTATTTCGAGGCCATGCAGCGCGATCCCGGTGTGGTGCTGGCCCATCGCGACATGATGCGGGTGTTCGCATCGCTGTCGTGACCTGGCATCGCTCGATGATCTTCGAGATGGCTTCCGGCGCTGCTCTGACGATCTGGCTTTACTTGCTGTTGGGGCGCGGCGGCTTCTGGCGCATGCGCGACTCGGCGATCACCACCTCGCCGCCCTTCCCTGCCCTTTCGGTCCCTGTCCCCGCGGTGACGGCCGTGATTCCCGCCCGCAACGAAGCCGACGTCATCGGCCGCTCGGTGGCCTCGCTCGCCGCCCAACAGTATCCGGGCGCGTTCCAAATCGTGGTGGCCGATGACGAAAGCCTCGATGGCACTGTGGCTCGGGCTCGCTCAGCAGCAGGCTCGGAGCGCCTGACGGTCGTCGAGGCCGCTTCTTTGCCCTCCGGCTGGACGGGTAAACTGTGGGCGATTCACCAGGGTGTACAGGAAGCCCAGCGGCACGCTCCTGATTACCTGCTGCTCACCGACGCCGATATCGTGCACTCCCCGGCGAACCTGGCAACGCTCGTACGACACGCAGTGAATGGCGGCTACGACCTGGTATCGATCATGGCCACTCTGCGCTGCCAGACCGTGGCCGAACGCGCGCTCATCCCGGCGTTCGTTTTCTTTTTCTTCATGCTCTACCCGCCCAGTTGGATCCGTAGCCCGCGTCATCGAACCGCCGGGGCGGCCGGTGGGTGCATCCTGATCCGCCGCGAAACCCTCGAGCTCATTGGCGGCATCGAGCGCATTCGCCGCGAGCTGATCGATGACTGCGCTCTTGCGCGAGCCGTCAAGCAGGCCGGTGGGCAGGTCTGGCTAGGCCTGAGCTCCACCGTCCGGAGCATCCGCGAGTATGACACCTTCGGCGCGATCGGGCGCATGATCTCCCGGACCGCTTTCACTCAACTTCGTCACTCGTGGCTGTTGCTTGCCGGTACAGTGGCGGGTCTGGCCGTGATGTATGGCGTGCCGCCGGTAGCGGCGCTGGCCGGCAGCCGCCTGGGTGCCGCCGCGTGGTTGCTGATGGCCGTGGTGTACCTGCCGGTACTCCGGCTCTACCGCCGCTCGCCCCTCTGGGCGCTCTTGCTGCCCCTGGCGGCGGTGTTTTATGCGGGCGCAACCGTACATTCGGCCTTGGCCTACCGACAGGGCACCGGCGGCCTGTGGAAGGGGCGGGTCCAGGATATTTCCAAAGATCGATAGGAAGATCGGGTGGAGTTCTAATGAGGATCCCCGAGCTACTCGTCGGATGATGACTGGTTGCTTGCGCCGCGTCGGCGCCGGTCGCCGCCGGCAATCGCGCTACACTCGACTTCTGATGCCGCGCTGGGTTCCCAATTTGCTCACCATCCTGCGACTGCTGCTGGTCCCGTTCGTCATCCGCTCGATTCTAGGCGCACACCACACCCGCGCGCTGGCACTGTTCGCAGTGGCGGCGATTACCGACGTGCTGGATGGCGCTGCCGCGCGGCACTTCGATCTCCGCAGCCAGACGGGCGCATACCTGGATCCGATCGCCGACAAGGCTCTGCTCAGCGGAGTGTTCCTGGCGCTGGCCGCCACCGGCTCCCTGCCGTGGTGGGTGGTCGCGATTATCTTTGGGCGGGATATTTATCTTTTGGCCGCGGCTGCGATTCTATTGTGGCTCACCCCGGTGCGGAACTTCGCGCCGAGCTCCTGGGGCAAGACGTCCACGTTCGTGCAGATCGTGACCGCGATCCTGTGGATGGCGCGAAACGTGCTGGGTACATCTGCAATCGATGCGCTATCTTCCGCGATGTTATGGCCTTGCGCCGCCTTCACCATCGCGAGCGGCCTTCATTACACCTGGCGCGGCGCACACCTGGCGCGCGTCGATTGACGTGGTGCGGCTAGAGAGTTAGGCTAAGAGTGAGAACCGGGCTGCTCATGACTCGATATTTGCCAGCACGCTATCACTTGTGGTTCGGAGTAGCGGCGGTAGCACTAACGGGCTTCTCCGGGTGGCTCGGCTGGAGCTGGCCTTGGGCCTATATTCCCGCCGGCCTGTCGCTTCTCACTGCCGCGGCGTTATTCGCGATGGCCTTCCATCCGCCAATCGAAGTTCATGACGGTTACCTGTCGATCGGCAAGCGTCACATTCCCTGGATGGACATTCGCCGGCTGGATCGCACGGGTTGGATTTCACCTCTGGTGCTGCGCTTGACGTTGTATGATGACACGCGCTTCCTGCTGGTTTATCCCGGCGATCTGGATTCTTGCAACAGCTTGCTCCGCCACCTCCGCCGGTTCGCTAGCGATGCCCTGATCGACGGCATTCCTTACCGTCAATACTGGGGCGAGTTGCTGGCGCCGGGCTCCGAGCGCAAGCAGGCTCCTTCGACGCGCTACCGGATCCTGCGGCCCGAGGATGAAGCTGAAGTCGAGCGGCTGTATCAACGTCTGAAGACGGTGGGAAACTTGGATCAGAAGAACTCCTCAGACGAGAAGTAAGCTCGTGCCTCAGCCATCGGCGTCCGCCGCCTAGCCCATGGGGAAATTACTGGCCCCGCTCCGCAAATACTTGTGGCGTTACCGATGGAGCCTGGCGTTGGGCCTGTTTTGTCTGGTCCTCAAAGACCTCCTGTACGCCGGCCAGCCGCTGATGATCCGCGGCGCGGTCGACGCGCTCCAAGACCGGGGAGCCAATTTGTTCGTGCGTTATGGCTTGTATCTGGTCGCGCTCTCCCTGGCCAAGGGCGTCTTTCAATACTGGATGCGAGTGATCCTCATCGGGGTTTCCCGCGACATCGAATACGATTTGCGCAACGACCTGTTCGCCCATCTGGTCTGGCTCTCGCCGGATTATTACGAGCGCACGCGCACCGGCGATATCATGGCGCGCGCCACCAACGACTTGAACGCCGTCCGCATGATGCTCGGTCCCGGCTTGATGTACTGGACCGAGACCAGCCTCACATTCGCTCTTGCCATCGCGATCATGATCCGGTTCGATTGGCGGCTGGCGATGTTTTCCCTACTGCCCGCCCCGGCCGTGAGCTTGTCGGTAATTTACTTCGGACGCCGTATCCACGCGCGCTTCGAGCGCATCCAGGCCATGTTCTCCGACATCTCCAGCCGCGTGCAGGAAAATCTCTCCGGGGTGCGGATGATCCGCGCCTTCGCCCAGGAAAACGCCGAGTTACGCCGTTTCAAGCAACTCAACCAGCAGTACATTGCGCAGAACCTCAAGCTCGTGCGGATCCAAGGTTTTTTTCAACCGCTGCTGGAGGCGCTGATCGGTCTGACGTTTCTGGTGGTGCTGTGGATGGGTGGCCGACAGGTGCTGCTCGGCCGCATTTCACTCGGCAGCTTTGTAATGTTCAACACATACATGGGGATGCTGGTGTGGCCGATGATCGCGCTCGGCTGGGTGATTAACCTGATGCAGCGGGGTAGCGCCTCGCTCAACCGGATCAACCAGATTCTGCACGAGACTCCTTCGATCCAAGCGCCCGCGGCTGCGAAGCCGCTTCAGGCGGTGCACGGCGAGATCGAATTTCGCGACGTTTCGGTGGACTACGGCAACGGCTCGGCGCTCGCCCGGATCGACCTTCGGATCTACGAGGGCACAACCATCGCGGTGGTTGGACACACCGGCTCCGGCAAGACCACGCTGGTCAGCCTGGTTCCGCGCCTTATGGATCCCACTTCCGGGCGAATCCTGTTGGACGGCGCCGATCTGCGCGAACTGGATCCGGCCGCGGTCCGGCGGCAAATCGGGTTTGTCCCGCAGGAAACGTTTCTGTTCA
>Ga0306922_10007463_pt1 | contig 10563 bp, 11 predicted proteins | sample sta12Cox44000082_FD_203758 | JGI IMG/M metagenome (GOLD analysis project Ga0306922, IMG submission 203758) | Lab enrichment of tropical soil microbial communities from Luquillo Experimental Forest, Puerto Rico - statoxic.12C.oxic.44.000.082 (v2)... | ecosystem: Environmental > Terrestrial >...
GCCGTGCGCCAGTGCGTGGTGCAGGACATCTCAAGCACGGGCGCGAAAATCAGTCTCGATGATGCAGCCTCGCTCCCGGGCAGGTTGCGGCTCGCCTTCGCGCGCGACGCACGCACCGGGCACAAATGTCACGTGGTCTGGCGTCGCGGAAAAATCGCGGGCGTCAAATTCGTCCGCTGAGCATGATCCGGAAAAGTGGGCACCGGTTTTCGCTGGCGACAAACGCGTAACGCGTTTGCGCGGAGATCATGCTCAAACAATAAACCAGAGCGCGACGGCGATTCGACAAAAAGCTATCGCGCTCCGAGGCGCAGACGCACTCTTACGACATCGGTTTTGCGACGAACTCGGCAAATCCCTTGCGATTGCCGAGCTCCTTCAGCCAGCGCTCCAGATGCGGCTGCTTCGGTCGCGTGATGCCCTCGACGCCAAGCCAGCGCCGCGCATAGGCGCCGATCGCGATGTCTGCGATCGTGAAATCGTCGCCTTCGATGTAACGTCGCGTCGAAAGATGATGGTCGGCGATCCGCCAGACCAAAGCTTCGGCATCCGCGTCTTTCTGGATCGCGACCATGTCGCGTTTCTCCGGTGGCGTGCGCACCAGCGCCCAGAACACCGGACGGTCGACCGGCTGCACGGTCGACAGAGTCCAATCGAGCCAGCGGTCGACCGCGGCGCGCCGCTTCGGTTCTTGCGGATAAATCGGCGTTCCCTTGCCATAAGCCATGCAGAGATAGCGCATGATTGAATTGGATTCCCACAGCGCGTAATCGCCGTCGACCATCGTCGGCACTCGTGCGTTGGGATTGATTGCCAGATATTCCGGCTCGTAGTTTCGCCCGTACTCCATGCCGGCATCGATCCGCTGGTAGGCAAGATCGAGCTCGGCAAGACACCACAGGACCTTCTGCACGTTGACCGAGTTGGCGCGGCCCCAGATGGTCAGTGCCGTTTTGGTCGTCACGGCGCAGGTCCTACCAGTGGCCGGTGTTTGGCATCGAGGCCCAGGGCTCGGCCGGCGGCTTCGGCTCGCCCTTCTGCAACAGCTCGATCGAGTGCAGGTCGGGCGAGCGCACAAAGGCCATGTTGCCGTCGCGCGGTGGACGATTGATGGTGACGCCCATCTTCATCAGCTTGTCGCAGGTGGCATAGATGTCGTCGACCTCGTAGGCGAGGTGGCCGAAATGGCGGTCCTCACCGTATTTTTCCTCGTCCCAGTTGTAGGTGAGCTCGACCAGCGGGGCGCCGCGGGTTTTCGGCAAACTCTTGAGCAACTCGACGTCCTCCGGCGCGCACAGAAACACCAGCGTGAACCGGCCCTTCTCGTTGTCGACGCGGCGAACCTCCTTCAGCCCGAGCGCGTCCTGGTAAAATTTCAGCGCAGTATCGAGATTGCGCACGCGCAGCATGGTGTGGAGATAACGCATGTTTCCTTCTCCCTTGACGCTCTTGTTATTTCAAAGCGGTTCATAGCAGAAGACGGCGGCCAGCGGCAGGGGCGTTTTGCCGAGCGTGGAGCGAACGCGGCGCTACGGGGCACCTCGGGTGCCGCGTCAAGTGGCGGAGACAATGTGCCCCGCAAACCACAGGCGCTCCGAATTGTTCAAGGTTTTGTGACCGGTCGATTGCTGGCAAATTGACGAATCAACTAGACCGCACAGCGGGGCTGGGGAGGCGGAGAGTAGCATGAGAGTCGCTTCCTTGGAGAGTGTACTGGCGGTGGCTACGCTGGTATTGGCCATCGTCGTCATGCTGTGGGGAATCAAGATTTTCTACGGCGTGTGAACAGGCAGGAGCTCGGGTCGAAACAAGGATCTCAGGTCAAGAGGACTTTCGACACAAGCCCTTCCGCGGCGGCGGAAGGACTGCTGTTCAAATCAAAGGCAATCTGTGCGCTCATCAATTCTTGCTAATTGATCTCTTCCACTGAAAATCAGATGCGATCGCCTCAAAGCACGCCGCGAGGTCGGCTGCGCAACATCTCGCCGTTTGCAACAGGCGTTGCAGAAAAGAGTCAGTCGTGCGGCGATAGAAACCAAAACGCTCGAAAGTCGTTGACGACGAATCCAACGCGGCTCAAAAGAGCGGCAGTCATCACCAGTAAGAATTGAGTTCGATTTTTTTGGCTTTCGCGGAAAGATATGCGGGGCCGCAGAAAGCATTTAGTCCAGCGCCTTCGATGCATTTCAGCTTCTATCTGATGATCGCTGCGCTCGTCATTCTGGGCGTCGAGGTGGCTTATGCGCTTTACCAATTGGCCAATTTCTTCCTGTGATCGCGCGTGCAAATCCTGACGAGCCCATTCTGAACTGCGGATCACCCTATTCCCACATGCGCGACGGCTAGCGCGCCGTCGGCTCGCGCTTCTTGCGCGCGCCTTTGTGAAAGCACGCAATGCCGACAAAGCCGGCCAATCCGATTACGTCGAGCAGAGCATCAAGCCAGGGTGGCACGATCACCTCCGATTGGTGAGTTCAAAGGAGCGGTTCGATTCCGCGTGAGAAGGTGACAATAGCTAAATCGCGCATGTCGAGAGTACGGTCGTCGCCGACGGCCAAAAGACCCCGCCGACATCGCAAGATATCGACGGGGCCTTTGCTTCTTGCCTCTCCAAACACGCAGCAAACGTCGGGCATACGCGATTGTTCCGTGCAACCGAAAACTTTTGCGCCCCTGGTTGCATGGTCGGAACCGCAACCATCAGCGCGGCCAAACGTTATTTTCCGCGGTTACAATGGAGGATGGACATGAGAAAAACATTGGCGGTTCTGGCCACCGTTGCGGCCGTGGGCGCGGCCGCGGTGACGTCGCCGGCGCCTGCTGAGGCGCACCGCATCGGGCCGGGCATCGCGTTCGGTCTTGCGGCTGGCGCTATTACGGCCGGCGCGATCGCGGCGACGAGTCCTTATTACGGGCCTTACGGCTATTACGGCCCGCCGGCGGCTTACTACTCGCCGGGCCCTTACGCCTATTATGGTGGTCCGGCCTACTATCATCGGTACCGCCACTGGCATCACTGGTAACTGACGTTACCGTTGAGTCGAAAAGCCCGGAGTTTCGTCTCCGGGCTTTTTGTTGTCCGCTTCGCGGTTGCTCCGCGCTTTCAGGACCAGAATGGCAGAGGCTCCAGACCGCGCAGGCGCCGCCAGGTGCTTACAAAGAATTCTTCGCGCTCGCGCTCGAACCGTTCCTGCGTTGCCTTGAATTTCGCGATACGGGCGGCGATTTCTTCGCGTTCTTGCGCGCGGGGGAGTTCCTGTTCGGTCATGCCTATTTCCTTTTGCTGCGGTCGACTCTTTCTGATTCGCATCCGGCAGCCATTCGGGTCGTCGATTGGGGCGCGATTGGGGAAAGCGCTCAGTGGGACTGGGATGTGCACAAAGCATGATCCGAAGAAAGGGGGACCGGTTCGAGACACGGTCTTTTTTAGGGTCTCGAGGCCTCAAGGCAGCGAAGGCGAAATTCGTTTCGGCCGTGCTATAGTCGGTGCGGCCTCTCCGAATAACGGATTTTCGCGCAAATGATTGCAACGGATCTTCGCAGCGGCGTGGAACGGCTCGGCGACATGATTGCCGGGGCCTCCACGATCGTGCCTTTCACCGGTGCCGGCATCTCCACTGAGTGCGGGATTCCCGATTTTCGTTCGCCGGGCGGGTTGTGGACCCGCAATCGGCCGATTTCCTTTGACGAGTTCGTCGCAAGCCAGAAGGCGCGCGACGAATCCTGGCGACGTCGCTTCGCGATGGAAGAGACCTTCAAGGCCGCCAAACCCGGGCGCGGTCATCGCGCGCTCGCCTCGCTCTATCGTGCAGGCAAGGTACCGGCGATCATCACCCAGAACATCGACAATCTGCATCAGGCGTCGGGATTCGCGCCCGACGACGTCATCGAGCTGCACGGCAACACGACCTATGCGCGCTGCATCGGCTGCGGACGCGCTTACGAACTCGCCTGGGTCAAGCAACGCCTTGAGGAGAACGGGATGGCTCCCGATTGCGCCGACTGTTTTGAGCCGGTCAAGACCGCAACCATCTCGTTCGGACAGGCGATGCCGGAAGAGGCAATGCAACGCGCAAGCGAACTCGCACAGCATTGCGACCTGTTTCTCGCGATCGGATCGTCACTGGTCGTGTGGCCCGCTGCCGGTTTCCCGATGATGGCCAAGAATTGCGGTGCCAAGCTCGTGATCATCAACCGCGAGCCCACCGATCAGGACGACATCGCCGACCTTGTGATCCGCCATGACATCGGGGAAACACTCGGGCCATTCGTCGGTAACTAAAGATCGCCGGCGGATCCGCACATCGGCCGCGATCGATTCGCGCCTGTGCAAGGTTGTTCATAGGTTCCGGCAATTTTGTTTTTTATCTATGCGCCGCAATCGGGAGTGTTATCTTTTGATTCGTGGAGATTCGCGCGTCATCAACAACAATTGCCGATGAGCGTGCGCGTTTCGGGACCGTCGCAAACGCGACGACCGTTAAATGATGTGTGGGGTCCGGGGTTATGGGGTCGGACGGATTTGAGTCCAAGAAGGTCGGGGTTCCGCCGGGGGGGACCGGACCGAACCGTCTTGGGACTAATGATTATGCCAGCGGTGCCGCGCGCGACTCCGCGATGGAAGCGGTGTCCGGGATCGGTGATACCGCCAGCCTCGTCGAGATTCCCGGCGTGATCAAATGGTTCGATGCTTCGAAGGGCTATGGCTTCATCGTTCCCGACAATGGCTGGCCGGATGTGCTTTTGCACGTTACCGTGCTTAGGCGCGACGGCTACCAGACGGCTTACGAGGGCGCCCGCGTCGTGGTGGAGTGCGTACAGCGCGCCAAGGGCTACCAAGCCTTCCGTATTCTCTCGATGGACGAATCGACTGCGATTCACCCGGCGCAAATGTTACCGCCGCGAACGCATGTCACGGTTACCGCGACCAGCGGGCTTGAGCGCGCGCAGGTCAAATGGTTCAACCGGCTGCGCGGATTCGGCTTCCTGACCTGCGGGGAGGGGACGCCGGACATCTTTGTCCACATGGAGACGCTGCGCCGGTTCGGGATGACCGAACTCAGGCCAGGTCAGTATGTCCTGGTGCGGTTCGGGCCGGGTTCCAAAGGCATGATGGCGGCCGAAATTCACCCGGAAACCGGTTCGCCAGGTCTGTCTTCGCACTAGCGCGCCGCCGATCCGCAAAAAATTTGGGCACGGACGTGATGATTCGGCCCAAATCCGCTTACCATAAGGCTTTGAGGCCCGTCCCTTTGGTGGCGCTGCTTGCTGCTGGCGGCTTGAGCGTGTATCGACGACGTTATTCTGGGGATATCGGGGTATAGCGCAGCCTGGTAGCGCGGCAGTTTTGGGTACTGCAGGTCCGCGGTTCGAATCCGCGTGCCCCGACCAAGAAAATCAAGTCCAGCAATAAAAACCAAGGCCCGATCAGGCCGCACTCGCTTCGCGAGATCGGGCCGGGCGCTATGGCACCAGCCGAATTCCGGTGATGAAGTTCGCGAATCGGCCCGCGCGTCAACTACTGCTTTGCCGGCTACAAGTATTGATCTCCCGGATCCTGCAACATCGCTTTGGAGAGCGCGCGGCCCTATTCCAGCGTCTTCAGAAACGCGAGAAAGTCTCCAATCTGGGTTGGATCGAAGCGAAATTCCGGCATGTCCGGATGACCAGTGACGATACCTTCCGCCAAGGCTTCCTGCAGGGTATCGACAGGATAGCGCTCGTGCAGCGTGCGAAACGGCGGCGCGCCCGCAAGCGGGCTCGGCTGCGTCTTGTCGATCGAATGGCAGCGTGCGCAATAGTGGCTCGCCAGACGGCGGCCCTGGTCAACATTTGCTGCGGAGGCTGGGGCGACGTTCAGCGGCCAGTCGATCAGCAGGGCCGCGACCGCCAACGAACCCATGAGGGTGGTGTGAGCGCCGGAGCTTCGTCGGGAAATGGACATAGCGGCAACATATCGGCGCCGCATGCGGCATCGATTGACGCAAGTCAACGCGGAAAGGTGCCTGCAAGAGGCTCAGACAAGCTCAGCGCACGTATTCAAATCTCCGCCTGGCTGCCAAGCTCGATTACGCGGCCCGCTGGAATGCGGAAGAAGTCGGTCGCGGCCATCGCGTTGCGATGCATGAACTCAAACAGGCTGCAACGGAAATGGCCGAGCCTTGATTTGCCTGCCGGCACGATTTTGACGCGTCCGACGAAGAACGAGGTGTCCATCATGTTGAATGACAGGCCGTTTCCACCGCAGCGGAACAGCACGCGCGGCAGGTTCGGTTGCTGCATGAAGCCGTATTCAGCCAGGACGGTGTAAAAATTGTCGCCGAGGTCGTTGATCGTGAGGCGGCGCTCGGGTGGTACGCGAGGAATGTGAGCGGTGTCGATGTTCAACAGCACGATGCGCTGGTGCAGCACCTTGTTGTGCTTCAGATTGTGCAACAGCGGCACCGGCACCATGTCGAGCCGGCTGGTCAGGTACACGGCGGTGCCAGGCACGCGCGCCTTGTTGCGCATAGAGCCGATGAAATCGACGAGCGGCAGGGTATCGCGGTCAAGCTGCTCGCGCAGCGCCAGGCGGCCACGATGCCAGGTCGACATCAGGAAGTAGATCGTCGCGCCGACCACGAGCGGCACCCAGCCGCCTTCCATGACCTTCATCATGTTGGCGGCGACGAAGGAGAGATCGACGATCATGAAGAAGCCCGCGACTGCGGCGGCTAGCCAGAAGCTCCAGCCCCACACCTCGCGCATGGCCTGAAACATCAGGACCGACGTGAGGAACATGGTCAGCGCCACTGCAATGCCGAATGCGGAGGCGAGATTGTCCGAAGAGCGAAAGCTGACGGCGAGCGCCAGCGTCAGCGTCATCAGCGTCCAGTTGACGAAGCCGACGTAGATCTGGCCGTAACCTTGCGAGGAAGTCTGCTTGATGTAGAGGCGCGGGCATAATCCGAGTTGAATGGCCTGCCTTGTCATCGAGAAGGTGCCGGAGATGATCGCCTGGCTCGCGATAATGGTGGCGACGGTCGCGAGCGCGACCAGCGGCAATTGCAGGCGCTCGGGACACAGAAGGAAAAACGGATTCGATCCGGATGCCGTCTTGCCCTCGACCAGGATCGCGGTCTGGCCGGCATAGTTCAGAACCAGCGTCGGCAGAACGAGCCCGTACCAGGTCAGCCGGATCGGGCGCGCGCCAAAATGACCCATGTCGGCGTAGAGCGCTTCCGCGCCGGTCGCGCACAAAAATACACCGCCGAGCACCAGGAAGCCGGTAAAACCGTGTCCGAAGAGATAGGAGAGACCGTAGCGCGGATCGAGTGCAGCGAGCACCGACGGATGGTCGATGATGCCGCCAAGGCCGAGCAGGCCGATCGAGATGAACCAGATGGTCATGATCGGTCCGAACAGCGCGCCGATGCGCGCGGTGCCCTGCGGCTGCAGCGCGAATACGGCGATCAGCACGAGGACCGACAGCGGCAGCACGTAAGGCGCGAACGAGGGCAAGGGGTCCTTCAGGCCCTCCAGCGCGCTCAACACGGAGATCGCCGGCGTGATGGCTCCGTCGCCGTAAAGCAAAGCCGCGCCGATAATGCCGAGCGCGATCACGAAGGGGCGCTCGCCGTGCTTGATGCCGATCAGCGACATCAGCGCAAGAATGCCGCCCTCACCATCGTTATCGGCGCGCATCACGATCGCGACATACTTCAGCGAGGTGGTGATGATCAGCGTCCACACCACGAGCGACAGGATGCCCAGCGCAACTGCCGGCGTGGCTTCGCCGCCGGCCCACTCGATCGCGGTCTTGAAGGTATAGAGCGGGCTCGTGCCGATGTCGCCATAGACGACACCGAGCGCACCGATCGCCATGGTAGCGAGCGTACCGTGTTCCGGGCCGGTCTCCGCCGGCGTCTCCGCGTGCGAGGGCGCTTGCGCGCGTTCAACGGCGGTCATGATCCGCTCCCATGGCTCGTCAGGTTCCGCGTCGCGGGCCTGGCATCAGCCGCAGTTTGCGGCGCCGGCTCAATCTAGGCAATGCGCGCCATGCTGAGATGACAGCGGGTAGCTTGATGGGTTGCGGTTTCGTGAAAAAGGAAGCGGGTTTATTGGCCGATATTCACCAACAGGACGATGGTGAGGAGCAATCCGATGCAAAAGAGCGGAGAATAGGGGCCTTGCGCGCCCTCAGAACTCTCGTGCAAACGGCCTATCCGTCGGCGCGCCCGGTGCCGGACACCAATCGTGGTCAGTTGCGCAATGGCAAATCTCATGACTGCCTCGAGGCTTGTTTCGGGCATAATGTGCTTGGGAGGCCATTCAAAATCCAGATCGGGCGGCAGCTCGCATTATAAAAATGTCATAAAGGAAAGCCCCGGCGAGGCCGGGGCTTTGGGTTACTGGTGGCCCAAAGTCGCCGACGTCGCGCGAAGTGAAATAGCGAGCCGCCTAATCTTGTAAATTTTCGAGATGAAAGACTCCGGCACTCTGGAGTAGCGGATACAAATTTTTCTGTCTTGATTTCGATTTATCCTTTTTCGTCATCACGTCAAGGCATCAAATCAACGATGCAAAATCGTGCGCTCGTTCGCCGTGAGCGGATGATGCAATCGTTGCAGGAGCGAAAAAAACGTGCGCCCGGGCGGTGTGACAAGCAATCTGTAAGGTAAGCGTAAGCGCAGTGAATTACAGACTTGTTGCGCTGCATCACGGAGCGCTTCAAGAACCTGTCGGTCGACCAACGATCGCTGGAGGCAGTCGAGGTGAATGTGTTTGGATACCTGTTGAAACATTCTCGATTGGCGGTGATCGTCGTCGCCGCGATCGGGGCCGCAGCGCTGCTGTGGAGCAGGGGGTTTGTGGGCCGTGCCGACGGGCAAGCGACCAGGAAGGAGTTGGTTGCATCCGCCAGATCCGAGCAGACCGGTTCGATCGGCAGCGGCGAGGAATCGGTCGATCTCTCTCAGAAGCAAGCGGGTTCGATCAAGGTCGGTACGCTTGGCGCCCGTAAATTCGCCATTCTGAAGACGGCCGTCGGCACGATTGATTTCAACGAGAACATGCTGGTCCAGGTCTTCACCCAATATCAGGGCAAGATCATCAAGGCGTTCTATAATGTCGGCGACGACGTCAAGCAGGGCGACATCCTGTTCACAATCGATAGCCCCGATCTCCTGCAGGCCGAGTCGACACTGCTTGCGGCCGCCGGCGTACTCGAACTCCAGAAGAAGACGCTGGCGCGGGTGAGCGGTTTGTTGAAGACGGGCGGTGCCGCGCAAAAGGACGTCGATCAGTCAACGTCGGACCAACAGACTGCAGAAGGCAACTTCAAGGCGGCCAAAGACGCTGTGCGCATCTTCGGCAGGCTCGACGAAGAGATCGATCAGATTCTTGTCAATCGCAGGGTGAACTCAACGCTGAAGGTGCCGAGCCCGATCTCGGGAAGGATCGTGACCCGGAACGCCGCGCCGGGTCTCCTGACCCAGCCAGGCACGCCACCGCCGCCATACCAGATGGCGGATGTCTCAACGATGTGGATGGTCGCCAACGTCATCGAGACCGACGCGCCGTCCTATCGGCTCGACCAGCCCGTCGAGGTGACCGTGCCCGCTTACCCCGACAAGGTCTTCAAGGGGCACGTTACGAATTTGGGTTCAACGATCGATCCCAACTCGCGTCGCCAGCTTGTCCGCTCCGAGATCGACGATCCCGACCACCTGTTGCGATCGGGAATGTATGCGAGCTTCGTCACGCGGGTCGGTGATCCTGTCACGTCGCTGGCCGTGCCCGCCGACGGCGTGACGCGCGAGGGTGACGGCACGATGACAGTATGGGTCACGAACGACAGGCGCCATTTCGTCAAGCGCACCGTGACGACCGGCCTCAGGCAGGATGGCTGGGTGCAGATCTTGGAGGGCCTTCAGCCGGGAGAAACTGTCGTCACCGAGGGCGCGGTGTTTCTGAGCAACCAGTTGCTGCTGGGCGGCGCGGGTTGAATGCCGCGGCGCACCTGGAAAAGTTTGAATAGGCACGGCGGTCTCTCTTGATCAAGTCTCTTCTTGTATTCGGTCTCACGCGCAGCGCGATCGTCGTTCTTGGCGTGCTGGTGTTTTGCGCCGCGGGTATCGTCGCGTTTTCGAAGCTCAACATCGAAGCTTATCCGAACCCGGCGCCGGTCATCCTCGAAATCACCGCCCAGGCCGCCGGCCTTTCCGCGGAGGAGATGGAGAAATACTACACCATCCCGATGGAGGTCGGGCTCTATCCGACGCCCGGCGTCGTCAATGTCCGCTCGACGTCGTTCTACGGCCTGTCGTTCGTGCGCGTCACCTTCGCTTATGGTGTCGATTATTACTTTGCGCTCACCCAGGCTTCGATCAGTCTGCAACAGAACGTCACCTTGCCGGGCAATTTGGTCCCGACCATCCAGGCCTCAAGCCTGGTCGGTGAAATCTACCGCTACCAGATCGTCGGGCCGCCGCATTTCGGGCTGACCAATCTGCGCACCTTGCAGGACTATGTCGTCACGCGCCGCCTGCTCACTGTTCCCGGAGTGGCTCAGATCAATTCCTG
>Ga0306922_10007464_pt1 | contig 10563 bp, 8 predicted proteins | sample sta12Cox44000082_FD_203758 | JGI IMG/M metagenome (GOLD analysis project Ga0306922, IMG submission 203758) | Lab enrichment of tropical soil microbial communities from Luquillo Experimental Forest, Puerto Rico - statoxic.12C.oxic.44.000.082 (v2)... | ecosystem: Environmental > Terrestrial > Soil...
GTTGGGATGTCCTCGGCAGCGCCGGAATTTGAACTTGTGGAGTAGACCTACGGTCGGTGCCGTGTCCCGGGAGAAGTTGGATGAGTCGGTCGGCAATTTCTCGTGCCTCATCCCTGGACCTGGCGCATCGGCAAGGCGCCCTGTCCTGGGAACTACGCGCCGCTACAAGTCTGGCGCGGCTGCTGCGCGATCAAGGCCGTTCCGCGAAGGCGCTGGCGCTCCTCCATCCGGTCTACGACCGCTTCACCGAAGGGTTCGACACGGCCGATCTGAAAGCGGCGGAGGCCCTTCTCGACGCTCTGGGGTCGATCTGGCAAGGGCGTCGCCATGTGGCCGACCGAACCTGAATAATCTGAAATTCCCGAACGAGGCCATCTCAAAGGCCCGGGGCCGGAGGCTCGCGAGAGGCCATCATCGATGTCGCGCAGCACCTGTTCCTAGAACGCGGCTTCAGCTCCATCAGTATGGACGACCGGGTCTATGCATTTCGAGCCCGTGGACCATTTTTTCCAGCGAATGGCCTCCGTTTCGATCCAGACAAGCTTTTAACCGGGCACGAAAGTGTGCCAATAATGATAGGCGCGGTGCCGCCGCGCATCGAGGTCGATCACACGTGTTGGATAGGCGCTGGCGCCGTCATCGAACAGCAGCGGTTCCACCCGACTGGCCTGCCTCGAGAACACGCTGAAATTGACGCCGTCCGCAAAGACGGTCGCGCCCAGCGGGAAATTCCGTCCCGCGTGGTCGATGCGCTCCCAAGGCTCGCGCGAACTGTTGGCCGGAGAGGACTTCGGCCGCAGCCGCCACGCCGCCCTCCGCGGGCACCTGCGGACCCGTAGCGTTCTCGGATCAATCCCTAAAGACGGAGCTTTCGCCGCTGCCAAAGATGAGGCCGGCCGTTCGCACAAAGTCATCGCTGACATCCATACTGAGTCTACGATCCTGGGCTAGTTACTATCCTGCGCCAGGCGGCCGGAACGAACCTGATCTAGATCAAGCAAACAGTTTATTGCTTCTGTTCGTCTTGCTTGACGCGACCGCATAGGTCTGCGCGTCGATACCGTGTTGGACGAGGTCAGAAGGTCGGATTTAGCCGATCCGTAAAGCCCCTGGGACCATCGCCAGACTGTCGCCGCCGTTATCGTGGGGCAGGCGGGCTCAACGTGGCCCGTAGTACGGCGGCGCGTAACTTAGGGGCGTATAGTAAGCTGAATACCGGTGTCGAGGACGGCGCTCCCTAACCAGAACTCTTCTGACAATTGATTTCCCATTGATCTGTATCAAGGCTGAGACCCGAGCCCGTGGCGAAAAGAAGTATCAGCGCAGAAGAGAGGCGATGTAGCCGAAGCTAGGCGCTGTCGTTAAGCGAGGCGTTTTGCCGCATTGAAGCAATGATATGCCAGACAAAAGAGCCGATATCACACCCTCGGTCGATCTGACGGGCGAGAAAGGTGCCGGGCCCTTCCGCACCGAGCGGCCGGTTTACGTGGACTTGCTGCCTCCTTGCAACAACGCGTGCCCGGCAGGAGAACACATCCAGGCCTGGCTCGCCCTGGCACAGGAGGGCAAGTTCCGTGCTGCATGGGAGGCTCTGGTAAGAAACAATCCGCTCCCGGCAGTGCACGGTCGCGTCTGCTATCACCCATGCGAGAGTGCATGTAATCGGGAGATGCTGGATGCTTCTGTCAGCATCCATGCCGTCGAACGCTTCCTCGGCGATCTCGCCAATGCGGAGAATTGGAAATTCCCCGTGGATGCGTCGCCGAGCGGCAAACGGGTGCTGGTCGTCGGCGCCGGGCCGAGCGGTCTGTCAGCGGCTTTTCACCTCGCGCGGCTTGGTCACACTGTCGAGATAACCGAAGCCGGGCCGGTTCCCGGCGGCATGCTGCATTTCGGCATTCCCGCCTATCGGCTTCCGCGCGCCGAGCTGATGCTCGAGATCCGCCGGATTGAAGAGATGGGGGTGCGGATTACCCTCAATCACAAAATCGACGATATCGTCGCCGAACGCGATGGCGGACATTTCGATGCCGTCTTTGTTGCCATCGGCGCTCACGTCGGCCGTCATGTTGATATTCCCGCAAGAGATGCTGCAAGAGTGCTCGACGCGCTGCCCTTTCTCCGCGGCGTCGATACCGGTGAGGCGCCCCGCCTCGGCCGCCGCGTCGTGATCTACGGAGGCGGCAATACCGCCATGGATGCTGCGCGCACAGCCCGGCGGCTCGGCGCGGACGAAGCTATAATCATTTATCATCGCGATCGGGCGCATATGCCGGCTCGCGCTTTCGAAGCCGACGAGGCGATCGAGGAAGGCGTCAAGATCAAATGGCTGAGTAGCATCAAAGAAATCAGCGGCCCGTCACTAACGGTCGAGCGAATGACACTTGACGAAAATGGGAAGCCACAGCCGACCGGTGAAATCGAAACGCTCGAGGCCGACGCTGTCGTGCTGGCCCTCGGCCAACAGACTGATAGCGCGTTTTTAAGGCGCGTTCGCGGCGTCGAATGCAATGCTGACGGCACCGTCATCGTCGATGCGCGCTTGATGACCGGACACCCGGGTATCTTCGCCGGAGGAGACATGGTGCCCGGCGAGCGTACAGTTGCGGTCGCAGTCGGGCATGGCAAACGTGCCGCAAGCAATATCGATGGGTGGCTGCGCGGCAAACCCTATGTCGAGCCGCAAAAAGCTAGACTCGTGTCATTCGAAATGCTCCACCTTCCGATCTTCACAGATGTCGATGCCACTTCCCAGAAGGCCCTTGCTGCCTCCCAGCGACTGCGCGGGTTCGAAGAGGTATTGGGCGGGCTCAAGGAGAAGGAGGCGCGCTATGAAGCGCAGCGCTGCCTCTCCTGCGGCAATTGCTTCGAATGCGACAATTGCTACGCGGCTTGTCCAGAGCACGCGATCATCAAGCTTGGTCCGGGGCGGCGATATCGCTACGACTACGGGAAGTGTACGGGATGCGCCGTTTGCTTCGAGCAGTGTCCCTGTCACGCGATCGAAATGATTGCAGAGCCGGACTGATCCGGTTGACGTCCAAGGGGACTGGTAGGAGATGAGACAGGGATGGCGGAAATGAGCGCGAAGACAGCGGCAATGGACGGGAACACCGCGGTTGTCCATGTCGCCTACCGTGTGAATGAGGTATGCGCCATCTACCCGATCACCCCATCCTCGCCGATGGCGGAACTTGCCGATGAGTGGTCAGCGCTCGACCTCAAGAACATCTGGGGCAACGTGCCTGTTGTCCAGGAAATGCAGAGCGAAGGCGGCGCCGCGGGCGCAGTGCACGGAGCGCTTCAGGCCGGCGCGCTGACGACGACCTTCACATCGTCGCAGGGCCTCATGCTGATGCTGCCCAACATGTATAAGATCGCCGGCGAACTCACGCCCACCGTGTTTCACGTCGCGGCGCGGTCACTGGCGACGCAGGCGCTGTCAATATTTGGCGACCACAGCGATGTGATGGCGACACGCGCCACGGGCTTTGCGTTGTTGTGCTCGGGCTCCGTGCAGGAGGCACACGACAATGCCCTGATCGCACAGGCGGCGACATTGGCATCGCGCGTGCCGTTTCTGCATTTTTTCGGTGGGTTTCGTACTTCCCACGAAATCAACACAGTGGCGGTTCTCGGCGACGGCCAGATCCGCGCGATGATCGATGACGAGCTCGTCAGGGCCCATCGCGCACGCGCACTTGATCCGGCGCATCCCTTTGTCCGTGGTACAGCGCACAACCCAGACACTTTTTTCCAAGCGCGCGAAACCGTGAACCCGTTCTACGCAGCGGTTCCTACGATCGTTCAATCTGCAATGGACCGCTTTGCCGCGCTTACCGGCCGCCAGTATCGCCTCTTCGAGTACGACGGTCCGCCGGATGCTGACCGCATCGTGGTCGCAATGGGCATCGGGGCCGAGACGGCGCGCGAGACTGCGAGATGGCTGCGCAGGAGCAGCGAAAAGCACGGCGTGGTTAAGGTCCGGCTATTTCGTCCTTTTTCGTCCGAGGCCTTTCTCGCAGTCCTGCCGCAAACCTGCCGGGCCATTGCGGTCATCGAGCAGACGAAGGAGCCGGGAGCGCTAGGTGAGCCGCTCTATCTCGATGTTTTGGCATCTCTGGCCAACGGCGTGGCCGCGGGTGCGTGGCCGTCAATGCCGCGCGTCATTGGCGGCCGCTACGGTCTTTCCTCAAAAGATTTTACGCCGGCAATGGCCAAGGCCGTGTTCGATGAGCTGGCGAGACCCACATCCAAGAACGGCTTCACCGTCGGGATCGACGACGATGTCTCGCGCACCAGTCTAGCCTACGACCCCGCCTTTTCAATCGAATCCCCTGAGACCGTACGCGCGGTGTTCTACGGCCTTGGTTCAGACGGGACGGTCGGAGCCAATAAAAACAGCGTCAAGATCATTGCTGAAAATGCTGAGCTCCATGCTCAGGGATATTTCGTCTACGATTCTCACAAATCAGGGGCGCAGACGATTTCTCATTTGCGGTTCGGGCCGCATCCAATCCGTGCTCCTTACCTTATTCAGCAGGCGAATTTTGTCGCCTGCCACCAGTTCATTTTTGTCGAACGCGGAGATGTGCTGCGCCTCGCCGCGCCCGGCGCGATTTTCCTGCTGAACAGCCCCTATGGCCCTGAGCTCGTATGGGACCGTCTGCCGCGATCAATGCAGCGCCAAATCATCGACAAAAGGCTGCGCTTCTTTGTCATCGATGCTTCGAAGGCAGCGCGGGAGGTCGGGCTGCGAGGCCGCACCAACACGATCCTGCAGACCTGCTTTTTCGCGCTATCGGGCGTATTGCCGCGGGACGACGCCATTCGGCAAATTAGGGAGTCGGTGCGCAAGACCTATGCCGACAAGGGCGAGGAGGTGATCCAGCGTAACTTCCGAGCTGTCGATGGCACGCTCGAGCGGCTGCATGAAGTAATGGTGCCTAGCGAAGCGACGAGTGCGTGGGATCTGGCGCCGCTCGTGCCGGCGTGCGCGCCTGAATTCGTGAGGACGGTCACCGCCAAGATGTTGGAGGGGCGGGGCGACGAGATACCGGTGAGCTTGATGCCGGCCGACGGCACCTTCCCTTCCGGCACCGCGGCGTATGAAAAGCGCAATGTCGCCGAGATCGTCCCGCTCTGGGAGCCGAACATCTGCGTTCAATGCGGGCATTGCAGCTTTGTATGCCCGCACGCCGTGATCCGGGCAAAATACCACGACGCAGCGGAACTCGACCGCGCTCCTGCAAGCTTCAGATCGGCGCCGATCAATGTTCGCGGCTTCCCGGACGTCCGCTTCTCACTGCAGTTCTATGTCGAAGACTGCACCGGCTGCGGCCTCTGCGTCGAAATCTGCCCCGCGCACAGCCTCACCGACCCCGGACGCAAAGCGATCAATTTGGTCGCAAAGCTGCCGCTGGTCGAAACGGAGCGCGAAAACATCGCCTTCTTTGAGAGCCTGCCGGTCAATGACCGCGCGCGGGTCGATTTCGCGACGGTGCGCGGTGTGCAATTTCTCGAACCGCTCTTCGAGTTCTCGGGCGCCTGCGCCGGCTGTGGCGAAACTCCGTACCTGAAACTTCTCTCCCAGCTCTTCGGCGACAGGCTGATGATCGCCAATGCCACCGGGTGTTCGTCGATATATGGCGGCAACCTGCCGGTCACGCCATGGTCGAAGAACCGCGAGGGACGCGGACCTGCCTGGTCGAACTCGCTTTTTGAGGACAATGCCGAGTTCGGACTCGGTTTCCGCCTCGCTGCCGACAAGCATCTCGATCTCGCGAGGACCTTGGCCAGGGCATTGCAGGACAAGATTGGCGCCGATCTGGTCGAACAGGTCCTAAGGGCGCCGCAACCGCGTGAGTCTGAGATCCGCGCGCAGCGCGACAGGGTAGCGGCTCTCATCGAGCGGTTAAAGACAATGCGCGGCGATCCCGTGGCGAAAGATCTCCTATCGGTCGCGGACCATCTCGTACGGCGCAGCATCTGGATCGTCGGCGGCGACGGTTGGGCTTACGACATCGGCTATGGCGGCCTCGACCATGTGCTCTCAACCGGGAGCGACGTCAATGTGTTGGTGCTCGACACCGAAGTTTACTCGAACACCGGAGGCCAGGCTTCGAAGGCGACGCCGCTGGGCGCCATCGCAAAATTCGCCGCCGCCGGCAAGCGAGTTCCGCGCAAAGATCTGGCGCTCCAGGCGATCGCTTACAGCAATGTCTATGTCGCGCAAGTCGCGATGGGCGCAAATGCGCAGCAGACCCTTTTGGCATTTCGGGAGGCCGAGGCCTATCCCGGGCCTTCATTAATCCTTGCTTATTGCCATTGCATTGCGCACGGCATCGACATGCAGCGCGGCATGGAGCAACAGGATCTGGCGGTAGCCTCCGGCTATTGGCCTCTATTCCGCTACGACCCGGTAATGCGCTCCATTGGCGAGAACCCGTTCCGCCTCGACTCCCCGCGCCCGACCATTCCGTTCCGCGACTATGCTTACAACGAGATCCGTTATCGGGCATTGGCCCAGACCCGGCCGGAAGAAGCCGCGGAACTCCTCGCCGTGGCGCAAAACATGGTGAACGAGAAGTACCGGACGTACGAGGAGATCGCTGGTTGGTCGCCGAGCCGCTTCCCTCCAATGCGTGCTTCGGAGAGCGCCGGAATACCGCCGGTGTCGTGAAGGAGGCGGTGTCATGGACCTCACAACCGGTTATCTCGGCCTGAAGCTCAAAAATCCCTTGGTCGCTTCGGCCTCGCCGTTGACGTCCGACCTCGGCAATCTTCGGCGGCTCGAGGATTGCGGCGCCGCCGCGGTTGTGTTGCCTTCGATTTTCGAAGAGCAGATCGAAGCCGAGGCGGCGGAAATCGAGCGGCTCACGAGCTTCAGAGGCGAGAGCTTCCCGGAGGCCCTCTCCTACTTTCCGGCCACCATCGGCTACAGCACTGGGCCGCAATGCTATCTCGAAAACCTACGGCGGGCGCGCGAGGCAATCGCGATCCCGGTGATTGCCAGCCTCAATGGGATCAGCCGATCCGGCTGGTGCGACTACGCGCGGTTGGTCGAGAAAGCCGGCGCAAATGCGATCGAGCTCAACGCCTATTTCGTGCCGTCTGATTTATCCCTCAGCGGTGCCGAGGTGGAAAATCTCTACTTCGATGTGGTGAGGTCCGTGAAATCTGCGGTATCTATTCCGATAGCCGTAAAGCTCAGTCCCTATTTCAGCGCGCCGGGCCGTATGGCAATCTCGCTCGCGGGGGCAGGCGCGGACGGGCTGGTGCTCTTCAACCGCTTTTACCAGCCCGACATCGATTTGACAGCATTGCGCCTACAGCGCGACATCGAGCTGAGCAGTCCCGCTGAAATCCGTCTGCCCCTGCTCTGGATCGGCGCGTTGGCGGGCAATGTCCGGGCCTCGCTTGCGGCCAGCTCGGGGGTCGACAGCGTCGAAGAGGTCGTAAAGTATCTCCTCGTGGGGGCTGACGTCGTAATGACGACGACCGCGTTGTTGCGACATGGTCTCAAGCACATAGAGACGCTGGTCGAAGGTTTGCGAAATTGGCTAGCTGCGCGCGATATCGACAGCGTTGCCGGCATTCGCGGCCGTATGAGCCGGGGCGTACTCAACGACCCGACGGCATTTGACCGCGCCAATTATATCCGGATCCTGCAATCATACACAACGCGCGCCATTCAGTCCTGAGGCGGGTGCTGCGTCGCTGTGATCAGTAATGATGCGGTACGGCGGCAGCGCGAGGTAGCGGTTCTTCTCGTCGCAGGCGGCCAACGGCATCAGCGGGAGCAGGCGACAAACCCTCACTTCCTGCATGGAGAACTCATCATGGAAGGACCCCAAGAATGCGGCGTGGATTGCTCTGTTCAGCGGCCAATATGGCCGTGAGCAGCGCCACCTCGTGTGACACAATGGCGCGATGTGGAAGAGCCGCAGCTCACCGCCGCCGCGTTGAAGTGCATCATCACTGCGTACGCTGGGCGCATTCTACCGACGAAGCGTAGTAGCGCTGATTATAAGGGTCCCAGCAAGTCCAGGTGTAATAGGGGGACGTGGGGTAATAGTAAGAGGATGACCGGCGGACCCGGCTCTGCCGTTCGGGCACTCGGCAATGAGGCTGCCCCGACGCAAACCGCAAGCGCGGCGACCTGAATGGCGTGTCGTGAGATCATGACTACCTCCGTGGAGTGGAGAGAGACGCGCGAACGGCCGTTGCCAGATGGCGCTCCGTCCGAGAACAAAAGTCAATTCTCGGCGCATTCAACAGTAGAGGCATAGTAGTCCTGATTATAAAAGTCCAGTAGTAATACGCGGACGTACAATAATCATTGCCAGACGACCCCTCGCCATAGCCGGACGAGCCCCAGCGATGGTGGTAGGCTTCACGCCTGTAGTTCCGTGAGTATTCCCGACCGCCGCGATAGACAGTGACATTACCGCTAGCTAGCCGTCGCCGCGGAACGGTGGCCCCATGCGTCGAGTTCGGCGAGCTCGGCCTGAGGCACCTCAATGATGATGTCCCGTCGACCGAGCGATACCTCCGCGGCTTCCCCATCGAGCGAGATCCAGTCCCCCTCGCGGATTTGATGACCGGCGATCTGTCCACCCGATACGTCGGCGCGGATCGCCAACTCACGGCAGCCCACCAGACAGACCTTGCCAAGCTGACGGGCGACCACCGCCGCATGCGCGGTGCGTCCGCCGGTGGCGGTCAGGATGCCGGCAGCGACCGCAAAACCGGCAACATCCTCGGTCGATATGTCGTGTCGCACGAGGATCACCGGTTCCTTGCCCGCCGCCAGGGCTTCGGCATGAGCGGTATCGAACGCAATCCGCCCCGTTGCGACGCCGGGCGAGGCCGATGTTGCCGTGGCGACCGCCGGAGCCTTTTCGACAAAGCGCGTGATACCGACGCGATCGAGGTCAATCTCTTTGGCGCGTGCAAGCGCGGTATCGGCATGGAGGACGCCTTCGTGGACTAGATCGACAAGAATTCTCAGCGCGGCCCGCGGCGTGCGCTGGGCCGAGCGCGTCTGCAGGAAAAACAGCCGGCCGTCCTCGACGGTGAATTCAATATCCTGCACGTCGGAAAACTCGCGTTCGAGGCGCGACGCTCCATCGGCGAGCTGGCGGGCGACCGCGGGCAAACGTGCGGCCAGCATCGCGGCATCCCCCGGAATGCGGCGTCCGGCGACCACGTCCTCGCCTTGCGCATCAAACAGAAAGTCGGCGTAAAGGCCTTTGGCGCCCGTCGCCGGATTGCGAGAGAACACTACCCCGGCGCCGGATCTGCCGCCGCTGTTGCCAAAGACCATCACCTGCACGGTAACGGCGGTGCCAGCCAGTGCCTCGAGGTTGTTGAGGCGGCGGTATTCGACAGCGCGCCGGCTCTCCCAGGAGCGGTAAACCGCCAAAGCCGCCGCCCGCAGCTGCTGCATCGGCTCCGCCGGGATCGCTCGGCCCACGGCACGGGCCGCAATGTCGTGAAACTCGTGCGCCAGCTTTTCGAGCGCTACCGGGTCGAGATCGCGGTCGCTGGCCACATCTTCCGAGCGGATCAACTCGGCAAGCCGGGCCTCGAAGGCGGTGGCCGGGACACCTTCGACCACTTCGGAATACATCTGGACAAAGCGCCGGTAGCTGTCCCAGGCAAGCCGCGGATTGCCGGTCAGGCCGATCAGTCCGTGCACACTCCTGTCGTTGAGCCCGGCATCGAGAATGGTCGACATCATACCCGGCATCGAGTGAGCGGCGCCGGAGCGGACCGAGACGAGCAGCGGCATTCGCGTGTCGCCGAGCCGTCGCCCGGTCGCTTTCTCGAGCCACTCGATTCCTTTCCGCAATCCGCGCTCGATGGATGCCAGCGCCGCGGGTTCTTGTCGATTGGCCGGCCCGCACAGCGTGGTCGGCAAAACAAAAGCAGGCGGCACCGGCAAGCCCAGCCGGCTCATCCGCCACAGCTCGGCCGCCTTTGCCCCCGCCAGTTCGGGGGTCAGTTCGTCACCGGCCGCGGCAACTCCGATCAGAAACGGCCCCTCATTATTCATGCGGTCAGCTCCTCGAGAACCCGATCGCGCAACAGAAGCGCCGAATGCGCCAGGCGGTCGGTCGCGGTTTCCAGCAAGCGCGCGATATCAAGGCCGAGCACCAGCGCTCGCGCATCGCTCTGAGGCGCGGCCATAAAGGCTGCCAAAGCATCGCGTTCCGCCTGATCTGCAGTTCGTTCGGCAGCGATCACCTCATCGATCGACTGCAACGACCCGATTGCGTCGATGCGCTGGCCTTCGGGCAATCGCGAAGCCGCCTCGACCGCGCGTATCAGGTGTCCAACGCCGTCAGTGGTGATCTGCGACAGTCGCATTAGCGGCTCGACCTCCGCCCCACGGCTATCAATGTCGGGCAGAAGACCGAGCAGATAGGCGCACTGCTCCAATGCATCCATCGTATCTTCGATTTCATCGATCAGGGGCCGCAATTGGCTCGTGGCACGCGTTCGAAAGGCGACCTCCCGGGCGCTGACGGTCAAGCGATCGGCCTTCTCTTCGAGCTG
>Ga0306922_10007467_pt1 | contig 10559 bp, 9 predicted proteins | sample sta12Cox44000082_FD_203758 | JGI IMG/M metagenome (GOLD analysis project Ga0306922, IMG submission 203758) | Lab enrichment of tropical soil microbial communities from Luquillo Experimental Forest, Puerto Rico - statoxic.12C.oxic.44.000.082 (v2)... | ecosystem: Environmental > Terrestrial > Soil...
GGGAGCAGTCTTTGGTGGGCCTGGCAAGAGCAGTATCCGGGCGGCGTTCGGGATGTACTACACTTCAGTCGAAGATTTGAACCTGTTCTACGAAGTGGCGGACGCCCCATTCGGTTTGTACTGGGCCCCGGGGGTGCCGGTCATGTTTGACGAGCCCTTCCGCCTTCGCCAGACCGGGGCGTCGATCGGCCAGCGATTTCCGTTCACCGCGCCAATTCCAGGCGACCCGAACAACAAGAACCTGAGCTTTGCTGTCTACCTACCTTTCGCTGCCTTTCCGGGCTACGGCATTCATAACGTGCTGCCTTATGGCGAGCACTTCAACCTCTCGATCCAGCGCGAAATTGCGAAAGCGACGGTCCTGACCGTAGCGTACGTCGGCACTGAGGGCCACCACCTGATTACGCAGAATGAGGCCAATCCGGGCAATCCGACGTTGTGCCAGCAACTCATTGCGCAAGGCGCCATGGACGTGACCTCCGGCGGGACCTGCACGTTTAATGCTCAGAACGACGTCTTCCAGCTTCCTTCGGCCCCTGGCTCGTGTAACCCTGCCACGCCCAGTCCGACGCCTCTCCCAGGCTGTGTCTACGGCACTCGGCAGGCGCCCTATGCGCCCTTTAGTCCCAACTACTGTCCCGAATCATCCACACTGACCTGCTATGCCAACAGCAATACCAACACGCTTACCGCCGCCAACTCCACCTACCACTCCGCCCAAATCAGCGTGCAACGGACAGCCAACGATTTCTCATTCCTCGCGGCCTACACCTTCTCCAAAGCCTTGGATAACTCTTCCGGCTTCAACGACTTGATGAATTTCGTAAATCCCAGGCTGAGCCGCGGGCTTTCCTCGACCGACATCACTCACAATTTTGTGGCCAGCTATATCTGGGCGCTCCCGTTCGACCGGCTTTTTGCGCATGGGCCCAAGCGTTTGACGCAAGGCTGGCAGATCCAGGGCATCACGCGATTCTCCACCGGTTTTCCTATACAGTTGAACCAAAGCGTCGGTGACTTGACTCTGTGGGGCAGCTCTTCCACCGATATGCCGGATCGCGTAGGCCCATTAAAGATTCTGGATCCGCGCAAGCCGAATCCGGATTGCCCCACTGTCACCGGGTGCTACTTCATCCCGCCAACCCCGAACCTTGCGACACCGGCAGTCCCGGGTGACACGACAGCGGCGGCCTGCTTGCCGAGTGTGGGTGCTTTCGCGCAGAACTGCGTTCCGGGAACGTTTGGAACCGCCAATCGTCGCTTTTTCCACGGCCCGGGAATCATCAACACGGATTTCGGCCTGCTGAAGCACACCGCAATTAAAGAGAGTCTGGCTTTCGATGTTCGTATGGAATTTTTCAACATCTTCAACAATACAAATTTTATGAATCCACAGGGAGATATCACCAACTCGTCGTTTGGGATTATCACCGATACCCGGCCTCCGCGGATTGGACAGTTTAGCCTTAAGTTCTATTGGTAGCCGATTGAATCGCGTTTAAACAGGCGCGGAGGTGCTGCACCTCGCCCCGATTCCGCGCGCGTGCTAGGCTGTTCTCGATGGAACGCGGCTCTAGGGATTCGCTTATTCACCTCAATAGGCTCTTGCCCATGGCGTCTGCGCTTGTCCTGAGTATCGCTTTTCCGGCACCGTCTTTTCCCCAGACTGCGCAAAGCTATCGGCAACAGGCTGACGGATTCGTGCGTTCCAAGTCTTGGGACGAAGCCATTGGCGCTTACCGCAAAGCCCTGGAACTTGCTCCGAATGACGCCGTGACACACTACGACTTGGGGATAGCGCTCGGAAACAAAGGCGCAACCCGGCAGGCCTTGGAGGAATTCGAAACAGCGGTGCGACTCAAGCCGGCATGGGCGCAGGCTCATTATGCTCTCGGCACAGCTTACTACGAACTCCACGAGTTGCCCTCCGCTCTGAAGGAACTGCGAAAGGCTGTTCAGCTCGATCCGTCGAATGCCAATGCACATCGGCTACTGGCACACATCTATGTCGATCAAAATGATTTTTCCTCAGCGCTTGCCGAACTGACCCGCGCGGTCGCGTTGAAGCCTTCGGCAGAACTGTATTTCGAGCTTGGCCAGGTTGAGGGACAGCTCGGCAAGCTGGATTCGGCCGCCGTCCAATACCGGAAAGCCCTTCGTCTCGATCCGCAACTGGCGCGCGCTCACGTAATGCTGGGGATAGTTTTGCGGCGGCAGAGCAACCACAAGGGCGCGTTGGCCGAATTCCGGGAAGCGGTGGCGCTTGATCCGAGCGATCCCAACGCGCAGCTCAATCTCGGCAAAGAATTGAAAGCGGACGGCGACAATGCCGGAGCGATTCGAGCATTCCAGAAAGCCATTGAGCTAAAGCCCGATTTCGAGCAGGCGCACTACAACCTCGGTATCGCCTTACGGTCCGAAGGCGACCCGGAAGCCGCTCACAAGGAGCTCGATGAGTTGAGTGATTTGCGCGAGTTTCGCGCACGCCTGGCACAAGCGAAACTTCTGATTGTCCGGGGAGTAGACGCGCTAAAACAGGGGCAACTGGACGAAGCCCAGGAGCTCTTTCAACAGGCCATCGAACGCAGCCCCAACCTTCCCACCGGCTACTACTATCTGGGCGTCACCTGGGAAAAGAAACAAGATGTCGCGCAGGCGAAGCAGAGCTATCAGAAGGCGCTCGAGCTAAAGCCAGATTATGCCCAGGCGCACTCCAGCCTGGGGCTGTTGTATTGGCGCCTGAATGACCAGGCACACGCGTTGGACGAGTTGCACGCCGCGGTCATGTCGGACCCGGATTTGCCCGAGGCGCGCTACAACTACGGTCTTGCCTTGGCGCAGTCGGGGCAGCTCGACGACGCGGTCCGCGAGTTGAACGAAGCACTCAGCCTCGACCCGAAGTATTCGGACGCGCGTGTTCAACTGGGGCTCGTCCTGAGCCGGAAGAACGACCTGGCCGGCGCCGCCAGCGTTTTTCGCGAACTCGTTCGTCGCGAACCAAATTTCGCCGAAGCACACAACAACCTGGGATTGGTCCTGCTGCAAATGGGCGAGGCCACCTCGGCCAGAGCCGAATTTGACCAAGCGATTCGCCTGAAGCCGCGCTACGCGGAAGCACATTTCAATTTGGCCTTGGCTCTTGAACAGCAGGGAAAGGAGGCGGAGTCGCGCGCCGAGTTCGATAAGGCTTATGAAATTTCTCCGGAATTGCGAAACGCGTCTCGCCCTTGACATGAGAACTCGCCTCTTTTTGCTGTGCCTTGTCGCTCTTGCGGCCCTGCTTTGGAATGCCTCGGTCGTTTGGCTGACAGCGTCGGCGCGCATGCACACCGGTTCGGCACAGAACCATTCTGCGCTGAAATCCTGCGAGTTCCAGCCGCCCGGAGCTTCCTTTTCGGTCCCTTATGTTGCTCACTCGCCAGAGCTGAATACGAACCCGAGCTCACCGACTTGGGCGCTCTCTGCGTCAACGTGGATCGAAAAAGACTGCTCGAAACAGCTCGACTACCGCCAACTCAAAACTGAGGTTCGCGCTTTCAGGACGGATGCGGACCTCTATCTGCTCTTCATTTGTCCCTACACGGAGCTAAATCTTTGGCTCCCACCGGATAACAGCAAGGACCGGTTGAAACTTTGGGACCGCGACGTGGTCGAGTTTTTTCTCGGCGATGACTGGGTCAATATCCGTCATTACCGCGAATTTGAAGTCGCACCGACCGGCGATTGGGTCGACCTCGCGATCGATCTCGATCACGATTCTTATGGCGCCGACTGGAATTCCGGATGGCAGCGACAGGGTCGAATCGATGAAAAGAATCGGATATGGTACGCAGCGGCTCGCGTGCCGCTAAGCTCGGTGAGCGACATAAAAGTGAAAGAAGGCACGAAGTGGCGTGTGAACTTATATCGGATCGACGGATTGGGAGCGGATCCACAACGCCATTTTCTGTGCTGGCAACCGACCTGCGTCGTCAATCGCGACCCTAACCACGTGCCCGAACATTTCGGAACCATGATCTTCACCAAATAACCTTTGGGAGGCAGCTTATGCCCGTCGAACAAGGATCGAGCCGCCGTGGCTTCATGAAGTTGCTGGCGGCCTCGCCGCTTCTAGCTCAGATCGCGGCACAGAATCTGTACGTGAAATCCGCAGCCGCATTCGGAATTGACACGCGCGCCAATGTTTACAGTCGGCTCGGCGTTAAAACCGTTATCAATTGCCGCGGAACCTGGACTTATCTGAGCGGATCGCTGCAACTACCGGAAGCGCGCCAGGCTCAAGAAGAAGCCGGCCGTTACTTTGTCAATATCGTCGAGTTGCAGCAAGCAGTGGGGCGCAGACTAACCGAGCTGACCGGAGCTGAATCGGGATTGATCACCTCCGGCGCGGCGGGTGCCATGGCTGCGGCCACGGCTGCCTGCATGGCCGGCAGCGATCCCAAGAAAATCTGGCAGCTTCCGGATACAACCGGCCTCAGGCATGAAGTCATTATGGTGGGTGGCCGCAGCGCGTTTGATAGCGCCATACGACTGGCTGGTGCGAAGCTGGTTCTGGTGGAGAAGGGTGACGACATCGCGAACGCGATCAACAGCAATACCGCGATGATTTACACAACGCACCTCGGCGAGAAACTCGAACGCGAAGCCGCCATCTCCAAACAGCACAACGTGCCGATCCTGCTGGACGATGCTGCGGGAATCCCTCCAATCGACAACATCAAGCTCTACGCGAGGATGAAGCTCGACCTGTACACATTTTCGGGTGGAAAAGGATTGTGTGGACCACAATGCAGTGGCGTCTTGCTCGGCAGGAAGGATTTGATCGATGCCGCGCTCCGCAATTCCAGCCCCTATGAAGGATCGGTTTGCCGCCCCATGAAGGTCGGTAAGGAAGAGGTCATCGGTCTACTCACCGCCATCGAAACCTGGCTGACGATTGATTCCACCAAGCTCTACGCGGAATGGAACGAACGCGTGGATCGTATCGCGAAGCTTGTCGAAACCGTTCCAGGCGTCACAACGGAAATCTTTATTCCCGACGATGGCAACCGTTATCCGACACTGCGAGTTTCCTGGGATCAAACCGCATGGGGCTTCACGGTCGCCGATTGCGTAAAGAAGCTTCGCGAGGGCGAACCCGTGATCGAAGTTCTTGGCGTGGATAATCCAAGCCTCGTTTCCGCGGTGCGGGAAGGTGTCGAAAAGCCCAAACCGAATCCCAAGGAACTGAAAGAACAGAATCACATCGAGCTCGTCTCGATGACCATTCAGCGGGGCGAAGAGATGATTGTGGGGCAACGCTTGAGAGAAATCCTGAATGATGCGCGAAAGGGCAAGGCCGCATGAACCGCGTCTATCCGCGCGTATTCGGCGTAATCGCGTTCGCTATTCTTGTCCTCGCTTCAGCATCGGCCGCTTTGACCCAAACTGCGCCGCCATCGAGCGATAAGTCAGCGCCCAAGGCCGTCGAAGCGGCAGGATACGTGTTTGTCTCAGGCCAGGGGCCGCGCCGCGCGGATGGCACTGTTCCGGGAAACTTTGCCGATCAAGTTCGCCAAGCCCTTGAGAATGTCAAAACCGCGCTCGAATCCGCCGGTCTCACAACGGACCACCTTGTCTACACGCAGGTTTATCTCGAAGACGTTCAACGCATTCGCGAACTGGATGAGGTCTTCAGCAGTTACTTCGCGAAAGACCCACCGGCTCGAGCTGTGTTGGGCGTAGCCAGGGTCCCGGACGAGGCAATTCAGATCAATGCGATTGCGGTGCGCGATCCCCAGGGGAAGCAAGCCGTGTCTGTACCCGGTGTGAAACCGAACAAGGCATTCTCCGCAGGAATGCTCAGCCACGATCAACTTTTTATCTCTACCATGCCAGGTCGCGACGCCGCAACCGGAACCGTTCCGCAAGATCCGGCACTGCAAGTGAACTTGGCTCTCGACGGGGTCAAGTCTGTTGTTCAGACAGCGGGTCTCACCATGGCGCACATGGTCTTTGTTAATCCTTACCTCACCGCGGAAATTCCGATGCGAGTTATGAATGAGCAGTACGCAAAACGCTTCGAATTTGGAAACACTCCCGGCCGCGCCACGATTGAGGTTTCTAGCCTTCCCGAGGGTGCACACATTGCCTATACGGGTATCGCCGTTCGCGATCTGAGCCAGCGTCTGGCAATCCGGCCAAAAAATATGCCGCCAAGCCCTACCGCGAGCCCCTGTGTGTTTGCCGGCGACATCTTGTACTGCTCCGCGAAGAGCGGGTTCATTCCGGGGCCAAACGGTGGTGTCTACGCGGCTTCGCCGGCGGACCAAACGCGACAAACGATGCGCAACTTGCTTGACAATTTAGAGGAAGACGGCATGAGCTTCGATCAGGTGGTTTCGACAACGATTTATCTTGATGATTTGAGCGACGCCGCATCCTTCGCGAAGGTATACAAAAAATACTTCAGAGACACGCTGCCCGCCGAGACCATCGTTCAACAACTGCCGCCTGGCAACCGAAAGGCAGACGAAGAGGGGCGTTACCCGACCTTGGAGCAGGTGTCACTCGTCGCCGTGAAGGGAGGAGGAATAGGAAATCCGAATAAATGACATACTCCCCGGCGGAAGTCCGGGCTCTCAATTGTCTAACTTGCGCTCTTTCCTGCTGCTATTCTGCTGACCGCTTTGCTGAAAATCGAGAGGGTCATCCGTGTCCCCAGGAGCGCTTGGACCACGGAACGAAAAAGCAGGTGCCCTACCGCGCACGAACCGTGCACTTATGAGTGAATAAAGTCTCTGACACATGTGGATTCCGTGCAAGACAAAGAGAAGCGCGATATTATCTTTGACCGCGCACCGGATCAGTCTGTTGATTCTGGAGTCTCCGCAATGTGATCCGATTTGAGCGCCGACCTGGATTCTTATCGCTACGGCAATTCATGCAAAGGTGAAAAGTAAAGGGCTTGACCTGCGACGTCAATCAAACACCATGGAGCAAATTCGTCAGCGAAATCTTCACCGGCTCGGGATCTTTTGCGGCCTCTCCGCCGCCCTTTGGTTGGCAGGAGCCGAGGCACCAACAAAATTAGTTGCTGTTGCCGTTTCCCCTTTAGTGATCTCATTCATGATGGTATTAGGTGCGTTCGTCTCGCGGTGGAGTTTGCCAGCACTGGTTCGCGGCACCGGAGACATTTTTGCCGATGCTCAGTATGTTCCGCATCTCATTGTGTGGGGGGTCATGGCTGGGTGCCTTTGGGCAGTTGGAAATACGCTGACCATATTTGCGGTGAAGGATATCGGGCTGAGCCTTGCTTTCCCATTGTGGAATTCGAATAGTTTCATCGGCATTATTTGGGGAACTCTGCTGTTCAAAGAGCTGCATCGAGCGGACTGGATTCGCAAAATGGCGGTGGTCGGGGGTGCCACGCTCATCTTTGTTGGTGCGATACTTATATCAGCGGCCTCGACCTCACAAACAACTCATACACACGCGGTTCGCGGAATAATCGCGGCATTGGGTGCTGGACTGATGTTCGGGTCAATGTACATCCCCTATCGAAAGGCCTACATCACAGGCATGAATCCGCTCACCTTCTTGACGTTCTTCACAATCGGGGAGATGACCATGGTCTCGATATTAGCGGTTATTTTCCTCGGTGCGCAGCCGTTTTGGCATGAACTGTTTGCGGATCGGCACGTGTTGTTTTGGCCGCTCCTAGGCGGGTTCATGTGGGTGATAGGTGACCTGCTTCAAAATTACGCCGCGAAATATGTAGGCATCAGCCGCGGAATTCCCCTCTCGAATACCAACCAGCTCTGGGGACTGTTGTGGGCGATTTTGGTTTTTGGCGAGCTTCATGATTTGGACCGGCAGGTATATGCAGAGGTAATTGGCGGATCGTTGTTGATGGCCCTTGGGGCTTTGGCCATTGCGTCTTCGTATGCCTCTGGTCTCGAGTACTCCAGTTGGGAACAGGCCGCACAGCGGGAAACAGACCTGTATGGGATCGATCCCGAATATGTAAGATCGCGCATGGAAGGCCGCGATCTGATCACTCGCCGTCGCCACACACGTATAGATTGGTTGATCGTGCTCGGCGCGACATGCATTTTTGGCGCATTCGCTGCAATTGCCCGGCTACCTCACATGCAAATTCAGATGGCATGGCTGGTTACCTTAACCTTAGCAATGGTGCTGGTTCTTTTAGGCAGCGGCTTCGGTTTATGGCGGGTTACCAAATTCAATTAAAGATGCAGCTACAAGCGAACGGGCGGTAGGTTCAGCTTGTAGCAACAATGACTCAAGCGTATTTCGTGATGATCGCGATTTGCGTTCGTGCTTGACATTCCTGATCTGCATATTCCAATATGTGAATATATGAATGTAGCGCTGATCGAATCTGAAAACCTGTTCAGTGCACTGGGCGATCGTCTACGCCTTCGCCTGGCTTGCTGTCTACTCACAGTTGGGGAAGGTTTGTGCGTTTGTGAACTGGTTGATGCTTTGAAGGTGTCGCAACCGAACGCGAGCCGGCATCTGAAGCTGATGAAAAGCGCGGGATTGGTGGAAGAAGACCGTGATGGGCGATGGGTGTACTACCGGCTCAAGAATGCCGACCATCCTTTCCTCAAGAACATTCGCTGTTGCATTGAGTCTGTTTGCTGCTGTGTTGATATCCAAGACGATTTGCGGCGGCTCCGCTCTCGTTTGAAGCTCCGTAGGGGCGGGAAATGTGTTGTTGGCTTTCAGCAGTCGTAACTGCTGGGAAAGGAGGCTCAACATGAGTCCATGTTGTCCGGGACCCTGCTGCCCAGGTGATGGCTGCTGCTAAGCAGTCCTCTTAGGGCCAAAACCGGTTACAGAGTGGAGCGGCCGATCCTCTCTGGGCCGGCTCGTCCATCCGTCTTGCCCATCAAACGTGCGGGAACCGGCTTCCGGTACGGCATCGTGCGACGTACGTAGTGCGATGCTGAATGCAACACGCCGTGCTTTTTACACTGCCGTTCTTGAATCGAAGGGGCCAGCGCCAGAGACACGACATTCCTCGTTTACGCGAGTGAAGCCCGTCTCCCGTCTTTTCCAGCGAGAAGCAGGGATAGCTGAGCGACTTGGCAGTGGGCCCTTTCCTTCTCTTTATTGTGGGGGCTGCTCGTAGCGCTGCTGGTAGAACTCCCGAATTTTTTGTCGCTGCTCAGGAGATAGGCCCTTCATCCACTGGTTATAACTGCTCTCTCTTATGCTCGCGGTCACGCCGGGCATAAGGCGCTCCGCTTCGGGCAGAAATTCGCCGTAGAAAATCCTGGCGATTTCATAGAAGCCGTGCCACTGGACGTAATCAGGACCATTCATTGAGGCCCCCATGCGCGCACGGCGTCCTTGGTGATGCCACAACTCGTAGTACGTCCATTTGATGGGCGCGTCGAACGGCGTGTTGGTGATCTTCCCAGCCTGCTGGAGTTTGGCCATCACCTCCTTCGCAGGCTTGAAGAATTTCTCGTTGCCTAGCACCACCACATCATCGAACTGGGTGTAAAAGTTGTTGATCCAGTTTGTGGCGTGGCAATTGGCGCAGACAGATTTCATGTCGTCGCGCCGCTTCTCCCAGTCTTTTTGCTTGATGGCTACTTCTGGACGCAGGTTCCAGGAGATGCGCGCACCCACGTCGTGGGTGGATGCCAGCTTGGAAGTGGCACCCATGTGGCAGGTGTTGCAGGTAGGGGCCACGTTGTAGTCCTTGCCCAAAACCCAGGTAGGCGCGTTCAGATTCATCTGGGAGATCAGTGTCCGGTAGGTCACCCCGTGTTTGCTCTCATCGTAAATCTCCGCTTGGGGATGGTCCGGACCCAGGTGGCAATAACCACAACTCTCCGGCTGGCGCGCGATCGCTAAAGAAAAGGTATGCCGGCTGTGGCAGACCGAACAGGAACCTTTCGATCCGTCGGGATTGAGGCGCCCGATCCCTTCGTTGGGCCAGGTCGCTGGGTCCAGTTTCCCTTTCCCGAGGACCTTCACTTCGCTGCCGTGGCATTTTTTGCAGCCCATCGCGGCGGCAGCCGGACCTTCTACGTCTTCGCCCAGCACATTGTCGAGCGAACCGAGGATTTGGCCGGCTTGTGCGTGATGGCTGGCCTGGAATTCGGCGGCTTCCTGCGCATGACACGCGCCGCACGACTTTGGCGTGACGATTGCCGATATGCTGTAGCCGAAATGGTCGAAGGCATCCGGCCGCGTATTGTCCGCCTGGTGGCACTCGTAGCAGCCGATGCCGACCTGCGCGTGGCGGCTGGCGGCCCACTGCTGCACGGCCAGAGGCGCGGTTCCGCTTTGGTGGCAGGCAATGCACGCCTGGCTTTCTTTGGAGGTATTGGCCGCGAGCTTTGCCACGTCCGGAGCGTTTTGTCCGGAGCCCACACTGGTTAGAAAGAGAAGAAGAAATCCAAGGGTCGTGAGCGAGTGCCGCTTGCTCATAGCTCCTCCGAGTTTTCGACTGGCAGGGTAAACTCCCGCCAGATTGTGCTCTGACCTTGGTTACTGCGCAACTAGAACTTGAATTCGATATCGGGCCAACTCCTCGA
>Ga0306922_10007469_pt1 | contig 10558 bp, 6 predicted proteins | sample sta12Cox44000082_FD_203758 | JGI IMG/M metagenome (GOLD analysis project Ga0306922, IMG submission 203758) | Lab enrichment of tropical soil microbial communities from Luquillo Experimental Forest, Puerto Rico - statoxic.12C.oxic.44.000.082 (v2)... | ecosystem: Environmental > Terrestrial > Soil...
TCCCTGATTACGGCCGGACCGGCTCGGCTATGTCAGTTTTTCCTGTAAAGGCCGCGAGTATCACTTCGTGGGAGAAAGCCCCCTGCCTCGAATACCAGATGTACCTTTTTGACCCCGGCAAAGTTGAGGTCGACGCCTTTCTTGCGCCGTCGCTCAACTTTGTGCCCGGTCGAGGGCTCCGTTATACCGTCTCTTTTGACGACCAGCCACCTCAGATTCTCGATGCCCTGGAGCGGAATACAGTCCAGGATTGGGCGAACTCGGTCAAAGACAACATTCGCATCAGCAAATCCACTCATACATTAACCGGGACGGGCTATCACACGCTGAAGATCTGGATGGTGGATCCCGGAATCGTCCTTGAGAAACTGGTCGTCGATCTTGGTGGAGTGAAGCCTAGCTACCTTGGGCCTCCTCCGAGCTTCCGTGGCCTGGATGGGACCGACGGCATCAAGCGCGTTGAATCTGAGGTACCGCGTAAAGGAACACCATGAAGAAAACTGTGCTCGGAGTTTGCTTAACCGCACTGGCGTTCGTGTACCTTGCTGCCTGGTTATATGCGGCGGACTCGCCCTCCACCGCATTGCAACTCACCCCGCAGGACGCGCTCGAGGCTCATGGGTTAAGCGTCTTCGTGTTTCACAATTCCTACCATGGCGTTTTCGGCGACGAAAAAATGAGCGGTGTCGAAATCGTCCTGCATGATGAGCGCATTGCGACCAATGGCGATGTGCGTCTTTCCGCTACGCCCGCGCAATGGGACCCGATTCCGAAGTTCGAGGATCGCAAGCGTGGGGCTTTTCAGAACGAGCTGATTGCCTCGCTCGCGTACCCCGATAAGAATCTGACTTATCGCATTGACGTGCGCCCGGAAGACGGCGGCTTTCGCGTAGCTGTCCAACTGGATCGCCCGCTTCCCGCTGCTCTCCAGGGCAAAGCTGGCTTCAATCTTGAATTCCTCCCCACGGCCTATTTCGGCAAGTCGTATCTTCTCGATAGCTCATTTGGCATTTTCCCGCGCCTTCCGGGCGGGCCGATGGAAAAACAACCCGACGGCACGCTCGAGCCGGCAGCTCTGGCTCGAGGCGACCACATCCTGCTTTCGGGGGAAGATCCGATGACACGCGTGAGCATTACGTCGGAAAACGTTCCCCTTATGCTGTTTGACGGCCGCAATCAAGCGCAGAACGGGTGGTTCGTGATTCGTAGCTTGATTCCTTCCGACAAAACGGGCGACGTACTTGTCTGGCACGTTCACCCCAACGTCGTTCAAGACTGGACGCGTCCCCCGGTTGTTGCCTACAACCAGGTTGGTTACACGCCCGAGCGCTCAAAAATCGCCGTGCTCGAACTTGATCCGCTCTACAAAGGGCCGGCCACCGCTCGCCTACTCCGCATGGCCATGGATGGCTCCTACAAAGAGGTCTTTGAAGGGGAGGTGAAGCACTGGGGGAATTGGATGCGCTATTCCTACGCGCACTTTGATTTCTCGGCGGTTCGTGAACCCGGGATCTATGCGATCGAATACGCAGGTCACATCAACGCGCCGTTCCGCATCGCAAAGGATGTCTATCAGAATATCTGGCAGCAAACTCTCGATACGTACCTCGCCGAGCAGATGGATCACGTCAGAGTGCGCGAAGGATATCGCGTTTGGCACGGACCATCGCACCTCGATGACGCGCGGCAAGCGCCCGTCAACTACACGCACTTCGACGGCTATGCGCAAGGTCCTACGACGGATTCGCCTTTTGCCCCAGGGGAGCACATTCCGGGATTCAACGTTGGGGGATGGTTCGATGCAGGTGATTTCGATCTTCGTTCACAAACGCACTCGCGCGTGATCACTGACCTGACGCTGGCGATCGAAAACTTCGGGTTGGATTGGGATGACACAACCGTAGACGAACAGGCCCGCTACGTGGAGATTCGCAGGCCGGACGGTGTACCGGACGCCATCCAGCAGATTTCGCATGGTGTGCTTTACCTTCTGGCCCAATACAGGGTTTTCGGCCATGCCATTCCGGGCGTTATCGCCCCCACACTTACGCAATACACCCACCTTGGCGATGGAGCATCCACAACTGACGGGAAAATCTATTCGGAGAAAATGTCTCCCCTCGAATCGGATGGCGTTCACTCCGGTGTCCCCGACGACCGATGGGCGTTCACCACGCACGTGACAGCCTTGAATTACGATGTCTCCTCGTCTCTGGCCGCCGCCAGCCGCGTCCTCCGCGGCTACGACGACAAGATGTCCACAGAATGCCTCGAAACGGCAGAGAAGGTCTGGGAAGAAGAACACAAACAAGCGCCCGCGCTGTTCCATTCTTTCAACACGACGGGAGGCGATCTACACGAGGACGAAACGAAAGCTGCCGTTGAATTGTTGATAGCCACGAAAGGCGGAGCGACTTATCGCGCAAGCCTCACGGAACTCCTTCCGACGATTCGAGAGCGATTCTCGACCCTCGGTGCAGCCGCAGCGCGTGCCGCCCCCTTCATGGATTCGGAATTTACGAAGAGTCTCAGGTCCATGCTTGCTGTCTACAAGGCAAAGCTCGACGAGAGCCTCAGAGGAAATCCCTACGGGGTTCCGATCGCCACGGGGACTTGGGGCGGTTCCGGACTGGTGGCGGATTTCGCGTCGCGGATGTACCTTCTACACGCCAAGTTCCCGGATGTTATCGGCACCGAGTACACATTGCGCGGTCTCGACTACCTGCTCGGCACGCATCCGGTTTCGAACGTTTCCTACGTGTCCGGGATGGGAACGCGATCAAAGCTGATCGGTTATGGCAACAACCGCGCGGACTACACCTTCATCCCTGGCGGCATCATTCCAGGGGTCACAATCCTTCAACCCGATTTCCCCGAGCTCAAGAGCGAGTGGCCCTTCCTGTGGTACGAGAATGAATATGTTGTCGATACGGCGAGCGCTTATATCCTGGCTGCCAGAGCCGCGATCGCCGTAGCCAAGTGACGGTGGTCGGAATCGAAACGTAATCGTTCTCTCGATTTTGCGATCGAAACGCCCGACTCCCAGGTCCCTTTTGTTGTCGCTCGCTCGGACAATCTCGTGGGTCAAGCTGAAAGAATCTTATTTTGCACTTTCCCGCATCGGATTTTCCGGGCCTGGCAAAAAAGCAAGTAGCCGTTTTTCAGTTACTTGCACAGATCACTCGCTCTTCGTTGGGTTTTGTGGTACAACGCCGATAGTCTTCGTGGTACGCGATAACATCATCTGGTTCCGGGGGGAGTCCTTGGGGATTTGGAGCAAGCTCGGTGCGTTTGCGAACGTAATCGCTCCCGGGCTCCTCACCAAAGATCCTCCCCCGCTCAGCAAAGCACAAGGGGTGGCGCCTCAGCAACGATCCGTCGAGAAGGAAATATTTGGCCGCCTTCCTGATGGAACTGAAATTGAATCTTACACCCTTCGCAATCGGCGAGGCTCCTCGGCAAAGCTCATTACTTTCGGAGCATCTCTCACCCAACTTTGGGTGCCGGACCGCGCGGGAAAGCTGGCGGATGTCGTCCTTGGGCTCGGCAGCCTCCAGGCCTATCTCGACCCTCATCCGTTTTTTGGTGGAACGATCGGCCGTTACGCAAACCGCATTGCCAAGGGCCATTTCGTTCTGGAAGGCCGTGAGTACCGGCTGGCGATCAATAATCCTCCGAATTCTCTTCATGGCGGCAAGGTCGGATTCGATCGGCGTGTGTGGAATGCGGAATCGGTCGAAGGCTCCCACGGCCAGGCGGTGCGCTTTGCCTACGTCAGCAACGACGGCGAGGAACACTACCCGGGGAACGTTCGTGTTACCGTCACCTACACGCTCACGGAAGCCGACGAATTCAAACTCGAGTACACGGCGGCAACCGACAAGGCCACGCCTCTGAATCTCACCAATCACAGCTATTTCAACTTGTCCGGCTCCTCTGACATCCTTGGCCATCTGCTCTACCTCAACGCCGACCAATTCACTCCGGTCGACGCGACGTTGATTCCCACGGGCGAGGTCCGGAGCGTAGCAGGAACGCCGTTCGACTTTCGCAGCCCGATGGCCATCGGCGCGCGCATTGCCGAAATTGCGGAAATCGGCGGCTATGACCATAATTTCGTGCTGAATGGACGGCCTGGGACCTTGCGTATCGCCGCTCGTCTGGCGGAGCCTGGTTCAGGAAGACAGATGGAGGTATGGACAACGGAGCCCGCGATTCAGTTTTATTCCGGCATTCACCTGGACGGCAGCGTGACGGGCAAGGGCGGCGCAGCCTACAAAAAATTCGGTGGGCTTTGCCTCGAAACACAGCACTATCCCGACTCACCCAACCACCCCAACTTTCCTTCGGCCATCCTTCGGCCCGGTTCGCTATTTCGGTCTGAGACCATTTACAAGTTTTCAGCCAAGTGAAACGTCACCGTGCGACCGCTTTCGATTCCGATCGGTTAACCGGTGCAAGAAAGAAAATAGGCACCAAGGAGTGCTTCGAAGTCCTATGACAATTGCGCTAGCCATGCTCAATTCGCAGCAACTCGTGCATCTCTCAGGCGTTGACTTCGTGATCGTTGTTTTTTACTTCGCCCTGGTATTAGCGATCGGCTTCTATCTGAAAGAGCAGGCCAACACCGGAGAGGATTTTTTCCTGGCCGGAAGAGAAATGACCGCGTGGGTCGCGGGGCTGAGCTTTCTCTCTGCAAATCTCGGCGCCTTGGAGCTGATGGGCTGGGCGGGCGCGTCCTATCAATACGGCATCCTCGCAGCTCATTGGTACTGGGTCGGCGCAATTCCCGCAATGCTGTTTCTGGCGCTGGTGATGATGCCCTTCTACTACATCTCCAAAACGCATTCCGTTCCAGGCTACCTGAAATTGCGGTTTGGAGAATCGAGCCGGGCCCTCTCCTCCATCAGTTTTGCTTTCATGACGGTGCTGATGAGCGGAATCAATATGTACTCCATGGCCCTGGTCTTGAAGATTGTGCTGGGGTGGAACATCAACGTCAGCATTCTAGTCTCTTCTGTTACCGTGGCCATCTACGTTGCCCTGGGCGGATTGCGCTCGGCGATTTTCAACGAGGTGCTGCAATTCATTCTGATCTGGGCGGGAGCTCTGTTGATCCCCATCCTCGGGCTCGTGGAAGCCGGTGGCTGGTCTGGCTTGAGAGCCCGGGTTACTGCCAATGCCTCGGCCGAATACACGCACCTGTGGAGCACGCTCGGCAAGTTCAGCGATAACCCGATGGGTATTCACTGGACGGGTATCGTATTCGGCCTTGCGGCAGTCATCTCCATGGGCTACTGGACCACTGATTTTCTTGTGGTTCAGCGTGTACTCTCCGCAAAGGACCTGCGCGCGGCAAAAATGGCGCCGATCATCGGAGCCGGGTTCAAGATGCTGGTCCCGTTCATCGTGATCCTTCCTGGTCTTCTTGCCATCGCCGTGCTGCCGATAAAACTGGTGGGAGAAGGCCAAGCCATCGTTTCGGGTGGACACAGCTATAACGAAGTTTTGCCGCTCATGCTGGCGCGCTACTGCGGACCGGGTCTGCTGGGCCTCGGAATTACTGCCCTGATTGCCGGCTTCATGTCGGGAATGGCCGGAAATGTCAGCGCCTTCACAACCGTCTGGACCTACGACATCTATCGCGCGCTGATCAAGAAAGACGCTAGCGACGCTCACTACGTCAGCATGGGCCGCTGGTCCACCGTCATCGGTGTAGCATTCTCCATCGGCACAGCGTATCTGGTAATGGATTTCAAGAGCATCATGGATTACGTTCAGGCGCTGTTTAGTTTCTTCATCGCCCCGCTCTTCGCGACCGTCCTCCTGGGCATGTTATGGACCCGCGCCACACCCGCCGGAGGTTTCTGGGGTTTGCTCGCGGGCACTTGTGCCTCGGTGGGCATGTGGGCCTGGGTGAAGATAGATCCAACGGCGCTTCGTTACGTCGCGCTCTCGCCATATGCTCGAGACATGGCGGAAAACATGTACCGCGCTCTCTGGTCGTGCCTCACTGCCGGCCTCGTGACGGTCGTCGTCAGCATGGTCACAAAAGCGAAGCCGGTGTCGGAACTCAAAGGCCTGGTCTACGGTGTCACCGAGATTCCCGCCGAGAGTTATGTTTCGATACTTCATCGGCCGTGGTTCTGGGCGGTGGTTGTCGGCACGGGATTCGTTGTATTAAACGTTATCTTCTGGTGAGGTTCTATGAAGCCTGGCGGATCAATTTCCATCTGGTTTTTCGTCGGTATCTCTCTCCTGGTGAATGGCGTGCTCATTCTCGGAGCGGGCATCTACGAACTAATTCATCCGCCCGAAGTACGAGTGGTTTTGTTTGGCCTGCACGCCGGCATCTGGTGGGGCGGGATTCTCACGGCGCTAGGCGCCGGCTACTCGGTCTACTTTGCGCCGGGAAAAGGGCGCGGCTAAAGATATTCGAAAGGAATGGAAGAAGTCATGGCGAAAACAAGAAAAGTGACCATGGGCCTGATCGTCGGAAACCGCGGATTTTTCCCGGATCATCTGGCGAAATCGGGCCGCGAAGAAATGATTCAGGCGTTACAGAAGGCGGGAATGGACGTGGTCGCTCTGCCTACGGAGCAAAGCAAGTACGGTGCGGTAGAAACTCACGACGAGGCGAAGCGTTGCGCTGAGTTGTTCCGTTCAAAGGCTGACGCGATCGACGGCATTATCGTCACGCTGCCGAACTTTGGAGACGAGCGCGCGATTGCAGACACCATGCGGCTTTCCCGTTTGACCGTGCCTGTCCTGGTTCAGGCTACCCCAGACACCGCCACAAAAATGGGGATCGCACACCGGCGCGACAGTTTTTGCGGCAAAATGTCGGCCTGCAACAACCTCAAGCAATACGGCATCCCCTATTCGCTCACATCGCTTCACACGGAAGCGCCGGATTCCCCGGAATTCGCGAAGGACCTCGAATGGTTCGCTGGCGTCTGCCGCGTCGTGAAAGGGCTACGCAACTTGCGTGTCGGCGCCATCGGGGCGCGCCCCGCGGCCTTCAACACCGTGCGCTACAGCGAGAAGCTGCTCGAAGCCAACGGGATTTCTGTCGAAACTCTGGATCTTTCCGAGGCGCTTGGCCGCATCGGCCGCATGAAAGATACCGACGACGCGGCAGTCAAGAAGCTCCAGTCGATCGAGAAGTACGTGACCACGAGTTCTGTTCCCCAAGCTGCGCTCCTCAAAATGGCCAAGCTCGGCGCCGTCGTCGATGAATGGATGAAGGCCGTCGACGTACAGATCAGCGCTGTGCAGTGCTGGACTTCGCTCGAAGAAAACCTCGGCGTTGTGCCTTGCACCGTCATGAGCATGATGAGCGACTCGTTACTGTCGAGCGCCTGTGAAGTGGACGTTTGCGGTGTGATCGGCATGCACGCCCTGCAACTCGCTTCGGAAACCCCCAGCGCGCTGCTCGACTGGAACAACAACTACGGAAATGATCCGAACAAGGCCGTCTGCTTCCACTGCAGCAACCTGCCGAAACACTTCTTTAAGGACGTGCGCATGGACTTCCAGGAAATCATCGCTGGTACGGTCGGCAAAGACAATACCTTCGGCACCTGTGTGGGCCGCGTAAAGTCGGGCGCGATGAGCTTTGCGCGATTTTCAACCGATGACGTGAATGGGAAGATCCGCGGTTATACGGGAAGTGGCAGGTTCACGGATGACCCGCTCGAAACCTTCGGCGGTGCTGGAGTCGTCGAAATTCCTGGTTTACAGAAATTACTGCACTACATCTGCGAGCAAGGCTTCGAACATCACGTGGCGGCGAATTTCTCGAGCGTAGCCTCCGCGGTTCACGAGGCTTCCTTGCGCTACCTCGGCTGGGACATGTACGCGCACACGGGCTAGGAGCAAACCGATCGGGCCCGCGATCAACGAGCAGGGGCAGCGTCGGTCGCCGCAAATATGGAATGAAGCGCCGGATAAATCCGGCGATAGAGCTGATACCCGCAATTCATCGCAGCGGCATTGACCGGGTCTGGTTTCACCGTCTCTGCCACGCGAACGACCGCGTCACACGCTTGATCGACGCTGGCCCAGGCTTTCGCACCAACCCCTGCTAGAATCGCGGCACCATACGCGGCACCTTCTTCTGCCACTACGGTTTCTACTTCGTGCCCATATACGTCCGCTTGAATTTGCCGCCAGAGTGCTGAGCGCGCGCCTCCGCCACCGAGGCGAATCCGTTCCACGGGCACTGCGATCTCGCTAAAGATGCTGAACGAATCCTTCAAGCTGTAGGCCACACCTTCGAGAACGGCGCGGATCATGTGCGCGCGTGTGTGCGATGCGGAAAGCCCGACGAACGCGGCCCTCGCCCCTGGATCCAAGTGCGGCGTTCGCTCCCCCATCAAGTAGGGGGCCCACAGCGCACCCTCCGCCCCTGCTTTCACGCGAGCAGCTTCCTCGGTCATGCGTTCATACGGATCACGCCGGTCTTCTGTTCCTGCTCCAAAGCGGTCGCGGAACCAGCGCAAAGACAGGCCTGCCGCTTGCGTAACTCCCATCACATGCCAGCGGCCGGGAATCGCGTGACAAAATGTGTGCAGGCGTCCTCGCGGGTCCATTGCGGGACGGTCGGTGGCGGCAAACACCACACCCGAAGTTCCAATTGTCGCGCTCACCACGCCGGCGCGGGTTATCCCCATACCGACCGCACCCGCAGCCTGATCACCGGCGCCGGCAACGATGGGAGTTCCCGGCCGAAGGCCGGTGCCTTTGGCTCCTTCTTCGGAGACGGCTGCGCAAATTTCCGGCGACTCGAACAACCCTGGAAGAAACTTGCGGTCGATGTTGGTCTTCTCCAGAATTTCGTTCGACCATGCACGCTTCGCCACATCCAGCAGCAACGTTCCGGACGCATCGGCCATGTCGATCGCGCTCTCGCCGCTCAGCCGCAGACGAACATAATCCTTCGGAAGCATCACTTTTCGGACGCGCTCCCAGTTTTTCGGCTCGTTTTGCTGGACCCAAAGAATTTTGGTAAGCGTGAAATTGGTCAACGGCGGGTTCGAGGTCAACTGGATAAGCCTGGGAGTTCCGAAGCTATGGGCAAGTTGCTCGGATTGCGCCGCTGTACGCTGGTCGCACCAGATCAGGGCCGGGCGAATGAATCCGCAATCCTTATCGAGCAGGACCGCCCCGTGCATCTGGCCGGAAAAGCCCAGGCTCGAGATGGAATCGGCCGGAACCGCGGAGTCGCGAATTGCCTTTTGAATCGCCAGCGTAGCCGCGCGCCACCAGTCTCGCGGATCCTGTTCTGCCCAACCCGGCTCGGGACTCCGGAAGGGCTCGTGTTCAGCTGTTCCTGACGAGAGAATGCGACCGGCCTCGTCGACGATAATCGCGCGCGTTCCCCCAGTGCCCACATCAATTCCGAGGAATTGGATATATCCCCCTTTTCAGGAGCGTGTTTCCTGCGTGTCAAAGCTTCGGAAAGGCGAACTACTGGCCCACCGAGTAGCCTTCCAGCTCCGCCGCATCGATCGACAGTCTGCCCTCTTTGTCGGTCCTCGATTCAAGCGATTGCCGCTGTAGAAAGAAGTCGAGATTCCCGCGCATGACCAAATGCGGCGCCAATGTCACCTGATACGCCGGACAAGAACCCTCAACAAGGAACTCGTACAGCACACGAAAGGCCATGCGTCCCTGCGTGTAAGGGCGCTGGTAAATTGTGGCCAGCACGCTGCCCGCGCGAATATGCTCTACCAGGGCCGGAAAAATATCCGTTGCGACAATCGCAAGACGCGGCAGGATCCCCGTGTCGTGCGCGGCCTGAATCACCGGGATCGACGCCTCGGTCGTGACATAGACAGCGGCCAGGTCCGGGTGCGCAAGAAACAGCCGGCGGCACTTGTCGTAGGCCTCGGCCTCGATGTCGTGCTCTTCGATCGTCTCTACCAGCTCCATGCCGGGATGGTATCGCTTCAAGGTCTCCTGAAAAGCCTGACACTTCTCCGCGTGCTCGTTCACGTCAAGGTCGCTCAAAGTGACGGCGACTTTTCCTTTTCCTTGAAGCAATCTGCCGAGAAGGTCACCCGCCAGCGAGCCGCTGACCTTCGTGTCTATCGACACGACCGCTAGGCGGCCCGTTCCGGGAGCGTCTGTAGCAACGCAGATGACCGGAATGTGCGCGCGCATCGCGCGCCTCATCCATTTGTGCATCTGCTGCGGGCGGCTTGGAAAAATGATGATGCCCTTCGCACCGGAGTTCAGAGCTTCTTCGAACGCTTCCTGCTCGCCTTCTCCGAGTTGCGGATAGGTGCGAAATTCAATTTGTGCCCGTCCCATGGTGAGCGCCTGCGCTTCACTTTGAATGCCCGCTCGAACGTCATCCCAAAAGGAAGTCGTGCCTCTCAATGTGTTCACCGAGATCAGAATCTGCTTGCGGCTGGAGAGATAGCGAGCAGCAAGGTTGGGGCGGTAGCCCATGGATTTGGCCATCTGCACTACGCGCGTCTTGGTGAGAGCATTGACTCCGGCGTGATTGTGCAAGGCGCGATGCACAGTTCCCGTGGAGACCCCGAGCGCC
>Ga0306922_10007477_pt1 | contig 10553 bp, 11 predicted proteins | sample sta12Cox44000082_FD_203758 | JGI IMG/M metagenome (GOLD analysis project Ga0306922, IMG submission 203758) | Lab enrichment of tropical soil microbial communities from Luquillo Experimental Forest, Puerto Rico - statoxic.12C.oxic.44.000.082 (v2)... | ecosystem: Environmental > Terrestrial >...
CCTCGCTCGTGAACATCAAGGGCGGCAGATCGTAACCGCGCCGCAGAACGTATCCGAGCCCGGGCGCGCCTTCGATCGGCACGCGGCTTCCCTGGAGTGCTGCGATGTCGCGATAGATTGTGCGGACAGTCACCTCGAGCTGCTCGGCGAGCGCTGCGGCAGTAACCGGCTGCCGGGCCGTGCGCAGGGCCTGGATGATGTCGAACAGGCGATCGGCGCGTCGCATGCGAGACTCTCCTGACAGAATGTTGTCAGTATGCCCTGTTAACCTGATGAAGCAAACGCTTGGAAGGAGGGATCGATGGTTTCGACCCATGTCGACATCGAAAACACAGAGTGGACCGCCGGTACCCCCTTTTATGGGCCTGCGGCGATGTATCAGGGCAAGGACATCGTCCAGCTCAAAATCCTAAGCGACCGCCGGTCGGAGGGCGGGGGCATTGCGTGGCTCGCGAAATTCTCGCCGCCGCCGGGCAAGCTGATCAAAATCGTCGCCACCGCGCTGTCGGACGAACATGTCTTCAATCTCGAAGGCGGCCGCGTTACGAAGAGCGGCCAGCCCGCCCGCTCCTCCGGCGGCTACACGCTCAATCCCAAAGGTCAGCCGCACAGCGCCCTCATCGGGACCGAAACCGTCAGCCTCGTGATTTATCGTGGCGAACCGGACGAGATCGCGTCGATGGAAGTCATCGATGTCGAGCCATGAGACATGGATCCGCATCCGCTCCGCAACTCAGGAAGCGGATGGCAACGGTCTGGTGGATCTGCGAAGGCGCCTGTCGCGAGACGGAGTTTCCTTTTGTCGACACCTCGCGTCCGGCCATTGCCGCTCTCGCGCGCGGTGGATATAACGCTGTGCTTTCCGCGGGCGGGGAATGGTGATGAACCATCGGACGGCTGCCTCCTACATCCCTACAGTTAAAGCGTGCTTCCAACTCGGGCTGCTGAGGGTTCGGCGGCGGCCGGAGCTCGCGGACTAACCGGTAAACGCGCGAGGCGGCGACGTCAGTCGGCCAGGACGAGCGAGCCCCGTCTGCTCTGCCTCGCGCAACTTCGGACCGGACCGCCCGGCGGATCGCGACGTGGTGCGAAACCGGGCTCGACGCGGCCGCAGTGCCGTTCTTCCCGCTCCTTGTCCTCGTGCCAAAGGGTATCGCCGTGCTGGTCTCGGCTGCCGGCCTGTGCGCGGCGGGTTTGGTGCTGTCGACGGGCGGCCCGCGGCCACACCCGGCTCTCGTCCTTGCGGCGGCGCTGCTCGGGTGTCTCCTGGTCTGGGGGACTGCCTCTGCATTCTGGTCGGTGAATCCGCTGCGCAGCCTTATCATGGCGGCGCGGCTCGCCGGTCTGATTGCCCTCGGGCTCGCGCTGGCTGCCGCGGCCAGCCGCATCACGGCGCCACGCCGGCTGACGCTCTGGTTGCTCGGGGGGTTTGCGCTGGGGGTCGCGATGGCGGCTGCCGAGCTCGTCACCCACGGTGCCCTCGGTGCGGCTTTCACCGACCGCGCGTATCAGGCTGCCCGGCTGAACCGTGCCTCGGTTACCTTCGCAATCCTGCTGCCGCCGATAACCGCAGCACTGCTTCGCGGCGGCCCGGCGGTTTGCCCCCTCTCATTCGCTGCCGCGACAGCGGCGATGATCTTTGCGCTCGCCGGGACGGCGGCGAAGGCGGCGCTGATAGCCGGCGTGCCGATTGGCGTGCTGTTCTACCTGGCACGCGGCCGCGCCGCATATGCCGCCGCGATCGTGTCGGTTCTGGTCATCATCAGCGCACCGCTTACCTTTGCGCGGCTCGAGCGCATCTCCGCGTTTGCCGCGACCGCCGACGCCATCAAGCTCTCGGCTGGACATCGGCTGCTGATTTGGTCGTTCGCCGGCGATCGGATCGCCGAACGACCTCTCGCCGGCTGGGGTCTCGACTCGGCGCGGGCGATCCCCGGCGGCAAGGATCCGATACGCCCGGGCCAGAGCTGGATGCCGCTGCACCCCCACAATGCGGCGTTGCAGCTCTGGCTGGAGCTGGGGGTCCCGGGCACTGTGCCGTTTGCGCTGATGGTCGCCGTTGTGTGGATGGCGCTCGCCCGCGCCGATTGGCCGCGGCTCTATTGCGCCGCCGCGGGTGCGAGCCTGGCCATCGCGCTGATTGCATCCTGTGCAGCCTACGGAATCTGGCAGGAGTGGTGGCTCGGTACGTTGGCGATTTCGCTATTCTTGGTTCTCGTCATGGCACGGGTCGAATGCCGGCCTTCCCGGCCCGGATGATAGGGCGGAGCACTCCCGAAGACGCCCATCTCTCAGGCCGTCACCGGCTTTTCTGCCGCCTGTTCGGCGCGGAACTCGGCAAAGACTTTGCTCGCCACCATCATCGACTCGCGGATGATCGGCACGCCGACATAGCCCGAGAGGTGGAGCAGCACCTCGGTCAACTCCTCCTCCGTCCACCCTTGACGCAGCGCCATGCGCAGATGCAGGCCGAGCTCGGGCTCGCGACCGGTGGCGGCGTCGGAGACGACGCAAACAAGCGCTCGGGTCTTCAGATCGAGGCCGGGCCGGGTCCATAGCGCGCCGAACACCGTCTCGGTCGCCAGGTCGATGAACTTCTTCATGACCGGGTCGCTGTAGATCTCGCGAGCCGAGCGTTCGATCGCCGCGTCACCTAAGAGCTGTCGGCGCAGTGCCGCCCCTTTTCGATAAAGCTCGCTCTCCGCCATCATCTACCTCGCTCTCTCGCAGATCGGGCAATATATCTCGCCGATCGTTACTCGCGAGGGGTCATGAACGACATTCTCGAACGCCTCGAAGAAAAGCGGGCGGCGGCCCGGGCGGGCGGCGGAGCCGGCCGCATCGAGGCCCAGCATAAGCGCGGCAAGCTCACGGCTCGCGAGCGGCTCGAAATCCTGCTCGACCCTGATTCCTTCGAGGAATGGGACATGTTCGTCGAGCACCGCACGCATGATTTCGGCATTGACGCGCACAAGATCCCGGGCGACGGTGTCGTCACCGGCTACGGCACGGTGAACGGCCGGCTGGTCTTTGTCTTCAGCCAGGATTTCACGGTGTTCGGCGGCTCGCTCAGCGAAGCGCATGCCGGGAAGATCTGCAAGATCATGGACCAGGCGGTCAATGTCGGCGCGCCGGTGATCGGCCTCAACGATTCGGGCGGTGCGCGCATCCAGGACGGGGTGGCCTCGCTCGCCGGCTATGCCGAGGTGTTCGAGCGCAACGTGCTGGCCTCTGGGGTGGTGCCGCAGGTCTCGCTGATTATGGGCCCGTGCGCCGGGGGTGCCGTCTACTCGCCGGCGATGACCGATTTCATCTTCATGGTCAGCGACACCTCCTACCTGTTCGTGACGGGTCCCGAGGTCGTCAGGACGGTGACCCACGAGACCGTGACCCAGGAAGAATTGGGCGGCGCCGTCACCCATACGACGCGGTCGGGTGTCGCCGATCTCGCCTTTGCCAACGATGTCGAGGCGTTGATCGAGCTGCGCCGGTTCATCGACTTTCTGCCGGCCTCGAACCGGGCGCCGCCGCCGTCGCGGCCGACCAACGACTCGCGCGACCGGGTCGAGCCGTCGCTCGACACATTGGTTCCGCGCAACCCGAACCGGCCCTACGACATGAAGGAGCTGATCGCCAAGATCGTCGATGAGGGCGATTTCTTCGAGGTTCAGCCCGACTTCGCGCGTAACATCGTGATCGGGTTCGGCCGAATGGAGGGGTCGACGATCGGGATCGTCGCCAACCAGCCGATGGTCTTGGCCGGCTGCCTCGACATCGACAGCTCGCGCAAGGCGGCCCGCTTCGTCAGATTCTGCGACTGCTTCAACATCCCGATCGTGACCTTTGTCGACGTGCCCGGGTTTTTGCCGGGGACCGCGCAGGAGCACGGCGGCATCATCAAGCATGGCGCCAAGCTGCTTTTCGCCTTTGCCGAGGCGACCGTACCCAAGGTGACCTTGATTACCCGCAAGGCCTATGGCGGCGCCTATGACGTGATGAGCTCCAAGCACCTGCGCGGCGACGTGAATTTTGCCTGGCCCTCGGCCGAGATCGCGGTGATGGGCCCCAAGGGCGCCGTCGAGATCATCTTCCGTGCCGATCTCGGCGACACCACCGCAATCGAGGCGCGCACCGAGGAATACCGCGAGAAATTCGCTAATCCGTTTGTCGCGGCGAGCCGCGGATTTATCGACGACGTGATCCTGCCGCGCGACACCAGGCGGCGGCTCTGCCGGGCGCTGGCGATGCTGCGCGGTAAGCAGCTCGTCAACCCCTGGAAGAAGCACGACAACATCCCGCTCTAGTCCAGCGTCGATGTTAAAGAAAATCCTGATCGCCAACCGCGGCGAGATCGCTTGCCGCATCATCCGCACCGCGAGGCGGATGGGGATCGCCACGGTCGCGGTCTATTCCGACGCCGATGCCGAAGCATTGCACGTGCAGCTGGCCGACGAAGCTCTCCTCATCGGGGCCGCTCCTTCGGCCGAGAGCTACCTGAAGATCGAGCGGATCGTCGATGCTTGCCGAGCCACCGGCGCCGAAGCTGTCCATCCGGGCTACGGGTTCCTGTCGGAAAACTCCGCCTTCGCGACCGCGCTCGCCGCGGCGGGAGTGACCTTTATTGGGCCGGGACCCGAGGCGATCGCGGCGATGGGTGACAAGATCCAGTCGAAGAAGCTGGCCCGCGATGCCGGGGTATCGAGCGTGCCGGGGCACCTCGCCGTAATTCCAGATGCCGACAGCGCGGTCACAGTCGCCCGCGACATCGGCTACCCGGTCATGATCAAGGCGTCGGCCGGCGGCGGCGGCAAGGGAATGCGCATCGCCGCCAGCGACGAGGAAACCCGCGAGGGGTTCGGTTCGGCAGCAAGCGAGGCCAAATCGAGCTTTGCCGACGACCGGATCTTTATCGAGAAATACATCGAGGAACCGAGGCACATCGAGATCCAGGTGCTGGGCGACACCCTTGGCAACCTCGTCTATCTCGGCGAGCGCGAATGCTCGATCCAGCGCCGCCACCAGAAGGTCATCGAGGAGGCGCCGAGCCCATTTCTCGATCCTGAAACCCGCAACGCGATGGGCGAGCAGGCGGTGGCGCTGGCGCGCGCCGTCGGGTACCGCTCGGCCGGCACGGTCGAGTTCATCGTCGACCGCGAGCGCAACTTCTATTTTCTGGAGATGAATACCCGGCTCCAGGTCGAACACCCGGTGACCGAGCTGGTGACCGGGCTCGACCTCGTCGAGCTGATGATCCGGATCGCGTCGGGCGAGCCGCTCCCGTTTATGCAAAAGGATGTTCGGCTCGAAGGCTGGGCGATCGAGGCGCGCATCTATGCCGAAGACCCGAGGCGCAATTTTCTGCCGTCGACTGGCCGCCTGATCCGTTACCGGCCGCCTGTCGGAGAGAGTCTGAGGCTCGACACCGGCGTCTTTGAAGGTGCGAAGATCAGCGTCCACTACGATCCGATGATCGCCAAGCTCATCGCCTCCGGAGCGGATCGCAACATCGCAATCGAGCGGTTGCGCGGCGCGCTCGACGGCTTCTACGTCGCCGGCGTGCAGCACAACATCGCCTTTCTGGCGGCCGCGGTGGCAAAGCCGCGCTTTCGGTCGGGTGCGTTGTCGACGAACTTCATCGCCGAGGAGTTTCGCGGCGGGTTCGCCCCTCCTCCCGGCTTTGTCGAGCCCGACCAAGCAATCCTGTACGCCGCGGCTCTGGCGCACCGCCGCATCCGCGAGCGCGAGGCGGCGATCGACGGCGCGCTCGCAGGTGCCCGCACCGAGATCGCTGAGCTGTCGATCGTCTTGCTGGACGGACGCTCCTTCGCGGTCTCGGTGCGGCCGGAGAATGGCGCGTACTGCGTTGAGATCGAGGGGGAGCGCCGCCTCGCAGCGACCGATTGGCGGCCGGGTGAAGTCTTGCTGCAGATCCGGATCGGCGAGCGCCTGGCGACCGTACAGATCGAGCGCCTGACGGGAGCGGTGTTCCGGCTGATGCATGGCGGCGTTATCCGCCGCGCGCAGGTGCTGCTGCCGCGCGCCGCCGAGCTTCTTGCGCTGATGCCGGAGAAACAGGCCTCGGACACCTCGCGGCTGCTGTTGTCGCCGATGCCGGGGCTGCTCTCCTCGGTGGCGGTCACCCAGGGTCAGGAGGTCAAGGCCGGCGAGCCGCTCGCCGTCGTCGAGGCGATGAAGATGGAGAACATATTGCGCGCCGAGCGCGACGGCCGGATCGCGCGCATCCGCGCCAACCCGGGCGACAGCCTGACCGTCGACCAGGTGATCCTCGAATTCGAATAATGGCGCCGGAGAAGACCGTTCGCTTGCGGATCACCGGCAAGGTGCAGGGGGTCGGCTACCGGATCTGGGCTACGCGGACCGCCGAGAGCCTAGGGCTGCGCGGCTGGGTGCGCAACCGCAGGGACGGCAGCGTCGAAGTGCTGGCGACCGGCGCTCCGGATGCCGTTGCAGCGCTGGTCGGGGCCTGCCGGCGTGGCCCGTTCGGGGCGCACGTCACCGCGGTGACGGTCGGCGACGCCGAAGACGATGGCAGTCGCGGCTTCGGCGCCCTGCCGACCGAGTAACCCTTAAGCCGCGCCGAGAAAGTCCGTTGTCCATTGCTGGTAGTTGTCGGCGCGGGTGACCCGCCGCATCAACTCGGGCGAAGCGATGTTCTTGAGGTCGCGCGGTGCGACACCATCGCGGAGCGCCTTCAAGGTGTCGTAAACCGCCTGCACGGCGGCCGAGAACGGGGCGTGCGTCTGCAATGCCACCCGGACGCGATGCGTGGCGAGCCAGCTAAGGTCGCCGAGCTGGCCGCTGCCGCCGCCGAGGATCAGCGGGATCCTGATCGCCCCTGACACCGCTTCGACCGCATCGACGGTCACACCTCCGGCCAGAAACACCGCGTCGACCCCAGCCGCCTCATAGGCCTTGGCGCGCTTGACGGCCTCGTCGAGATTGGCGATCGCCAAGGCGCTGGTGCGCCCGGCGATGACGAGGTCCTTGTCCTGGCGCGCTGACAATGCCGCCTTCATCTTGCCGACGCCCTCCTCGATCGAGCTCAGGCTCGGTTTGCCGTTCGGTCCATAGGGCCGCGGCAATACCGTATCCTCGATCGACATCGCGCAGATGCCGGCGGTCTCCAACTCTTCGACGGTGCGGCGCACATTGAGCGCATTGCCGTAGCCGTGGTCGGCGTCGACCAGCAGCGCCAGGTTGCCGGCACGGCAGATGCGGTTGGCCTGGCTGGCGAACTCGGTCAAGGTCAGCACGACGAGATCGGGCGCGCCGAGCACCGACATCGAGCCGATCGAGCCGGAAAACATCCCGACTTCGAAGCCGAGATCTTCGGCGATGCGCGCCGAGATCGCGTCGTACACCGATCCCGGATGGACGCAGCGGTTGCCGGAAAGGATTGCGCGAAAGCGCCCGCGCCGTTCGGTCCAGTTCATCGTGTCTCGTCCTCGCAGGTTTTCCGGATGGTTTCTCGCATGCTGAGCTTATCATGGCCCGAGCGCGGTCAAAGAGGGAGCAGATCATGGACAAGCGCATCGCCGTCATCGGCGCCGGCGCGATCGGCGGCTACACGGGCGGCCAGCTCGCCCATAACGGGTTCGACGTCACCTTGATCGACCCCTGGCCCGAGCATGTCGAGACGATCCGCAAGGACGGGCTGGCGCTCGAGGGCATGACCGAGGAGGAGTTCGTCTGCGCTCGGCCGCGGACGATGCACCTGACCGAAGCTCAGCAGCTTGCCAAAGAGAAGCCGATCGACATCGCCATGGTGGCAGTCAAATCCTACGACACCGAGTGGGCGACAAGGTTCATCGCGCAATACCTGGCGCCCGACGGCTATGTCGTGTCGTTGCAGAACTGCATGAACGAGGAACGCATCGCCGGGATCGTCGGCTGGGACAAGACGGTGGGCGCGATCCCAGCCTTGCTCGGCGCCGAGCTTTATGCGCCGGGTCGAGTGCGCCGCACCGCGGCCCGCGGCGCCTCACCCTATGAGGTATACCGTGTCGGCGAGGTGCATGGCCGCATCACCAAGCGGCTCGAGGAACTGGCGGAGATGATCGCCACTGTCGACACCGTCAAGGCGACGACAAATCTGTGGGGCGAGCGCTGGTCGAAGCTCTGCGTCAACGGCATGGCAAATGGCGTCGCAGCGGCCACTGGCATGTCCGGGAATGAGATGAACCGCGACGAGAAGATCCGGCGGCTAAGCATCCGTCTCGCCGGCGAGGGGGTGCGCGTCGGCCAGGCGCTCGGCTATGTGCTCGAGCACATCCGCAGTCACGAGCCGGAGACCCTGGCGCGCGCCGCCGAGGGCGATCCGAAGGCGCTCGACGAGGTCGAGACACAGATCCTCGCGGGGTTGAGGTCGAACACCCGCAGCGATCTGGCGCGGCCCTCGATGGGCCAGGACATGTACAAGGGCCGGCGCACCGAGATCGACTTCATCAACGGCGTGATCGCCGAGAAAGGGCGCGACGTCGGTGTTTCGACGCCGAGTCACGTCAAATTGATCGACGCCGTCAAGCGGGTCGAGCACGGCCAAATGCCGACCAGGCCGGAGAACCTCTACGCGATCTGACGCGCCGCGGCGGCGCGCCGATCAATCGAGCTTGAGCGCGGCTCCGTCGAGCTCCTCGGCCCGCTCGATCTCGATCAGCACCGCGTGTCCCTGTTTGTCCGGGTCGCGGTCCTTCTCGGGCTGGACGAGGCGGCGCCAAACCTCCTCGTAGACCGGTCCCGAGCGGTAGATCTTCGCACGACCGTAGAACCGGGCGATGCCGCCCTTTGGCAAGACGCCCTCCTCGCGCAGCTGCGGCTTGCGGAAATACACTGTGAGCTTGGTTCCGTCGGCCAGGTTCTCGTTGGTCGAGCCTTTGCCGCGCTCCCACAGCCCGATATGCGCGTCGTCGTACACCATCGTGCTGCCGCGCGGGGTGACCTGGGCGAACCCGCTGGGCAGCACGCTTCCGACCAGGCAGACATTGGCCGGAAAGGCCGTGTTGATGTGCGGTTGCAGGACTTTAGGAATTTTCGTCACGGCTGGTTCCTCCATCGCCATTCAAACAACGTTCGCGACTAGCCGCTCCTTGAGACGTGTGCCCACGAAGCTCTTCAGCGCGTCGATCAACCCGGTGATGTCCGCTTGCAAATGATCGAAGGCAGGGCTCTTTTCCAGGGTCTTCTGGTCCATGTAGAGGGCGCGGTCGACCTCGATCTGCAGGCTGTGCCGATGTGCCGCCGGGCGGCCCTGCCGCTTGACGATCTCGACACCCTTGTAGACCTCGTTGATGCGCACGGTATAGCCGCGGCCGCGCAGCTCGCGGGCGACAAGCTCGGTGAATTCCGGCTCGCAGGTCGTGCCGTCGCGGTCGCCCAGCACGAAATCGGCGCAGTGCCCGCCCTTCTTGCTGCTCTTGGCACTGCGCTGTGACGGCATCGAATGGCAGTTGACATGCCAAACGATCCCGAACTTGCGGTGGGCACGCTCACAGGCCTCATCGAGCACACGGTGGTAGGGTGCGTGGCAACGGTCGAGCCGGGCGCGGATCTCGTTGACGCAGAGCTTGCGGTCATAGATCGGGATCCCGGGCCTGACGACCCGGCGGACCAAACCGAGGCCGGACCGCGTCTTGTGCGAGGGGGCGAGCACCGATGGCCACGTCCCGTCGATCAGGGCAGAATCGATGTCGTCGACGGCCCGGTTCGCGTCGAGATAGCTGCGTGGAAAGACCGCCCCGATCAGCGTCGCGCCGAGCGCCGGTGCGGCAATGTAGAGCTCGTCCACATAGCTGTCCTCGGCGGTGCGCAGCACTTCGAGCGGGCAGCAGAAGCGGAAATCCTCAGGATAGCTCGACCCGCTATGCGGCGAGTCGAAGACCAGCGGCACCTCCGCCGCTTGCGGATCGCGGCGCCACAGCACGCCGGGGATCTCGAAGCTGGCTTCGGCAAGCTCGTTTGGTGTGGCGATGGTGCGGTGCGTTTCTGGCATCGAGCGAATTTACGCAGCGGCTACTCGTCGGGCAAGTTTCGCCGTCGCCTTCGGCGTGACGCCGCGGCCCAACGCGTGCAAGATAGGCGCCTTGCCCTCCGACCGGGGAGTGTCGCGTGCCCGAGCCGAACTATGCGATCGAGCTGACCGCGCCCGACATCGAGCCTTACCGAGCCGGCAATACCGGCGCCGAATACGTTACGACGTTCGACAGCGGTATTCCGGGGCCACACGTCCTGGTCACGGCGTTGACCCATGGCAACGAGATCTGCGGCGCGATTGCGCTCGACCGGCTGTTTCGCGCCGGCCTGCACCCGAGACATGGCAAGCTGACCTTGGCTTTCGACAACGTTGCTGCCTACCAGAGCTTCGACCGCCGCGTGCCCACCGCCTCGCGTTTTGTCGACGAGGATTTCAACCGGCTGTGGGCGCCCGCGACCCTCGACGGCGAACGCCAATCGACCGAGCTGGCGCGCGCCCGCGCCTTGCGCCCCTTTGTCGACGCCGCCGATTTCCTGCTCGACATCCATTCGATGCAATATGC
>Ga0306922_10007478_pt1 | contig 10553 bp, 2 predicted proteins | sample sta12Cox44000082_FD_203758 | JGI IMG/M metagenome (GOLD analysis project Ga0306922, IMG submission 203758) | Lab enrichment of tropical soil microbial communities from Luquillo Experimental Forest, Puerto Rico - statoxic.12C.oxic.44.000.082 (v2)... | ecosystem: Environmental > Terrestrial > Soil...
CGTTCGCAACCGCCACCGCAGAACCGCTCGATGAGCCTCCTGGAATGAATCTGCGCCAGGACTTGCTGAACGGGTCTCTTGGAGTTCCAAAATAATCGTTCAAACCGGAGGGGGACAACGCAAATTCACTGAGGTTCGTCTTTCCAGCAATCCGTACGTTTCGCTTTCGCGCGATAGCCAGGCAGTCCGCATCGTGAAGGGCCGGAGGAGCGGCCCTGGACAAGTATTCAGAACCTGCGGTTGTGACGACACCTTTCACATCGATGTTATCTTTGATTGCCAGGCTCAATTGTTTGTTGTTTTCAGGAGCGGGCCAATAATCAATGTACGCATGGTGGCGGGAGCCCGGCGGCGATGGCCTCTGCAGGACGTAGCAGCCAGTGAGCAGGCTCGACAACAGAAGGCCCGCTAGGAGCCAATGGGCGATGACATACCGGCGGTTTTTCATTTTGTTCATGGCTCCGGACGGTTTGCTCGGATCCTGCCGAAAAGGCGACGGCTCAGCAGGAGCTTCATATTTAAGTCCCATTTTCTTCCGAGCCGCTTACTGAACGGCTCCAGGCTAAGGGGCCCACGTAGGCAATTCTGCCAATTTCCCTCCAAAAAACAGGTGATGCCAGAGCTGCGTTGCCACGACGGCAACCAACCCCATCTCCACGGAGAGCCGCGGTAGCGAACCGGCCGGCAGCTGACGAAAAGCGCGCCGCCAACGATGCACCGCTGCAATGTCAAAATATCCAGTCCGCCTCAGTGATTCTTCGCTTAGCAACTGGGCGACAAAAGCCGGCTCCGGTTGGATGTGGAAGCTGTCAAGAGGAGCGCGGAAAATAGCCTTGCGCCGCTGATACACGGACGGCGGGAGCCAACGCTCGGCGAGGAGGCGCAGCAGATGTTTGTCCCGAAACCCGTGGAGTTTCCAACGTGGGTGGAGTCCGGCGAGAAACTGGAAAACGGCCTCATCGAGGAACGGATATCGTACCTCAACAGAGGAGTGCATCGAAACGCGATCACCTTTGGCTTGAAGCAAGTGCCCAGCCAAAGTAACGCGGGCCGCAATCCAGACTCCCCGGTTCAGCGGATGCCAGCGCTTGGCGCGATCCAGCGGCATGTGCAAATCACCCCATGGATCGGCTCTTTCCAACACCTCACGCATTGGTGCAGCGTAAAAACGAAGCTTGGAAAGCCCAAGTACCCCGTAGGCATCGATCCAGGCATTTGGGCCGCCAATCCTTTGCTCGATTGCTTGCCGAAACTCGGGTGGATAGTGTGGTATTTTATAGAACCGGAGAAAGGCGCGGCGCACCTGCTCGCTAAGCGACAGCCCAGGGAAAACGTCCAGGAATCCCATCGCTTTGGCGGCCTTATACCAGGGATAGCCGACCAGCCACTCGTCAGCACCTTCCCCCGTCACAACAACTTTCTGACCTGAGACGTGGACCAGATGCGCCAATTGAAGCAAGGCAGCACAGGAGGTATCAATTACCGGACATTCTGCGGCCTGGATCAGCTGGGGATAAGTGTTTAGCACATCGCTGGCGCGGAATTGCTGGACAATTGGCGGCTTGGCAGCAAGATGCCGGACCACCAGGTTTGCCGCACTCAGTTCGTCGAGCTCCGGAGAATCGACGCGAATCGTGTAGGTATTAATCGCCGAACCCTTTAGGCGGCAAGCGAGAGCCGTAATCATGCTCGAGTCGACGCCGCCTGACAGATATGCGCCGACCGGTACATCCGCGCGCAATCGCTTTTCAACCGCTTCCAGCATTATCTGTTCGAAGCGATCCACCAAAGACCGGGGATCTCCACCAGGGTCCTCGCTGCCGCGATCCGGGAAGTCCATCTCCCAATAGGCCTGTTCGGTAACGGAGAAGGCGCCGTTGCGATCTTTCTCTGCCAGTAATTGCAGGTAATGACCGGGAGGTAAGAGCTGCACGCCTTCGAAGCAGGTGATTGGCCCAGGCATGGCGGCAAAAGTGAAAATATGGTCAATGCCACGCAAGTCCGGTTTGGCGGGCACCATGCCTGACGCCAGGAGAGCCTTGATCTCTGAGGCGAAAAGGAGCCAATCCCCCTGGCGGGTCCAGTAGAGAGGACAGATACCGAACCGGTCACGCCCTAATACCAGACGATGCCTGCGCTCATCCCACAACGCAAAGGCGAACTGGCCGCGCATGCGCTCCAACATGCCCTCCTGACTCTCTTCCCAGAGATGCGGTATGATTTCGGTATCGCAATGGGTTACAAAGCGGTGGCCACGCGCTTCCAGTTCGGTGCGTCTCTCGGGATAGTCGAAGAACTCCCCATTGAACACCACAAACACGCTCCGGTCTTCGTTGGTGACCGGCTGCTGCCCATCCGCCAACCCAACGATACTGAGCCGCCGCGATCCCAGGGCAAGACCAGGACGCTGAAAGTAACCCTCCTCATCGGGACCGCGGTGAAATATTGCCCGTGTCATCGCTCGTATGAGTCCCTCCTCTACGGTTCGGTCCCCGGCCAAATCCACGATACCAGCGATGCCGCACATTAGTAAGTGCGGGTACAGAAACAAAAACAGTCTACTTGACTCATCTACGATCAGTTTTGCCTTTCAAGGATTCTAAAACAAGCGTTTTTTCAACGGCCGCACCTTTATCCAGAAGCGAACAAAAACGTAAAAAGTGGACACTAGCCCCGAAACCGCGTTTGATGTGCGCATGAAGGCATAGACTTGTCAGGCTAGGAGTTTGCCTTTTGAGCTTGCCTTTCGCCCTGAGCGGCGGTGCCCTTTATGCCTAAAGATCGGATCGCAATCATCGGAATTGGCTGCCGCTTCCCGGGCGGCGTGAATCATATAGAGTCCTTTTGGAACCTGCTCGTCAACGGCCGCGAGGTTGTGTCGAGTGTGCCGCCTGACCGCTGGAACATCGAACGATATTTCGACGCGGAACCTGGTCTGCCCGGCAAGTCAATAACTTGCCGGGGCGGTTTTTTGGAGCGAATCGATGAATTCGATCCGCAGTTTTTCGGAATCTCGCCGCGGGAAGCGCCCTACGTGGATCCCCAACACCGGTTGTTGTTGGAAACCGCCTGGGAGGCGATAGAGGATGCGGGTCTGGTGCTCGATCTGGAGCACGGTACTGATCTGGGGGTATTCGTTGGTATTTCGCACAATGATTATCAGGGAATTCAAGGTACGCCATGGGAGCATTCCCGCATTAGTCCACACTCGCCCACCGGGTGCGCGCATAGCATTGCAGCCAACCGTATTTCTTACTGTTTTAATCTGCTTGGGCCGAGCATTGCAATGGATACCGCATGTTCGTCGGCTTTAACGGCCGTTCACGCAGCGTGCGAATACATCCGGTCAGATCGCGGCGACGTTGCTCTGGCTGGCGGCGTAACCGTGATGATTACTCCCGGAGGGTTCATCGGCTTTTCTCAGGCTTCGATGCTATCTCCGGACGGTCGATGTAAAGCCTTCGACGCATCGGCCAACGGCTTCGTCCGTGGCGAAGGGGCAGGCATGGTACTTTTGAAGCGTCTCACGAAGGCAATAGAAGATGGCGATCCGATCCAGGGAGTGATCATCGGTACTGCCTTGAACCAGGACGGCCACACCAACGGGATTTCGCTCCCAAGCGGGGAAGCGCAGGCACGGCTAGTGCGCGAGGCGTGCGCTGACGCTGGTGTTGCTCCCTGCCAAATAGGGTTCATCGAAGCGCATGGAACCGGTACCGCTGTCGGCGATCCGATCGAGGCGCATGCGCTTTCCGAAGCACTTTGTCAGGAGCGCGCGACAGAGGAGCCACTCCCGATCGGGTCGGTGAAGACGAACCTTGGACACCTGGAGACTGCCGCGGGCGTCGCTGGCTTGATCAAGGCCTTGTTAGTGCTGAAGCATGGGCACATTCCACCCAGTTTGCATTTCCAATCGCCGAATCCAAACATCGATCTGGCCGCGCTGAAACTGCGCGTACCCACCGCTTTGGAGCCCTTTCCAAAAACAAATGGCGAGCGAATCGTGGGTATCAATTCGTTTGGCTTTGGTGGCGCCAATGCACACGTCCTCCTTGCTGAGCCCCCAGCATGCTCTCCACCTGAACATTCGGAGATTCACACTAACCGTTCATGGCCATTGGTACTCTCCGCGAGATCCGAGCGATCCCTGTGCTCTTCGGCCAAGCGTCTGAGCGCGTGGTTAGACGAGCGATCCACTGCGAACGGCAACTCGCCCGCATTGCCCGATCTTACTTACACGCTGGGGGCCAGGCGCAATCATCATCCGTACCGGCTGACACTCGTCGCGCAGTCGGTAGGGGAGGTGGTCCGTGAACTGGATGCCTACGCAACCGGGCAAGACAGCCAGAAGTTGCGCACGGCCTTCGCACCGCGCCCGGACCAAGCGCCCCGCGTAGCTTTCGTCATGAGCGGACAGGGCCCGCAATGGTGGGGGATGGGCCGCGAACTTACGCGGCGGGAAGCTGTGTTCGGGCAAACTATAGAACGTTGCGACGCTGCGATGCATCCGTGGGCACAATTTTCGCTGCTCGACGAGTTCCGCTGCTCGGAAAACGCATCCAAAGTGCGAAGAACAGAAATTGCGCAACCCGGCATTTTTGCGATGCAGATGGGTTTAGCGGAACTGTGGAAATCCTGGGGCGTTCAACCGGCAGCCGTCGTCGGGCACAGCGTAGGTGAAGTGGCTGCGGCCTGCATTGCCGGAGTATTGAGTTTGGAAGAAGCAGCGCGGTTGGTTGTGCTTCGCTCTCGATTCATGGCCGACTGCGCGCGTGGCGAAGGAACGATGCTTGCAATCGGTCTGGGCGAGGATGCTGCGCGGACGCTAATTGCCCGGCATGATCGGACGGTGACTATATCGGCGTTCAACGGGCCTCGCTCTCTCACCCTCTCCGGACCGTGCCATTCACTGCAGACAATCGCCGCCGAGTTGGAAAAGCAAGCGATTTTTGCGCGGTTTGTAAAGGTGGACCATCCCTTCCATCATCCCCTGATGCGGCCTGCTTCGGAGGCCTTGGAAGGCGCCTTGGATGACCTCAAACCTCGTGCAGAAATTTTCCCATTTTTCAGCACCGTGACCGGCCGTCAATGCGCAGGGACGGCATGCGGCGCCGCTCACTGGGGTCAGGGAGTGCGACAACCGGTGCAGTTCGCGTCTGCGATCAATGCCTTAGCAGACGCAGGTATTGACGTTTGGCTGGAACTCAGTGCGCATCCTGCACTGGTTCACTCGATTCAGGAATGCCTCTCAGAGCGAGGCATCAAAGCGCCGGTAATGTCATCTCTGCGCCGGGAACGTGAGCACGAGTCCGTGCTCGAGACAGCAATGGATCTGTATCGATCCAGCGTCGCATTAGATTTCGCAAAGATAATCCCCTCTCGACGCCTGCTTTCGCTGCCGGCCTATTCCTGGGACCGGAGCCGCTGGTGGCACGAGTCCAACGATTGGCGCGAGGGCCGCACCGGTGTCGGAGGCCGCGGAATGCTCGACACTCGTCTGCCCCGGGCTATACCAACGTGGATCGTACGGCTCGATGGCCGGCAAATGGCCTTCTTGAAGGATCACCAAGTCGAGAATCTCGTCATATTTCCTGCGACCGGTTTTATTGAAATAGTGCTGGAAGCCGGCACGCAATTGTTCGATGGGCGGCCCTTCGTTGTTGAGGGTCTTGAAATTCGTAAACCGCTTATTTTGCCGGATCCGGTTTCGGGGCTGAAAATGGAGCTGTCCTATGATCCGCATGAACGTATTTTCTCGATCCAAAGCAATCTGGACCAAGGCGCCGCCTGGTCGCTCCACGTCGTCGGTTCGATGCGGAGCGAGCGCGTCGATTCGAGCTTTGGGTCGTCTGTCTGGGAAAATGGAAACGCGGGTGAGCTGAAATCCCTGGAGGTGGAGGAGTTTTACCAGCGCATGAGCAGCATGGGACTCCGCTACGGCCACGAGTTCCAACCCATCCGCGAGCTCTGGGCTGATAATGGCAAGTCCGCGGGAAGAGTTTCATTGAGCGACTCTGTTCTGCGTCGCGCCGGCGAGTATGCTCTACACCCGGTACTCTTAGACGGAGCACTGCAGATCTTTTCTGCAGGGGCAGCAACCATGCGGAATCACGAGGCTCAACTCAAGTTGCCGGTACGCTTCGCGAAGATTTTGTTTCTGCGGTCGCCCGGGATCTCCAGCCTTGTTCGTGCCAACGTTCAGCGATGCAGCGACGAATACGTCGAGGGCAGGCTGGCGCTATATGACGAAGCCGGAAAGCCTTGTGTCCTGGTGGACGGTTTTCGGGCAATTCGCGTCTCCGGCGGGCACCGGCATGCCGCGACGGGAAAGAACCGGAATCTTCTCTATCATCTGACGTGGGAAGGAATGCACAGTGGATCGTCTTTTTCACCCCACCAGCCGGTACCGTTCGATCGGTTGCGAATCGCCGCGCAACATGCGCTGGACCAAGTGATTGCCACGCGGGGCAGGGACGAGCTTTTAAGGGCTGTGGTCGCCGGAGATGAACTCGCGGCGGCTCAGCTCGCCCGAGGCTTCCAGCAAATGGCGAAAGCAGCTGGATGCGCCGGGCCATTTACAGCCGATTCCCTACACGTGACTGAACCGATGCGGCCGGTATTTCAGCGGCTGATCGAAAACCTCGCCAAACGCGGCTTGCTCGAGGAGGAGGGTAACGCATACCGTCCCACATCTTTGTTCGCAAGCAGTGCGGATACTGCGGAACAGACGCTGCGCTCGTTTATTTCCCGCCATTCCGGGCATCTCTCGGAAGCCCTGCTCTGCTCCGCCAACTGCGCCGAGCTCGGCCCCATCCTGCGCGGCGAGAAGGATGCCATCGAAGTTTTGTTCGCCGGCTCCTCGGCAGATCTTCTGGAGCAGTTTTACAGCGAAGGCCTTTACACAAGCCACTGGCTGGCGGCGATCGCTGCAACCTTGCAGGAAGCCGCGCGTCATCTCCCCGAGGGCCGCGGATTGCGAATCCTGGAAGTTGGGGCCGGCACTGGAGGACTAACCTCTCACCTGCTTGCACGACTCGAGAGCGAGCTGCACTCTTACACTTTCACCGACGTTTCGGCGGCATTTTTCAGCGCCGCCATGCAGAAATTGGCGGGCTTCCCCAGAGTGGAATATAAAATTCTGGATCTCGACAGGCCGGCTGGCGAACAAGGCTTTGAGGCGGGCTCATTCGATTTTGTCGTCGGCGCCAACGTACTGCATGCGGTGCGCGATTTGCGTTCGACGCTGCGCCATATTTACAAGCTGCTGCTACCAGGCGGCAACCTGGTGTTCATGGATGTCGCCAACCCGCAATTGTGGACCGAAACGGTGTTTGCCCTTACGAGGGGCTGGTGGCACTTCACGGATCGGGATTTGCGTCCGCTCCATCCTTTGTTGGGGCGCTCGCAATGGGAAGCTGTCTTACGGGAAACAGGATTCAACGAGACCGCTTCGCTCCCTGGCCTTGTCGGTCCGGAAGGCGAAGGGCAGATCGGCTTACTCGCGCGCAAGTCCTTGGACGGAACCGCCGCACCCAGCTCCGCTCCCGTAGAGACACCCCGGGAAAAGCCTACGGAAAATTCGTGGCTCATTTTTGCGGACGGCGCGGGACTTGGCGCCGAGCTGGCTTCGCGTTTGCGTGGCTTAGGCATCCGTTTTCGCGTGGCACGCACAGGCGACCATTTTGCGCGGAACGGAACGGAAGAACTCACCTTGCGGGCGAGCACCCTGGAGGATTGGAAACAGCTCTTCGGCGAATGCGCGGCCGATGCTCCGCCCGATCGGATTGTTTACCTATGGGGTCTGGATCAGCCGTTACCTGATGGCGAACAAAAAGGTGGGCTGATGGGGACCGACGCGTTACTCCATTTGGTTCAGACGGCCGGAATGCTAAAACATCCGGGAAAGGTACGCCTCGACCTGGTTACACGGGGAGCCCAACCAGCCGGAAGGATGAAAGATGGGATCGCAGTGGCGCAAGCGCCTTTGATCGGTTTGCTGCGCGTCATCCGAAACGAGTACCCAAACCTTTGGGGACGCGCAATCGATCTTCCTCCGGCAGCATCGCCGGCTGACCTGTCCCTGCTGTGGAGTGAGTTGCTGCGCAAGGACAACGAACGTGAAATAGCGTTGCGCGGGGAAGCTCGATACGTTCAACGCCTCGTCCGGGGTCAATCAGCCCGCGAGGAACTGCTTGATCCCACAGTGCCGTTACGACTTAAATCCCGCGAGCGTGGTCACCTTGATACGCTCTGTTTTGCGCCTTCCGTTCTGCCGGTTTGCCGTTCCGGCGAAGTACTGATCGAGGTTAAGGCGGCAGGACTGAATTTTCGCGACGTGCTCAAGGCGCTCGCGCTGTATCCGGGCGAAGCACCAGATGCTCGTTTCTTCGGCGACGAGGCTGCCGGCGTAGTTAAGGCCGTAGGATCCGAGGTGGACCATGTCGTATCCGGAGATCGGGTGTTTGGTCTCGCCGTGTTCGGCCTCGCCTCCCACGCGATAGCCAGGGGAAGCGACATACGCCGGATTCCCGCCGGCCTGTCGTTTGAGCGTGCAGCCACGTTACCCGTGGTTTTCATGACGACCTGGCACGCTTTGCACAACATCGCGCGGATGCGCAAGGGAGAATGCGTCCTCGTTCACGCGGGGGCGGGCGGTGTCGGGATGGCGGCGATTCAGATCGCGCATTACCTCGGCGCTGAGGTGATTGCCACGGCTGGCAACCCGGCCAAACGTGCCCTGTTGCGAACAATAGGGGTGAAGAATGTCATTGACTCTCGCCGGGCTGATTTCGCGGAGGAGGTGAAGGAATTGACTGACGGCCGCGGGGTGGACGTCGTTCTGAATGCGCTTGCAGCCGAAGCGATTCCGATGGGACTTTCGTGCCTCGCCGAATTCGGTCGCTTCATTGAAATCGGCAAACGCGATATCTATGAGAACGCTCGTATCCCCCTCTGGCCGATGCGCCGCAACGCAACCTTTAGTGTGGTGGCCATGGATGCGGTCTTCTCGGGTGATCCGGCTTTAACCCGGCAACTGTTGGAGACAATCTCCGAACTCGTTGAACAGGGCGCGATCTCACCCCTGCCATTTCGCTCGTTTCCCGCGTGCCGCGTCGACGCGGCATTTCGGCTGATGGCGCAAGGGAAACACATCGGCAAGATCCTGGTGACTTTGCCCGAGCCTTTTCTTCCCCCTCGCGGAGAGCCACTTCCACCGTCATTCGCGATCGATCCTGAGGGATGCTATCTGATCACCGGAGCATTCGGCGGATTCGGAAAAGTATTGGCACAATGGCTGGTAGAATGCGGCGCTCGCCATCTCGTGCTGACCAGCCGAAGCGGTGCAACCACGCCGGAGGCAGAGGCGTTTGTTCAGCGCTTGCGCGAGTCTGGCGTCTGTGTGAGAGCTGTTCGGGCAGATATCAGCTCATCCGAGGACGTGAGAAAGCTCATTTCCGAGGTTCGTTCGAGCGGTCAACCGTTGCGCGGCCTGTTTCATTTGGCGATGGTTATTGATGATGGGCCCCTTGCTTCTCTCACATGTGAGCGGATGCGGGAGGTGATAGCTCCCAAGGCGTACGGCGCGTGGTTGCTGCACGAGTTTACGAGGGATCTTCAACTCGATTGCTTTGTCATGTTCTCATCCGTTTCGAGCATCTTTGGAAATCCGGCTCAAGGTAACTACGGCGCCGCCAACGCTTTCCTGGACTCGCTCGCTCACCACCGCCACGCGCTGGGGCTCCCGGCGCTAACCGTCAACTGGGGGGTCCTTGGCGGCGACGGTTATGTCGCCCGCAATGAGCGGGTGGCCGAATTTCTTGCGCGGCAAGGCACATCAGCCCTTTCACCGCGGGAGGTGACCTCACTGCTGGACTCATGCCTTAAAGCGGGTACGACGCAGGTCATGGCCATCCGAGTCGATTGGGCCAAATGGCGCCAGTTTTTCCGCGGGATGCAGGAGAATCCTTTATTGGAACGCATCTTTGCCGCTGCCGAAGGCACGGAGCCCGTCACTACGATCAATGATATGCGTCTCAGGATTGAAGCGGCATCGCCGGAGGAGCTGGAGGGCCTAATAAGGCAGGCAGTCAGAGACGCAGTCGGGTCGGTCTTGCGCGTAAGGCCAGACACTCTCCGCGACGATCAGCCTCTGACGGACTTGGGGTTGGATTCGCTGATGGGCGTCGAGATCGAAAATTCGATCGAAAGCTCTCTCGGTGTCGCGATGCCCCCTGCCAGTTTGATCCGCGCACGGACGATTGGTCAGATTGTTGCATTGCTCGGAGAGCAGATGGGCGTAAAGAAGTCAATTGAAGCAGTCTCTTCAAACCGAGGGCAGATAACTGCGCCGGAAACCGCGTCCACGGACGAGGTCAACTTGGAAGCGCTTTCCGACGACCAAATTGAAGCGTTGCTCGGCACCGAGCCGGCAAATCGCGCAGCCGGTTCCCAGGAGGCTTTAGGATAATGGAGCTCAAGACCCCGACGCCCGAAAACAAGCGTGCCGCCCTTAAGGAGTGGCTAGGCAGCGGAAAAGTGCGGCTCCAACCATT
>Ga0306922_10007499_pt1 | contig 10540 bp, 11 predicted proteins | sample sta12Cox44000082_FD_203758 | JGI IMG/M metagenome (GOLD analysis project Ga0306922, IMG submission 203758) | Lab enrichment of tropical soil microbial communities from Luquillo Experimental Forest, Puerto Rico - statoxic.12C.oxic.44.000.082 (v2)... | ecosystem: Environmental > Terrestrial >...
CCGAGCGCGCTTGCCGGCGGCACCGCGACCGCGTGCAATATCCCGAGTACCACAGGGACCGGCATATAGGAGGCATCGGTATGCCAAATGCGGTTGCCGAGGCTGTCGAGACGCCGGCGGTCATTGCGGTCGCGCAGCTGGCCACTCTCGTCGAGGTTCGAAATATCGCCAATTTCGGGCAAGGCGAGCCGCCTCTTGCCTCCCTCGGCGGCGGACCGCCCGATCTCGAGTTGGCCAAATTTGCCGGCGAAATCGCGCAACTGTTCGTCGCTGAGCTGCTGATCGTGAAACACCAGTACGGCGTAACGGTCGATCGCCTCCCAGATGGCGCGCACAGACGCCGCATCCACAGGCTGGCTGAGATCCATTCCGCTAACCTCACCGACAAAAAGCGGATGAAGCTGCCGTATTTCTGCGTCCATGCGTTTACCTCTGGAACAGCCGGCGCCAAAATCTGCCTCGCTGTGGGCCCTGTCAATTAATCAGCTATGGTAACGCATCTGATCGAGCCAAGTGAGGTCGTCATGGCAGCACTCCCGCAAGTGTTCACGCTAAACGTCCCTGAAGAGGCCATCTCCGATCTTCGGGAGCGGCTGGGGCGTACCCGCTTCCCTGACCAAATCGGCGAGCCTTGGGCGTACGGCGCCGATGTCGGTTATCTCCGGCAACTTGTCGAATATTGGCGCAGTGCCTTTGATTGGCGCGTCGAGGAAGCACGGCTCAACGCTTTTCCGCAATACAAGGTGCCTCTTAGCGGTATTGACCTGCATTTCTTGCAAGTACAGGGAAATGGGCCGTCGCCCTGTCCATTGCTGCTGCTGCACGGATGGCCGGGATCCGTCTTCGAATTCATGGAACTGATCCCGCGGCTGGCCGATCCGGCGCGCTTTGGCGGCGACCCAAAGGATGCATTCACGGTCGTGGCGCCGTCATTACCCGGTTACGGATTGTCGTTCAAACCGGGGCAATCGCGGTTCGGCATAGAGGAGATCGCCGACTGCGTTGCCGAGCTGATGCATGGCACGCTGGGTTACACCCGGTTTGCGGCCCAGGGCGGTGATTGGGGCGCCTTCACGGCATCGCGCCTGGGCTTTGCCCACGCCGAAAAGCTAATCGGCATTCACGTCAACCTGCTGGCTGTACGCCGAGATCAGCAGACTGCAGCCAATCCCAGCGCAGAGGAGAAGATTTATTTCGAGGAGCTCGCCGCGTGGCTCAAAGAGGAGACCGGGTATCAGTGGATCCAAGGGACAAGGCCGCAAACCCTCGCTTTTGCTCTGACCGACTCGCCGGCGGGGCTCGCCGCGTGGATCACCGAAAAATTTCGCGCCTGGTCGGATTGCGGCGGTGATGTCGAGAGCGCGATTGCTCGCGACCGGCTGCTCGCTAATATCAGCTTATACTGGTTCACCGGCGCCATCGGCTCCTCGTTCTGGCCTTATTACGCGCGTATGCACCGACCGTGGCCCATTCCCGATGGGCGAACCATCGGCGTCCCAACGGGATATGCGCAGTTTCCCCGCGAGATCCTGCGGCCGCCCCGCTCATTGGCGGAACGGACTTACAGCGACATCCGCCGCTGGACTGTGATGGCGCGCGGCGGCCATTTCGCCGCCCTTGAGCAGCCTGAAGCGCTCGCCACGGAAATACGCGAGTTCTTCCGGCCTCTGCGCTCCTAATCGAGATTACATGTGACAGCGACATCAATCGGCGTGGCGACAGTCGCGATCTGGGTCTACCTGCTGTTCTTTCGCGGTGGCTTCTGGTGGGCGCCATATCGGTTGACCCCGGTGGTCGCTAGCGCATCGGCCCCCTCTGTCGTCGCGGTCATTCCGGCCCGCGACGAGGCAGCGGTCATCGGGGGCGCCGTCGCGTCCCTTTTGGCGCAAGAATATCCGGGCAGCTTTCATATTTTGGTTGTTGACGACCAGAGCAGCGATGGTACAGCCGAAATCGTCCGCGCTGCCGCTTCGGGCGCCGCCAATCGGTTGTCCATTTGCCTCGGACAACCCGTCCCGCCTGGTTGGACCGGGAAACTCTGGGCCGTACATCAAGGTGTCGAGCTGTCTCGGTCGATGCGGCCCGATTACCTGCTCCTGACGGACGCGGACATCGTGCACGGACCGCGCAACCTGATTGAGCTAGTGTCGCGCGGAGAGAGAGAAGGCTATGACCTCGTTTCTCTGATGGTCAAGCTCAACTGCCGCGGCCTTTGGGAAAAACTGCTGATTCCCGCCTTTGTCTTCTTCTTCTTCAAACTTTATCCGCCGCGCTGGGTAGCGGATCCGGCCCGCCGAACCGCAGCCGCGGCTGGCGGGTGCATGCTGATTCGGGCCACGACCCTGCATCGCACCGGCGGGATCGCCGCCATACGCCACCGGATCATCGACGATTGCGCGCTCGCCCACCGCGTGAAAGGGGTTGGCAAGGTGTGGCTCGGCCCGTCCGCGCATACGCGTAGTATTCGCGAATACCGGTCGTGGGGGGCGATCTGGGACATGGTGGTGCGGAGCGCTTTCGCGCAACTCGGCTATTCCACCCCCGTGCTCCTCTTTACGGTGCTAATGCTAGCACTGACCTATCTGGCGCCACCTCTGCTGATGTTATCTGCGACGCCAGTCGCGATCCTCTGCGGCGTTGCGGCATCGCTTGGCATGAGCATCGCGTTTCTGCCGACATTACGAGCCTACGACACACCGCGTTGTCTGGCGCCAGTACTTCCACTGATCGCGCTATTCTACGTGGCGGCCACCATCGCGTCCGCGGTAATGTTCTGGCGTGGTCGCGGCGGCTATTGGAAAGGCCGGTTTCAGGCGACCGCAAACGATAGCCCCTAAGTCTAATGCAACTGATGGGGGATTGCGGCGATGGCGTCGTCGATCAACGTTGCGCCGCGCCTCTCGTCGAGCGAAGCCGCGATTACCTGACGAGCCGCCGATATCGCGACATCGACGGCGATGCTGCGGATCTCAGACAATGCCTTGGCTTCTTCCTGCGCGATGCGCTCCTGCGCCAAAACTTGCCGACGGCGCAGCGCTTCATCGAGATCGCGTAGCGATTGGGCCGCGATGCGCTCGGCCTCTTCCTTGGCATGGGCGATGATTGACTGCGCCTCGGCTGCGCCCTCCTGCTGTCTTTTCTGATAGGCGGCGAGTGCCTGCTGGGCCTCTTCCCGCAAACCACGCGCCGCATCGAGTTCCTGCCTAATGCGTTCAGCCCGGGCATCGAGCGCGCCAACGACCGCTCCCCTTCCCGGCTTCCAGACGAGTACGAGAAAGATCACAACGGCGAGTAGGACCCAAAACTCGGCGTCGCCGAAGAGGTGGAGCATCAGCCGGCTCGCGCGGCAATCGCACGGTCGACCGCTGCGGCAACGCTGGCCGTATCGGCCGACGAACCGATCAGCCTTTCAGCAACCGACCGCGCGACTTCGGTTGCGATCTCGGGCATCTCGGAGAGCGCACGCTGTTTTGCCGTGGCGATCTGCTGTTCGGCCTCGGCGGTCTGCCGGGCCAGCGACTCGCTGAGTTGCCGCTGACGCTCGGCAGCCTCGGTGGCCATGCGGTCGGTTGTCTCCTTGACGGCGGCCTGAGCCTCGGCGCGGGCCTTTGCCAAGGCCTCCTGATAAGCAGCCAATGCGGCTTCAGCCTCGGTCTTCAGCTGCGCCGCGCGAGCCAAATCCTCGTCGACGCGACGACGCCGCGCCTCGATGAGACCGCCGACCCGCGGCAGTCCCACTCTGGCCATCAGCAATAAGAGAAGGCCGAAGGTGACAGCGAGCCAAAACAGCTGCGGGACGAAGGTGGATACATCAAGCTGCGGCATGGTCCCTGCCCTCGCCAGCTCGTCAGAAGACGAAGAGGATCAGAAAGGCGATCGCGAGACCAAAAAGACCCGTCGCTTCGGCTAATGCGAAACCCAGAAACGCAAAGGGCTGCACTTGACCTTGCGAGGCCGGATTGCGCGCTACCGAATTAATGAGCGCGGAAAACACATTGCCGATCCCGACACCGGCACCGACGAGAGCGATGCAGGCAAGGCCGGCCCCAATCATTTTGGCGGAAGCAAGATCCATTTTTGATTTTTCCGTGGGTTGAGAAGGGACAAGGGTCTCAGTGCAGGTGGATCGCCTCACCGAGGTAGAGACAGGTCAGGATCGCGAACACATAGGCCTGCAGAACCGCAACGAGAAATTCGAGGCCGACGAGCAGAACGTTGATCACAGCCGGAAAGATCGCAAATATCCCGACACTGGCAGCGAAGCCACCAAAAATCGCGAGCATCGTATGCCCGGCGAGCATGTTGGCAAAAAGGCGGATCGACAGCGTGAAGGGGCGGATGAAATAAGACAGCAGCTCGATCGGCACGAGCAAGAGCAGCAGCACCTTCGGGACACCCTGCGGTACAAAGAGGCTGAGGAAATGAGAGCCGTGCCGAATAATGCCGATGGCGGTAACAAGGATGAACACGACGGCAGCCAACGCAAAGGTTACGATTATTTGTGCTGTCGTGGTGTAACTATAAGGAATCATTCCGAGCAGGTTAGCAAATAGAATGAAGGTAAAGAGAGAAAAAACAAAAGGAAAAAACTCTCGGCCGTCATGCCCGATATTGGTATCGACCATATCGGCGACAAACTCGTAAATCATTTCGGCGACCGATTGCCAGCGGCCCGGAACCAGGGCCGCGCTCCGGGTCGCAAGCACCGTCAGCGCCGTGACGAGCACGATCGCGATCGTCATCATCAGTGCTGCGTTGGTATAGGACAGATCGAGACCGCCGATATGGATCGGAACGATACGCTCGATGCTGAATTGTTCGAGGGGATGAAGTTCTATTGCCACATCAATTCTCGTCGTCGTCCCATTCGTCCTTCGCCGTCCGCGTGCCGCCCCCGTCCGGCCGCCTATATCCGACGGGCACGCTGACACCCGTGACCGCGCGGTAAACATTGAGCATGCCGGCCGCGACTCCCAGGAAGAATAGCACGACCATCCCCCACGGACGGGTGCCGAACCACTGGTCGACCGCCCAGCCTAACCCGGTCGCGACACCAATCGCGACGACAAGTTCGATGCCGATGCGGAAGCCAAAGCCGATTCCCTGCTGCAGAGCGGGACGATCAGCGGCCGCAGGTTGTCCGCGGACGCGCTCCGACCGCGCCCTGTCGATCCGTTCGCCAAGCCCCACCAGAGGATCAGGCGGCCTGCCTTCGCTCATTGAGAAGCGCAACCGCATGCCATGATTGCAGCCGCAAAGAGGCTGAAACGCGGCGCACCATAGTGACACCCCCGAGGAGTGTCAATGCAAGCGGGCCTCGGCGGTTTGCCGCAGGGCACGCGAAAACCCTTACCCATGACGGTGCCGATGATGCAGATCCGGATAATGCGGATGCGCGTGGCGCAGCGGAGGATGGCGGTGCCAATGCGAATACGACTCCGCAACAGGCACCTCATGCTGATGCTGGTGATGCCAGTCGTGCCGATGACTGTGCTCGTGTTCCAACCACTCATGCTCATGCTCATGCTCATGGTCGTGCCATTCGGCGAGGTGCATCCATAGCCCAAAGCTCATCAACAGACCGGCGAGCACGAGGTTCAACGTCAAAGTCTCGTGCAGGAGCCCGATGGCAAGAACGGCACCGATGAACGGCGCCAACGAAAAATATGCCCCGGTACGGGCGGCTCCGAGATGTCGGAGAGCGAGGACAAAGAGCACAAGGCTGACCCCGATACCAAAGAAGCCCACGATGGCCATGGCACCGGTGATGCTCGCCGCTGGTAAGGCGGCGCCGCTCAGTATGGCGAGCCCGGTATTTACCGTGCCAGCTGCCAGGCCCTTGATCGTGGCGGTTAGCACCGGATCCGCGGAAGACAGTTTTCGGGTGAGGTTATTGTCGATACCCCAGGCGAGACAGGCGGAGGCGATCAATTCAGCGCCAATGTCGAGCTCGATCCCATGCCCACGCCAAGAGAGCACCGTGGCCCCAGCAAGGATCGCGCAGGCTCCCAGCAATAGTCGGCGATCGACATTCTCGCGAAACACCAGCCAAGCGATACCCATTGTAAAGAGGCCTTCGAGATTGAGCAGCAGCGAGCCGGAAGATGCGTCCGTCCGCGCGAGGCCGAGCATCAAGAGGAGCGGCCCCACCAGCCCGCCAAACAGCACAACCGCCGCCAGCCACAGAACATCTCGCGCGCGCAACGGCGCCTCCGGCGCGGGAACCCCAAGACCAGCCCGAGCGAAAATGAACGACAGTTAGTCCAAGGCCAGCGCCCAGATAGAGCAACCCAGCCAGGGCCTGTGGCTTGATCTCGCCGAGCAGCAATTTCGCAAACGGTGCCGTGGCACCGAATAAGACCGCTGATGCAAGCGCCGTGGGCACGCCCGGCCATATGACCGAATCACCCGGCGACGTGATACGCGTTCCGGGTCGGCAACCTGCTGGGTCGGGACGGGGAGTGCCTGTTTCACGGCCGTCAGGCACTCATCCAATGTCGCGTCCAAGCGTTCATAAAAGATATTACCGCTGCCATCTCCTTTGAGATAAGTCTTACTTGTTTTTCGCGGGGAATTCATAAAGTCCTACCAAAAATCGTCTAAATGAGACTTGGGGTGCGTCCTGGCAAAGAAAGCCGATTCGTTGTCGTGGATCCGTCGGCGTTTCAAGAGCTGGCTGCGCGGCCGATTCGAGCCGTGGCGCGTCGCGCTCTATGGCGGCATCCGTGTGCATTATAAGGACTGGCTCGACGGCGGTGGCAGCTCGTTTGGCCAGGAGATGATCCCCTTTCTGCAAGACCGTGGCATGCCCAGGCAGGCGCGGGCGTTCGAATGGTGCGCCGGGCCGGCCTTCATCGGCTTCTCGATGCTCGGCCATGGGCTGTGTCAGACGCTCTGCCTGGCGGATATTAACCCGATGGCGGTGAAGGCGTGCCGGCGCACGATCGCCGCTAACGGGCTGGGCGGGAGCGTCACCGTCTATCATTCCGATAATTTGTCGGCGATCTCCGTTGAGGAGCAGTGGAATTTGGTCGTCGGCAACCCGCCGTTCTTCGACCACGGAGCGTTCCATTTGCGGGCACACGACAGGGGCTGGCACCTTCATCGCGAGTTCTTTGCCACGATCGGCCGGTTTCTGTGCCCGGGCGGAATCATCGTGCTGCAGGAAAACAACTTAGGATCCACGGTCGAGACCTTTCGCGAGATGATCGAGGCCGCGGGATTCGCGATCGTGTTTGTCGATGGCTGCGCGCCCCAACGGACACCCCACTCGAGCATCTACTATATCGGCATCATGCGGCGCGGCGACATTGTGCCGGCCTGGGTGAACGACACGGGTGCGGACGCGGGTAGGTCAATCGGGGTCCCGACCAGGTGAATCGCGAACTGCGCTCGCCCATCGGTGACAAGCAGCACTCCGGTCGGATCTACGTGATAATCTGGCAAAACTTGTTCACCGAGAGTTGCACTAGACGTCTCATCTCTACGAGGAATTCTTCATAATCTTCTTGATTGTAGTCACCGGGATCCGCGACAGCTCTCGATGTGCCTTCCGCATACTCATAAAGACAATATGTTTTGTTGGTCGCACTCGGGACCATAGTGATCACGATTTGTTTGTGCTGGCGGTTCATCGTGAGGATCAGGCCCGCCCGCGCAATAACTTCCCGATCGAGAGCCTTTGGGAGGTGCGATCTTGCTGCCGGAACGGCTATCAAGAGCTGCACGTCCGGCTTCGAATAGTCTCTCACATTGGTGCCGCGTGATAGCGCTTCGACAGGAAGGTTCCGATTATCGATGTGTTCCTGAGCTAGGTATTGCGCGGCGGGGCTACGGCCAGCATTACCGGAACACACAAATAAAAGCGCCTTCATCGCAGTTGTCTCCCTTAGGCCGTTTGGCGTAGGCGGGCAGCGCGCGTGAGATCGACGGAAACGAGCTGCGATACACCCCGTTCGGCCATTGTCACACCGAACAGCCGGTCAACCCGGGCCATCGTAATGCGATGGTGGGTGACAACGAGAAACCGCGTCCCGGTTGTGTCGGCGATCTCGCCCACGAGGCTGCAGAACCGGTCGACATTGGCGTCATCCAACGGGGCGTCAACCTCGTCGAGCACGCAAACCGGCGCAGGTTTTGTCAGAAAAGCGGCGAAGAGCAGAGCGAGTGCTGTCAGGGCTTGCTCGCCGCCTGAGAGAAGAGACAAAATCTGCAGTCGCTTGCCTGGTGGGCTCGCCATGATTTCGAGCCCGGCAGCCAGCGGATCTTCGTCATCCACCAGGCTCAGATGCGCCTTGCCGCCCCCGAACAGCCGAGTGAACAGAGCCGCGAAATGGGTATTGATGTGCTCGAAGGCCGTGGTAAGGCGCCTTCGCACCTCCTGGTCGAGCGCCGTAATACCGCGGCGCAGCCGCGCGATCGCCTCGGTAAGCTCCCCGCGCTCCTGCTGCAACGCGGTGATCCGCAACTCGGTTTCGGCGGCCTCTCTCTCGGCGACCAGATTGACCGGCCCTATACCGTCGCGCTCGCGGATCAGGCGATCGAGCCGGGCCGCTGTGTCGGCCGCATCGGCCGGCACTTCCCCGCCGGCGAGACCGGCGAGTTCCGCAAGGTCTTCCGGTGCGGCATCAAGCCGTTCCCGGATTTCGCGGGAGAGCTGCATCACGGCCTCAGCCGCGCCATCGCGCAACACTTCGAGCCGGGCGAGGCGTTCACGCGCTTCGGCCACAGCCTGATCTGCCAAGCGCGATCCTTCGGTCGATTGGCGTAACTGGGTCTCGCCGAGGGCCAGAGCATCGCCCGAACGCCGGCAATTCGCGACAGCATCGGCGATGGCACCGCCCAATGCCTCGCTCTCGGCAGCGATTGTCACCGGCCGAGTCATCAGGCCGGTCAACTCCGCCTCCAGCGCATGCTGCCGTTCGAGCAGTGCTGCCCGCTGTGCGGTTGCGCCCTCCCCGCGCTTTCGCCAAGAACGGTCTTCGAGATCGATCGAACTCAAGCGTTCACGCCGGCGTGCGGCCTCCTGAGACAGCCGAACGATTTCCGCGCGGGCGTTAGCCTCGCGCCGACGCGCCTCCACCGCCGCGGCACGCGCCCCTTCGAGCTCCACACGGGCGGCGGTGGAATTGGGGAGCGCAGCGATTTCGCGCTCCGTTTCTTCGGTCTGCGTGGCGGTTTCGGCGAGATCAGCCTCGAGTTTGTTGAGAATCTCGACGGCGGCGGCAAGGCGCGTTTCCGTGGTCAGGGCGCGCCGAGTGAGCTCTGCTTCCGCGTTACGGGCCTGCCCGAGCGCCGCCTCGGCATCACGCAGTTTCATCCGGGCCAATCTTTCGCCCTCGCTTGCTTGCTGGCGTTCTGCCCGCGCTGCAGCCGCATGCTGTTCGGCGACCCGACCCGTCGCCTCGGCCGTCGCGATTTCGGCCTCGAGTACCGTGAGACGGTTTTTTTGGCGCAAATGCTCGACGGCCCGGGAAGGCCCGGGCTTGATGGAGGTGAACCCGTCCCAACGCCACAGCCGCCCTTCATGGTCGACAAGGCGCTGACCGGGCGTTAGCTGGCTCTGCAAGCGCCGCCCGATTTCCTCATTCTCGACCCATCCGGCCTGCGCGAGGCTGCGCGCAAGGGCGGGCGGCGCCGTTACCGCCTCTGCGAGCGGGTGGGCACCTTCGGGCAGGGCGGTACCCTCTTCAGCCCCCGTGAGGGCCATCCAAAAGCGCGGGGCGGCTAGCTCCTCTCCATCGGCAAGCGGCGCCAGAAGCTCGTCCTCGAACACAGACCCGAGCGCCGCTTCGAAACCAGAGGCGACTTGCACTGCCGCCAGAATAGGCGAACCCGAGATTGCATCTGCCGGCGGCCGCAAGAGCCTCCGCAGCCCTTCGGCTTCCGCCCTCAGTCGTGCCAATTTCGTCTCGACCTCGCGTACCGCGTCGAGCGTAGCTTGCTCGTTGGCGAGGCGATCGGCGATCTCCCGCTCACAGGCTTCAACTACGCTGCCGATCTGCGCGACTTGCCGTTCCACTTCGCCGAGAGCGGTTGCTGCCGCGGTCGCCGCCTCTGGCGCGACGAGTGCGGCGGCGAGGCTCGCGCGCTGTCGCTCGGCTTCGGCGTGGCGCGCTTCCAGCCGAGCGCGGCGGTCGGCAAGCTCCTTTTGACGCCGGTCGAGCGCCGCGCGGCGCGCCGTGGCGGCGGCAGCGGCTTCGGTCTCACGCTGCAGGAGAGCCTCAGCCGCGGCAAGCCGAGCGGCCTCGTCACGCACTCGCGCCACTGTTCGCTCGCCAACCGAGCCACTCTCTTGTTCTGCCCGGTCGATCGAATCGCGCTCGTCAGACAAGCGGGCGAGCGCCGCTTCCGCCTCGACGAGATGCGCGGCTTCGCGTTGCAGATCGCCGCTGATTTGCGCAATCCGGTGTTCGGCTTCGTTACGAGCGGCGAGCACCCTTCGCAGCTCTTGCTCGAGACTATCGCGAGCATGGGTCAGGCGCTGCAGTTCGGCCGACGCCGTGGTGTCGGCAAGCCGCAGCGTTGGCAGAGCGTTCTC
>Ga0306922_10007504_pt1 | contig 10535 bp, 14 predicted proteins | sample sta12Cox44000082_FD_203758 | JGI IMG/M metagenome (GOLD analysis project Ga0306922, IMG submission 203758) | Lab enrichment of tropical soil microbial communities from Luquillo Experimental Forest, Puerto Rico - statoxic.12C.oxic.44.000.082 (v2)... | ecosystem: Environmental > Terrestrial >...
GGCGGCCTTCCAAGCCGGCGAAGTGTTGGTCGCGGAATCAACGAGTCCCGACTGGGAACCGGTAATGAAGACCGCGGCCGCGATCGTTACCAGCCGTGGCGGGCGCACTTGTCATGCCGCCATCGTTGCCCGCGAGCTCGGTCTGCCGGCCGTCGTGGGCGCAGAGGCCGCGGCCGAAAAACTTTCGACCGGAACCGAGGTGACCGTCAGCTGCGCGGATGGCGAGATCGGCAGAGTGTATGACGGCCAGCTGCCGTTCGAGGTGACACAGATCGCGCTGGATGCTCTGCCGCGCCCGCGCACGCAGATCATGGTCAATCTCGGCGATCCCGAGCTTGCCTATCACACCGCGATGCTGCCCAATGACGGGGTTGGGCTCGCGCGGATGGAGTTCATTATAAATCAGCACATCGGTGTGCATCCGATGGCGCTCGTCCACCCGGAAAACGTGACGTCGAAAAAGGCACAAGCCGCCATTGCCCGTCTGGTACAGACTTACTCGCAACCAGCCGATTTCTTTGTCGGAAAGCTCGCGGAGGGGATCGGTACGATAGCAGCTGCTTTTTATCCAAGGCCGGTCATCGTGCGGTTGTCGGATTTCAAGACCAATGAATACGCCAACCTGATTGGCGGCACCGAGTTCGAGCCGAAAGAACAAAATCCGATGCTGGGGTTTCGTGGCGCGTCGCGCTACTCCCACCCGGCCTACGCCGACGGTTTCGCGCTCGAATGCCGGGCGTTGACGCGCGTCCGCAACGACATGGGGCTGAAAAACCAGCGCGTCATGATGCCATTTTGTCGCCGTGTCGCCGAAGCCGAGCAAGTGATCGCTACAATGGCGCAGCACGGGCTGAAACGCGGTGACAACGAGCTTGAGATCTACGTCATGTGCGAGATTCCGAACAACGTGATCCAGGTCGACGCCTTCGCTCGATTGTTCGACGGATTTTCGATCGGGTCGAACGATCTGACGCAATTGACCCTTGGTGTCGACCGCGATTCGGAAATCGTCGCATTCGATTTTGACGAACGCGATCCGGGCATGCTCGAAATGCTGAGGCTTGCCGTAACCGGGGCAAAGCGCAACCACCGCCATGTCGGGATCTGCGGCGAGGCGCCGGCGAACTATCCGGAGATTGCGCAGTTCCTAGCGGGGCTCGGCATCGACTCGATCAGCGTCAATGCCGCAAGTCTGTTTCGGACATTTACCGCGGTTCACGAGGCCGAGCAGCGGGCGACCGCAACTGCCCAGGCCGCGGCGCAGTAACCCGCTGGGGAACGGCAATAATGGCTGCGATCGTTACGTTGACAATGAACCCCGCGCTCGACATCGCGACATCGACGGATCGCGTCGAGCCGACCCACAAATTGCGCTGCTCGATGCCGCGCTACGACCCTGGAGGCGGCGGGATCAATGTCGCCCGCGCGGTGCACGCGCTGGGCGGCGACGCGGTTGCGGTCTTTCCGGCAGGAGGAGCCGCAGGCGAAATGATCCGCTATATGCTGGAGCAGCAGGGCGTCCCTCATCACGCAATCGCAATCTCCGGTTTCACGCGCGAAAGCCTTGCCGTCGAGGAGCGCCAGACCGGACGCCAGTTCCGGTTTCTGCTGCCGGGGCCGGAGATTTCCGAAAGCGACCAGGAGCGCTGTGTCGACCAGCTGGCGCTCGCAGCTGCAGAAGCCACATACATTGTCGCAAGCGGCAGCTTGCCCCTCGGCGTCCCCGAGGATTTCTATGCCCGGATTGCTAAGCTGGCCCAGCGTCTCGGCAAATGTTTGATTCTCGATACTTCCGGGGCCGCCCTCAAAAAGGCGGGCGGGGGAATATATCTGTTGAAGCCGAGCCAGCGCGAGCTGGGCGACCTGGTCGGAAGAGAGATCCGCACTGAGCGCGAGCAAGAGCATGCGGCAAGAGAAATCATCGAACACGGCCGCAGCGAAGTCGTCGTCGTTTCGTTGGGTGATCGAGGTGCCCTGCTCGTGACTGCGGAAGGAGTCGAGCGTTTCGCGGCAATCCCGGTCGAGGCGCGGGGTTCGGTCGGCGCTGGCGACAGCATGCTGGCAGGCATTGTCCTCAGTCTTTGTGGAGGACTCGAATTGGGTGAAGCCATCCGCTTCGGCATGGCCGCAGGCGCCGCCGCGCTGCTCGGATCCGGGACCGAGCTATGCCGGCGGATCGACGTCGAGCGTCTCTACGCCCGCCAATTACAGCAGCACTGAACCGAATCGGCCATGCATGCCGGCGCCGGAGGTAGGCTCGTGTGGGCGGTCAAGCTCAGGCTGTCAGACCCCGATGGACGCGGTTGCGCCGATAGCGGACATTTCCACGACCGTGATCGAACTACCGGGTTCGACCCGGAGCAAACGACTGGAATCCGAAGAAGTCTCTAGTCCTTCGACAGAAAGCCTATCTCGCGCTCTCCGCGTCTCATTTCAACACTAAGTCGGCCGGTCCGGGTCAATCCGAAAGACCGGGTAGTCCTTTGCGATGGCCTCAAACGCGGACACAGGCGCGTCGTATCGCACCGGCAGGTGGTGCCGACCGCTCGTGGCAATCTGGCACCAAGCCTTAAGAATGGGCGCCCGGTCCTCTTTAGGAATTTCAGTGAGCGTGATTGGCAGTGATCGACCCCGCTTGATAAAGGCCTCGCCGCCCGCTGCGCGAACATTGCGCACCCACTCTGACTTGTCTCCGAGCATTGATACGAGATAATGCTGGCCGTTGTGATTGGCGACGACGAGGATGGTCGATCTGAGGCGACCCCTGCCCCGGCCTTTCACCTGCAATGTGAGCAAGATTCGCGGCATGAGGCCAAGTCCCGTTACCCAGCAGAGGACCCGACCGGAGATCCTGCCCAGACGCGTCGGGCGCCAGCCTCGGTAGAAGTAGCGCAAATAACCGTTATGTTCGGCTGGGTCTTTGCGCGATTCGCTCATGTCGTGGCCTTGTGCATCGGAACATCGGAGCGAGTGTCGGTCCCGCTACAGGTGACGCAGTTGATTTGTGGGAGCCGTTTATCAAAACTGGCCCCTAGCCGCGTTGACCCAGCTCCACTCGCGGTCCTCGCGTTTCCTCCGGCGAGGCATGCGCCACCATCTCATGGCCGCGTTCGGGCACGGTCCAATCGTCGGCCTCTCCAATCAGCACCAGGGTCGGCGCGGCCATCGAGACCGCGGGGATGCCACACAAGGGGTAATAACCGATCGCCGCACGAAATCGCTCCTTGAAATATTGCGGGGTGACGTCGCGATCGACCGCATAAAGCGCCGAATAGCCGCCCATCGATTGTCCGAGCACGGTCACCCGCGCCGGATCAACAATATCCAGCTGCGACAGGTGACGTAATACCGCGTAGGCATCGAACGCCTGGTCGGGCAACCCCCCGCCCCCGCAACGGCTGGCGATGCCGCGTGGGCCGAGGCTGTCGACAGTAACGGCTACGTACCCCCACGAGCCCAGCCGATCGGCTATTCCCGCCGAGTGTCTCGAGACGCCGCCGCAGCCATGCAATACGACGACCACCGGATACGGTCCGGCGCGGTAGGAGTGGCTGCCGAGCATCCCCGACAAACCGGCGTCCGGCCGCGCCAGATACCCGAGCAGCTTTTCTGGCGCCCGCGCCGCGAGGTTGGGGAATTCGACCAGAGCCCCGGCATGTCCGGCCGGGGTGCCGAACGCCGTTGCAAGCCCGACCGCGAACCGTAATACCCGGAGGGCATTCCTCACTGATCATCTAGTGACCAGAGCGAGCGGAACTCGCCGACGACGTCGAAACAGAGCCTGCGCATGAATGGTGCGACCAACTCAGGCAACTCTTCCGGGCGGACCCATTGCCAGGCGTCGAATTCCGGATGCTCGGTGGCGAGGTTGATGTCGGCATCCGTACCGGTAAACCGCATCGCGAACCATTTTTGGGGATTGCCGCGATAGCGCCCACCCATTATCCCTTGGGCAATCTCGTCCGGCACATCGTGATCATACCAGCCACGGCTCCCGGCGAGGATATCGGCTCGGCTGGTGCCGATCTCCTCCCTCAGCTCGCGCAACGCCGCCTGGCGCGGGGTTTCACCCGCATCAATGCCGCCTTGCGGCATCTGCCACTTCGCCAGCCCGGCTGGCATGCAGAGACGGCGGCCGATGAAGACGAGATCGTCACGACTGAGCAGCATGATCCCGACCCCGGACGGTAGCTCCCAAAGTCGCAATTCGCCGTCCTCTTTCCGCGCTCGGCGGCGTTGCTGCACGGGCAGATGCGTTCGCCATCCAACGCGATTGACCCTCAGTTTTGCGCCAGGTACGTCCTGGCCTCGGAGATTTCTGGCCGATCGCCGTCACCCGCCGCCGCGAGAACTGTGAGCATCTGAAAATAATGCTTTGCCGCTTCGACTGAGCCGCTTTCGCGGGCCGCTCTCGCGGCGCCGGCGACGATGCGGAAGCGGTTCGGCATGACCTTGTCTGCCGCCTCGAACTCGACCAGCGCCTCCTTGCCCTTTCCGGCCGCGAGATAGAGTTCGCCCAAGAATACGCGGATAGGGACCAGCTTGTTCTCCATCGACACGTTCTTCTCGCTGGCATCATCAAGATCGGCCGCCTGGCGCATTGCGGCAATCGCAGGGTCACGCTGACCCTCGGAGAACATGACCCATGCTGCGGCCGCCTGTTTCTGGATCCGGGTTTGTCCGGCCCAGTAATCGTCATTGGCAGCGGTGAGCTTCGCCTCGATCTCGTCGAGATGGGCGATCTCGGCGTGAGCGTCGGCGGTCTTGCCCGAGCGTGCGGCGCCGAGCGCGCGGGCGAAATAGGTGATCGACTGGGCCGGTGGAAATTGGCTATCGCGAACCGACAACTGCGCTGCCTCGTCCCAGTGGCCGCGCTCGAGCGCAAAACGCGCGGGAATGGCGGCCAAGGCCGTGTCAGTCCCGAGCCTAACGGAGGCAAACTTTTTTAGCTCTGGAAGCGAGGCGACGAGCTGCTTCGCATCGCCGTCCTTCGCCGTTTGCAGGTAGGCATAGACGATGAAATCCAGCATATGGGGCACGCCGGGATCGGTCGCGCCCGGAAAGTTCTTCGCGGCGTAATCATCAACTGCAGCCTTCGCGGCAAGATTGGAACGGACTGATTCGTCCCACATGCCGAGCATCGAATAAATGTGCGACGGCATATGCAGCGCGTGCGGCGCCGCCGGCGCGATCTTGTCATAGAGCTGGGCGGTCGAGACGCACATCGCCGCGAGCGGCGCAAAATCGTAGCTGTGGATCAGGTAATGCGCGATGCCCGGATGCTTCGGCTGCTTTTTTGCTTCCTCATTCAAAACTGCGGCGGCTTTCAGCTGCTTGGTATAGTTCTTGTCATTGAAGTCGACTGCGCCATTGAGCGCGAGCGCATAAAAGATCGCGCTTCAGAGTCCTCCAGGTAGTGCTCGTGCAAGCGCTGCATCGCCTGCTCATAAAGCTCGGCGCGGGTCTTGTGGTCGATCTTGTCGTAATCCTTGTAGAAGACTTCGATCGCGGCGAGATATTCGGCCTCGCGCGGCGTCTGGGTTTTGGCGGCCTTGCCCTGCTGGATCGCCTCCCACCCTGCTTTGAGGTTGGGGGGCGGGAAGGGCGGCACCAGCGGATTGGGCAATTCGCTCATCGCTAGGCCCCAATAGGCGATCGCGCAGTCCGGATCCTCCTTGATGATTGCCTGAAAGGCCTTCACGGTCTCCGGGTAGAAGAAACTGTGCAATAGCGCGACCGCGCGATCGAACTCGCTTTGCACCGCACTGCACGAGGTCGGGAAATGCACGGTGCCGAGATGGTCGTCCGCGGTCTGTTGGGCGTGAGCCGAGGCGATCATCGCGGCTGTGGCGGCTGCGAACATGCAAACCCGAGTCTTCATAGCTTGCTCCCTTCCTTGCAGAACACCGGTCCGCTCGCTGCGGAGTCAGGACAGGCGGATGTGTCGGGTGATCTGTCCGTTGCTTTCCCAGTAGGTGTGTTTGCCTGCAATCTGCGGATCCGTCAGCGCCGGCTGCACGCTGCCGTCGGCACCGATCGCGCGCACGGTGATGGCGTGCTCGCCCGCGGCCGCCCGCTGAGCCGGGACGCCGCTGGTGGCGATGCTGCGCGAAGCGGAATTGCTGGACAACGCCGTTGTTGCCCGACGCATTCGAGCGTGAAGATAAGCTCGTGGCGCGGCCTCGCCCTGTTGTCACTCAGACGAAACCGGCCCGGTTTTCTGACGAGGCCGGTGATCTTCACCGACCAGTCCTGCTCGTCGATGTGTGGACGATTATAGTGCGCAACGTTGAAGAACTTGCTGTTGGGTGTCAGCCAGCGCTGCAAGTTCTGGATAGCGCCTCTGGCCACCCCCGGGTCAGCCGCCGGCTGATCCGACCACGGAATAATTTCTTCGCCGGGTTGCGTGGCGAAGGCCTCCGTCAGCAGGGGGCTGTTCAAGACGACGACGCTGATAACCAAGCCGCCGCTTCGTCTCAGAAACCGCCGCCGTGGCAGGTCAATGCTTTCCGTGACACTCCCTCCCGCTGTTCGTTAAGCCCCTAATCTGCTGAGGCTTCAGATCGACCTGCGCTTCCTGGGCGGTGGCTGGAGGTGCCAGAGCCGACGAGCGCCGCCCCTTTGGAGCGAGAGATGGTGCCGGCCGCATATGTTTTCCAATCGTAATTAGGTATATAACTGATGACTTGAAAGCATAGGCTATTGAACCTCCGGCACCTTCGATATTTCGTCGCCGTGGCCGACGCCGGCAGCGTGTCGCGCGCCGCTCAGCGGCTCAATATCACGCAACCGGCGCTATCGAGGCAGATCCAGGATCTCGAACGAGAGTTTGCTTGCCGACTGTTCGACCGCATCGGGCGCCGCATCATCCTCACAAGGGATGGCCAGGAAATCTTGGAGCGGAAGAGAAGGCTCCTGGCGGACGCCGAAGCGCTAGGGGAGCGGGCGCGCGCCCTCGCAGGCGGTGAAGCCGGAGTGCTCCGCATCGGGGCGGTGCCACAATTCATCGAGGCTGTCTTGCCGGAGGTGTTGACGAGATACTCTCTCACCTATCCTGGGATCGACCTGGAGCTGGTGGCGGACGGAGGAGGTCTCCTTCTTCGGCGGCTACAGCAGGGGGAGCTGCATCTTGCCGTCGGGTTGTGGCGCACCGGCGGCCTGCAGAACCGGCCGCTCTTCCCGGCCCGTGTATTGGCCCTCATGCAGCGAGGACATTGGTTGGCAGGTCGAAATGCACTGGCGGTGACAGATCTGTCGGGGAGCGCTCTGCTCCTGCTCAAGCCCGACTTCCAGACCCGAGAAATGTTCGACGAGGCTTGTCAGGCAGCGCAGTTTGAGCCATCCGTCCGGCTCGAGAGCCGATCATCGCAGCCGCTGGTTGCACTGGCCGCAGCCGGCCACGGTGTTGCGATCGTTCCGTCTGGGGTCAGGTTCGATGCAGCTCGGGTTGCTGTTGCGGGATTGCTCGACGGCTCACGGCCGCTCGGCTCGTGGTCTCACGCAGTCTGGGACGCTCGTCGTTATTTGCCGACTTACGCGCGGGGTTTTATCGAGGTGGTCGAGGATTACACAAAACTTCGTATCCCGGCCATCAATTGGGTGACCTGACGCGCGCCGTGCCGCGACCTGCGACTCCGTGATGTCCCACTCTGGCGATTGGGACTGGTTCGAGATCCCGTCGTGACCCTCGACGCGCGATGCGTCGCAATAACGGAGATCTTTCGAAAAGGCTCGGGTTGCCAAACGAAAAGTGTCCTACGAAGGGTCGTTTCCGGCGCGACATGGGCGTTCGCCAGGGGATTGGCGAAGGTCGCCAATCCACCCTATTGAGCCGATCCCGACAGGTATTGCGAATGGCAGAAATGGGGCACGAAGACCCGTCTCCCCGGCAAGGCTGAACCGGCGATGGCGGTCCAGTTAAGGGACCATCGCCGGGACGCACGGGAACGGGCCAGACGCGCCAATTGCGACCATTCCCGATCGTCAAACGGGCCTGAACCCAGAAGGGACGCTCGGCACAGGTCAGCCGGTCTGACGGTAGGCGGCGCTTACCTCCCGGTCGCGACCGGCGTCGAGCATTTGGTTGACGAATTCGGGGTCGCGCGCCAGGACGCGCCGGTAAATGGCACCGGCGGCGGCGACGATCTCGCCGTTGCGGCCCAATAGCGCGTCGCCGAATTCCAGAATCAACAGGTTGGGCCAGGCACGCGGCCGGATCGCGGCGACCGCGTCGAGCGCCGCGCTGGCGGGCCATTCGGGATTGGCCTGCATCAGGATCAGCGCCGCTGCCGCGGTAGAGCGTGACACCCCGGCACGGCAGTGCACCAGCAGATGGGCCTCCGGTGTTTCGCTGGCCTCCCGGCCAAAGACCAAGAGGTGCTCGACATCTTCGCGGGTCGGGGCGATCTGATCGGGCTGCGGCTCGATAACATCATGGAAGCGCAGGATCAGCCGTCGGTGCGGCGCGAACGTGGCGAACGCGGGGGGATCAGGCGAGTTCGGGCCAAGGAACGACAAGATGTGCGTCACCCCGGCGGAGGAATACTCCGCGAGTTCCGGGATGCCGCAGATGGTGATGCGCGGCGCTGGGCGGCTGGTACTCATTGGCGCGCTTTCGCACTGCCAAGCTAGAGAAATATTCAGCCGAATCAAGACTTAGCCGTCTCGCTCTCGACGGATTGACCCAAAATTTAAAGATCCGAAAAGGGCAATCCTGCGCATTCGTCGGTCGCCAGAGTAGCGGCAGGGTGTGCGCCGATTCCGGCCGCTCGCGGAGGCGCCGGCGACGGCGCGTCTGCTTGATCTGGATCAAAGGCCTGGCACGCAAATTTGCCTTCTATTACCGCGGCTGAGCGGGAGATGCGTTACATGTCTCCGCTCGAGCCGCGGAGGTGAAAATGGACTCGGGTTTGCAGCAGGAGATCCTCTCTATCCTCAAAGCCGCCGGCGAGATGACCGTCGCGACGGTCCGCCCTGATGGATATCCGCAGGCGACCATGGTCAATTACGTGAGCGATGGCTTCGTCATTTATTTCGGGTGTGCGGCCGAATCCCAAAAGGTGCGGAACATAGCGTGCAACGACAAGGTCTCGCTGACGGTTACGCCGCCTCACTTTAGTTGGGAGGACATCCGTGGGCTCTCCATCGGTGGCAGGGCGGCGCCAGTGACCGATCAGCAGGAGATAAATCGCGTGAGCGAGCTCATGTTACGGAAGTTTCCACAAATCTTGCGATACGCGTTAGCCGGCAAGAAAGGCGTCTTTCTGGTCCGGATCACCCCTGAGGTCATCTCGGTCCTCGATTACCGAAAAGGGTTTGGCCATACCGATCTAGTAAAAATCTGAGGGGCACGGTGGATGAGTACAAACGTCTTTGGCACGGACTGCGTCCTGGCCTTTGCCGAGGTCTCGCTGGGTGGCTACTCACCCGCGAGGACTCCCGCAGTTTGTGAGCCCGCTATCCAGCGGCCAACCGACTGCACCAGTAACGGTAGCGACTTGACGGTGAGGTCCCATGCCATCAGCAGTGCGCCGAGGGCCAAAACCACATCCCCCGGCAGGCGCATCCACTGCCATAGCAGCGTCGTATCATAAAAGGTCATGCTGCGTGCGTAGGCAAGGCCATGCTCGTAGACGGCGGCGAGCTGAGCCCATTCGAAACTGATCAACCCCCAGTCACGAATACCGTATGCAGCTCGTTCCTTCGGGGGCTCGTCGAGAGGCTCTGCAACGGCTCGTATCGGTCCGAAACCGTCGGTGTAAGCGTCCAGGCAGCGGCGGAGGAAGCGAACCGCGACAGGACGACACCATCTTCGAACCCCAGACTGAAGTCGCGTCCCAGTGTGGCCGTAAGCCAATCGGGCGTCGGCAGGGATAGGTGCATAGGGCTGTAGAAGCTCCCGCACCTTGACCGCATTGCTGTCCAGCAGCCAAGCCTCTATCGCAAGGCGTCCCCTGCTTCGACAGACCTCGCTAATTCCGACGCAGCGCGCTCCTGGTCGGGGGCGACGCCGAAGGTTGAGATTACGGCGTTAAACTCTGCGTCGCCGACCTGCAGAGCTTCGGCATCGCCCAGTCGATAATCGATTACGGAGCTTTTGCTCTTGGGCGATCTCCCGTGCCGCATCAAGAAGCGGCTCGGCGATATCGAAACCAACAACCTGGGCCCCGAGCCAAGTGACTGCCCGCGATGACCAACCGGTGCCGGTGGCGACATGTGCGATACGTTCGTCGATTGTCGGATTCAATCGCTCGACATCGTGCTCGATCGCGTCACTGACGCTGCGGCCGATCCGATCATAAGCTTTGCCTCCGCTGCCCCAAAGCGCGGCTGCCCTTAGATTGTGCTCTCTAATAGTTATACTCATAGCACAACTCCGATGGACGGCTTGGGTTAGCCCCACATCCCTCGCTTCCCGGTTGTTTTAAGAACCAGGGTCGCTCTTTTGGGCCTCCACTACAACCGCGATTATGCGGGGAGCGCTCCACATGGCAACCAGGCTGAGAGCCCGGCCCGCCATGCCGCTTGCAGATCGT
>Ga0306922_10007505_pt1 | contig 10534 bp, 10 predicted proteins | sample sta12Cox44000082_FD_203758 | JGI IMG/M metagenome (GOLD analysis project Ga0306922, IMG submission 203758) | Lab enrichment of tropical soil microbial communities from Luquillo Experimental Forest, Puerto Rico - statoxic.12C.oxic.44.000.082 (v2)... | ecosystem: Environmental > Terrestrial >...
CGAAGGCCGAGGCCGAGGCCGAGGCGGTCCCGGCGAAGGCCGAGGCCGAGGCCGAGGCGGTCCCGGCGAAGGCCGAGGCCGAGGCCGAGGCCGAGGCGGTCCCGGCGAAGGCCGAGGCCGAGGCGGTCCCGGCGCGCTGGAAGGCCTCGCCAAGTTGCGCGGGGCGCGCCAGGACGGCCGTCCCGGCCTTGGCGCGTATCAGGGTAGCGGACGCCGCGTCGCGGCCGTCCTGGCGCCTTCCCTGGCCTGTCCTGGCGCGGCCTGTCCTGGCGCGGCCTGTCCTAGTCCTGGTTGCGCCAGGATAGGCGCCAGGAAGGCCAGGGAAGGCCAGGGAAGGCCAGGGAAGGCCAAGGTGGTTCAGGACATAGGAAAGGCCGCAGGCGGGCGCCTGCGGCCTTCCTTGGCCTTCCTGGAGCCTTGTCGCTTCAGGCGGACAGGCGCCGCTTGATCCTGGAAGGCTTGTCGAGAAGCGTTTTGAGCGCCCCGAAGCCCTCGGTCGAGAGGGCTCTAATGTCGTTGACGTAAAGCCGATCCTCGCCAAAGGCCGCGTCGAATTGATCGCGGCTGTAAGGATCAACTTGGATGCAAACGCCGAAGACTTCCACGCCGAGCGATGAAGCCCAAGCGCGAAGCGCAACGATATTCTGCGCATGGAAGGCGTCCATGCCGTCCGTCAGGACGAGCAAGACACGGCGCGTCGCGTTGGCTTGCTTGGCGACGCGCAAGACGGCCGTCTTCATGGCCAGCATCAAGTATGTCCCGCCTTCGGCATATTGCGCCAGCGTCGCAACGCGCTGGCGCGTGCCATCCGTCCAGGGCTCGCTGAAGCGCTTCGCGGCGTCGACGCGGGCACGGGGCTTTTGATGAAACTGCGTCGCGACATGGAAGCCGAGGATTTCAAACGGAACGGCCGCGATCTTGAGCGCGTCGCCTATGTGCAGGGAGAGACACGCGGCGGCTTCCATGCGGGATGGCCCGCGCGCGCCACTCGTCTGGTCGCGCGGCCTTTCATTCATCGACGAAGAGCCATCCACGAGAAGCGAGACGGCGATTTCGCGCCCCTCTTCTTCCGTCCTGCGTCGATAAACAGACGCGTTCCCCGCGATGGCTTCCACGAAGAGCCGCGCGTCGAAGCGCCCGGTCCCTTGGCGCCTGTCCACCCCGACGCGTTCGGGCGCCTTCACGGCGTTGATCACGTGGCGCCGCAGGCGGGCGGGCGTCTCGATCACGGCGCCAATGGTCGAAGGCACAATTCCGAAGACGGGCGAGAGATCACGCTCGACGGAAGGCGTCGCCGCGAAGAACGCGGCTGCGTTGCGGTTCTCGTGCTCGACTTCCGGAAGCGTCTTCGCTTCGCGCTTGGCGATTTCGCGCGCCAGATCGTCAAGCGCTGCCTCTTCGTAATCCTGCGTCCTGTCGGAAACATCAAGCGGGCGGTTTGCGTCCGGTCCGGACGCGGGCGAAGTTCCGGCGCCCTTGCCTGCGTCCTTGCCTTGGCCTTCGCCTTCGTCGCCTGCGTCCTTGCCTTGGCCTTCGCCTTCGTCGCCTTCGTCCTGGCCTTCGCCTTCGTCCTGGCCTTCGTCCTGGCCTTCGTCCTGGCCTTTGCCTTCGTCCTGGCCTTCGTCCTGGCCTTCGCCTTCGTCCTGGCCTTCGTCCTGGCCTTTGCCTGCGTCGCCTTCGTCCTGGCCTTCGCCTGCGTCGCCTTCGTCCTGGCCTTCGCCTGCGTCGCCTTCATCCTCTTTGGCTTCGTCCTGGCCTTTGGAAGGTGCAGGAGCGGCTTTTGGCTTGTTGCCTGCGTCCTTGTCGCCTTCCTGCGGCTTTGCCTGTCCTTGGCCTTCCTGTGGCTTCCCTGCTTCGTCCTGCGTGAACAAATCTTCGGACTGGCTTGCGCCTTGGCCTTGGCCTTGGCCTTGGCCTTGGCCTTGGTCTTGTCCTGGCTGCGGTGGCTGCGGCTGTGCAGGTGGGATATGGATGGAACGCGACGCGGCTTGAATGTCGAGCGCGAGTTTCAGCGTGTCCTCGGTATTCCTACATTTCGGCAGGCGCGCCAAGGCCAGCTCGAAAAGCGGAAGCATCGGTCCGACAAGGCTGCGCCAATTGGCAGGGAAAGACGGCAAGGCATAGCCGCAGATTTCGTGCATCAAGGCGAAATTCAAGGTGAACGAAAACGACTTGGGATTTCCCCAGTCAATGCCGCTCTTGATGGCGCGGTCGACGATGTGCTGCGTGAGCGCATCGAGAAGGCGCTTCGCTTCGGGCACGCGCTGCAAGGACCGTTGCGCCTTCCTCTCGATGCGCACGTCTTCAAGCGAGTTCAAGAGGCGCATGACGCCAAGCATGTTGGCGCGCTTCGTCACCTCGAAATCGGTCCAGAGCGCATGCAGCAATTCGTGAACCGTATAGGCCGCGATCAACGTTGCGTGCCAACGCGGAAGGCGAGCATCGACGGGATAAGCTGGCATATGCAGGCGCCAATGCGGAGTTTCGGTGCGCTTCCTGCCGCGATATTCCACGATCGTCTCGACCGTGATCGCTGCGGTTCCCGGGAATGGTTCAATGGTCCAGAGCGCTTCGCGGTTGCCGCTATTGGCGACATACAGGCGCAAGCACGTTTCGCGGGCGGCTTCGTAAAGTTCGGCTGCAGTCGTGAGGCGTGACGAAGACATTTTAAAGGTTTCCTTTCGGGTTCAAGATGACAGGCGCGGCGCAAGATTGCGCCGCGCCATAGGCCTTCAGGCGTTCTCTTCGGGCGCGGGCGGAAACATCTCGCCAAGGCCTGAAGGCATAGGCGCGGGAACGGGCGGCACAAGACCGCGCGCGATGGCGTCAATGACTGCGTGCTCGGACTTGAGCCCGGTTTCCGCCAGGACACGCAAGCATTCCAGGTCTTCGGGCGAAGAGCCGTTGATCACGCACATGTCGAAAGCCCGTGAGGACTGAAGACCGGCGACGACGGCGCGCGCCCAAGCGAGAAGGCGACGCGGGGTCAAGCCCAGCGTGAGCTTGCCGGAGCGGGCGTTCTCACGCGTCAAGGACGCGTAAGCGATCATGGGCGTGACGGCGTCAAGCGCGAGCCCCGTGCGGCGCGAGATCATCACGGCTTCGTCCGCAGGGTCTAAGAACTTGATCTCTTCGCGATAGGCGAAGCGGTCTAGGAAGGCCGCGTTGACGGGCGCCACGTCGACATAACGGCCGCTGTCGTCGCCAACGCCGAGCGAGTTGTCGCAAACAACGAACATGACGCCTTCGGCGCACTCCACGTCCTCGCCTGTCGGAAGGTGCAGCACGCGCGTGTCGAGCGCGGTTTGCACGAAGGCGAGTGTCCCGCTTCGCAAAAGGCAAGGTTCGTCCAGCAAGACCACTGCGAAGGGCGTGCGGAAGGCGCGCGTGAAGGCGCGGTCCTTCCAGATGGATTTCCCCTCGACGAGGCCAGTCTCGCCCAACAGGTCCATCGGCTCTGCCGTGCGATTGAACGGCACGCGAAAGAACGGCCGCTTCGTCAAGGCCGCATACTGGCGAACGCCTTCGGTCTTGCCCACACCGGCATCGCCCGCGAACCAAGCGTTCTGGCCTGTCGCATCCGCGATCCCAAGCGTTGCGGCGAAATTGACAGGCCACACATAGTCGCGGTCGAAGGCGGGCGCGTCGAAATAGTCGCACACCGCGACGCGGCAATTGTCGAGGGCGTGGGCATAGGCCTTGCCACCTTCCCTCGACTTGAAGCCGAAGAGCGCTCGAAGCGTCTCGCGCTTCGTCACGTTCACAACGGTTTCATTGGCGCCTGCGTCAGCGTTGAAGGCGGGCGCGCGCACTGTCTTCGTCACGGTCCTCGGCCCGCGCGTCGCGGCCTCGGCAAGAGGCGCGAGCGCGGTGCGCAGATGTTCTGCGAGATAGGGGGTGATATGCGTGCCATAGGGCGCCAGGGCTTCGTCGATCACGGCCTTGGCGTCCTGGCCTTCGAAGGCGGATTTCGCGCCATCGCCCGCGTCCTCGCTCAACGCCATGACGGCCTCAACCCGCATGTCTTCAGCCATGTTCAAAACGCCCTTTGCTTGTGTTTCCGCCTCGATGTCGCGCGCGTCGCCTTCGGCTTCGTCGCCTTCGCCCGCCACGATGGCTTGCGCCTGCATGCTTTCTGCGGAGACTGCGTCCGCGCTAAGAGCGGCCTTGTAAGCTGTCCACAAGGCGCGCTTGTCCACGCCGAGATCGATGGCGGCTTGGTTGATCTCGTCACGCGTTAGCGCGTTCGTTTTCCCCTTCCAGCCCTTGGCGAGATAGTAGGCCTCCCATCCCGGCGCCTGCCGCACATGGGCGAGGACGAAATGCTTGAACTTGCGGCCCAAGGCGGCTTTGTCGTTGGCGTTCATGGTGATGCTTCCTTCGGAGTTGAGTGACAGCCAATGGTCTTTTCCGCTTGGCGTTCATCGACAAGCGCAACGGCGCTTTTAACGTGTATTTGCGCACATGTCAAGACATAACCCTACAAACGAGAACAAAACCCGAAATAGCGCCAGGAGCCATTTAGAGCCCCGCAGGCGGCTTTCGTGCCTGCGGCGCTACCCTGCATTGGAAAAAACAATGTTGGCCATTTGTTCACGTTTTTGGACAGTTTGGCACAGGCTTTGCATGGTCAATTTGCGTGCCAACGCGCTCGGGCTTAGCCTTCAAGGCCTTCGGCAATGATCGAAAGGGAAGGTTTCAAAATGAGCGAAGAGCAATTCACGCGGGAAACGTGGCGACGCGGCGCCAGACGCGCCACGTATGAGCGGGTCAAGCCGTGGGGCGGAGCCAAGCACGCCAACGCGGGCTTGCTCGCCAGCATCCCCTTGCATGCGATCGGGGCGCCGCTCGACATGCGCCAGCGCTGCGCGGGCCAACGCCGCGACGGCGGCGCCTGCGGCTGTCTCGCCATGCGAGGCTCGGCCTTCTGCCTGCGGCATGGCGGCGCCCAAGGCGCGAGGCTCGTGCGGGCGTATGTGCCAGGACGCGCCAGGAAGGCGCCGCATGGCGCAAGCGAGGCTTGAGATGGCAAGGAACGGTTCAGACAGGCGAGAGGGCGTGGATAAGCGGCCTGGCCGTCAGGCTCTCTCGCAGGCGCCTTTCTCGGCGCCAGAGGACGAAGCCCTCGCACTGGCGACATTGCGGGCCGTTATGCGCTCTAAAAACGCCCCTAGCAGCGCACGTGCGCAAGCCGCAAGATCGGTCCTCGAAGCCTGCGGAAGGTTGGGAAAAAACGCGGCACCAAGCGTGACGCGAGACGCGCCAGCGGCGGAGATTTCGTTGGCTAATTTGGAGGCTCGCATCCTGGCGCTGGAAACACCTAGCACTGTCACCGAATCCCTGGCGCGGCAGGCGCCAGGCGCGGCGCCTGCGGTGCCTGCACCAACGGCGCCAGGCGTGGCGCCTGCGGCGCCAGGTGGGGCGCGTGACGCGTGACGCAGGACGCGTCGCGCGTGCGCACGCGTAGGGGACGCAGGCGCGCGACGTGCGCGTGGGTGGCGTGAGCACGCGCAGGCGCGCGTCAGGCGCAGGCGCGCGCAGGCGCGTCGCGCGCGCGGGCGCGCAAAGGCGCCCACCCGGGTGCCCGCGCGCAACGCGAGCACTAGCGCCAGCGTATGGAGCAAATTTCTCGTGTCTGGCGTTGAGGCGCATTCGCTGGGCGTCAGGTGTTTGGCGGGTGTTCCGGGGACACGCAGGGACACGGTCCATCTGCGGATTTCGGCGACAGTCCATCTGTAGATTCCGGGGACATGCCAGCAACAGTCCATCTGCGGATTTCAGGGACATGCCATTTGCGGATTCTGGGGACATGCCATTTGCGGATTCCGGGGACATGCCATTTGCGGATTTCGGGGACATATAACCGGAGGCATAGGGAAGACGCCTGCGATGCCTGCGCGAGGGCACCAGGGGTGTGGAAGAGGGTCGCGAGGGAGGCTGTCGCCTCGGCGATGGTCCTTCGCGCGCGGGTCCGTGTGTCCTCAGCAGCATCAGTGGTCCCGCTCGGCAACGCCTACACGCGCGGGGGTCCATGTGTCCTACCCCCCAATGATGGTCCAGCTCGGCAACGCCTACACATGGCAGAGGGTTCAGGCTTGCCCGAACGCCCCTGCGTGTGCGGCTTTGGATGTCTCGCTGTGTAGTTATACCTATAAGGACCGCGACCCGCAGAAAGTTGACGACAAGTGGATTACAAGCCGTCGCCGTGCTAGCTTCCGCAACGCGGGGGTGAGGTGAGTCTTAAGGGCATCACCATGACCTTTCCGACGCCTCCACAACAAGTTGCGAGCTTCTTCGACGCGACGCCCCCGACGCAAGGCGAGATCGGGGCGCAATTCGATGAATTCTCACGCGCGATCAAGGAGATATTAGGCTTCCTTCGCACTTTCGTGAGGAGTGACGGGGCTCTCCTGAACGCCAGCATCGGAAAAGAGCAGATTTCGCCCGAAATAGGAGCCGAAATCGCGAAAACCGCAGTCACGATGGTGGAAAACGCGCTTCTGAGCCTGAAAACCGACGTTTCGAGCGCTAAAAGTGCAAGTTTGGACGCCCATGCGGTCCTGGCCCAGGTCCAGGCCCTCAAGAACGAGGCGCAACAAGCTCTGAACGCTGCTCAGGAAGCTAAAACGGAGCTTTTGCGGCGTTGGGAGTTCCTGCAAGCGCATGTCTTCCCGTTTTTAACGCAAAAAGGGCCTGCTTTAAGAGCGTTGCCACCCCAAAGCCCGAATTTGCCCATGCTGACCGGGGAATTCGCCCCTGGCATCGGACCTTCGCCCACCTTCGAAACCCAGTATTCGGGACCGCCCGAAAGCGTGCCCATGACGGTCGAGGACACGGGCGGGGACGCTTCTTATACGGGCGTCCTCTATCCGCAGGCGGGAGGGTTCTACGGGGCCGGTCAGAACGCGGGCGCGGTGGCGGTCGCCGCAGACTACGCGCAAGTCTCGATCGAATGGGCCGAGCACATGCCGGATACCATTCCGGGGAACGTCTTGGCGGCGACAGGGGTCACGGGCCAGCACTGGTCGAGCCGTTGGTGGGCGACGCAGGCGGCGGCGGCGTTCGGGGGCCAGATGGCCTACCTTTACCTCGGGCCGCAGCCATTCCCGCCGACCACGACGCCTGCGGGTGGCACCATTCCGGTGGGCGCCATCTATTACGATACCACTCTGAACGGGACTTATGTCTGGAACGGCACCGCCTGGGAGCCCTTCAATACGCCCCAGAAGGCGGCGACGAGCGTTCTGTTCTATGCCGCGACCGCTGGCGAGACGAATTTCGTGCTCACGACCCCGGACATGTTCGGTAATGCCGCGCAGGCACTCCTGGCAGACGGAAGTCAAGGCATAGAAGTCTGGCTGAATGGCGCAAGATTAACGCCGACACAGGGAACCGTCGTCAACGACTTTTCCGTGAACGTGGCGACCTCGACCGTCACGCTCGCGGAAGCCACGCAGGCGGGCGCCGTCCTCGCGGTGGATGTCTTGACACCCGCCTCGGCCTTCGCCCCGTCCAACGTGGCGCTGGTCAAGATCAAGATCGTGCCTGACGGGACGACCACGACCTTCCCCTTGATCGACTATTCCAACAACCCTTACCATTCGGTGAACGCGGCGCAGTTCCTGGTCGCGGTGGACGGCGTCCCGCAGAACCCGGGCCTCGACTACACGATGTCAGGAGACGGGAACTCCATCGTGTTCTCGACGGCGCCTGCCGCAGACTCGACGGCTTTCGCGGTGATCGCCTACTAATAAGGAGAGGGGATCATGACCAGTCGCCCCCGTGCCTTGGGTGGTTTCATACCTCCGATGCCGGTGCCCGCGGTCGGTTCGAGCGTGCGGGTTTTGACGACCTCGCCCTTCACCACCGAGTGGTATCAGGCCAACCCGCCGATGGTGAACTCCGTCAACGGCAAGACCGGCGCCGTCACGCTCGTGCATTCGGATATCTCCGATTGGACATCGACGCTCGCGCCTTACGCGATCATCAATTCGCCTGCCTTCACGGGCGTGCCTCTGGCTCCGACACCGACGACAGGGGATAACTCGACGAAGCTTGCCACCACGGCTTTCGTCCAGGCGACGCTGACCGCGTCAGTGAGCGGCGTGGCGAGCTTCAACACCCGCACGGGCGCAGTCACGCTCACCTTCGGCGACGTGACTGCGGTTCTGCCGCCAGCGACGGCCCTCCCGCTCGTGGACGGGGTCGCGTCGGTCGGTGTCAGCGCCAAATGGGCGCGTGAGGATCACGTCCACCCTACTGATTACGTGGACTGCGGCACATACTAGGAAGGAACCCGGCAACGGGGCGAATATTCGTCTCAGGAAAGGCTAGATAGCCATGACCATCACCAGAGCACAGGCTCTCCGCTCGTCCACCCCAGGCGTGAGGCCCCCTGTCGGAACCCGGCAGCCCGGTGAACTCTATACGAATTGGCCCGACAAGGCGCTCGGCGTCATCGATTCGACCCAGACGCCCGTGGACCTCCTGGCGGTCCGGGTCTTCTCGTCGCTCGCCTCCTACAATGCAGGCGACTTCGTGCAGACGGGCGGCCAGATGTATTCCGCCAAGGCTGCCATTACGCCGGGTGCCTTCAACGCCACGCAATGGACCAAGGTGACGCTGGCGGGCGATCCGGTCACCTCGATGAACGGCGGCCAGCTCGCGGGCCTGCGCAACAAGATCATCAACGGCGCTTTTCAGATCGATCAGCGCTATGCGCATGCGGTAATAGTGTTCGCGGCAGTTGGTTATGTGCCAGATCGTTGGCTCGTAGCAGTGAGCCAAGCTGGAAAGCTTGCTGGGGGTGCTGTGACCAATGCTTCGCTACCCAGCTTTGCGCAATTGATGAATCTCTATCCTGTGGCGACAACGGGATACGCGCCGCTCGCCACTGATTATTTTAACCTTCAACACAGAGTTGAAGGCCAAGATATGGCCGATCTGCAATGGGGGACTGCCAACGCGCAGCCGGTGACCTTGTCGTTCAACGTTATCGCCACGGCGCCCGGCACTTATTCAGGTGCGATCAGCAACGGCGCAGGAAACCGTTCTTATCCGTTTACTTTTGCGGCAGGGGCGACATCTTCTTACGTATCGATCACGATCCCAGGCGACACTGCCGGGACGTGGGCGACCGATAACACAATCGGCTTGACCGTTTATTTCGATCTCGGCAACGGCGCCAATTATCGGACAGCGATGGGCGCTTGGACGGCGGGGAATTTCGCGGGCGTGACCGGCACCACGCAACTCGTCGCTCAGAATGGACAACCCACCTTGAACTTCTCAGGTGTGCAACTCGAACGTGGGTCGATCGCTACGCCCTATGAACGGCGCCACATCGCTCTCGAAACCACGCTATGCGAGCGCTATTATTGGCGTTATACACCGGCAGGCACGGCGGGTGTTCGCTTTAGCGCTTATCAAAACGCGAGCCAAAATGTTATTCAGAATTTTACCTTCCCGCTTATGCGCGCAGCCCCGACGGGTTCGGTCATTGGAACATGGAATCTTAACAATTGCACTGGGCCATTCTTCTCGGTAACGAGTCCCAATAGTGCCGTGATCTATGTAGTGGCGTCCTCAACTGGCAGTCTCGATGCTTATTCTTCCGCCAATAGCGGCTTCGATCTCAGTGCGGAGTTGTGACATGCGCCTCACCTTCACCAATCCCGAGAAGACTTCGATCGTCGTCACCCTCGACGAGGGCGAGGCCTTGGGCCTGATGGCCGGTCCTGGCACTTGGTTCGTGCCGACCGATCCGACCAACACAGATTATGCCGCCATCATGGACAAAGGCATAAACGTCGAGGATTATGTAAATGCCTAGCTTCTCGAAACGCTCGCTCGACAACCTCGCCACCTGCCACAAGGATTTGCAGAGAGTGGCGCACGAGGCGATCAAGCACTGTGATTTCACCGTGATCTGCGGGCACAGGGGCAAGGCCGAGCAGAACAAGGCGTTCAAGGAGAGGAAGTCTAAGCTTAAGTGGCCGGATTCCAAGCATAACAAGGTGCCTGCGCTGGCGATGGACTGCACCCCGGTGCCTCTCGACTGGAAAGACATCAACAGTTTTCACGAAATGGCCAAGCATATGAAAGCCGCCGCCAGGAAACTCGGAGTGACAATACGCTGGGGCGGCGACTTTCGGGACTTCTTCGATGGACCCCATTGGGAGCTATGAGCGATCAGCAGACTGGGAACAATGGCGGCATCGCGGGGATCGGTCTCGCGGCTGTGCGCTCGCTTGGGCAACAGCCGGTGCTGTTCGCTTTTCTCTTAGTCAACGTCGCCTTGCTCGCTATCGTTTTCGCCAGCGTCAAGGAGCAGCGCAGCCAGACCCATGAGATCGTGCGCTTCATGCTGGAACACTGCGTCAGCAAGACTTGAGCCGTGCCTGCATGTGCCTGCGCTGTGGATAACTCTGGGGATAGGAGTATAAAGCGCCATGCCGCACCATCCGCCCGCATCGCCCGCTTCGCCCGCCGGACCGACAGCGATCTCAGTCAAGAAGGATTGGGCGCTGAACAC
>Ga0306922_10007511_pt1 | contig 10527 bp, 10 predicted proteins | sample sta12Cox44000082_FD_203758 | JGI IMG/M metagenome (GOLD analysis project Ga0306922, IMG submission 203758) | Lab enrichment of tropical soil microbial communities from Luquillo Experimental Forest, Puerto Rico - statoxic.12C.oxic.44.000.082 (v2)... | ecosystem: Environmental > Terrestrial >...
AGGGCACGCGCGTGATGATGAAGAATTGGACGGAATGAATCCGACAGTTAGAGGCAGCCCAACGCTTCGAATAGCTACATCAGGACGTCCCGGATGTCCGTAAGAGAATGTCGTCCAACGATGTTTTCACGGTATTTCCGACACCAAGGAGTCGAGCGCGCGCAGCAGCGCGCGGGTGTTTTGCTCCAAAACCTGGCGATTGACATTGTCAATCGTGTCACAGGCCTGGTGGTAGCAGGGATCATAAGGGCGACCTGCGACGCCGCCGAACACGCCGGCCTGTGACTCCGATTTCAGTCCGCTTGCCCCCGTGTAAAGACCGACGGTCGGAATGCCTTTCTCGGAAAATGAGATGTCGTCGGACCCATATCGACCTCCGGCGCGTTCCTCGACAGTTAAGCTATGTTGGCGAAAATCAGCGACGAGTTCGCGTCGCGCAATGGCAACCAGCGGATGATCGGTCGCAGCAGAGCCCTGAACGAAGCGCACGAAGTTGGGCGAGCTGACCATGTCGAGATTGATGTAGAGCACGATGTGACGACGGTCATCTTCGGACAAACTGTCGACATGTTGACGCGAGCCGACGAGGCCCTGCTCCTCTGCTCCCCAGAAGGCGAAACGCACGCGACCGCGTGCTCGGGTCGGCTCCCGCACCAATCGCAACGCCGCTTCGAGCACTGCGGCTGCGCCGCTACCATTATCGTTGATGCCAGGTCCCTCCAGCACGCTGTCGAGATGCGCACCAACGACAATCAAGGAACCATGGCTACCCGCGGGCGTGTCGGCCAGTACGTTTCGGCTCCGACGCTTCTCGGTCACGGCGTTGACCGCGAGACGCACGGTTGCACGATCTGTCCGTCCTGCGATGTCGAGGGAGTGGCCGTGTTCGTATGAAATCCCGACTACCGGGATGGCGACTGGTTGTCTGAGCGTGCCCGAAAAAGCCTCCGTCCGGCGGTCAGTGCCCTCATTCATGATGACAACACCGATGGCGCCAGCCGCGACGGCGTTTTCAACTTTGGTTTGGAATGGGCAAGTGCCGCGACGGATCAGCGCCACAGAGCCGGGCTCGAAATCTTGGAAGTCGACGGTTTCGCACCCGCTAGTTGACGCCATTGGTGACTCCGCATCTAGGCGAAGATTCACCGAGCGCAGCGGCCCTGTCACGTCGCCTGAGCCGGAGTTGACCAAGGTGCGAACTGCACCGGCAGATGCCGGCATCTGCGCCCCGCCAGGTGTGCGCGTGACAAGCACTGGAGGCGCGCGCTCCTCGAAAAAGGGGAATTCGAATTCTTCAAGGCGAACGACATAGCCTGCCTCCTTCAACCTCTCCGCCACATACTCTGCCGAGCGGTCGTAGCCGGACGTGCCAGCGGCGCGATTGCCACCGCTCGCCGAGGCGATGTCCTGCAACGCCCGCAAGTGCTGAAATGCGCCTTCGTTTGCCGCAGTGTTGTCCGCTCTGGCAATGCGGCCTAGCGTTGCAACAAGCAGCACCGCCGCGATGCTCCAACCCGCACGAACAGTCTTTGATAACAACATGGATGCATCCGGGCTAGTTTGACTGACTTTCAACAGAAGCTACGGCTTTCTTCTTCCAGGGCGCGCCAAATATAGCAGCGCCGCACGGCTCCGATGGCAGCGCGTTATCGATGGCCCAACTTCGTCTCCGATTCAGACGGCTTAAGGCTGATCGGAGCGTTCATGCGAATTAATAATGCCGCCCTGCGGCGCAGGATCGTGATGCTCGTACAAGAAATTGCCGGTGACGACGACAACTAAGGGAAGCTTGCTTAGGGAGCCCAATCGTGCCTCGGCAATCGCTGGCTGCCGCGAGCGACCTGTGCGCATGGCGCTCAGGTCAATGATGGGCCTATCGACATTGATGGCGGCTTCAAGAACTGCCTTGATTCCTTTGTCGCTGATGTAAGCCTCTGCCGCTGCCTGAATGGCTTTTGGGCTTGGCTTCCATATCATATCCGCCCCCAGCTTCGCTTCTCAGGCGGTCTTCCGCCGCCGCCACCAGCCGAGAAGGCCACCTATCTGGATTTCATCCGGTCGCGCCACACGCTCCACAATGCCTTGGCGCTTTCGTCATATGGACCGACTTCAAATGCCCAACACGATCAACGCTACAAATCCGATGCCGACGAACAGCACTACGAGCGCGACGGAGTCGTATTCGAGCCAATGCCGATTACCGGAAAGCATGACGTTTCATCCCTGTTTCAAATGGACTGCGAGAATAGGTCGGCAGTTGCCCCCCGAAGCTTAGGCGGATCTTCTGCCGTCATCGCGAAGCCGAGCAGGCCACCGCTCGCGAGGATTAGACCGGGAAGGCCAGCACCGGTCTGCTTCTAGCGAGGCTTCTCAGCGAAAACCAAGCTTTGATCCTCGAATTGCTGGACTGGAAGAAATTCTACGTGCGCCAGATTGTGTATTTCCCAAATGGATATTGCAGGCGTCGTTGCGGCTTTCGAGACGGAACTTTCCGTCACAGACTTGCTCGTACCAGAGTTCAGCCCAAAACCTATCGCCACCGCGGCGAGCCCGGCGGTAACGCATATGACCGCGCGTCTCATCGAAGTTCTCCTGCCCGTGCGAAATTGGGGTAGGGAACTTTGGAGCGGGAAACCGGGGAGATGTGTGAGCTACTTCACACTTCGAATCATCGTTATTTTGATGGAAACAATAAAGGACCTTTATTATCAGCCCGCTTGCCCTTTTTCATTGCGCGTCTCACACTTTTACCCCCGTAGCGCCTCGCGTCGCCGCGCAGACATGCGCCAGCCACGCGAGGCCAGCTCCCCCGTCCGGCGCATGATGGTGAGGTCCGTTTGGACCTTGCCGTAGCCGCTCTCCGCTTTCTCGACTAGCCCGCGAACCGTGGCTTGGTAAGAACACCTGCCTGACCGTCATCGGCCTGCCCGCCTCGATGATGTCGAGCAGGGCCGCGCGCCGGGCCTCAACCTCGGCCTTGGTGGCGCGGGCGCGTTTTATCGGACTAGCTGATAAACCGGAGAGGCGGTCATCGCGCCGCCCTCCGCTGGCCGCGAACGGACGGCGTCCCAGACACCGGGCGAAATGTGCTAATGCTGCCAATGTGCGCTTTAAGCGCACCCAGACAGCGCAAGCCCTTGGAATCACATGATTTGGATACAACGGCGCGCGTTCATCTTGGCTCTCGGCGGCGCGGCGGCGTGGCCGCTCGCGGCGCGCGCGCAGCAGCCGACGATGCCGGTTATTGGTTTCCTGCGGGACGCCCCGCTCGCTGACGCCACGCACCTCGTGGCCTCCTTCCGCCAGGGCTTAAAGGAAGCAGGCTTCATCGAGGGCCAGAACGTCTTGATCGAATACCGCTCGGCGGAAGATCAAGCCCATCGGTTGCCCGCTCTCGTCGCTGATTTGATTCGCCAGCAGGTGGCCCTAATCGTTGGAAATACCCCTTCGGCACTCGCGGCCAAGGCTGCAACCACGACGGTACCAATCGTGTTCGTGACCGGCAACGACCCGGTCATCAACGGCCTCATCGCCAGCCTCAGTCGACCGGGCGGCAACACGACCGGCGTGAGCTTTCTCTCCAGCGCGTCAGTTACGAAGCGGCTTGAGCTGCTGCGCCAGTTTGTGCCCAAGCCGGGCGCGATTGCGATGCTCGTGGACCCAAGCTCGAACACCCCTGACACCGAGAGAGAGCTGAGAGATGTGCAGGCCGCGGCGCACGCGAGCGGACAGGAACTCATGGTTGTCGAAGCCAGCAGCGACCGCGACATCGAGGCGGCCTTTGCAACGTTCGCCCAGCGTGCGGCTGTTGCACTGTTCATCGCTAGCCAGCCGTTCTTCAACTCCCGTCGGGAACGGGTGGCCGCACTGGCGGTCCGTCATGCGCTACCTGCAGCCTATTCGCTGCGCGAGTTCACCACGGCAGGTGGCTTGATGAGCTACGGAACGAGCATAACCGGTGCATACCAGCTGGGCGGCATCTACGCTGGCCGCATCCTCAAAGGCGAGAGACCGGCCGACTTGCCCGTCCAGCAGTCCACGAAATTTGAATTCGTGATCAATCTCAGGACTGCAAAGGCGCTTGGCATCGACGTGCCGGATCGGCTGCTCGCGCTCGCCGACGAGGTGATCGAATGACCGCGAAGATGAAGCGCCGCGAGTTCATCACGCTCATCGGCGCGGCAGCATGGCCACTCGCGGCGCGCGCGCAGCAGCCTAAGAAGATTCCTAGGATAGGGGTGTTGTGGCCCAACCCGCCGATGACATTCGACTTCATGCGTCAAGGCCTGAAGGACTTCGGTTATGTCGAGGGCCAGAACATCGCCTTTGAGTTTCGATGGGCTGAGGGCAAGCTCGATCAGTTACCCGAATTGGCAGCGGACCTAGTCCGCCTGCAGGTCGACATCATCGTAACCCTGGCACCGCAGGCCACGTTGGCAGCCAAGCAGGCCACGCAAACGATTCCGATCGTCTTTGTGGCAATGGGCGATCCCATAGCGAGCGGGATCGTGCCCAGCCTCGCGCGGCCAGGTGCGAACCTGACAGGGACGACCCGGATGATATCCGAGATGAGCGCTAAACATGTGGAACTACTCAAGGAGGCGGTTCCCTCGCTCACCAAACTGGCTGTTCTGTGGAATCCGACAAATTCGTCGCACCGGCCGGCGCTGCAAGCCGTCCATGCTGCGGCCGGATCGTTATCGCTCCAAATTCAACAGTTGGAAGTGCGCGCAGCCGCCGAGCTTGAGGGCATCTTCGAAATGATCATCCGGGAAAAAGACGACGGTGTTCTGTTCATCGCGGACCCCATCTTCTTCATCCAGCTTAAGCGCATGGCAGACTTCGTGGCATCGAGCCGCTTGCCTGCAGTCGCCAATTTCACCGAGTTTCCCAAACTCGGTGGGCTAATGGGGTATGCGCCGAGCATCCCCGATGAGTTCCGGCATGCGGCGGGTCACATCGACAAAATCCTCAAAGGTGCGAAGCCTGCCGACTTGCCGGTCGAGCAGCCGACAAGATTTCAACTGGTGATCAACCTCAAGACCGCGACGGCGCTTGGGATAAAGGTTCCGCCAACGCTGCTGGCCCGCGCCGACGAGGTGATCGAATGAAGCGGCGCGCGTTCATCTTGGCTCTCGGCGGCGCGGCGGCCGCGTGGCCGCTCGCGGCGCGGGCACAGGCGTATCCGTCGCGACCGATCACGATCATCGTGCCGACCACGGCTGGCGGACCGCCTGACACCATCGCCCGCCTCTTAGGCGAAAGAATGAGGATCACTCTTGGTCAACCGATCATCGTCGAAAACGTCACGGGCGCCGGAGGCACAATTGGGGTTGGCCGCGCGGTCCGCGCGGAGCCCAACGGCTACACGCTCAGCATCGGCCATCTCAATAGTCATGTCTTCAGCGGAGCGACCTACGCGCTGACGTTCGACCTCGTCAACGACCTTGAGCCGATTGCGCTGCTGACGACCTCGCCGCAGGTGCTCATCGGAAGAAGCAGCCTGCCGCCGAACACTCTGGTCGAGTTGATCGCATGGCTGAAAGCCAACCCCAATGCGACGTTCGGCACCGTGGGCATGGGCGGGCCCGGGCGCGTGTGGGGCGCCCATTTTCAAAACATCATCGGCACACGCCTGCAGTTCGTTCCCTATCGTGGCGCCGCTTCATTCGTGCAGGATGTGATTGCCGGGCAGGTCGATCTGGCAACTCCGGAGGGCTCCAACATCGTGCCGCATCTACGGAGCGGCAAGATCAAGACCTATGCGGTGCTGACCAAGACGCGCTGGACAGCGGCGCCCGAAATTCCCACCATCGACGAAGCGGGAGGACCCGCGCTTTATTCGCCGTTTTGGCATGGTCTGTGGGCGCCCAAGGGCACGCCCGCCGACGTGATCGCCAAGCTCAATGCTGCGGTCGTCGAGGCGCTCGCCGATCCCGCCGTGCGCGCGCGGCTTGCCGACTTGGGGCAGGAGATTTTTCCCCGCGAGCAGCAGACGCCGCAGGCACTCGGCGCCTTTCACAAGGCCGAAATTGAGAAGTGGTGGCCGAGCATCAAGGCCGCGAACATCAAGGGAGAATAAATCTGGCTCGCGCTTAGCATTTCAGGGAAGCAACATGATGAAACTTCCCCGCCGACAATTTCTGCATCTGGCCGCGGGCGCTGCCGCGCTGCCGGCAGCCTCGCGTTTGGCATGGGCGCAAGCCTATCCGTCGCGGCCGGTTCGCATCATCGTGCCGTTCGCTCCGGCCGGTTCGACCGACATTGTCGCGCGCCTGATCGGTCAATGGCTGTCGGAGCGGCTCGGCCAGCAATTCGTGGTGGAGAACCGCCCGGGTGCTGGCACCAACATCGGCACTGAGGCAGTCGTGACTGCGCCCGCAGATGGTTACACGCTTCTCCTGGCAGGGCCAGCGAATGTGATCAGCATGGCGCTCTACGACAAGCTCAACTTCAATTTCACGCGCGATATCGCGCCGATCGCCAGCATCATGCGTTTTCCTTTCGTCATGGAAGTGCATCCCTCGGTGCCGGCCAAAACGGTAGCCGAGTTTATGGCCTATACCAAAGCCAACCCCGGCAAGGTGAACATGGCATCGGCAGGGACAGGAAGCGCCACCCATTTGACTGGCGAACTCTTCAAGATGATGACAGGTCTCAACATACTCCACGTGCCGTACCGTGGTTCAGGGCCCGCCCTCATCGACCTGATCGGCGGACAGGTACAGGTCATGTTTGACGCGGTGCCAGCGTCAATCGATCACATCAGGGGCGGCAGGTTGCGCGCGTTGGCCGTGACCGGGACAGCTCGTTCGGATATGTTGCCGGACATCCCGACCGTAGGTGATTTTGTGCCGGGCTACGAGGCGAGCGGTTGGTTCGGCGTTGCCGCGCCCAAGAACACGCCGACTGAAATCATTGACAAGCTCAACAAGCAAATCAACGTCGCCCTTACCGAACCCCGGATCAAGGCACGAATTGCCGATCTTGGCGGTACGGTGTTTGCGGGCTCACCTTCCGACTTCAGCAAACTCATCGCCGAGGAAACGGAGAAATGGGCCAAGGTGGTCAAGTTCTCGGGCGCGAAGCCGGAAGGATGACGGGAGGCGACATTATTCCATAACGTTTCGTTCCGCGAATGCGCGGTGATCACCGAGATTAGAATATGGTTGGTACCGATATCCGCTAGACGGCCGCTTTCGGGTAAACCGGACATTGGAGGCGACTTGGCCGCACGACCGAGTTTGACCCGATGCGGACATCGGGTCACCGGTTTCGGTCCGAACCATCTGTGGCACAGTGAGCCCGATCGACCGTGCGCGCCGTCTTACTTCGGCGTCGGCGCGCGCATCGCGGCGAGCGCTTTTTCCAGGGCGTCGATCTTCGCCTGCATCGCGGTGAGCTGCGCCCTCAGCGCGCCGACATTGAAGAATACCTCATTCTCCACCGGGGCATCGAGCTTGGCGGCGTAACCGAGCCAGGATGAATCGTAGACCCTGACGTTGCGGAAGCCGAGCTTGCCGAGCACAGCGGCCGTCTCCGCCGAGCGCACGCCGCTTTGGCAATAGACGATCGTTTCCTTGTTGGCGTCGAGCTGCGAATAGAGATTGCGCAGGTCGGTGTCGGACTTGAGCGACATGCCGCGATTGTTCGCAACCTCGCGGCGCGCTAGCTTGCCCGGCGTGCCCGGGTCGACCCAGTTTTCCTCGTAGGGAATATTGACGGCGCCCGGGACATGGCCGCCACGAATGGCGCGCACGTCGAGGCCTGCAAATTCGTCTCGGGTGCGGACGTCGAGAATCTGCACGTTCTTGTCCCGCAGGCGCGCAAGCATCTCGGCCGTGGAGACGGCAAGGACCGAATTCGGCGCAAGCTTGAGCGGCACTGGCGCAAGCCGCGTCTCGCTGGTTTCGAGCGGGCGCTTGTCGTCTGCCCAGCCGTCGATGCCGTCGTGGTAGACGGAGACATTCTGGCCGCCGAAATAGCGGATGGCGAAATGCGCAAAATAGGCGCCGGCGTGGCCACGGGTCGAATACACGACGATCTCGCGCGCCGGATCGATTCCGCCACCGCCGAGTATCGCTTCGATGCGCGCGGTTTCGATGAAATCCTCGGTTGTCGGGTTACGCAGGACGCGTAGCGCGTCGCCGACGTTGACGGCGCCCGCAATATGGCCGCGCTGGTAGGCCGCGGCATCGCGCACGTCCCACACGATCGCGCTGCGTTTGAGTGCGTCGGCGACAAAGGCGCCATCGACGATCGCCGCCGCCCGGGCGGGAACAAGTGGCAGGCAAAGGACGATGAACAAGGCGAAGACAGCCAAGCACCCGCGCATAGGGGTCACTTTTCCCACCACTGTCATCGCAGAGATACTGAGAATGCTATGCCGATTCATTGCATCCCTCCCTCGGTTCGCAGGTTCACGCGCGCACGCGCCCGTGCGGACGGGCACGGTGAATGCTGCTAGCACCGGCAAGAAAAAGGAATGTCGGTCTGTCCGAGTGTGATGCCCGCCGACGGCATCGACGCTGCCGCTACGAAAACAGGACTTCGGCACGTCCCGCGGGCAGCTCTCGAATAAGACTACACCGGTTGCGGGTGCACGCAAAAGGGGCGCGATGTCTCTTCCTGGCACTTGTGCGACATCGCGAGAGCGCGGATCGACGTCCGCTTTTGTGGGGCAATGTGGACATCGAGCCGATATCGCCGAATGACCGACTCTGACCCAAATGAGACTTGTCGTGCCTTCGTTTGCGTCCTAGCCTTCTAGACCGCTGCCGCGAGTAGCCTTCTTCCGGCGTTTGATCACATCACGCTTACTGCGCATTGACGCGCGGAACCATACACTTGGGCGATGGAGAAATTTTATGATTTGGAATTTCAAGATGAGGTCTATCTTTCTGTCAGCTCTTTGCGCGACCGTAGTGACAGCCAACGCACAGCAGGCGCCTGACCCGCGGGTCCAGGACCTCGTGCGGGCCGGCAAACTTCGAGCCGCGCTGTTCCTCCCTCAGTTCACCAAGAATATGGTCACCGGTGAGATACGGGGGGATGTGCATCTTGTGGAGACCGCTCGGGCACTGGCAACGCGCCTCGGGGTCGAACTCATGCTGGTCGACTATCCGACACCTACCAAGGCCGTGGAGGGCCTCAAGGTCGGCGCGTGCGATGTGGCGTTTCTGGGAATCGACCCATCCCGCGCAGCCGACGTGGGCTTCTCGCCCCCGTTTGTGGAACTCGACTTCACCTATCTGGTGCCGGCTGGCTCCTCAATACGCAGCGTCGCCGACGCAGACCGGCCGGGGGTTCGCATCGCGGCCATACGCAATCACGCCTCGACCATCACCTTAAGTCGCATGCTGAAGCACGCCACATTGGTGTACGACGATACTCCGGATTCCACCTTCGATCTGCTACAGACCGGACGGGCGGACGCATGGGCATCAGTGGGTTATGCACTTCAGCCGTACTCCACTCGGTTGCCCGGCTCACGGGTGCTGGAGGACCGCTACGGGGTAAACCGCCTGGCAATGGCGGTTCCGAAAGGCGAGGCCGGAAGGCTCGCCTATATCAGCGAGTTTATCGAAGAGGCCAAGGCATCCGGCTTGGTGCAGCGAGCTATCGAGCGTGGTGGCTTGCGCGGGGTCCACGTGGCACCCCCGGGAAATCCCGAATAACTTTCGATGCCACATGATACGAGCGGCATATATCCGCACTACAGGGATGATGTCTCCTCCTGGCACTTCTCGGTCCTGAGGAAATGTCCGAGTTGAGTCCGCTTAGCGGGTTAAAGCGGACATTTGATTAACTTGCTCTCACCTAGCGTTTATTGACTGCTCGGCCTACATCCCTGACATGTCATGCCAGGACTCTAAGCGCGCGCGTCAGCGCCAGCGGCAGGCCCGTTACGAGGCGCGCTTGCGTGATGGCATTGGGCTCTTTCCGACGCCCCTTCGTGCCAGCGAGATCGCGCGCAGCTGGCCCCCCGATGGGGCGATATCGTTTCAGCACCAACCATTGCAAGAATGGAAAAAAGATCGGCCGTTGGACGGCTGATTGTTTGACCGGCTTTCGGTGGTAGTATGAGTCGCATGAGCGACGGAGGCTTCCGTCATGGAAACCGACATCAGGTGTAGTGAACCATCCTCTCGGGCTTTCGAGCGCGAGATGGCCACTAGCGCCGAGCAGTGGTCGAACTGGATCACGAACCAAATTTGCAGCGCGATTGAGAATGAGCGCGAGCGGACGTTTGAGCTGCTGACTGAACTGGTTGTGGGGATCAAAAAGGACGTGATTCCCGAGGTCGTCGCGACGCTGCCCGCGCTACGAGGCCCGGCCGGGCCGGTGGGGCCCACCGGCAAGCTGCCGATCGCCAAGGAGTGGACGCGGGAGACAGTCTTCTACGAAGGCTCCGTCGTCACCTACGATGGCGGCAGCTATCAAGCGCTTCACGACACCGGCGAGGGGCCTGAGAATGAAGCGCACTGGCGATGTCTCGCGGCTCCTGGTCGCGACGCCAAGTCGCTA
>Ga0306922_10007514_pt1 | contig 10522 bp, 7 predicted proteins | sample sta12Cox44000082_FD_203758 | JGI IMG/M metagenome (GOLD analysis project Ga0306922, IMG submission 203758) | Lab enrichment of tropical soil microbial communities from Luquillo Experimental Forest, Puerto Rico - statoxic.12C.oxic.44.000.082 (v2)... | ecosystem: Environmental > Terrestrial > Soil...
GCAATTGGATAGGCGAACGCCACGATGAATGAATATTGCAGGCTCCTGGTGACGGTGATGCCCTTTTCGACCAACAGCGTCGGCACCCAATTGGCAAACCCGTAGAAGCCCAGCGCCTGGCAGAAGTTGAACACCATGAACAGCACGACAAGGGAGAAGTAGGGCGCCTTGAGAAGATCGGTAAACCCCGCGGGCTTGATTGCAAACACGGCCCGCGCCTTGGCTATCGGAGCGGCGCCCAGATTCTCGCCGCTTGTGGTTTCCAGCCTGCGCACGATGTCGCTTGCTTCACTGTGGCGGCCATGGCGGGCGAGCCAGAGCGGGCTTTCCGGCACATAGAGCCGCAGGATCCAGATGATCATGCTGGCGGCGGCGCCGATCAGAACCACCCAGCGCCAGCCTTCGAGGCCATAGGGCGCCAGGGGCACCAGCCACCAGGCAAGGAACGCCACGATTGGAACGGCTGTGAACATCACCGCCTGATTGACCGCGAAGGCGCGGCAACGCATCCGGCTCGGCACCAGTTCGGTGATGTAGGCATCGATGGTGATGATCTCGACGCCGATGCCGATTCCGGCAAGGAAGCGCCACAGCAACAGCCCGCCGGACGTGGTCTGGCAAGCCATGATTACCGAGGCCGCGCTGTAGACGAGCAAGGCCAGGGTGAAGATTGATCGCCGGCCGAACCGGTCGGCCAGAAAGCCCAGGAAAAAGGTGCCGGCGAACAATCCGGCGAAGGTCGCGGCGACAAAAGCGCCGATGCCGGAGAAACCGAAAAAGGCCTCGGTGGTGGTCGTCAACAAGCCGCTGTGATTGAGACCGGGGGCAATATAGGCCGTGAGAAACAAGTCGTAGATTTCGAAACAACCACCGAGCGACAGCAGGATAATCAGGCGCCAGAGATGGGAAGAGACCGGTAGGCTTTCGAGCCGGCGTGAAATTTCGGTTGCGGGGCTACTTGCAGCCTCAAGATCGGCTCCACCCTCAAGGCTGGCTACGCTCATGATTTCCTCTCCTGGACTGTTTTGCGGCGTCTCGCTCGACTATATTTTCAGGTGGCTCGGGAAAGCACGGGCACTTTTATTGATCGAAGTGTGTCCGCACAAGAGCACGGGAGAGCAGCATGGCCGGGACTGGATTGCCGCTGGAGGGCGTCAGGGTCGTCGAGATGACCCACATGGTGATGGGTCCGGCCTGCGGCATGATCCTCGCGCAGCTGGGTGCCCAGGTGATCAAGGTCGAACCGCCTGCCGGCGACAAAACCCGCTCCCTCGGCGGCATGGGGGTCTCCTTCTTCCCGTTGTTCAATCGAGGCAAGCGCAGCGTCGTCCTCGATTTTGCCAAGGCCGAAGACAGGGAAACGATGCACCGCCTGCTTGCGAGCGCCGACGTGTTTCTGGAAAATTTTCGCGATGGCCAGCTGGAAAAGCAGGGCTTGGGCGCCGAGAGCCTGCGTAAACGGCATCCGCATCTGATTGTCGCGGGGCACAAGGGCTTTCTGTCCGGCCCCTATGAGCACCGGCCTGCGCTTGATGAGGTCGTGCAGATGATGTCGGGGCTTGCGGCCATGACCGGCACAAGGGAAAAGCCGCAGCGCGTCGGCTCCTCCGCCAACGATATCATGGGGGGCATGTTCGGCGCGATTTCCATTCTCGCGGCGCTCTATCAGAAGCGCGGTGGCGTAGCCTCCGGCGCCGACATCCGCATCGGGTTGTTCGAGAACTGCCTGTTCATGGTCGCCCAGCATATGGTCGAGTACGAGATGACGGGCAACAAACCCCGCTCGATGCCGGAACGCGAGCACGCCTGGCCGATCTACGACATTTTCGAGGCCGCGAACGGAAACCGCATCTTCATCGGCGTCGTTACCGAAGGACACTGGCAGAGTTTCTGCACGGAATTTGGCCTTCAGGAATTTCTTGACGATGCAAACCTGCGTACCACGACGGACCGGATTTTGGCGCGGTCGCGCATCATTCCACGGGTGGCTGAAGTCATCAGAAGCTGGAACGTGGCGGAGCTCTCGGAAAAGCTCGACCGGCTCAATATCTGCTTCTCGCCGATCAATCGTCCCGAGGACCTGTTCAGCGATCCGCATGTGCTGCGGCCGGGTGGGCTTGTCAGCAACATGAATGCCGACGGCGCCGATTTCCGCGTTCCCGCGCTTCCGATCGAATGGAATGGCGCCAATATCGGCGAGGGCTTGAAGGTGCCGCCGCTCGGCGCCGATACGGCAGCGATCCTCGCCGAGCTCAGGGACCACGAGACTTCTCCCAGCAATCCAGCCGAAAGGAAACGCGCATGACCAGCGTCGAAGACATCTATCCGGAAAGTCGCGTCACCCTTCGCGAGGTTGGCCTGCGTGATGGCCTGCAGCTGGTGAAGACGTTTCCCTCGACATCGGCGAAACAGCGCTGGATCCGCGACGAATATGGCGCAGGGGTGCGGCATTTCGAGGTCGGCTCGTTCCTGCCGGCGAAGACCTTTCCGCAATTCGCCGACGTGCGCGAGATCGTGCAAACCGTTGCCGCCTTGCCGGGTGCGCACGGAATTGCTCTGGCCTTGAACGAACGTGGCGTCAATGAGGCTCTGGCCTCGGGTGTGGGCGAAATCGCTTCCGTGGTTTCGGCGACCGAGGAGCACAGCCAGGCCAACGCCAACCGCTCGCGCGAGGCGGCGATTGCCAACGTCAAGCGGCTGTGCGACCTGCGCGATGCAAGTTCCCACAAGCCGATCGTGCATGCTGCGATTTCGATGGCGCTGGGCTGCTCGATTTCGGGCGCGGTCGATCCGAAGGAGGTGCTGCGGCTGGTCGAGAAATGCCTCGAGGCCGGCGTCGATGCGGTCGGGATTGCCGATACCGTCGGTTATGCCGGACCAAAGCAGGTCAGCGATCTCACCAAAGCCGCGGTGGGGCTCGCAGGCAAGACGCCGATCTGCGTCCACCTGCACGATACCCGCGGCATGGGAATAGCCAACGCCTCGGCCGCGCTCGATGAGGGCGCGCGCATTCTCGATGGCTCGCTTGGCGGTCTCGGTGGCTGCCCCTTCGCGCCGGGTGCGACCGGTAATGTCGTGTTTGAGGATCTCGTCTTCCTCTGCGAAAGCAAGGGCTTTGTCACTGATATCGACATCGACAGGCTGATCGCAGTGCGCGCTATCCTGCGGGAGTCGATGCCGAACGAGCCGCTCTATGGTGGGCTTGCCCGTGCCGGCCTGCCGTGCGCCACTCCTGCGAAGGCGGCGTGATCAGAGAGGCGTTCTGCGCAGCCGAAGCGCGTTGCCGACCACGCTCACCGACGACAGCGCCATCGCTGCTGCCGCTATGATCGGCGACAGCAGGATACCGAACGCGGGATAAAGGATGCCGGCCGCGATCGGGATACCGGCCGCGTTGTAGATGAAGGCGAAGAAAAGATTCTGACGGATATTTCTCATCGTCGCCCGCGACAGTTTTCGGGCGCGCACGATGCCGCCGAGATCGCCCTTCAACAGCGTCATTCCGGCGCTTTCCATGGCTACATCCGTGCCGGTTCCCATCGCAATCCCGACATCGGCCGCTGCCAGCGCCGGTGCGTCATTGACACCGTCGCCGGCCATCGCAACAATTCTGCCGGCCTTTCGAAGCCCCTCTATGACCGCGGCCTTCTGCTCGGGAAGTATCTCGGCCTCGACGTCGGCAATCCCGAGCTTTCGCGCAACCGCGTTTGCAGTGGTGCGGTTGTCGCCGGTCAGCATGATAACCTTGATGCCATCAGCAGTTAGCGCCGTCAGAGCTGCAGGGGTCGATGATTTGACGGGGTCGGCGACTGCAAACAAACCCGCGAGCTTGCCGTCAATGGCAATGTGGATAACGGTTGCGCCATCCTCGCGCAATCGCTCGCTCCCGGAATCCAGCGTTGCGGTTTCGATACCGAGGGACCCCAGGAATTTTGCGTTGCCGACCACGATTGTCCTACCGTCGGCCTCCCCGGTCGCGCCCTTGCCGGCAGGCGAGTTGAATCCGTCCACCGGGACAAGATCAAGGCCACGGTGCTTCGCGGCTCGCACGATCGCATCAGCCAGCGGATGTTCGCTTGCACGCTCGACGCTGGCAGCAAGTCGCAATATTTCGTCTTCCGCGAACCCGGGAGCGGGTACGATGGCGGTCACTCCGGGCCTGCCTTCGGTGAGCGTGCCGGTCTTGTCGACGACAAGCGTGTCGATCATCTCCATGCGTTCCAGCGCTTCGGCGTTCTTGACCAGGACACCTGCGTGCGCGCCGCGACCAATGCCGACCATGATTGACATCGGCGTCGCCAGCCCCAACGCGCAGGGGCAGGCGATGATCAGCACGCTCACGGCGGCAACCAGGCCGAACGCCATTTTCGGTTCCGGGCCGAACGTCGCCCAGGCCACAAAGGCGACGAAGGCCGCGACGATCACCGCCGGCACGAACCAGCTCGCGACCCGATCGGCGATCCGCTGGATCGGCGCGCGCGAGCGTTGGGCGTCCGCCACCATCTGAACGATCTGCGCCAGCAGCGTGTCGCGGCCAAGCTTTTCGGCTTGCATCACAAAGCTGCCCGACTGGTTGAGCGTACCGGCGATCACTCGCTCGCCGGCTTCCCTGGTAACCGGCATGGACTCGCCCGTCACCAAGGATTCATCCAGCGCCGAGCGGCCCTCGAGGATGACGCCGTCCACGGGGACTTTTTCGCCCGGCCTCACCCGCAATCTGTCACCGACGACGAGATGATCGATCTCGACCTCATGGTCGAGCCCATCGTCGCCGATCCGGCGCGCCGTCTTTGGCGCGAGTTGCAGCAGCGCCTTGATGGCGCCGGAAGTTGCTTCGCGTGCACGCAATTCCAGGACCTGGCCGAGCACGACGAGAACGGTGATGACGGCGGCGGCCTCGAAATAGACCGCAACCGCGCCGCCGTGATCGCGGAAGGCGGCCGGGAAACCCTGCGGCAGGACCGTGCCGATGACGCTGTAGGCATAGGCCACGCCGGTGCCCATCGCGATCAGTGTGAACATGTTGAGATTGCGCGTTCGAAGCGACTGGAAGCCGCGAACGAAGAAGGGCCAGCCTGCCCAAAGCACGACCGGCGTTGCGAAGGCGAATTGAATCCAGTTCGACAAGGTTTGATCGATCAAACCGTGACCGCCCGCGAGATGGCCACCCATCTCCAGCACGACGGCAGGAAGCGCCAGCAAACCGCCGATCCAGAGCCGCCACCTCATGTCCGTAAGTTCAGGATTTGATGCGGCATCCAGACTTGCCACCTCCGGCTCGAGCGCCATGCCGCAGATCGGGCAGCTTCCGGGCCCGATCTGGCGAACCTCGGGATGCATGGGACAGGTGTAGATCGCGCCTTCGGGGGCGGGCGGCGGCTCGGTCCTGTCGAGGTATATGGCGGGATCGGCCGCGAATTTCGCGCGGCATCCGGCCGAACAGAAATGAAAGGTTTCGCCGCCGTATTCGAACCGATGCCGTGAGGTCGCCTTATTGACGCTCATGCCGCAGACGGGGTCGCGCGCGTTCGACGCGGCGCCATGGCGATGCTCGTGGCCGGTGCCATCAACGTGCTCGCCGCCGCAGGTATTCGGCTCACCCGCTGATGCATACTCGGCAGTATCCATTTGAAACGTTCCGGCCTCTTGAAACCCTTACCCCGCAGGGGTATATAGGCTGCATGCGCAAGGACATCAAGACATCCTGTCGAAAACGCCTGAGCCGGATCGAGGGTCAGGTCCGCGGCCTTTCCAGAATGGTCGACGAGGACCGCTACTGCATCGATATCGTGACGCAGATTTCAGCCGTGCGCGCCGCGCTGCGCCGCGTCGAGGAGGAGGTGCTGCGCGACCACGTGGCGCATTGCGTGGAGCATGCCATTGCCAGCGGCAACAAGGTCGATCAGCGGGAAAAAGTCGCAGAGTTGATTGCCGTCATCGGCCGATCGGACCGCTAGTTGAGCGGATGCGACGTTCGCTAGGCGGCCTCTCAGAAAATCCTTTAAGGGCAAAAGACTGATTACACGGGATCAGCGGGCGATGGAGGGCCAGCACCCCGGCTGCGCATTCACGGATGCCGATCGAATGTCCGTTGAGGGTCAAACGGCTGCATTGCACGGTAATCGGCGCATGCCTGCTCTGCCTAGCGTTGAGATGCCCGCCTCAATTCAAGCCAACCCTTGATCACCGGAAACTCAACGGCAGCCGAAGGCCCAACGCTGAAAGTATCCTCTTGGATGCTCCGTTCCATTGCGGGTCCAAGTTCGATCAATGCGAACGGCTCCTTGTCTTCGGCCCGCGATTGTCTCGTGCGGAAAACCAAGGCCGCTTTAACGACGAAAGATCTTGGGCTTCGAAACGCCAGCCGATAGACTACAAGCGGTGTTGCACACTGACCGGTTGAACGCACCAGGGTAAAGCGGAGATGGCCGACATAAGCCGAAAGGTCTGCTTTGACCCAAGTAGACGCGAGCATTTCCATATTGGACTACCGTCCAACACAATTGCAGAGCCCACAACTTAGACAATACTGAGCAGGGTTCGGGAGCCATCCAAACCTTGAACGTGAAATTCCTGACTGCTGGCGGTTACATCGCTGATGAAATTTTGTTGGGAGGAAGACATGTTGCACGAAACGGCAATTGCCACTCTTAAATCCGAGTTGCGCGGGGAGCTCATCGAGCCAGACGATGCGCGGTATGACATGGCGAGAAGAGTCTACAACGCTATGATCGACAGAAAGCCGCGCCTTATCGCGTGCTGCGCCGATGTCGCAGATGTCATTGCCGCAGTAAAATTTGGCCGCGAGCACAAGCTCCCTTTATCCATTCGCGGTGGCGGTCACAATGCAGCCGGCTCGGGAATTTGCGATGATGGTCTCGTCATCGACCTCTCACTGATAAAATATGTCCGCGTGGACCCCAAAAAGCGCACCGTGCTGGTGGGAGGCGGCACAGTGTGGGGAGATGTAGATCATGCAACGCACGCATTCGGTCTCGCGGTTCCCGCGGGAATTATCTCGACGACCGGTGTCGGAGGCCTCACGCTTGGCGGCGGGATCGGCCACTTGACCCGACAATGCGGGCTTACGATTGATAATCTTTTGGCTGCGGACGTAGTTCTCGCCGACGGACGCTTTGTTACAGCTGGGGCAAATGAAAACTCGGACCTGTTCTGGGCATTGCGCGGCGGAGGTGGCAATTTTGGTGTTGTCACGTCTTTTCTCTTCAAGGCGCATCCCATTCACACAGTCTATGCCGGACCAATGCTGTGGCGGATGGAAGATGCAACGGAAGTCCTACAATGGTATCGCGGCTTTATAACCAAGGCACCTAACAGTCTTAATGGCTTTTTCGCCTTCCTGACTGTTCCGCCGGGCCCACCTTTTCCCGAACACCTGCACAACAAAAAAATGTGTGGCATCGTGTGGTGCTATACCGGACCGCTCAAGCAGGCAGAGCGTGTATTCAAGCCAATCCGGAAATTTAGGACACCGGCGCTCGATCTGGTTGGTCCGCTCCCGTACCCGGCGCTTCAGAGCATGTTTGATGCGCTCTATCCGCCAGGGCTGCAATGGTACTGGAAGGCTGATTTTGTGCGAAAGCTGAGCGATGAGGCAATTGACCTGCACGTAAAGCACGGCGGATTGCTACCGACCATGCAATCGACAATGCATATCTATCCGATCAACGGTAGAGCAGCCTCCGTCAAGAACAACACGACAACATGGACGTATCGCGATGCAACGTGGGCCGGAGTTATGGTCGGTGTAGACCCCAGCCCCACGAATAGGGAAAAGATCTCTGGTTGGGCCAGGGATTATTGGACGGCGTTGCATCCATATTCGGCGGGAGGCGCTTACGTAAATTTCATGATGGACGAGGGCGAAGATAGGGTTCGGGCCACTTACGGAAAGAACTACGATCGTCTGGCCAAGATCAAGAAACGCTACGATCCCACAAATCTATTCCGCGTTAATCAGAATATCGCGCCTGCCAAGTAAAACGACTGGCCTTTCCGGCCAGCCTGCTGGCTGTCGCCGACGAGGTGATCGAATAGGACGATAGTTGCTGCGTTGTGGCTCTTGGGGCGACGCATCCGCCGCGCCGTACGAGCGGATTTGACGTTCGCTACCCCGGACCGCTAGTTACGCGGTGTCCACCGCAGTCGCCTTGTCCGACGCTCAGGCGGGCGCGCGGCGACGTATTTGCCGCGCAGAAAGTGCTCTTCGACCGAAGGGCGCTCGATGAAGGTTGCGGCTCGGCAGCGTTGGTCACTTTTGCAAGCGCAGGCGACGCTTCCGCGTCAACTTCTTCAGGAACAAGCGGCGGCGAACCGATTTTTTCTTGAAACGGTCCAAACTCGCCCGCTACCTCCTGGAGCGGCTTTTGCTTGTCGGCCCAGTGCAGCGTGGTGTAGTCGAACCCGCGCACGATGGTGGGTTTGACGATTTCGAAATAGGGCGAGATGTCGAAATCGCGGGGCATGTAAAGCGAGGAATCGCGGATGTGCAGGATCTCGCGCCGGGCCTGCCTGGAGCCGGCTCGCGTGATCTTGGGCAGGATCGGGTAGCGCACCGCATCGAAGGCCTGTGCGATCAGCGCCGAGCAGATCATCTTGGTCGGATCACCCGAGCCGAGCGCGATCATCCGCCGCCGCCAGCGCTGCGGCACCGGCAGGGGGAACAGATAGCGCATCAGATCGAGAATGTTCTTGGTGTCGTAGCCGAAGCCGATGCGGTTGATCGCGTAACGGCATACCGTGTTGCGATCCTCATAGGACAGGCCGACAGGTCGGCAGAGCCGGGTGTGATAGGTGAAATATTTCGAGAGTGGAGCCGAACTGACGCCTTCGCCGACATTGGCCTCGATCAGCACATGGGACTCGCCGTCTTCTTCAAATGCACCGTCGATCGGTCCGACATAGAGCGCGGCGTGCGACCAGGTAGACTGCGTCAAATATTTGATGATGCCGGAGATGCGGTTGTTGCCCTCGACGAGCAGCACATCGCCTGGCTCGATGACGCTGCGCAGATATTCCGGATCGGAGGGCGTGAACGGCTCGTATCCCGGCACCTCCTTTTGCAGGTAGCCGGCAATCAACTTGCCGATCGTGTCGAGCACGAAGCCCATGATGAAAATCCCCCCGGCCGGACGGCCTTGCCGGCCGATTTTTCCCTTCTCTTATCATGCTCGAAAGCCGTTGCAATTTGGTTCATGCGAAAACGACATCAATCATGATTGATTCACCATCATGGTTGCCGTGCCGCATCAGATGCGGCAAAGTTCGCTGGCTGTTCTGCCCGCTTTCAAAGATTTCGGAAACCATGCCATGACAATGACGCGCCGCGGCTTTCTTTCGGCGTCCGCGGCACTGGCATCCGCTCCGGCCTGGTCGGGGGGCGCCTTCAGCGCGGCCCTGCCGCGCGATGCCGACATTGTGGTGATCGGCGCGGGCGCCGCCGGAATTGCCGCAGCGCGGCGCATCATGGCTGCCAACCGCAAGGTGATCGTGGTGGAGGCGGCAGATCGCGTCGGGGGCCGATGCATCACCGATACATCGAGCTTCGAGGTGCCGTTCGATCGCGGCGCGCGCTGGATGCATAATCCGGATTCCAACCCGATGATCAGGCTCGCGCGGGGAGCCGGGTTTGAGATCGTGACGGCGCCCGGACAGAAAATCCGGATCGGCCGCCGCAACGCACGCGCCGGCGAGACCGAGGATTTTTTGGCGACCCTGGTCCGCGCCAACCGCGCTATCGACGACGCCTCGCGCAGGCTCGACGGGTCCTGTGCGGCCGCATTGCCGAAGGATATCGGCGACTGGGCGGGCGCAATCGAGTTCACGCTCGGCGCCAGTTTCGCGGGCAAGGACCTGAAGGAACTCTCCACGGTCGACAAGGCGCGTGCCGGCGATCGCGGCTCGGTGTTCGCGTGCCGCCAGGGGCTGGGGACGCTGATCGCGAAGCTTTCCGAGCAGGTGCCGGTCACGCTGTCGACACCCGTAAACCGGATCGTCTGGTCAACCCGCGACGTCGGGGTCGAAACACCCGCCGGCAAAATTACCGCACGCGCCGCGGTCATCACGGTGTCGACCAATGTCCTGGCTGCGGGCAACATCAAGTTCAACCCCGACATTCCCAAACGAGCGCTGGACGCCGCAGCAAAGCTCACTCTCGGCAGCTACGACCACATCGCGCTCGTGATGCCCCGCAATCCGCTCGGGCTGTCGCGCGACGACGTGATTATCGAGCAGAGCACGTCGGCGCGGACCGCGCTGCTTTATGCCAATATCGGCGGATCGTCGTTGTGCTCGGTCGATGTTGCCGGTTCCTTCGGGCGCGATCTCTCGGCGGAGGGGGAGGCAGCCATGGTCGCGTTCGCGCTGGAATGGCTGACCAAGCTGTTCGGCAGCGACGCGGCGGCCGCGGTGAAGAAATCCGGCGCCACCCGATGGAATGCATCACCGTACGTGCTGGGCGCGATCTCGGCGGCAGCCCCGGGCGCACAATCATCGCGCAAGG
>Ga0306922_10007516_pt1 | contig 10522 bp, 10 predicted proteins | sample sta12Cox44000082_FD_203758 | JGI IMG/M metagenome (GOLD analysis project Ga0306922, IMG submission 203758) | Lab enrichment of tropical soil microbial communities from Luquillo Experimental Forest, Puerto Rico - statoxic.12C.oxic.44.000.082 (v2)... | ecosystem: Environmental > Terrestrial >...
CGATGCACCTCCTCGACGGCAAGACGAACAAAGAGCACTGGGTCGACCGCTGATGACTGGCGGAGTGGGCGAGCCGCTACGCGGCCGTCCACATCGACTTCGGGACTGGCGACGGCGCCTTCGTGCGTAGGGTCGCCGCGGCCAACCCCAACTGGGGCGCGATCGGCGTCGACGCCACCATCGGCGACGACTTGCGCGCGACGGCGCGACGTGCGGCTCGCAAGCCTGCGCGCGGCGGCCTGCCGAACGCCCGCTTCGGTCGCCTCGCGCTGAAAGATGCGCCCGGCGAGCTCGTCGGGATCGCCGACCGCCTCAGCGTGATCCTGCCGTGGGGCGGGCTGTTGCGCGCCGTCGCGCGCGGCGAGGCGCAGGCGCTCGCAGCGCTCCGGGGTCTCTGCCGGCCGGGTGCCGCGCTGCGGATCGTGTTCGGCTACGACACAGGGACGCCGACCGCCACCGACGGAGGTGCGCGCGCGACGGCGGGCGCCGGCGCCGACGCGAGGATCGTCCGCGAGCTCGGGCTTCCGCCGCTCGACGACGCGTCACTGACGGCGCTCGAAGGAGCCTGCGCCGAGGCTGGTTGGCGTGTGCGCGCGCGCCGGGTCGGCGTGGAGGTCGTGCGCGCGCTGGGCACGACGTGGGCCGGCCGCGTCGGGTGGGGGCGGCGCGGGCGGGAGTTCGTCGAGGTCGTCGGTCTGGGGTAGCGTCTGGCGATGGCCGCCCTCGAAGAGCTCACCGCCGCCCTGCGCAAGTTCGTCGAGGACCGCGCATGGGGGCAGTTTCACGACCCAAGAACCTGGCGATGCTGGTCGCGTCCGAGGCCGGCGAGCTGGTGGCGGAGTTCCGGTGGATCCGGGGCGACGAGGCGGACGCCCACTCTCGGGCCGCTGCGTCTCGCGCGCGCATCGCCGACGAGGTGGCGGACGTGGGCATCGCGCTCCTGCTGCTCTGCGATCGCATCGGGCTCGACCTGCCACGCGCGATCGAGGACAAGCTCGCCAAGAACGCCGCCCGCTACCCGATCGACCGATCGCGCGGACGCGCCGAGCGCCCGGAACCCTAGCCGCGTCGTCTTCGAAGCGGCCCGCAGTCGGCGCGCCTCGGACGATCGGGATCACTTGCCGCGGCCCCCTCCCGGCCTCATATCTCCCGCAACAAGGAGCCTGCCCCATGCGCGCCCTCGTCCTCCCCGCCTACGGCCCCGCGTCCACCCTCACCCTCCGCACCCATCCCGACCCCACCCCCGCCGCCGGGCAGATCGCGATCCGGATGGCCGGGGCCAGCATCAACCCGATCGACTGGAAGCAGATGAGCGGCGCCGCCGCGCGCTGGATCCCGCTCGAGCTCCCCGCCGTCCTCGGGCGCGACGTCTCGGGGACGGTGATCGCCGTCGGGGCGGGGGTCGCCGACTTCGCGGTCGGCGCTCGCGTGATGGGGCGCGTGCGCGGCGGGGCGTTTGCGGAGGTGGCGGTCGGGGCGGCCGGTGGGTTCGTGGGGGTGCCGGCGGGGCTCGAGCTCGCGGACGCGGCCGCGCTGCCGCTCGCGCTGCTCACCGGGGCGCAGCTGGTGGAGGAGGCGATCGACGCGCGCGCGGGGGAGACGGTGCTGGTCACCGGGGCGACGGGGAGCGTGGGGCGGGCCGCGGTGTTCGCGGCGAAGGGGCGCGGGGCGAAGGTCTGGGCGGGGGTGCGCGGGAAGTATGTGGCGGCCGCGCGGGGGCTCGGGGTGGAGGGGGTGGTGGCGCTCGACGAGGCGGGCGCGGGGGCGGCGGCGGCCCTGCCGGAGCTCGACGGGATCGCGGACACCGTCGGGGGGGAGACGGGCGGGGGGCTGGTCGCGAAGCTGCCCCCCCCCCCCCCCCCCCCGCCCCCCCCGGCCCGGCCGCGGGGGGGGGGGGCCGGGGGCGGTGGAGGCGGCGGCGAAGGAGAAGCGGATCGCGGCGAAGTCGATCTTCACGCACGACGACGGCCCGCGGCTCGCGGCGCTGGCCCGGGCGGTCGCCGACGGTGCGCTGGCCATCCCGATCGCCCGCCGCTTCCCGCTCGCCGAGGGCGCGGCAGCGATGGAGTTCGCCCAGAAGGGGGCCGAGGGGAAGGTGCTGCTGCTGGGGTGAAGGGGTGGTCGGTGTCCGTTCGTCGCGCCCGGGCGACCGATGTGGAAGACTCGATTGCAGATTGAACGCCGGTCGTAGTCGTCGCCTGCTTTCACGGACGACGCTCACCCAAGCGGATGGAGAAGCGCACGTAGTGGGCGAAGTTGCACCGAGTGACCCCTCGAGGAGTCTCCGCGGGTTCCCGCCGTCCGTCAGTAGATTCGGCAGGCGCAGTCACCGACGCCGATCTCGACGGTCGGGGTGACCACCGCGCGGATCTGCTCCGCGCGCTGCTGTGCGACCTCGGTGGTGAGCTCGCAGTCCTTGTCCTTCGGGCTCCCGCAGAAGATCCGCAAGGTGAATCTGTTTCCGTCGTAGCCCACGCCGCACGAGAGGCCCGGAACGCCGTCCTCGATCGCGTGCGCCGCCGACACCGCGGCCGCGTGCATGCGCCACTTCGCGTAGGCCACGGCGGTCAACAGCTCACTGCGCTCACGCACGGGCTCCGGGGGCGGCGGTTCGGGGCCGAGCTCGGGCGTCCGCACCAGATCGACCGGTGTGAGGTTGTTGCGTGGGGGCAGGATGATCGCCAGCTGGGCGCCTCTGCAGGTGTGCGGGATACGCCGCCTGGACGGGCGCGCGTCGTCGCCATCGTCCGGGTCCGTCGCGCGCCCCGCGGTCGCGCGACGGTTGGCATGGCCGGCGCATGACGCTGGAACCATCGCCAGCATGATCAGGAACCCGAACGCCGCGCCCGCCACGCGCATCACGCGCAGGCTAACCGATCTTCGTGATCCCGAAGCCGGCCCGACGGGCGTCGCGACGGCCGCGCGCGCTCGCCGAGCAGCGCGTCGCGCGGCCGCTCGGCTTCCTGGACAGTGACCGTCCAGCACCTGCCCGTCCGCGTCGTGGCGCATCGTGCGCCAGCGGAGAGGCTCAACCTGCGCCCGCGTGGCCCATCCTGAGCCAGCCGCGCGCGCCCCCACCGATGTGATTGCACACCGCGTCTCGCGGCATGACGTCCCGGCGGCGGGATCTTCCCGCGGGTTTTCCGCTCGTCGCGGCGGTGATGAATTGTGCCCCTCGCATTCGCGCAACCCTGGTACAAGCCGTGCACTCGCGCGAGGGCGCGCGAAAACGCAAAAGGGGGAACACTATGAACCGGAAGTACGCTCTCTTGACTGCCGCCGTGGGCGGCCTGGCTGTGGGTTGCTCGAATCTGGCCGCCGACCAAGGCGGCGTGGGGGGCGGCGACGCTCCCGGGGGCGGCGGCGGCGATCAGACCGGCGGGGTGGAGTTCCTCACCACCGCGCCCACCGGGGCGCAGTGCATCCGGATCGTCGCGACGCCGGCGACCGGCGCGGCGATCACCAAGACCTTCACGGTCACCGCGGGCGCGTCGACGGCGACGCTCTCGCTCGGGGTGCTGCCGACGGGCGCGATCGCGTTCACGGGGGACGCGTTCACGGTGGCGTGCACGGCGCTCTCCGGGGCGACCGCGGGCTGGACCGCGGATCCCACCAGCGCCACGATCCGCGCCGGGGTGGTCACCAGCCTCTCGCTCACGTTCCGCCCGCGCAACCCGGTGAGCGTGAGCGTCAACTTCGTCCGCAACTTCACGGCGGTCGTCGCCAGCGGCTCGACGTCGGCGGCGCTGAGCGACGGGCCGCCCGAGATCTGGGGCTATTCGAGCGGCGGCTGGCTCACGCCGACGGTGTTCTCGCCGCCGGCGGACGCGATCGCCTTCGCCGCCGGCAACCAGCACGCCTGCCTCGTCCGCAAGGACGGGAGCGTCTGGTGCTGGGGCTTCTCGAACGCTTACGGCCAGCTCGGGCCCGGGGTCCCGGTCGGGAGCGGGAACCTCAACGCCACCCAGGTGCCGCTGCCGGGGCCTGCCAGCCTGGTGTCGGCCGGCATCAATCACAGCTGCGCCTACGTGACGTCGCCCCCGTCCGTCTATTGCTGGGGTCTCAACGACAACCTCCAGATCGGGGACAGCACGCTGGCCCAGAGCGCGACGCCGGTCCAGGTCCCGAACACCACCTACCCGGTGGTCCGGACGCTCTCCTCGGGCTCGTACCACAACATCGCGGCGACCGCCGACGGGCGCTACTTCGCCTGGGGCCGGGACGCCGAGGGTCAGTTCGGCGACGGCAAGACCACCAACTCGGCGACCGCCCTCTACTTGCAGAACGACAACGGCGTCCAGGCCGCCACGGCGGGCGAGCAACACTCGTGCACGCTGCACGCCGACGGGACGGTCTGGTGCTGGGGCGGGAACCTCTACGGCGGGCTCGGCGACGGCACCACCACGCCCCACGCCTACCCGGCCCAGGTGCAGGGGCTGCCCGCCGCCGCCACCCATATCTCGGCCGGCCAGTACCACACCTGCGCGCGGCTCGTCGACGGACGGGTCGCCTGCTGGGGCCGGAACCAGGAGGGCGAGATCGGCGATTCCACGACGACCACGCGCCTCCTGCCGACGCTCGTCAACCTCGGGTCGGAGGTCGCCCAGAACGTCACGTCGGGCTTCATGTACAACTGCGCGTTCACCCAGTCGCTGACCGGCGTGTGCTGGGGCTACAACGGCGCCGGCCAGATCGGCGACGGGACCAACAACAACGCCTACGTGCCGGTGAAGATCACGCTGCAGTAGCGGCCCATCCCGCCCGGCGGCCCGAGTCCACTTCGGCGCCGCCGGGGCTGCCGGTGCGGGGCCGCCGGCGCCTGGGCTGCCCGCGTCGGGTCGCCGGCGCCGGGTCGCCGGTCAGTCGTGGTAGTGGAGCCCGATGATCGCGAACAGCACGCGCAGCGCCGCGTAGCCGATCGGCGCGCCGAGCACGACGGCCGCGGCCACGAGCGGCCAGGTGGACTTGCCGCGTCCGGCGCGCACGGCGTAAGGCAGCCAGAACCAGAAGAGCTGCATCGCCCCGGCGATGGCCGCGAACACGGTGAGCAGCGCCGTGCCGTGGCCCTCGCCGGTGACCACCCCCGCGATCAGCCCCGTGCTGCCGCCGAACACCGCCCCGAGAACGAGGCTGATCGGGACCCACGCCACGATCGGCAGCCGCAGCCACGCCAGCAGCAGCCGCCGGAACGCGACGCCGAACAGTGCGCCCACCACCGCGCCCACCACCGCCGCGACGACCATCACCGGCTGCAGCTGCCGCTCGAACCCGACCCCCGCCAAGAGCGACGTCGCCGCCCCCACGATCGCCAGGTCGCGCCCCCACGCCCCCGCCCGCCCGAGCGTCGGCCGCCCCGCCCCGCAGGGCCCGCGCCCCGCCCCGCCAGCCGCGCGGCCCGCGTTCCCCTGTCCTCCTGCCGTCGTCACATCCATCGTTCGATCCTCTATAATGGGCCGCTCCGCCCCCCGCCCCTTACGAAAGGCCAGCTTATGACGCACGGTCACGCTCCTTCGCGCGCCCGCCTCCAGGTAACCCTCTCCCTCGCGGTCGCATTCCTGGCCGCAGCCTGCGCGGGCAACGGCAGCAACGGCTCGCCCGGCACGGGCGGCACGACGGGCTCGGCGGGGACCACGGGCTCCGCCGGAACGAACGGCGCGGGAACGGCGGGAACGACGGGGAGCGCGGGCACGACCGGCAGCGCCGGCACGACGGGCGTCGCGGGCACGACGGGCTCGGCGGGCACCACGGGGGGCGCCGGCACCACCGGCTCCGCCGGGACCACTGGTTCCGCGGGCACCAGCGGCAGCGCCGGCACGACCGGCTCCGCGGGCACGACGGGCAGCGCCGGCCGCGGCGGAACGACAGGCACGGCGGGCACGACCGGCAGCGGCGGCCGCGGCGGCAGCACCGGCACCGCGGGCACCACCGGCTCCGGCGGCTCGACGACCGCCGGCTGCGGCTGCCCGGCCAACGCCACCTTCTGCTCGGGTTTCGAGACCAACGCTCTCCCGACGGGCGCCGTCTACGCCGTCAACGCGGCTCCCGGCGACTGGTCGCGCGACTTCGCTGTCGACACCACCCAGCACAAGTGCGGCGTCTCCTCGCTGCGCGTGAAGGCGAGCACCGAGACGGGGACCTCCGGCAGCGCCTTCGAGATGCTGTCCGTGCCCGCTACGCCCAACGCATTTTGGGTCCGGTTCTGGGTCCAAAGTGCGATCCTCATGGGAAGCCAAGATCACAACGCGTTCGCCTGGGCCGCGACCGGCGACATGCCGAACGACGGGCCAGCAGTCGAGTTCGCGGAAGACGTCGGGATCGCCTTCAACACGCAGGACAACGACGTTTGGCCGGCCGGTTACGGGCGCCTCTCCGGCGGCAGCACGAACCCGTACCAGCTCCCGGCCATGACCTGGCAGTGCGTCGAGATCTCCTACGACCTGACGAACCGCCACATTCAGCTTTTCGTGGGAGGCACACAGCTGATCGACGCGACCAGCTACCCGGCGTCGAGCGTCACCGGCACCTGGAACCGGTTCAAATTCGGCTTCAACTCGTACCACGGGCCGGCGCGCGTGATGTGGTACGACGACGTCGCCGTCGCGCCGACGCGCATCGGCTGCAACTGAGCCCGCGCTACGCGCTCGGCGGCGCCGCCGGCTGCGTCGCCGCGGCGCTGGCGTACTTCGCGATGAGGCGACCGAGGCGGGGCACCGCCGCCTCGACGTTCTTCTTCGCGGTCGGGCGGAGCTTCTCGTAGGCCTTCTTGACGCCCTGGTTCTTGGCGCGGGCGGCGCGCTCGTCGCTGATGGTGAGGAGGGCGTCGGCGACCTCGCCGGAGCGCGCGTTCACCAGGGCGCCGACGGGCTCGTTCTTGGCCTGGGCGTCGGCCCAGAAGGGCTCGAGGCGCTTCACGAAGTCGTCGAGCATGTGGTCGACGGCCTCGCTGATGAAGCCGGGCTTGACGGCCTTCACCACCGCGAACGCGGCCTTGATGGCCAGGCCGGAGAGGCCGCCCTTCGAGTCGACCTCCTCCTGGATCAAGGTGGTGCAGTCGGTGATCACCTTCGGGCGGTTCCCCGGGACCAGCAAGATGTCGGATAGCGTCGGCATGGCGGGGAATCTACACCACGAAACCTCCGTGTGGTACGCATGGCTGAGATGCGGTGGAAGCCGGGCCAAGTTCCTTCACCCGGCGGCGCCCTCGCGGTCCTGACGGGGCTGAACCTCGTCAATTATCTGGACCGGTACGTGCCGTTCGCGGTGCTGCCGGCGATGAGCGCGGCGCTCTCGCTCAGCGACCCGCAGGCGGGCGCGCTCCAGAGCCTGTTCATGGCGTCGTACATGCTCGCCTCGCCCTTCGTCGGCGTGCTCGGGGATCGCACGCCGCGGTTCCGGCTGGCCGCCGTCGGCGTGCTGGTCTGGAGCGCGGCCACGTTCGGCTCCGGCCTGGCGCCGACGTTCCTGGCGCTGGCGGCGGCGCGCGCGCTCACCGGCGTCGGGGAGGCGAGCTACGTCGTCGTGACGCCGTCGCTGCTCTCGGACTTCTACCCGGTCGAGCGGCGCGGGCGGGCCATGGCGTTCTTCTACGCAGCGATCCCGATCGGCACGGCCGCGGGGTACGTCCTCGGCGGGCAGATCGAGGCCCACTTCGGCTGGCGGTCGGCCTTCTTCGTCGCCGGCGTGCCCGGCGTGCTGCTGGCGCTCCTGCTGCTGACGTTCCGGGATCCGGTGCGCGGCGCGCTCGACCGGGCGGCGGCCGCCCCCGGCCCGGAGCTGACCGTGAAGGAGGCGCTGCGCGCGCTCGTCGCGCGGCCGAGCTACGTCTACAACACCGTCGCGCAGACCATCTACACCTTCAGCATCGGCGGGCTCGCGGCCTGGATGCCGACCTACTTCGTGCGAGTCCGCCACCTCAAGCTCGCGACCGCGTCGACCCTGTTCGGGGGACTCCTGCTGCTCGCCGGGCTGCTCGGGACACTGTTCGGCGGGCGGGTCGGCGACAGGATGGCGGCGCGCCGGGCCGACGGGCACTTCACGCTGTCGGCGGTGACCCTGATCCTGTCGCTCCCGTTCACACTGGTCGCGATCCTCCACCCCTCGCCTGCTATCTTCTGGCCGGCCATGTTCGGCACGCTGTTTTTGCTGTTCGTCAACACCGGCCCCTTGAACGCATCGATGGCCAACGTGTTGCCCGCGGATCTCCGCAGCCGGGGCTTCGCCGTCAACGTCCTCGCCATCCACCTCGGCGGCGACGCCGTCTCTCCGTTCATCATCGGCCTCGCGTCGGCGCGGATGGGCCTCGCGACGCCGGTGCTGGCGACGGGGACGTTGCCCGTGCTGGCGGGTCTCGTGCTCTGGGCTGGCCGCGAGTCGCTGGTCCGCGACCTCGCGGCCGCGAACCCGGGCTCATGAGCGGCGGGATGAACGACTACGCGCGCGAGCGGGAGGTCGCGGCGCGCGTCGTGCGCGAGGCGGCCGAGCTGGTCCGCGGCTACCACCGCAGCGAGGAGCTCGTGATCGAGAGCAAGGCCGGCAACGAACCGGTCACCGAGGCCGATCGGGCCGCGAGCGCGCTCATCGTGGGGCGGCTCGCGGAGGCGTTCCCCGGCGACGTGGTCCTGTCCGAGGAGATCCCCGACGACAGGACGCGCCTCGGGCGCGAGCGCGTCTGGATGGTCGATCCGATCGACGGCACCAGCGACTTCATCCTGGGCGACTCGGGGTTCGTGGTCATGATCGGCCTCGTCGTCGGCGGGCGTCCCACGGTGGGCGCCGTCGCGCACCCGCCCACGGGCCGCGTGTTCGCGGGGGTGGTGGGGCACGGCGCCTGGGTCGAGGGGGCGGACGGCGGGCGCGCGCCGCTGCACACCTCGACGGTGGCGAGCCCGCCCGACATCCGGCTGGTGGCGTCGAAGACCCACCGCACGCACCGCATCGACGCCGTGAAGAAGGCGCTGCAGATCACCGACGAGATCAGCGTCGGCAGCGTGGGGCTCAAGATCGGTCTCGTCAGCGAGGCGACCCGCGATCTCTACGTCTACACCGGCGGGCGGACCAAGATCTGGGACACCTGCGGGCCGGAGGCGGTGCTCGTCGCCGCCGGCGGGAAGATGACCGACGTCGACGGCAAGCTGCTGGTCTACGACCAGCCGGAGCTCTACAACCGGCGCGGGATCGTGGCCTCGAACGGGCCGCTGCACGACTTCGTCATCGCCACGCTCGCGCCGCTCGTGGGCACGACGGACAAGTAGGCCGTCGGCGGGCGGCGGCTAGCTGCCCGCGATCATCATCTCGGAGACGCGGAACGTCGGGCACTGCACCGAGCTCCGCGTGTCGAGGTCGTCGCCGAGGGCGTCGACGGACTTCCAGAGCGCGTCGAAGTTCGCGGAGACGGTGATCTCGCTGACCGGGAAGGCGCGCTCGCCGCGCTCGATCCAGAAGCCGCCGGCCCCCTGGGAGTAGTCGCCGGTGACGGGGTTGAAGCCGAAGCCCATGAGGTCGGTGACGTAGAGGGCGCGATCGAGGCGCTCGAGCTCGGCGGCGGGGGTCTTGCCCGGCCGGAGGATCAGGTTGGAGACGCCGACGTGGGGGCCGCCGCCGATGGAGCGGGTCGCGGAGCCGGTGGAGCGGCGGCCGAGCTTGCGGGCGGCGTAGACGTCGCAGAGGAAGCCGCGCAGCTTCCCCTCGGAGACGAGGACGTTGGGGCGGCTCTGCAGGCCCTCGCCGTCGTAGGGGCGCGAGCCGGGGCCGCGGCGGATGAGCGGATCGTCGACGACCTCCACGAGGGGCGAGGCGATGAGGGTCCCCTCCCGGCTGGCGAGGTAGGTCGACTTGCGCCAGACGGCGCCGCCCGAGACCACCCCGGCGAGCTGGCCGAGCAGGCCCCGCCCCGCCTCGGGCGAGAACACGACGGGGGCGGCGCCGGTCGGGATCTTGCGGGCGCCCACCTTGGCTATCGTCCGGCGCGCGGCCTCGAGGCCGATCTCCTCGGCGTCGCCGAGCGCGGCGGCGAAGCGGCCGGCAGACCAGTAGACGCCGTTGCGCTTCTTGCCGTCGGCGTCGTCGCAGATCGGCTCGACGGCGAACGAGACGTGCGTGCCGCGCACCGAACCGGAGAAGCCCGCCGAGGTCGCGAACGCCGAGGCGCCCACGGTCCGGCCGAACACGGCGCCGTCGGAGTTCGTCACCCGCTTGTCGAGCTTGAGCGCCGCGGCCTCGCCCGCGCGCGCGCGGCGGATCCCCTCGGCGACGTCGAGCGACAGCACCGACTCGTCCCAGAGGTCGAGGTCGTCCACGGCGCGGGCCATCTCCTCGCGCGCGGGGAGCGCGGCCTCCGGATCGGGCTCGGCGAGCGCCGCCAGCTCGACGCTGTCGCGCGCGAGACGGGTCAGGCCCGCGGACGACAGGTCCGAGGTGTACGTGACCGCGACCCGCTGATCCTTGATCACGCGCAGGCCGAGGGCGCGGCTGCCGGCCTGCTTGACCAGCTCCGGCTCGCCGAGCCGGACCTTGACCTCGAGCT
>Ga0306922_10007519_pt1 | contig 10521 bp, 11 predicted proteins | sample sta12Cox44000082_FD_203758 | JGI IMG/M metagenome (GOLD analysis project Ga0306922, IMG submission 203758) | Lab enrichment of tropical soil microbial communities from Luquillo Experimental Forest, Puerto Rico - statoxic.12C.oxic.44.000.082 (v2)... | ecosystem: Environmental > Terrestrial >...
GAGTGTCGACCAGAGGAGGTAGGGCGCGAGCCAGCGCACCGCGCTCGGGGTCGCTACGAGGAACAGCTGGCGCAACGCGCTGCCGGCGCGCCAGGCGCCGTGATGCAAGGTGGCATGCGTGTGCGCGTAGGCGCTCTCGAGATACTCGCGCGCGCGGCTCCCGGGCATGAGCGCGCGCGCCCGCGCCAGGTCGTGCGCCAGCAGTCGATAGTCATCCGCGAGGCGTGCGGCGTCGCCGGCGTCATCGCTGCGGCCGTGGGCAAATCTTTGCGCGCGCGCATCGGCTGCCTGCCAGTCGCGGGCGCGCGCGAGCAGCGCGGCGGCGAGCGCCGTGTCGCGCGCGGCGGGGCCGGCGCTAGCGGCCATCTGCGGGGCGCGCCAGACGCTCGAGGCGCGCGCGCCACTCGAGCTCATCGCCCGAGCTCAGATCGGCTTCCGCCCCGAGGTAGCGCTGCAGCAGCTGCCGCGCGAGACGGATGCGCGCATCCGGCACGAGGCTCGACCAGCGCTGCAACAGGTCGGCGGCGATCTCGGCTCCGACTGGATCGAGCCTACCGACCCGTTGCGCGGCGCTCTGCAGCAGCTCGGCATCGGCTACGGGGCGCTCGTAGGTAAGGACGGTACCGGCGGCCATGTCGCCGCAGCGCAGGCTCTCGCGCGTCAGAACCATCAGCGTCAGCCCGACTCCGTAGGCGACCGGCAGGCTGTCGATGAGCCGGAAGACGTTGCGCACCAGCAGCGCTCCGGCACCGGGGGGACCGCCCGCGCGGGTCACGATGCGGATACCGACGCTGCGCTTGCCCGGCGTGCGCCCGCGCAGCAGGATCTCGAGCACCGGGTGGTAGAGGAAGTAGATCGCAAACGCCGGCACCAGGATCACGGCGAACCACGCCTGGTCGAACGTCGTCGGTGGGCTGAGCGAGAGGCCACCGTTGTAGATCAGCGTCGCTACCACGTACCAGGCGAGGGCAAGAACGAAACGGATGTGCCAATCGATGATGAAAGCGAACGAGCGCGCACCCGGGCCGGCGACGGGCAATGAGACGTCGATCCCGGTGACACTGTCGACGCTCAGCTCTGGGAGCGGTGCGCTCACGCCTCCTCCGCGAGCAGCTCCGCCTGGTATTCCTGCTGCAGCGCTTCGATCAACTCGTCGAGGTCACCGTCCATGATCTGTGCCAGGCGGTAGAGCGTCAGGTTGATGCGATGATCGGTAACACGTCCCTGCGGAAAGTTGTAGGTGCGGATGCGCTCGGAACGGTCGCCGCTCCCCACCTGCAGGCGCCGCGACTGTGCCTGCGCGCTCTGCTGCTTCTCCTGCTCGGCCGCCAGTAGCCGCGCGCGCAACAGTGCCATGGCGCGCGCGCGGTTCTTGTGCTGTGAGCGCTCATCCTGACATTCCACCACGATGCCACTTGGCAGGTGCGTGATGCGTACCGCGGAATCGGTCTTGTTGACGTGCTGGCCGCCGGCGCCCGAGGAGCGGTAGGTATCGATGCGCAGATCCGCGAGGTTGATCTCGACCTCATCGACCTCGTCGAGCTCGGGGAGGATCGCCACGGTGCATGCCGAGGTGTGGATACGTCCCTGCGCCTCGGTGGCGGGCACGCGCTGCACGCGGTGCGTACCGGACTCGAACTTCAGCCGCGAGAACGCCCCCTGGCCGGCAATGCGACTGATGATCTCGCGGTAGCCGCCGTGCTCGCCCGGGCTCTCGCTGAGTACCTCCGCGCTGAAGCCTTTGGATTCGGCATAGCGCGCGTACATGCGGTACAGGTCGCCGGCGAAGATCGCGGCTTCGTCGCCACCAGTCCCGGCGCGCACCTCGAGAAAGATGTTGCGCTCATCGCGCAGATCCTTCGGCAGCAGTAAGCGGCGCAGCTCGAGCTCCTCGGAATCGAGCTCGCCTTGCAGTCGTGTGAGCTCTTCGCTGCCGAGTGCGCGCATGCCGGCGTCGGCATCCGCCTGCAGCTCGCGCGCCGCCTGCACATCCCGCTCGAGTCCGTGGTAGCGCTGCAGGCGCTCCGCCAGCGGCTGCAACCTTGCGTATTCGACCGAGAGCTCACGGAACTGCCGCGAGCCGCCCGCGACCTCTTCGCTCGAGAGCAGGCGCCCGACCTCTTCGTAGCGATCGGCGAGTCTCAGCAGGCGCTGACGGATGGAGTCCTTCATGGCGTTGGGTCTGGCGACACGGCCGCGCCGTGGTGCCGCGGTCCCGCACCGGCCCAAGCGCCGCTTGCGCTAAGTCAACCGCGGGCGCGGCATTCTCCGGGATGTGTGCGCTTTGTGACAAGTTGCGCAATGCGTGGGGCTGGCGGACCCTCTATAGTGATAAGGTGACGAGCATGAATGGCAGGAATTACAGCCTTTTAGGGAAGCTGGTGGCGCTGGGGCTCGCGGCGGGGCTGCTCGCTGGTTGCGCGAGCACGCAACCGGCGAAGCCAGCGGCCGCCCCGCACCACGATGCCACGGCGCGCACCGTCCTCGCCGAGGCGGATCTCAAGCGTGGTGACTGTCGCGCCGCATCCGAGAACTATGCGCAGGCCGCCGCCAACGGCGATGCGCAGCTGGCGCGCCGTGCGACGCAGGTGGCCATGGCGTGCGAGCATCTGCCGGCGGCCTGGCAAGCGGCGACCCGCTGGCGATCGCTCGCACCGACCGACCGCGAAGCGAACGCGCTCTATGCCGCCGTGGCGCTGAAGCTGTACCGCACGGCGGATGCCCGTGCCGCCATCAACGATTTCTGGCACGCCGAGGAGCAGCTGGACGCTGCCGCCGCCGCAGCTCCCGGTGCGCCGCAGGCCTCTCCGCTCCCCGGCACCTCTGCGCCGGGATTGCCACTCGCCGGCCGCGCGCGCACACCGCAGCAGCGCGCCGCAAAGAGCATGAACGAGCTCACCGCGCTCCTGCTCGAGGAATCGGACGGGCCTGCGGTGCTGAGTGCGATGAGTGGAGCGCTCGAGCCGACCGCCAACTCGCCCGACACCTTCACGCTGCTCGGTGAGCTGGCGCTCGCCGGGTACGATGGACAGCGGGCGCAGGGGTACGCGCAGCGCGCGCTGCAGCTCGATCCCAAGGACCTCGCGGCGCTGCGCGTGCTGGCGCGGGGTTATGTCATGCGCGGCGAGGCACCGCAGGCGGTGGCGACCGCCCGTCGTGCGCAAGCCGACGATGCGACCCGCGGCGGCTTCGAGCTGGCGGAAATTCTCGCCTCGCTCGATCGGAGCGAAGAGGCACATCAGCAGCTCGAGCTGCTGCGCGCTGGTGGCGCACCGCAGGCGGAGGTGGATCGGCGCCTGGCGCTGCTGGCGTTCAATTCCGGCGACATGAAGGAAGCGCGTCAGCGCTTCACCGAGCTGCTCGCGAGCGGCGAAGGCAACGATGCGGCGCAGCTGTATCTCGCCGACATCGCAGCGCGCGACGGCGACCCGGAGGGGGCGATCGCCGCCTACCGCCGCCTGTATGACTCCTCGGTGGCGCTCTCGGCGCGCTCGCGCGCTGCAGCGCTGCTGCTCGACCGCAGCGCGCGCACCGAGGCGCTGGCACTGCTCGATGACTATGCGGCGGACCATCCCGAGGACGAGCTCGACCTGACTCTCGCCAAGGCGCGGCTGCTTGCCGATCACGGCGAGCCGGACGCGGGGCTCGCGCTGCTCTCCGCTGCGCTCGAGCGCCACCCGCAGCATCCCTCGATCGAGTACGACCGTGCGGTGATCCTCGAGCAGGCCGGGCACGTGCACGAATCGGTGGAGGCGCTCGAGCAGATGCTCACCAAGCGGCCCGATGACCCGACTCTCCAGAACGCGCTCGGCTACACCCTCGCCGATCACACACTCGAGCTCCCGCACGCCGAGACGCTGATCCGCCGCGCGCTGACGGTGATGCCCGACAACCCCGCGGCAATCGACAGTCTCGGCTGGGTGCAGTTTCGGCAGGGTGATCCCAAGGGCGCTGCCGCGACGCTGGCGCACGCTTATGCGCTCGGTCACGACCCCGAGATCGCCGCACACTGGGGCGAGGCCCTGTGGATGAGCGGCCAGCAGGCCGAAGCCCGCCGCGTGTGGGCGGCAGCGCTCGCGCGCGAACCGGATTCCAAGCAACTCAAAGCGACGCTCAAGCGGCTCATACCCGATGCGCAGTAGCGCACTGCGGCTCGGCACGGCGGCCCTCGCCGTGCTCGCCGGCTGCCGCACGCTGCCGCCCGCACCGCCGCCTTCGGCAAGTTGGGAGGTGAGACGGCCGCAGCTGCAATCGCTCACGCACTTCCAGCTGCGCGGCCGCGTCGCGGTGGCGGCGGGCGGCGAGGGCTTCAATGCGAACCTGCACTGGACTCAGGATGGGGCGCGCTCCGAGGTCACGCTCGAGGGGCCGCTCGGTGCCGGCGGCGCGCAGCTGATCGCCACGGGCGATGAGCTCACCGTCGTCACCCCCCGTGGCGAGCGCGTCGAGAGCGCGGCTGCCCACGCCGAGCTCGCCGCCCGGCTCGGATTCGATCCGCCCCTGGCATCGCTGCGCTACTGGGTGCTCGGCGTGCCGGACCCGGCACAACCGGCGACCGAGTCCGTCGATCCGGCGCAGCAACGCCTGTCCGAGCTCACTCAGGGCGGATGGCACGTGCAGTATCAGAGCTACGAGTCCGCCGGTAGCGAGGCGCTGCCGGCGCGGCTCACCTTGCAGCGGGATACGGTGCGCGTGCGGCTGCTCGTGGATCACTGGCAGATATGAGCGCAGCAGGGCGTGCGCACAAGCATCACGGTCCTGATCCCGCCGCGACCGAGTGGCCGGCACCCGCCAAGCTCAATCTCTTTCTGCAGGTGACCGGTCGACGCGCCGACGGCTATCACGAGCTGCAGACGCTGTTCCAGCTCATCGACCTGTGCGACACCCTCACCATCGCGCTGCGCAGCGATGGCCGGATCGAGCGGCCGGCGGGTCCGGCCAACGTGGCGCCCGAGGCCGATCTGACGTTCCGCGCGGCTCTCGCACTGCAGCAGGCGACCGGCACCGGTCTGGGTGCGCAGCTGCGCGTGCGCAAGCGCATCCCCCAGGGAGCGGGCCTGGGCGGCGGCAGCTCCGACGCCGCTACCACGCTCCTGGCACTGAACGAGCTGTGGAACTGCCGCCTGAGCCTCGATGAGCTCGCCCTTCTCGCGCTGCCGCTCGGTGCGGATGTGCCTGTTTTTATTAAGGGTTCTTCGGCCTGGGCGGAAGGTGTCGGGGAACGGCTCACCCCGGTTGACCTGCCACCCGCCTGGTACGTCATCATCTACCCCGGCGTCGGCGTCGCGACCCGCGAGGTGTTCCAGAGCCCTGAATTGACACGAAATTCACCCGTCATCACAATACGCGCCTTTTTTCAGTCGGGTGGGCGGAACGACTGCGAGCCGGTGGTGCGCGCGCGTTCGCCGGAGGTTGCGGCGGCGCTCGACTGGCTCGCGCGCGAGGGCAGCGCACGGCTGACCGGCACCGGCTCCTGCGTCTTCACGGCACGCGAGAGCGCAGCGGACGCGGAACGGCTGGCGGCGCGCGTGCCCGACCGCTGGATGAGCTTCGTCGCTCGGGGACTTAACACTTCGCCGGTGCACGAGCAGCTTCGGCAACGCGGGCAGCGAACCTGAAGCAGCAGTAAGATGCGCGCCCGCACTGTTTTGCGCGCGGGCGCGCGTGCTGGGGTGTCGCCAAGTGGTAAGGCAGCGGGTTTTGATCCCGCCATTCGGAGGTTCGAATCCTTCCACCCCAGCCAATTCGCAGGTGGAGGCGGGAGGTCACGAGGGCGCGGCGCGCAGGCTTATGGGCACGAGCGACACACTGGCGCTGTTTGCGGGCAATGCCACTCCGGCGTTGTCACAGGATATTGCGCGCAGCCTGCAGATACCGCTCGGGCGCGCGTATGTCGGGCGCTTCAGCGACGGTGAGATAAACATCGAGCTGATGGAGAACGTGCGCGGCCGCGACGTCTTCATCGTGCAGTCCACCTGCCCGCCGGCGAACGACACCCTGATGGAGCTGTTGGTCATGGTGGATGCGGCGCGCCGCGCATCCGCGGCGCGCATCACCGCGGTCGTGCCGTACTTCGGCTACTCGCGCCAGGACCGGCGGCCGCGCGCGACACGCTCGGCGATCACCGCCAAGCTGGTCGCAAACATGCTCTCGAGCGCCGGCGTGAACCGGCTGCTGACCATCGATCTGCATTCGGATCAGATCCAGGGTTTCTTCGACATCCCGGTGGACAACGTGTATGCCTCGCCGGTTCTGCTCGGCGATGCGTGGAAGCAGGGGTACCGCAACCTGATCGTCGTGTCCCCGGACGTCGGCGGTGTGGCGCGCGCACGCGCCTTCGCCAAGCGCCTCGACGATGCGGACCTAGCGATCATCGACAAGCGGCGGCCGCGGCCGAACGAGTCGAAAGTCATGAACATCATCGGCGAGGTCGAGGGCAAGACCTGCATGCTGGTCGACGACATGGTCGACACCGCCGGCACGCTGTGCCAGGCCGCGCAGGCGCTGAAGGAGGCGGGCGCCGAGAAGGTGGTGGCTTACATCACCCACCCGGTGCTCTCGGGCAGTGCGGTGGAGAAGATCTCGAAGTCGCACCTCGATGAGCTGGTGGTGACGGACACCATTCCGCTCAGCACGGCGGCGCGCGGCGCGGGGCGCATCCGGCAGCTGTCGGTCGCGGAGCTGCTGGCGGAGACCATCCGCCGCATCCTCGATGAGGGCTCGGTGAGCTCGCTGTACGTCGATTGATTGGGCAAAAGTCGCCTGCGGCGCTTTTGCCGGCTGCGACGGTGGGTTTTTTTGGGTGTGCGGGCTTGGTCGCGAGCCGGCACTGAGTTAGGTAATCAACGGAGATTCCTGTAATGCGTATTTCATTCACCTTCGGCGCGGACATCCGCGTGACACAAGGCAAGGGTGCGAGCCGCCGCCTGCGTCACGCCGGTAAGGTCCCCGCGATTCTCTACGGCGCCCACCAGGACGCCCAGCCGCTGGTGCTCGACCAGCAGAACCTGCTCACGATGATCGGGGACGAGCGCTTCTATTCCTCGATCGTGCGGCTGAAGATCGGCGAGGGCATGCAGGAAGCCATCATCAAGGACGTGCAGATGCACCCGGCGAAGAACCTGGTGGTGCACGTCGACCTGCAGCGGGTGGTCGAGAACGAGCGCATCCGTATCCGTCTCCCGATCCATTTCAAGGGCGAGACGATCTCTCCCGGTGTGAAGACCCAGGGCGGCGTCGTCTCGCACATGCGTGCGGATGTAGAGGTGAGCTGCCTGCCGAAGGATCTGCCGGAGTTCCTCGAGCTCGATCTCTCGGGCATGAGCCTGAATGAGACCAAGTTCCTCGCCGACATCCCGCTGCCCCCGGGCCTCTCGATCCCGGAGCTCACGCAGCGCAACGCGCCGGTCGTGTCGATCCACGCGCCGCGCGCCGAGGAGCCGGAGCCGGTGGCGGCCGAGGCCGCTGCGGCTGTCCCGGCCGAAGGCGCGGCGCCGGCTGCCCCTGGCGCTCCGGGCGCGGCGCCCGCCGCCCCGGGTGCCGCCCCGGGTGCGCCGCCCGCTGCCGCGGGAGAGGCCAAGAAGGGCGATGAGAAGAAGGAAGGCGCTCCCGGCAAGAAGGAGGGCGGCAAGAAGTAGCCGCACACTCCGCAGCACAGATCGCCCGCCGGCCGCTTCGGCAGCTACCGAACGCGGCCGGCGGCGTTTACGCAGGACGTGAAACTCATGCCAGGTGAGCCGCTCAAGTTGATCGTCGGACTCGGCAATCCGGGTACCGAGTACGCGCGCACGCGGCACAACGCCGGCTTCCAGCTCGTCGACGAGCTCGCACGCCGACACGGCGCACCGTTTCGCAGCGAGCCGCGCCACCGCGCGGAGCTCGCCCGCGCGCGTATCGGCGAGAGCGAGCTGTGGCTGCTGAAGCCGATCAACTACATGAACCGCAGCGGCGATCCGGTGCGCAGTGTCGCGTCCTTTTACAAGGTGCCGCTCGGGTCGATTCTGGTGGCCTACGACGAGTTGGACTTTCCGGCCGGGGTGGTGCGGTTGCGTCTGGGCGGCGGAGCCGCCGGCCACAATGGCATGCGCGATGTGATCGGGCAGATGGGCGATGGGTTCTGGCGCGTGCGCATCGGCATTGGCCACCCGGGAGACCGCTCGCAGGTGCTCGACTACGTGCTCGGGCGCCCGACGGCAGTGGACGCGCAGCTCATCGAGGAGGCGATCGGCGCCGCGGTGGATGCCGTGCCGGTGCTGCTCACCGAGGGCGCGCAGATCGCCATGAACCGCCTGCACAGTCGCGATCCCGTGCCGGCCGCGCCCACGGCGCCGGCCAACTCCTGACTGCGGGAGACTCTCGCCCCATGCCCATCCGCTGCGGCATCGTCGGCCTGCCCAACGTCGGCAAGTCGACTCTCTTCAATGCGCTCACGCGCGCACAGATCGCTGCGGAGAACTATCCGTTCTGCACCATCGATCCGAACGTGGGGGTGGTGCCGGTACCGGATCCACGCCTGGCGCAACTCGCAGAGATCGCCCAGCCGGAGAAGGTTGTGCCGACGACCGTCGAGTTCGTCGACATCGCGGGCCTCGTGGCCGGCGCTTCCCAGGGCGAGGGTCTCGGCAACCAGTTCCTGGCGCACATCCGCGAAGTCGATGCGATTGCGCACGTGGTGCGCTGCTTCGAGAGCGGCGACGTGATCCACGTCGCCGGTCGCATCGATCCGATCACAGACGTCGAGATCGTCGATACCGAGCTGGCGCTCGCCGATCTCGCGACGCTCGAGAAAGGACTCGAGCGGGCCACGCGCGCGGCGAAAAGTGGCGACAAGGATGCGATCCGCCGCCGCATCCTGTTCGAGCGCGTCAAGGTGCAGCTCGATGCCGCGCGCCCGGTGCGCGCGCTCACGCTCAGCGAAGAAGAGCGGCGCGATCTGCGCGAGCTGCAGCTACTCACTGCGAAACCAGTGATGTATGTCGCGAACGTCGCCGAGCACGGTTTCGTCGACAACCCGCTGCTCGCCGCGCTCGAGCGGCACGCGGCCGCCGAAGGCACTCTCGTGGTGCCGGTGTGCGCCGCCATCGAGGCCGAGATTGCCCAGCTCGATGAAGGCGAGCGCGCCGAATTCCTCGCCGAGCTCGGTCTCGCGGAGCCGGGACTCAACCGGGTAATCCGCGCGGCCTACCGGCTGCTCGGCCTCGAGACTTTCTTTACTGCAGGGCCGAAGGAGGTGCGCGCCTGGACCGTGCGCCGCGGCGCGACTGCGCCGCAGGCAGCCGCCGTCATCCACACCGACTTCGAGCGTGGCTTCATCCGTGCCGAGGTGATCGCGTTCGCGGACTACATCGCCGGCAAGGGCGAGGCGGGCGCGAGGGACGCCGGGAAGCTGCGCCTCGAGGGCAAGGAGTACGTCGTTCAGGAGGGAGACGTCATGCACTTCCGATTCAACGTCTGAGCGCGGAGCAGCCGCAGTTCGAAGCAGGCAACCCGATCTGCGCCCCACGAAGGCGCCCTGCAGGGCCGTTTGACACTCTGCGGTGGCGGCCCCGACAATGCGCGCCCTCTCAGTGGAAAGGTAGCTCAGCTGGTTAGAGCACGGCACTCATAATGCCGGGGTCGAGGGTTCGAGTCCCTCCCTTTCCACCATAAAAATCAGATAGATAGACTGCGACAGATCTCTGTCCTTCCCGGATGCGTTCTTAGGCAAGCGCACACGCAAGCCATCGATCACGTTTCCAATGCGATGCTGAACTACGCATACGCGGTGCTGATAGCGCAGACTCAGATCCGCCTGATCGTCGAAGGGTACGATCCCACCATCGGCATCATGCATGAAAAGAAAGCCCTTCGCGGGATCAATCCTGGTCTTGCTCTCGACCACATGGAGCCGATGCGGCCCGTGGTCGATCGGTCAGTGTTGCAGCTGATCGACACGGTCACGTTCACGTGCGCTGACTTTTCGATTCAGCACGATGGTGTATGTCGAATGAATCCGGAGCTTGCGAGGAGGGTGGCGCAGCTTGCGTTGGAGTGTTGTGAGGTCGGCGGCAACGGCTCACAGATCCCCCGCCGCAGCGGAGTAAACAGCCCGAGTTCTCCTCGCCACGCGCTCAATACCGCCACGTGCCTGAGACACTCAGTGTGCGTGGGACGAGCGTAACGACTTGAGTGCTCGAACCCCCATTGTCTACCCCGTTCGCCAGGCCGTACATGAGCGGGTGCGAATTCAAGGCATTCCTGAGAAAAGCCGCCGCCTCGAAGCTCGACCACTGCACAGCGGCCCGGAGGTTGAGAATGTTCGCGGACGGCTCGGTGTGAGACACAAAGTAGTACGCGCTAGCCGGGTCAGTCTGAAAGGTGGACCGCGGCGCTGCTCTGAACGCATCTTCCAACCGCACTGTGAACATCACGTTGCCTCGCAGGGGAAATTCCTGTTCGAGAGATGCCGTGGCGTTCCAAGGAGAGACTGGCGGAGACTCCCCGCTGCGAACCAGAAGCTGACCATTGATCATGACGGTCCGT
>Ga0306922_10007520_pt1 | contig 10520 bp, 6 predicted proteins | sample sta12Cox44000082_FD_203758 | JGI IMG/M metagenome (GOLD analysis project Ga0306922, IMG submission 203758) | Lab enrichment of tropical soil microbial communities from Luquillo Experimental Forest, Puerto Rico - statoxic.12C.oxic.44.000.082 (v2)... | ecosystem: Environmental > Terrestrial > Soil...
CTCTTCGTTCTGCTTACTTCTGGCGGTGAGCCCCTTCAGCTCACTACCGACGAAGGCGATAAAACTGCCGACAATTTCTCGGCTGATGGCACCGAGATTTATTACGGAACATTTCTGGGACGCAACGAAGTCTGGGCCGTCCCCACACTCGGGGGAAAGCCCCGGCGCGTTGTGGAAGGCCGTGCTCTCGCTCCGTCCGTGGATGGCGCGTCTATTTTGTACGCGAGACTCAAAAACATTTTTCGTTCTGACCGTTCTGGTCTGAATGAAAAGCTGCTTTACACCCTGGGCCCGAAGACCTTTGTCACTAGACGGATATTGCCGTATCCAGATGGCAATCGTTTGCTGCTCCTCACGGGCGATACAGTCTCTACTATCGAGAATACCGGCGCATTTGAACTGGATCTCTCGAAGCAGAACGCCGTCGATTTGGGTCAAATTCCCGCCGAACCCACCAACATTGTTTGGGCCGAACCCGGCAAATCCATCATCTTCGGCCGGACGGTCAACGGCTTGAGGAATATCTGGCAGTACAATCTGAAAGACAAGGAATTCGTCCAGGTCACTTCCGGTCCCGGACCCGATGGCTCACCCATGCCGGATCCGACGGGAAAAGGCATCTACTTCGTGAACGGGAAGTCTTCCGGCGTGCTCACCAACTACAATACGCGCTCCAAGGAGTCCACCGAAATCGCTTCACAAAATGCCACTCAGCCAACGATTTCGCGCGATGCCAAGCGCGTGGCCTATATCACTTTCCCTTTACAGGACCGCAGCGAACTTTGGGTCGCTGGCCTCGACGGCAGCAACAAGGTGAAAATCGCTTCTGCCACTTCCCTGGCCACCGGATTCTGGTCGCCTGATAACTCGCGCCTACTCTTCATCACGGAAGAACCCGGTGCCGCCGCTAAGATTTATTCGGTAAATGCCGATGGCACTAAGCTTCATGAGTTACAGGGAACCGGCGGTTCCATTCAGGCTGCTCTTTTCAGCCAGGACCAGAAATCCGTCTTCGTGAACAGCTTGGACAAGGGATCTCCAGGGCTCAACATCTGGAAGGAAAGCAGTGAAGGCTCGGCCCCTGAGAAACTGATAGAGAATTGCGGCGACGCGTTTGAGACTTCACCGGATGGAAAGTATCTGCTCACTTTGGTTGGCGCTGGAAGCCGCCTTGGAATTTACGAGGTTTCCATCCAAGATAAGACCTGTACCGCCCTCCTACCCGGCGTGGTTACCTTTGGGATGGTGATGTCGCCCGATGGTAAATCGTTCCTGTACGCCGTGCCCTCGGAACGTGACGTCTCTATTCACCGCCAGCCATGGCACGATGGCAAGCTCGCCGGCCCCGATCAAGTCGCGCTTAAGCTTCCATTCGCAATGCCGCTCTTGGTCGGGGGCAATGCCTACGATTTCTCGCGCGATCTCTCCACTGTCATCTATGCCCGCGTCGGCGGTCACGCCGACCTTTATCTTCTCAGCCAGAAATAGTTACGGCCCAGCTTCAGTTCGTATTCCCAGCCCGCACCTTCCGGCAATTTCCTTACCGCGAGGCACGGCATGGGTTCGATGAAGTGTGCATCGCTCATTGTCATAAATATATTCACACTGTCATAGAAAGTAGATGCGAAGCAACTGACCGGGAAGGGACGGAACATTTCGGCCCCGGCGTTCGTAATTTGATAGGCACGAGTAAGAGCGGAATTGGAAACCGACAGTTAGACCAGGGGAAATGCAATGGGAACGCTGTCACAGGACATTCGATACGCATTGCGAATGCTAGTGAAGAATCCGGGCTTTACGATCGTTGCGGTTCTCACGCTCGCGCTGGGCATCGGCGCGAATACGGCTATCTTCAGCGTGGTGAATGCCGTGTTGCTCTCGCCTCTCCGTTACCAGCAGCCGGAACGGCTCGTGGCGCTCTATGAACGCCAGCCCGATTTCGAGCATTCGTCGATTTCCTATCCCAATTTCCTCGATTGGCGAACGATGAACCACTCGTTTACCGCCATAGCGGCTTTTCGCGAGGATGTTTTCACGTTTACTGGCGCCGGCGAGCCGGAGCGTCTCAAGGCAGAAATGGTTTCCGCGGAATTTTTCCCCATCCTCGGCGTGCAGCCGGTTCTCGGTCGGCATTTTCGAATCGAAGAGGATCAGGTCGGTTCGCAGCCGGTGGTCGAAATCAGTGGTGGATTCTGGAAAAGAAAATTCGGGTCGTCGCCGGACGTAATCGGAAAGACGCTGACGATGAACGACACGTCGTACACCATCGTGGGCGTAATCCCGGTGAACTTCAGCTATCATAGCGGCAACTTCCAGACCAGCGACGTCTACGTTCCGATCGGCCAGTGGAACGATTCGACGTTCCGCGATCGGCGAGCGGGCATGGGTATGGACGGGGTGGGCAGGCTGAAGCCCGGCGTGACGCTCGAACAAGCCCGGGCAGACATGGAGCTGGTGTCGCAGAATCTGGCTCAGACTTACCCAGATATAGACAAGGCGATTAGCGCTGCGCTTACGCCTCTCAAGGAAGACGTTGTCGGCGACATTCGTCCGTACCTGCTGGTGCTGCTCGCCGCGGTCGGATTCGTATTGCTGATTGCTTGCGTCAACGTTGCGAACCTACTGCTCGCACGCGCCACGAGCCGGACGCGAGAGCTGGCAATTCGTACCGCGCTTGGAGCCACGCGTCGGCGGATGGTCCGCCAGCTTCTTACAGAAAGTGTGTTTCTAGCCCTGGCCGGAGGCATTCTCGGGGCCGTCATCGCGACAGCGGGCACGCAGGCAGCACTGAAAGTCCTTCCCGAAGCGCTGCCGCGGACAGAAGAGATTCACCTCGACCCGGGAGTCCTACTCTTTACGCTGGGGCTATCTGTGCTCACGGGAATCTTGTTCGGTCTAGTGCCGGCTATGAAGATGCTTCGTCCCAACCTGCAGGAAACGCTGAAGGAAGGCGGCCGTGGCGGGAGCGGCACGCGGCATCGGGCGCAGAGCGTGTTCGTGGTCGTCGAAATGGGACTGGCTTTTGTGCTGCTAATCGGGGCGGGCCTGATGATCCGTAGCTTGGTGCGGCTGTGGGACGTGAATCCAGGATTCGATCCCCGAAACGTCCTGATTTTCAGCGTTTCCTTTCCCGCCGCCATGGGTTCGACACCCGATGCGGTACGGGCGTCAATGCAGCAAGTCCACGATGTTGTGGCCGCAGTGCCGGGCGTGCAGGGAGCTTCCATGCTGGGCGGCGCTGTGCCGATGGCGGGCGATTCCGAGCTGAACTTCTGGCTGGAAGGGCAACCCAAACCTGAGAGCCAGGGTGATATGAAGGCCGCCCTCTTTTACTTCGTTCAGCCGGACTACCTGAGCATCATGAAAACCCCGTTGAAGCGCGGCCGTTTCCTGACACGGGAGGACAACGAGCATGCGCCACGGGTGATTGTGATCGACGAGCAGTTTGAGAATCTGCATTTTGCCGGTCAGGATCCTATCGGAAAGCGCGTCAACTTCGACATCGTGAACTTTACGGCCGAAATCGTGGGCGTCGTGGGGCACGTGAAGCAGTGGGGACTCGACCGGGACGCCACAAATACGATCCAGGCGCAGTTCTATTTTCCGCTCTCGCAGGTTCCCGACCGATTCATGCCGCTGATCGCTCGGGGAGGTGGCTTCGCGGTGCGCACGCAGGGTTCTCCGCTGGCGCAGACCGGGGCGATCCGGCAGGCCCTCGAAAAGCTGAACAGCCAGATCGTCATGTACGACATGCTGCCGATGCAAAACATCATCGATGATTCACTCGCGTCGCGGCGATTCGCCATGATTCTGCTAGGAGTTTTTGCGGGACTGGCGCTCCTGCTCTCGGCGATAGGTATCTACGGCGTGATCTCGTACGTGGTGGGGCAGCGAGTTCACGAAATCGGCCTGCGCATGGCCTTGGGAGCACAGCGCAAAGACGTGATGCGGCTGGTGCTGGGTGAGGGCGCGAGGCTCGCGGCCATTGGTGTAGGGGCGGGATTGATTACGGCGGTTGTGCTAACGAGGATGATGGTCAAGATGATCTTCGGGATAAGCGCTCACGACCCGGTGACATATCTTGCTGTCGCCTTTGCACTGCTCATTGTAGCGTTCGCAGCCTGCTATTTGCCAGCGCGACGGGCCATGTCCGTTGATCCCATGGTGGCGTTGCGACACGAGTAGGAACCAAAGATGTATAAGATTCCTTTGTGAATGCTGGCAAAGAATCCTTTTCGCTGCCGTTGTCCTTCCTGAGTGCACATGCCAACGGGGTGAGGGCGGCCATCTGACTGAGCTTTGTAGAAGCGGCGTGTAACTTGGCGCTCAAGTCCTGATTAACGGGGTTTCTCTAACGAGGCCGGCATGTGTCAACGGGTTTGTGTTTTGTTTTCTCTCTATGGGAGTCTTTTCTTCTCCCTCTTGCGCACACCCGTGCGCTCGCGCAGAGGTCTTAGAGGGATCCTTGGTTTTTGAGCCGTGTTCACCCTACTCGCTCAGCCCTGTGTTGGTTCATCGCTGTGGTGTCGCCCACCAAGCATCTCTTCGGTCAGTGCAGACCATGATGAAACGTTCGATCTCCCTAGCCTTCCGGGAGGCGGGTAGCTTAATCAACCGGTCGATGACTGTTCGCACCGAACCCCGTTTCAGGCATCCCCACCACAGGCCGCACCACTTACTGGCATCTGTCCGCGACGACAGAACTCCGGATAATCAATCTCATCCCGCAACATGATCCACAGCCGGATCCCCAGCTTGCGTGCCACGGCCACGCGTGCTTTGCCCAGACCTTTCTGCACCAATTTGCGCCGATAGAAGCGCTTCAGCTCCGGATCGCGGCGTACCGCATGCGCTCCTGCTTCACCCCAAAGAAAGCGCAACAGTGGACTGCCTTGTTTGGTGATCCCACCGAGCCGCTGCTGTCCTCCACTGGAGTATTCCCGTGGGATGATCCCCACATAACTGGCCAAGGCTTTGGCATCGGCGAAACGCTTGGGGTCGCCCAGGAATACTTCCGTGGCTAGGGCCGTGACCGGCCCCACGCCGGGATGTGTCATCAGCCGCTGTGCCGCGCAACGATTCACCGCTTGCTCGGCCACCTGCTGGGTCAGCTTTTCGATCTCTGACTTGATATTCCGATACATCACCTGCAACGCGCTCCGTCGACACGCGGTGTGGGGCATCAAGGGCAAGAATGCGATCTTTTCTTGTCCATCGTTACTCCACAGACCGGGACCTCGCCGTAAACCATTCGCCAAGGCGATAGCTTGCAGGGCGTTCTGTATGCGCGTGCGCATGCGCACCCACTGATGACGGTGGAGTAGCAGAGCGCGTAGATCGAGCAGCTCCTTGCTGGGCAGCCAGATCGCTGGAAAACGGTTTTCTGCCAGCAGCTTCAGAATCAACTCCGCATCGCGCCGATCATGCTTTTGTTTGCGAGGTTCCGCCGCACGAATCTGGGCCGGATGGCCGACCCGGCACTCGATCCCCAGCTCCTCCATCAGATTCAGAAACCACGGCATTGATCCGCCAGCCTCGAGGCCAACCAGCACGGGCTGCGGCAAACTGGAATAAAACTCCCGCACCTGGTTGCCTTCGTGCAGCAAGATCAGATTGGCTGTTTCTCCAGTGGTCGTCTCCAACATTGCCAGCGTTTGCTGGCGAGCGTGCAAATCGCATCCTATTATTCGCATTCGGCCTCCTTCGGTCCGAGCGCTGTTCGGGTGAACGGCGACCTACTCTACTCGGACCGTTGTGAGGCCGGCTTCGTTATGACATCAACCGGACATCTCTAACAATGTCGGCCCTGTCAAACACATTCTTGAGCAGACGAGTCCGCCTACTCTTAAAGGGAGCAGTTTGTATCGCCTTTTGATGGAACCCACATCGACGACCAAGGCTCGTCTGTAACCTAGCGGTCGGCTTCAGTCCGACCCATACATCTCTCCGATCAAAACGTCGACCAAGATTACTTCTTCGAACTCCCCTTGCAGGGAGCGGGATGCCCAATCAAATGCGCGATGTTTACTTCACACCATGTCCGGTAACGAGCTGTCCCGCGTACGAACCGAACTCCGCTGACTGCGAATACTCGCAGCCGTTCCGCCACATCCAGTACAGACGAACGGCCAGCCTCCGTCCCAAGGCCACCTTGGCAATGCTCTTCTGTCGGCGCATGGCCAAATGTAGATAGCGACGCCGCCAGTCTGGATCGGAACGGGCCGCCGCCTGGGCCACTTCCACCAGCAAGAAGCGCAGCAGTGCGCTGCCTTGCTTGCTGATGTGCCCCAATCGTTGGTAGTCGGCACTGGAATCTTCCGAAGGAATCAGACCCACGTAGCTGCCGACCTGCTTGCCACAGCGGAACCGCTCCGGAGTGCCGATGATCAGCACAAAAGCTAACGCCGTTAGAAAACCTACGCCCGGATGAGTCATTAGCCTCAGAACCTCAGGCCGTTTCTTCGCTTCCTGACTCTGCCGCTATGGTTAGTTCCTCGATGGTAGAGTTCAATCGATCCAGCAATTCTGTAAGATCTTGCCGGCGTCGACTGGTCCAGGGTGGGAGCTGCAGTTGGGCTAGCTCCGCACGACCTCGCTCTTTCCAGAGTCTCTTCTTCCAACGTTTGCCCTCGTTCATGGCGATCGCCTGCAGTTGATTCATGATCCTGGTCCGCATCTGCACGAGCCGGTGGCGGTGCCACAGCAGTTGTCGCAGGTCACGATTCTCCGGATCTGGTACCCACACTCGAGGAAAACGATCTTCCAGCATCAACTTCAACAGGAGTCTCGCATCCTCCCGATCGGTTTTCTGCTTACGCACTCGCTTGGTCTTGATCTCCGCCGCATCACCGATCCACAACCCCATACCCAGTTCTGCCAGCAGGCGCTCGAACCAACGCGAGTACCCGGTGGCCTCCATTCCCACCCGCACGCTGCTTCCTTGCTGCTTGAGGTTCTTGTAGAACTTCTCCGCTTCTCCATCACTGTGGTTCAGCCGCCGTTCTCCAAATTCTCCTGTCTCGGTATCCGCAAACGCAATTTGCTGGAAGCTCGGGTGATAATCGACGCCTATAATCACCATGTTCGGCTCCTTTCTCCCGAGCCCGTGGTCGTCAACCAACCACAGTCTACTCAGGTCGAAGGAGCCGACATTGTTATGCAATCAAATAGAATTCTCAGTGCTTCTTGAAACGGCCGGTCCTCTACGATTCGGACATAACTGACCATCGTCTTCGATTATAGGAGTTATGAGACCGGAACTTCGAGTTAAGTGCCGATATACGTTGGATTACGATGGCTTTCGCTGAAGGGCTTCCTTTGCTTTGCGGCGCTGCTCTTCCTGCACCGCGATTAGCTTGTAGGCGACGTAATACTTATAGATGTTGGAGACGTAGGTGAGCGTCTCGGAGCCGATGCGATGAGCAGCGATGACCTCAACGTTACCGAACCAGACATTGGGATTGAACTCCTTCTGAGCGGCCTCCGCTCGTAACTGGTCTACGCGAGCTGGACCGCAATTGTAGGCCGCAAAGGTAAAGATGACCTTATTGAAGTCGTCCATTGGCTCGTTTCCGTAGAGCCTTTCCATCACTAAGTGGAAGTACTTGATGCCCGCGTGGATGTTGGCTTCTTCCTGGTGAATGTCGCCCACTTTCATCTCTGCGCCCGTATCTGGCATAAGTTGCATGATGCCGATGGCCCCGACGGAACTCTTGGCTTGCTGGTTCAGGCCGGATTCCTGGTAAGCCTGGGCCATCATCATCAAGTAATCTATGCCGTATTTGTCAGAGTACTTATGAAAGATTCTCTCAGTCCGCTCAAACCGTTCTATGCCTTTCGGGGAGACGGCCTGCTTGAGCATGTAAGTTGAACCCATGTATTTGGCGTGTATTTGGCGGCCGAACGCGGTACCCTGACGATGCGTTTTGAGAAATTTGTTGATGGTGGCCAGGAGTTTTGGTGAATTTTTTCGCACAGCCCATCCGAGCGATTCACCGGTGGCAATGGCCATATCGGAGTGAACTTGCAGCTTAGTGAGCATTTGGCTCCAAAGCTTCGCCGCCCAATCGTTGACTATGGTCGTTGACAGCATACCGGCATTCACCATTTCCAGAATGTCTTCGTCTGAAAGGTCTTCCGGTACAGCTCGAATCGTTACGGACGGTTTCTTTTCCTTCTGAAAACGTTCGTTCAACCGTTCCAGATTTTTCCAATAGGTCGACGTCTTACGCACGAAAACTTCCTTGCCCGACAAGCCGTCCAGGGAAGCAAGTTGAGGGGAATTGGGACTGGTGACCACAACCTCTTTAGCATCGGTGACGATGGGGTCAGAAAAATCGACAAGTTTCTGACGTTCGGGGGTAATGGTGATGAGACCAATTAGAATATCGAGAGTGCCTCCGTTCAGATTTGAGACCGCCTTGTCACGCGGTGTAACATAAAAGATAACGTGAAGTTTGATGTTCCTGTTTTTCTGCGGATACTCCCTGTTCAAATATTCTTCAAATGCGTTGCCGGTTTCGTGTGCGATGCCGTACTGCACGCCCTTGACTGTGTAATACAGCGTCTTGGAATAGGGAACGCCAATACGGATGAACCGGTGTTTCAGTAGTTCGTCCAAGTCACCCGTCCACTGCTCAGATACGGTGGGCAGGGTGGCTTGTGCCTTGGCTGGCGGAGTGGAAGATTGGGCAAAAATAGCTTGGTTGTGCGCAAAACCGCCAAGGAAGCAAACTACGAACAAAACAATTTGGTAACGGCGGGGCCGAGGCATGATGCCCTATTTCATTCCGATACGAAATTCTGCGTTTATCACCGCTTGCTCGACTTTGTCAATGCTGGCCGTCCAACATTGCTAAAGCGTGGATCTGAGCAGGGCGGCACAGGCGGGCTCTTGCACGGTGCTGGCGGGAGCGAGCCGAATCCGAAAGCATTCAAGTCGGGATCGCCGACCAGTGCTGCGCCTCTGGCTCATTCCCTACAGGACGTAGAGAGTACGCGCCATCGCAGACCACTTCGCCGTCGTGAGATTCAGTGCGACAACCGAGCTGTGGAAGTGAAGGAAATGGGGAAGAGAGTCGGCACGCGGAGAGCCTCCGGTTGAGATTCTGCTCCGCTATGCCTGGACCAGGCCCTACAACTAGCGTTTATCGTGCTCATCGTGTCCGCTGCCATCGCCTATTGCCGGTCGATGTGGACGTGGTGCGCTGATCGTGACCCACACGGAAGCCTTGGCGTTTATTTACTTTCTCAGCCAGGCCGATACGCGCAGTGGCCGTTGGATCGGGGCCGCCGGAGCTCGTCGCTAGGGGACGGATTCCGTCGCATTTTGAGATAGGTGGTTCTATAAGAGGGGATGTCAACAGAAAAACTTCTCCTCTGAGCGTGACCGAGAAAAAACTTTGTCTCGAGATCCAGCCCACTGTCTGCTGATGGCTCTGAATTGCTCTTCCGTTCCTTTGATTTCATTCTCGAGTGGTCACAACATCCGCCGATTCTTGAAACTTGGCAAGCGATTCGATTTTCGTGGCAACCATGGTTCTATCCGAGGCTCGTGGCCTATCGCTATTTCTGGTTCTCCGAGGGGGCATAGCGTGAGAACGGTGACTCGGTGCCGAAGCACACAGGGTCGGACCACCTATCTGATACTCCCCTCGAACCGAGCGTCTCAAGAACCGAACCGACCACCACCCAGGAGGATGGAACGAGCTCTCTACCAGAGACGCTCAAGCTGCTTGCCGATGTAATTCTTTGGCGTCGAAACACACTCCTTTCTTCCAAATGGTCAACGTGATCGCTGCAATCTTCCGTGCCAGAGTGAGACGCGCCATCGCCGGCCTCCTCCCTTTGGCCAGAAGCCCCGCGTAGAACTCCTGGAACGGCCCCGGCCGAGTGCTGGCAGATATTGCGGCACTCTTGAAGAGATTTTTTAGATCGTGATTGTGGTTTTCGTTCAGTCCCAGCACGGTGACTCGCTCGCGGTTGCGTCGCAGGTGCCCTTTCACATAGCGGTATTCGCCGCTGTCGTGAGTCTCCAGTCCGAATCCGCTGTAGGCCCACAGCTGTCGCTTGGTGCGAAAACGATGCGGCGTCTCGAGCAGTGCCACCAACAACGCGGAGCGAATCGGACCCAGATAAGGAATCTGACGCAGTAATTTCACCGCCTGATGTTTCCGGCTCTCCGCCAGCAGATCGCGTCGCGCTCCTTGCCGCAAAGGCTCCCACGCATCCAGTTGCTGGTAGAGCCGCTCGGCTCGCAGGCGAACTCCCGGTTCTACAATCTTGGCCAACCATTCCGCACGATGACGCGGTCGATACACAGCTGGCCCAGCGCAGGGAATGGCCCAGCTTCGGTACACCGCCTTGATCCGACTCATCACCCTTGTCAGATCTTTGGTGATCGTTAGATAGCTGCGGGCCAGCTCCTTCAAAGTGCGCACCCCGTTCTCTCCGTGGTAGATCGGTGAGAGATAGTTGCCACGCAAGAGTTCAGCCAGCTTCCGAGCGTCGATCCGGTCGCT
>Ga0306922_10007524_pt1 | contig 10519 bp, 8 predicted proteins | sample sta12Cox44000082_FD_203758 | JGI IMG/M metagenome (GOLD analysis project Ga0306922, IMG submission 203758) | Lab enrichment of tropical soil microbial communities from Luquillo Experimental Forest, Puerto Rico - statoxic.12C.oxic.44.000.082 (v2)... | ecosystem: Environmental > Terrestrial > Soil...
CCCGGACTCGGGCATGTCATTCAGCGCCGCTGGATTCGCGGTCTGCTGCTGATGCTCTCCGTCTTCATCATGTTCTTCGCTGGGCTGGGCATGCAGGGCAAGGTCTACGGGTTCAACACCGGCGACCTGCTCGACATCCTGGGATTCGTGGGCGACATCGGCTCCGGCCTGCTGTATTTCATGGCGCGAGCGATGGATTGGGGCGCGGGCAACATCCAGCGTGCGGTCGCCGACTATGGCACCAAGTACATCGTGGTGGCTGGCCTGCTCAATATCATCTCCGCAGTGGACGCCTACCACATCGCGATCGGCAAGAAACAATGACCTTCGAATTCTCGCACTTCACCGCTGCCGTAGTTTTCGCTCTTTGCGCGTCCACGGTTTTTGGGATCACCCAGCGCAATAACACCCGCGACATGGTGGGCTATGGCGCCTATTGTTTTGCTTTGTTTGTCGGCGGGGTAATCGTCGCCTCGTGGGCGATGTGGCTGTTGAAGCACTAGTTGTCAGTTGTCGGTCGTCAGCGGTCAGCCCTCAACCAAGAACACTGCCAGCGGTCCGCTCACCACGAGCAACTGACGACTGTTGTTCTACCCTTCCCACACCAGGGCATCAAACACACGTCTGGTCTCGAAGCCGAGCTTGCGGTAGAGGTCAACAGCCCGATAGTTCGCTTCAGTAACCGTCAACGTCAGCAGATTGAACCTGCGACGACGCAACGCACCGCAAGTGTAGTCGAGTAATGCCTCACCGAGTCCTTGTCCGCGATGCTCAGGAACCAAACACACTTGCGTCACATGGCCAACGTCATCGCGTACCCGCGAGCAAAGGATCAATCCGATGAGTGCGCTGGTCGGCTGATGAATGGCGACGAATGATGCTTCCGGATCGAAGACACCGCATCCCGGAAAACGGACGATGTTGTTGAGGAAGCGCATCGAGCCCGCAGCTGTGCGGTATTGGTCGTTGATCTCGGAGTCGATGTGTGCGCGATACGCCGCAGTAATGACTCCGGCTGCGTGTTGGTAGTCGTTCTCCGTCCATCGGCGAATCTGGACCTGATCGACCGATATGGGACTGGATGGAGCTGCACTTGAGCTGTGAACGTTGAGGCAGAGGAAAAGGCGGCGATATCGCTGAAATCCACTCGCCAGAAAGGGTTCAGCAAGTTCGCCGGTCTGGTGCGTCAGCAACTGCGCCTCCACGCGATGCACGCCCGGGGACTGTTGCAGCGTCTCTATCACGTGGTTGACAAGTCTGCCTTCGACAGCTCTCCCATCACCGCGCCTGGGCGAAACAAACAGATCGCCAATGACACCCTTGCTGCCTTCGTAAACGAAGAAGGCGTAGCCGACAAGACTTCCACGTTCGACCGCGGCGTAACCCGGCAGAATTTTGGCGTCGACATAGCGCAGGATCATCTCGGATGAGCCGCGGTAATCCCACGCCAGCCCTTCGCCCCACATCTCGACCTCTTCGTCGAGCAGGGAGCGCAGGTCGTCGGAGGAAAAATGCCTCAGATCGAGGATCTCCACGCCTGTTGCAGGCCGAACTGGATTGCGTACCGCCATAGGTCAGCGCACCACCGGCCGTCCCGCAGTCCTAGCGGCAATTGAGGTCAGAGTGCTCTGTCAGTCTATTGCGCTTGGAGTTCGGGAAGCAAACGCCGGAATATCAACGGTCATTGCGATTTTGGTGGCTGTTCGCTCCTCCCCGATACCAGGTAAAAATCGAGGTGTTGCGGTGGGTAGCCGCCGAGGTGGGTTACGCCGCGGCCTTTCAGGCGGAACTCGAGTTCGGTTTCGGATCCTCTAGCGGCGACGACGAGATGATCGCCGGAAGGAATCTCGTTGCGCTCATAGCTGGCGATCTTATGGTTGCGATAGAAGCCGAGTCCGTACTCGACGCTGCGTGGAGCGTCATAGACCGCAACGTCGGCTACACGCCCCAGCTCGGTATAAGACAACGTTGACTGAATAGGGCGCGCCGATTCTAAGACGTTGATCATGGGAGCTGTGCCTCGCAGCACGAGCCCATAGGCAATCAGAAGGGGCAGCAGCGTCGAGAACCTCAGCATGCGGTAGCCGCGTGTGCTCAAGGTCAGCCACAGCATCGCCAGCCCAATAACGGCCAGCGTGATGGCGACGATGATCGCAGGCTTCGTGACCTCCTGCTGAACCAGCCGGAACGGAACGATGAGCGCGGCGACCATCAGCGCGGCACACAAGACAGCGTGCAATGCAATCAGCCATGAAGGGGGAGAATCTCCGGCTTCTTCGCGGCGAAGAATAAAGTCGGCAAGCAGAATTGTCGAGGCGGGAATCGCGGGAAGGATATATCCCGGCAACTTCGATTGCGACAGCGAAAAGAAGCCGATTGGCAGGACGAACCACAGCCCCAGGTAAGTTCGAAGGTCGTCCTCGCCGGCCGACTGCGAGACGGAATAACGCCAGTCACGAATGGCGTCGACCAGTGCAGCGATGACGAAGGTGATCCACGGGATCAAGCCGATAATGACAATCGGCAGGTAATACCAGAAGGGCTGCCTGTGACGATAGGTGTCGGTGGTGTAGCGCGCGAGGTTGTGCTGGAGGATGAAGACACGGAAAAACTCCGGATTTGCTCGCTCGACCGCGATGAACCAAGGCAAGACGACTAATGCGCAAAGCGCGATTCCGGGAAGCCACAGAGTTCGCTTCACCAGGCGCCAGTCACGACGAAGAAGAGAGAAACTCACAATGATGAGGGCGCCAAGAAACAGTGCGACTGGACCTTTGGCCAGGGTTGCGAGCCCTTCGAACAGATAAAAACCCACCAACCAAGCGCGATTCTGCGACTGGTACCAGCCGTACCAGCAGAGCATGGCTATCGTGAACGTCGCGGTCAGCGGCATATCGGTGCTTGCGCCGCGTCCGAAGCCAATGACTATCGCTGATGCTGCGGTGATCAATGCGGCATCCAGTTGCATCCCTTTGCGGAAATGCCGTGCCCAGATGTAGATGAAGAAGATCATCAGCGTACAGAGCACGGCCGACGGCAAGCGGGCTGCCCAATCGCTAACCCCGCCCGTGGCTTTATACGCCAGCATGGCGCACCAGTAGTACAACGGTGGCTTCTCCAGCCACGGTTGACCGTAGAGCACGGGCGTCACCCAGTCGTGGCGTTCGAGCATCTCGCGGGCGATTTGGGCATAGCGCGGCTCGTCGGCGCCGACCAGGCCGATGATCTCGAGGCCAGCAAAAAAGAGAAATCCGCAGAACGCGATGAGCGCTAGTAGTTCAGTGGAGCGGCGGGCGCGATCGTCAGAGCCAAGGAAGTCTGCTGGTTTGCGTTTAGCGAGTGCGATGATTATTGCACCTTGTCGTGGTGACTGTGATCCAGATGACCACGGTCATGATGGCTCCGATTTTCGTATCCGCGGATTCGCAATTGGGCAATCATACGCTCGGTGGCCACCGACAGCGGGCCCTCGATGGCGCATCCGCTAGCGCATTCATGTCCACCGCCGCCGAACGATTCCGCGACCTCGGCCACGTTGACCGCTCCCTTGCTCCGCAGGCTTACACGGAAACGCCCATCCGCCTGCTCACGAAAGAACAGCGCAACCTCAATACCATCGATGGCAAGAGCGTAGTTGACCAAGCCTTCGCAGTCTTCTTCCTGAGATTCGCAGCGCTCCATGGTTCTGTGGCTGACGTGCATCCACGCCAAGCTGCCATCGCGATGCAGCGAGTTAAGGGCGGCACCGAGCAGCCGCATCTTCGAAAGCTGGGTTGAGAAGTAAACATTGTGCGCAATCTTCACCGGATTAGCCCCGGCCCGTACGAGTTCCTGAGCAAGCGCGAAGGTCCGCTCAGTCGTGCCAGTGAAGCAGAATGAGCCGGTATCTGTCAAAACGGCAGTGTAGAGACAGGTTGCAACTTCTGGCGAGATCTTCACTCCGGCTTCGCGCGCCAGTCGAAAGATCATCTCGGCCGTGGCGCAGGCATTTGGATCGATCCAGTTTACGTCGGCAAAAGGACGTGCGGTTGCATGGTGGTCGATGTTGATAAGGTAGTGCCGCTCAAGCCCACTCAGCCGAGTACGGGCTACGCCGTCGCACTCGAGGATAATTGCCGCCTCGGCTTGAGGAGCATGAGCGACCTCATGCAGCACAGTGTTGGCATAAGGCAACGGCCGATAAATGCCGGGAACGCCGTCGCTGAGAACCACGTGCGCTTGTTTGCCCATACTGCGCAAAATCTGGCAGCAGGCGAGTGTCGATCCGACAGCGTCGCCGTCGGGCCGCGCGTGCGAGGTAAGGATGAACTTCTGCCTTCTCCCTATCTGATTCAGGACTTCTTCCAACATTCCCTTGGTTCCAGCTCAACTCTGGCGTTTGCGTTTCTCGATGCGCTTCAGTAGTTCCTCAACCCGGTTGCCATGCTGCTCCGATTGGTCGAGCACGAATACGAGGTCGGGAGCATGTCGCAGGCCTAGGTTCGTTGTAAGTGCATGGCGGATAAAGCCGCGCGATGCGTTCAGCCCCTCCAAGCTCCTGGTCGCCTCTTCCTCGCTTCCGGTAACGGCGATGAACACGCGGGCGACTTTGCCATCGGGCGCCAGCTGCACCTGATTGACCGTCACCAAGCCGATGCGAGGGTCCTCGAGTTCACCTTCGACTAGCGAAGCGATCTCCTCCCGCAGGGCCTCGCTGCGGCGTGCGCGTTGATACTTCTGTGCCCGTTTCTCCATTCCCTGGTCAGCGCGGCGAAAAAGCCGAACGTTAGAGGATACGCTAGTCTGTCAAGCTTAGGGTGGTGACGATCACGGTTCGCGGGTTATTTGATCGCGTCAAAATCTGTCTCGTTGACGAAATCGAGGTAGGAGTCGGTGACTTCACCACCGCTGTTGTTGGCTACACGCACAGCAAAATGCTCGACATTGCGCATCAGGCCATCGAGATAATCGCGCGAGGAGGAGATACTGACGATCCCTAATGTGGCGCGCTGCCATGCGTCGCTAGGATCAAGCTCGGCCACGGCGACGTTGAAGCGGGTTCGTAAACCGTCTTTGACGCTGCGCACGACTTGGCGCTTGTCTTTGAGTGAGTGCGCGCCTTCGATACGAATCTCAAGCGTGAGATGCGCGATCATGGATGCGTCCAGTTACACCAAGTCCCGGAACCCAGGTCTCCTAGTACGAGAAACAGTTCCGGGACTCATTGTTTCGATCGTTGCGGTCTAGGCGAATGCTTCCTGGGCCACCTTTTCAGTGACAAATGCTTCGATGACGTCCCCGGTCTTGATGTCACCGTAGTTGGCGATGCCGATGCCGCACTCCATGCCGTTGCGGACTTCGCTGGCATCATCCTTGAAACGCCGCAGGGATCCGACTTTACCCTTAAAGACGACCACATTGTCGCGCAGCAATCGAACTTCGGAGTCGCGCTTGATGATGCCATCGAGCACGTAGCATCCGGCGATGGTCCCCACCTTGGGAATGCGGAAGGTCTCGCGAACCTCGGCGCGTCCCTGATAGGTTTCCTTGATCACAGGCTCAAGCAGACCCGACATTGCACGCTTCATCTCGTCCTGCAGCTCGTAAATGATCGAGTGCAGACGGATGTCGACCTTCTCCTGCTCTGCGAGTTCCTGCGCCTTGCGCTCTGGACGTACGTTGAAGCCGATGATGATGGCGTTCGAAGCTGACGCCAGCAGCACGTCAGATTCCGTGATGGCACCGACACCTGCGCGAACGATGTTGAGCTTGACCTTATCGTTCGACATCTTGCTTAGCAGGTCAGACAGAACCTCGACCGAGCCACCCACATCGCCTTTGAGGATGATTGACAGTTCTTTTTGGCCAGCGGTCTTCAACTGCTCTGCCAGGCCTTCAAGAGACACGCGGGAACTCTTGGCGAGTTGTGCCTCTCGCGCCTTAGACTCGCGGTATTCGGAGATATCTCGCGCCTTTTCGCGATCCGCAACGGCGACGAACTGATCGCCCGCTTGGGGCAAGCCTTCCAGTCCGAGGACCTCGACAGGGGTGGCTGGCGGCGCCGCTTCCATAGCCACACCCCGGTCGTTGAACATAGCGCGAACTTTTCCGAAGACATTGCCGACCACGAAATTATCGCCCGAGTGCAAGGTACCGTTCTGCACCAGAACCGTAGCCACGGGACCGCGACCGCGATCGAGCTTGGCCTCCAGCACCGTGCCGGTTGCCGCACGATCGGGAACTGCCTTCAAGTCCTGCAGATCGGCAACGAGGCAGATCATTTCCAGCAGCAGATTGAGATTCGTTTTCTGCTTAGCGGAAACGTCTACAAACACGGTATTACCGCCCCAGTCTTCCGGCATTAAGCCGCGATCGGCTAGTTGTTTCTTAACGCGATCGGGCAAGGCGTCGGGCTTGTCGATCTTGTTGACGGCCACAATGATCGGCACATTCGCAGCCTTGGCGTGATCGATGGCTTCCAACGTCTGCGGCATCACGCCGTCATCGGCAGCAACGACCAGCACAACGATGTCTGTGACCTTCGATCCACGAGCCCGCATGCGGGTAAAGGCTTCGTGGCCTGGTGTATCGAGGAAGACGATCTCGCGACCGTAAGCCGGCGAGTTCTTGTCAGTGATCGAGACTTTATAGGCACCAATGTGCTGCGTAATTCCGCCAGCTTCGCCCTCAGCGACACTGGTTTGGCGAATGGCATCGAGCAGGCTGGTCTTGCCGTGGTCGACGTGCCCCATGATGGTAACCACGGGCGGCCGCGTTACCGCGATGGCAATCCCTTCTTCGCCCGCGCCCTCGGCGGGTGTAGTGTCCTTGGCCAACTGCTCTTCGAAGCTGATGACGTCGGTCGTCGCGCCGAAGTGACGCGCCATCTCGCTGGCTAACTCGGCATCGAGCGTCTGGTTGACGGTTGCAAATACGCCACGCGCGAGCAAACGCGCGATCAGATCCTTGGCGCGGATTTCGAGCTTCTCGGCCAAGTCTTTGACGCTAATGCCTTCCGGAATCGTGATGCTCCGCGTGATGGGCAACGGCTCAGTCGACAACGACAGCCGCGGCGGCGGCACGAAGCCCTTCATCGGGCCTTCCTTCACGCCACGCGGGACGTAACGCTGTCCGGGACGCGCTGGACGACCTGCAGGACGCTGGCCTGTTGGCGGAGGAGGCGCTATGCCAGCACCGGCACCTGCTCCGAATAGTGGACGGGTACCGGGAGGGCCTGAGCGAGTGGGATGCGGACCACGCCGTTCGCCGGGACGCATTGGTGGACGACCGGCCCCGGGCGCACCCTGACCAGGAGCCTGCCCCGGAATGCTTGGCCGGGGCCGTTGGAAGATCGGCTTGCCACGCTCAGGCATGACGGTTCGCGGCGAAGTTGTACCTACCGGACGCTGCGGCGCTGCGTAGACCGGACGAGGTCCGGTCTGCGGCACAATCAGTCTGCGAGGCGGTGGAGATGGCCGCGGAGGAGCTGCCGGCTTTGCGGCAACGGGAGGTGCAGCAGGTGGCGCGTCAGTAGTAGCTGTCGCTACAGCCGGAACTGGAGACGCAGTGTGTACTGGCGGCGGAGGCGCCTCGATTGACGGCGAAGCGACTTCGGCAACAGATTCCGCGGCGGCAGGTGGCGCTTCAACCGCTGCCTCTGGAGCTTTGGGCGCTTCCTTAACCGACGGAGTCGCAGCAGCTGGGACTGCCGATACTGGCGGTTTCGGCGGAATCACGACTGCTGCTGGCGGACGTACCACTGTCTGAGGCGTGATCAGCCGTGGAGCGGGCTTTGGGGGCTCAACCGGAGCAACGGGTGTGCTGCTGGCCGCAGCAACTGGCGGCTTGACAACCGTGCTGGGAGGACGAGGCGGGACGGCCGACGCCGGAGTTACCGACTGACGCGCAGGAGCTAGAGGTGTGCTGGGACGCGCAGGAGTTACAGGCTGAGCTGTCTTTTGCGTGATCGCCTTGAGCACATCGCCGGGTTTGGAAATGTGCGAAAGGTCGATCTTAGGCTTAAACTCTTCGGTTGCCGCACGCGTGCTGCGGCTGGCAGCAGCACCAGGCTCACCGTGCTCGCCGTAGTATTTCTTGACGCGCTCCGCCTCATCCACTTCGATGGAGCTGGAGTGCGTCTTCTTTTCCGCGACTCCAACCTTTGGGAGGATCTCGAGTATTACTTTTGCTTTGACCTCGAGTTCTCTCGCCAGGTCATTGATTCGTACCTTTTGCTGCATTCCGCCCGCTTCCTCCGTGATTTGCCTTATGCCTACGCGTTCATAGCATCCTCACGCATGTTTGTACCGACGATTGAAATCAAAACGTCGAATTCGCATTCAGTTCCCTTCCAAGCGCGAAAGTCGCCGCTCGTGCGGCTCAACAGGATTGCTGAGCTGGACCACCGTTTCTGCTCGATCAGTTGCTGCATACGCTCGTCACTCAGCTTTTGGTTTGCCTCCAATCGCAGAGTGCTTTTGTAAAGCCGAGTTAGAGCAGCCCAGAGCGAATCTTAACGTTGCTCGCCAGGCATTTCCTCGTCAGGCACGCTCTCGCCTTCAACCTCGGGCCGCTCGTGGGTGTGGACCTCCGCCTCATCGGCAGGCGGGACGTTCTCCACACCATCCACAACCTCGGCTTCGTAGTACTGACCTTCGTCAACGAGCTCTTCCACCGACTCCGATGAGGCTTCCTCGTCTTCCGAAAGTCCCTCAAGATCGCCTGAGTCCTCGTCAGCAGAAGGCACTTCGTCTGCCGGTTGTTCGCCGTCAGCTTCGGCAGCTTCGAGGGCCTCTTCTTCGCCTACCGCAGCTTCTTCCTCGGCCGGAGCGAGTTCTTTCTGAGCCTCTTCCGCAACGGGATCTTTGGCCTGCGCGGCTTCCCCGACAACTTCCTCGCCTTCGACTGCGCCTTCCTCGGCCGCTGCTTCTTCGAGCGGAGCCTCAGCAGCCTCCAGGCTGGAGAAGTAGTTGTTGACTGCGATGCTGATTTTCTCAACAGTCTTCGGACCGACGCCGGGAATTTCTTCCAATTGCTCGGGCGTCATATCGGCCACCTGCTCGACTGTGGTAATGCCGGCGGCGAGCAGTTTCTCGACGATCCCAGGCTCAAGATCGGGCACGCTGTCGAGCGGTGTGACCTGCTGTGTCATCACCTGCGACATCTGCGCTTCGACTTCCTGACGTTTCTCTTCCTCGCTCTTGATGTCGATTTTCCAGCCGAGCAGTTTCGCAGCGAGACGAACGTTCTGTCCCTTCTTGCCGATGGCCAAGGAAAGCTGGCTGTCGTCAACGATCACTTCCAAATGCCTTTCCTGGCCCTCGAGAACCGTCACACGGCTAACCTTGGCGGGCTGCAGTGCCTTCTCGGCAAAAGTCACAGCATCTTCGTGATACTCGATAATGTCGATCTTCTCGCCGCGCAATTCGCGGATAATCGACTGCACACGCATTCCTTTCATGCCGACGCAAGCACCAACCGGGTCGACGTCCTTGTCCTTCGACATGACCGCGATCTTGGTACGCTCTCCCGCTTCGCGCGCGATGGCACGGATCACGACGGTGTTGTCGTAGATCTCCGGCACTTCGGTCTGGAACAGATGCGTAACCAGCTCCGGCGCGGCGCGGGAAGCGATCACCTGCGGCCCTTTGGCCGCCTTCTCGACACGGGCAATCATCACCCGCACGCGCTCGCCCGGCGAGAAAGACTCAAGCCGCGATTGCTCGCGCTTGGGCATCCGCGCTTCCGCTTTGCCGAGGTCCACAATGACGTCTTGGCCCTCGACGCGCTTGACGGTTGCGTTGATGATCTCGCCGACCCGGCCAATGTATTCGTTATAGACCGTGTCGCGTTCCGCCTCGCGGACCTTCTGGAAGATCACCTGTTTTGCAAGCTGCGCGGCAATTCGGCCCAATACTTCCGTAGGCTTTTCGGTGCGCAGCTCGCCGCCGACTTCCGCCGACGGATCGACCCGCTTGGCATCGTCGAGCGAGATCTGTGCGTTGGTGTCTTCCACCAGGTCGGAGTTCTCGACGATGGTGCGAACCGCGTAAGCGCGAATCTGCCCGGTCTCTTTGTCCAACTCGGCGCGCAGGTTCTCCTGCGTCTTGTAGTACTTTCGGGTGGCAACAACAATGGCATCCTCCACCGCGCTAACGACGATGTCCGGATTGATGCCTTTCTCGCGGCTCAGAGCGTCGATTACGTTGTACAGTTCACTCGCCATAAGAAACCTGCCACCTTGCTGGGAACTCAAAATTCGCTCGTTATTTAGAAACTAAAACTCAGGAACGAGGTTGGCCTTTTCCACATTGGCCAAATCGATCTCTACCTTCGCTCCGGCTTCGACCGGCGCATGCTTTTTGCTCTTTTTTCGGCCGGCCAACTCAAGGCTGAGGCGACCGTCATGAAACGACTCCAGGCGACCTTCAAAATGCCGGTTGCCATCCACCGGGTCGCGCGTCATAAGCCTCACCAAACTTCCCGTGAAGCGCTCGAAGTCCGCCGGCCTGGACAACTTCCGGTCCAGCCCGGGTGAGGA
>Ga0306922_10007529_pt1 | contig 10515 bp, 9 predicted proteins | sample sta12Cox44000082_FD_203758 | JGI IMG/M metagenome (GOLD analysis project Ga0306922, IMG submission 203758) | Lab enrichment of tropical soil microbial communities from Luquillo Experimental Forest, Puerto Rico - statoxic.12C.oxic.44.000.082 (v2)... | ecosystem: Environmental > Terrestrial > Soil...
GGCCTACGCCGCGGTCGGGCAGATTCGCTTTGAGGGCATGCACTATCGCACCGACATTGGCGGCGGCGCCGGGCGCGCTTTTTCCGCCGGAGAATGAAAGACCGTGCCGTCGGTAGCTCACCTGTTCCGCGCCGCAAAGCGCAGCCTGGTGGCGGCAAGCGGCAGGTACTTCTTGTCGATAAGGAAACGCTCGATGAGGCAAAGCTCGAGCCCGGAATCATCCGCGAAAACATCACCACCGCCGGCCTCAACGTAAACGGGCTCAGGCCCGGAGAGCGCCTGCTGGTCGGCAGGGCACTGCTTGAAGTCAGCGTCGTATGTACTCCCTGCAGTCAGCTTGAAACGGTTCGCCCGGGACTTCGTCGCGAACTCTACGGGAGGCGTGGCATGCTCTGCCGGGTCATCGAAGGCGGCGTCATCCGTGCCGGCGACTCGATTGTGCGCTTGGCCAAGGCAGCTCTCGCCTGAGGAACGCTCTACCTGGGTGGATCGGCTCTACGCCGCAGCGTCGGCGCTTCCGCCGGCCGGTTCTTGTCTTCTTCCTTCTTTGCACGTTCGACCGGCTCCTCGGGAGGAACCACCCAGGCAAATCCGTGCTGCTCTTCGAACGTACCCATAACAAACTGGCGGTTCGCGTAAGCCAGCGGGATCGCGGCGCGCAAGAATGCCGCGGTGTCCCCTGTCGCCGCCTTTTGCGCTTGCCCCTTCGCAATCAGATCAGCCGCCTTCGCCCACTTCGGATCGGAGCTGCCGAGTTTCGCAATTGAGGGCTCGTTTCCTTCCATGAGCTGCTGCAGCATGGGGCCCTTGCAAGCCCCCGGATAGCAGGTCTCCACCAACTTCTTAGGGGCCTTTTTCTCGGGCGGATAGATCTGTTCGAATCGCGGACGCAACACCTTGGTCTGCCAGAAATCGCCGCGCGCGGAAATCATCTCCTGCGTCATGCGGTATTCCATGGTCCAGACTTCGGGACCGTAATCGGCCGGGCCGAAGCCGATCACGACCAGCTCGAACAGCGGTTGGTCGGGCGGAAAGTCCAGCCGGTGGTGCAACCGCGCCGCAAGCGGCGTCAGCTTTTCAAGAAACGCCACACCGATCGTCTCCAAGTCCGGCTCGGCGTCTCCATTGTAGGTGCCGGCATACTTCGGATCCTGATTGGCAATATGCGTCAGCAGCTTGTCCAATCGAATCGGGTTCGGTTCGGCCGGGATTCGCCACTCCGACGATCCGAGCAGGACCCCAATGTGGCGGCTGTCGAGCGAAACCACCCGCGGCGGGACCGATCCCGTCTCTTCGACCGGTTCGTTAATCGCGATAAATACGATGTTCTCGCGCGTGGCATGCACGATCACGCGCCCGCCGGCGAGCGTGGCCACGATTTCGTCGTCCCGGTCTTGCGCGGCTGCAGGCAGCGAAAAAATCGCAAGCAAGGCCGCAGCCAAGGCGATACGCAAAAACGAGGTCCGCGCTGGAAAGCTTGGCGCGCTCGAAGTCCTACCCATACCTCCATCTTACTCCCGCATCGCCCGGCGCCGCTCGGAATCGGAACTGGCCGGGAGGTTAGGGTCGTTCGGTTTCCTCGACCGGCCGCTTCCGGTAAAATAAGAACGCTCTTTTCGTGGCAGCTAAGACGGGTTCTATGGGACTCAAAAAGACCAAAAGCATCACCCACAACGGCAAACGCGTCAGCGAAATTCTCGCCGCGCACGAGCTCTTCTTTTCCGGCACAGAGGGCGGCGCTCGCGCCGATCTTTCGGGCGCCAACCTCCGCGGCGCCGACCTTGGCTCCGTCAATCTGAGCGGCGCCATCCTGCGCGGCGCGAATCTCGAAGGCGCGGATCTGCGCCGGGCGCGGCTCAGCTCGGCCGATCTTTCGGGTGCCAACCTGCGCAAAGCCGATTTGCGGAACGCCGACCTTACCGAAGCCAGCCTGGCGGGAGCCAACTTGGAGGAAGCCCAAGCCAGCGGCATTGAGTTTTTCCGCTGCGACCTTTCCCATACCAATTTCAAGCGCGCCCTGCTGCGCAATACCAATTTCCGTCTGGCCAATGTCAGCGGCGCCCGATTTTCCGGCGCCGACCTGGGCGTGGCCATTCTGAGGGAAACCGATCTGACGGGAGCCGACCTGTCGGGCGTGGATCTGTCGACCACGCTCATGCCGCGCAACTATGCGCCCGAGCCTGGCGCAGCCAAGGCGGAAGGCAAGTCGGCTTGACCGCGGTGTTTTGCTTGAAGGTAAGGGGTTGGGTTTCGTCATAGCGGTTCCTCCCTGCCGCGTGGTAATTTCTCGCTGATCCCCGGACTGGAGTTCCGTGGCCACACCCAGCACACAAATCGATCCTCTGGCCGCGCGCGAACGCGTGCTCGATGTTTTGCGCGGGCTGTTGATCGAATTGGGCAGCGAAGGGGCGCTGCCGATGCTTGGCCCCCAATCGCATCTCGATCGCGAACTGGGACTCGGCAGTCTCGAACGCGTCGAGCTGCTGACCCGCCTCGAATCGGAGTTTGGCGTGCGCCTTCCCGATCGCGTCGCCGCCGAGGTCAATACGCCGGCGGCGTTGACTGCCGCCGTGCTGGCCGCACCTACCGCCGATTCGCTGCTGAAGGAACCTTCTTCTGCGCTGCGCTCGTCGGCTGCTGCGCAACGGCTCGCTCGCCAGGGAGCGGACGAAGGCATTTTCGCCGCACAGACGCTGATCGACGTCCTTCGCTACCGGGCCCAGCATGACGACCGGCGCACTCACCTGCACATCACCGAAGAGTCCGATCGCGGCGACAAGACCTGCACGCTCAGCTTCGGCGAGCTTTACGCCGCCGCACAACGCTGCGCCGCGGAGCTTGCGCGCCGCGGTGTTCCACCGGGCGGCCGCGTCTCGCTGATGCTGCCGACCTCCCGCGCCTTCTTCGTTTGCTACGCGGGGATTTTGTTGGCTGGCGCCATTCCCGTTCCCATTTATCCCCCGTTTCGCGCCGACCGTATCGAAGAGTATGCTGACCGGCAGGCCGCAATTCTCGGTAACGCCGGCGTGTGCATGCTGCTCACCTTCCGCCGCGCGGAAGTGGTGGCCAAGCTGCTCAAGCCGCGCGTGCGCTCGCTTGAATCCGTCGTGGACGCGGAAAAGCTTTTAAGCGCGGCCGACAAAGCCCCTCCGCCCGCGCCCGGCGCCTTACCGGCTCATCTCTCCGGAACCCGCGCGCACAAATCCGGCGATATCGCATTGCTGCAGTACACTTCGGGCTCTACCGGCGATCCCAAAGGCGTGACGCTCACGCACGCCAACCTGCTCGCCAATATCCGTTCGATTGGCGAAGCGGTCGAGCTTACCTCCGAAGACGTCGGCGTGAGCTGGCTTCCGCTCTATCACGACATGGGGCTCATCGGAGCATGGCTCAGCCTCCTTTACTTCGGTACGCCGCTGGTTGTAATGTCGCCGCTCGCATTTCTCACGCGTCCCGAGCGCTGGCTTTGGGCGTTTCACCAGCATCGCGGAACCATCGCCGCAGCCCCTAACTTTGCCTACGAACTCTGCGTCCGCAAAATCGCCGACCGCGACATCGCAGGCCTCGACCTCAGCAGCTGGCGCGCCGCGTTGAATGGCGCCGAGCCGGTCAATCCTGAAACGCTCGAACGATTCGAACGGCGCTTCGCCCCGTACGGCTTCCGCCGCGAAGCCCAGCTCCCGGTTTACGGTCTCGCGGAAGCGTCTCTTGCCGTGACCTTTCCGCCGCTCGGTCGCGGTCCGCGCGTCGACCTGGTGCATCGCGCAACCTTCGCTCGACAGGGCCGCGCGCTGCCCGCACCCGACGATTCGGCGGCCATTGCTTTCGTTTCCTCCGGCTTGCCCGTGCCGCGCCACGAAGTACGCATCGTCGATGAGTCGGGCAGCGAAGTCGACGACCGCACCGAAGGCTTCCTTTGGTTCCGCGGACCTTCGGCTACCAGCGGCTACTTCGGGAATCCAGAGGCCACGCAGAAACTTTTCCCGGCAGGCCAGGCGGCCGACGGCGACTTCGCCTGGGTGAATTCGGGCGATCGCGCCTACCGCGCCGAGGGGGAGATTTTCGTAACCGGCCGGGTCAAGGACATCATCATTAAAGGCGGCCGTAACCTCTATCCTCACGAAGTGGAAGAGCTCGCTGCCCGCCCCGAGGGGATTAGGAAAGGCTGCATCGTGGCCTTCGGGCTGAAGGATCAAGCCAGCGGCACGGAAAAGCTGGTTGTGGTGGCCGAATCGCGCGAGTCCGATCCCGCGCGGCGATCCGCGATTGCCGCTGCGGTCATGAATGAAATTTCGGCCGGCCTGGGCTTGCCGCCCGATCGCGTCGAACTCGTGCCTCCGGGAAGCATTCCCAAAACTTCCAGCGGAAAACTGCGCCGCGAGGAAACCCGCCAGCTCTACGTTGCGGGAACTCTCAGCAGCAGGAAGCCTCCTGCCTGGCTGCAAATCGCGCGCCTCGGCACGGCCGGTACGGCAAAAAATATTTCGCGCGACACCACCCGCGCTCTCCGCCGCGGCCTGGAAACCCTCTACGGCGTGTATTTCATGCTCCTGTTCGCGGTCTGGATCGTCCCCGCCTGTGCCGGCGTGCTCTTATTTGAGGATCACCGCGCCGCCGGCCGTTACACTTCGGCCGCGGTGAAGCTGCTTTTCTTCCTCGCCGGCATCCGCGTTCGCGTTGTGGGCAGAGAGCATATGAACAAGCCCGGTGCGAAAATCTACGCCTCGAATCACACCAGCTACTTCGATGTGCTCCCGCTCATGAGCGCTCTAGGCGTTCCTTACCGCTTCGTCGCCAAGAGCGAAGTGCACCACATGCCGTTTATCGGCACCTTCCTGCGCAGGATGAAGCATCTGTCGTTTGTGCGCGCCGACTCGAACTCGCGCCGCGAAGCGGTGGAAGAGATGGAATCCATCCTGCGCTCCGGCGAATCCGTTTTCGTTTTTCCCGAGGGTACGTTCGTTCCCGAACCAGGTGTCCGCCCCTTCCAGTTGGGCGCCTTTCACACCGCGGTCACCACCGGCGTTCCGATCGTTCCCGTTTCGCTCGCCGGCACGCGCCGTTTTCTTCGCGACGGCACCCTTCTCCCTCGTCCCACCACGGTAACCATCACGCTCTCGGCTCCGATCGAGCCCGCCAGCAATGCTTCCGACTGGCATGAAGTCGTTCGCTTGCGCGACAACGTTCGCGACGCCATCGCCCGCCACTCCGGCGAACCCCTCCTCTGAGAAAGGTTTTCTCGACCGGCTCCCGATAAATCTTTGTAAAGACGACCTTTACATCGCGCCCCGCTTGCAACTTCTCCCGCCAACCCCGCATCTCTTATCACAACACAACGAAGCAATTGCGTATCGCCGCTTCCCTGCCTGAAGCGCGCCGCGCACGTGTAGCCGCGCAGTTCTGGCGCGCGCTCGCGCAAACAATTACACCCATTGGGAGGGCTTATGAAGTTGAAGGTCGTAGTGTGCTTGCTCGCATTCGCTTCACTTTTTAGCGTCACCGTTTATGCGCAGGATGTGCCCAAGTTCGATCTCTTCGCCGGATATTCTTACCTCCGCGCCAATCCCGGCAGTTCCGGTATCGACGGCTTCAATCTTCACGGCGGCAGCGCTTCCATGGCCTACAACGTCAACGGCTGGCTCAGCGGCGTAGCCGACTTCGGCGGCTACCACAGCGGCGACATTCTTGGCACGGGCGCAGACGGCACGCTCTCGACCTATCTTTTTGGTCCGCGCATCTCCTATCGTCGCCATTCCCACTTCACGCCGTTCGGCCAGGTGCTGTTCGGTGTGGCGCACATTGCGGGCAGCAACGGCCTCAGCTTCTCCACTTCCAATAACTCTTTCGCCATGGCGCTCGGTGGCGGCGTCGACGCGAACGTCACCCATCATTTCTCGCTCCGCCCGATCGAGGTGGACTATCTTCTCTCCCGCTTCAACGAATTCGGCAACGGCGCGCAGAATCAGAACAACCTGCGCGTTTCGACCGGCGTCGTATTTCACTTCTAACCTTCGCCAGCTGGCGAGAATTTCCGAGGTGACGCGCTCCGCCCGATCAGCGGCCGGCGCTTCCCCTCGGTTGCCGGTGCCAAGGCAGAAAGGGCTCATGTGCGGGTGAACGACATGAGCCCTTGCACCGTCCGCCGGACCTCTTATCGGCAGACCGCACTCTCCGCCGGCCCGGCGTCTCCTCGGGGGAACTCTCAAGCCAAGCTTCTTCACTGCGAATTCAGCGTGTAAATCACCGTGATGAAGGTATCCACCTCGACCGGCTGTCCGTTGAGCAGCGTCGGCTTGTAGCGCCACTGCCTCACCGCATCGATCGCCGATTGCAGGAACATCGGATCGCCGCTGACCACCTCGAGCGCCTGAATCGTTCCGTCGGTCGCGATGACGGCGTGCAGCTCAACCTTTCCGCTTTTGCGAATCTGCCGCGCCAGCGGCGGAAACACCGGCTCCACGCGGCGCGTCAATAGCGCCGGGTTGATCTGAGGTTCATGGATGCGCGTTTTTTGCGGAAGCGGCTCGAAGGGCGGTTTCGGCTGATTTCGCTGGTCGTCCATCGGCGGACCGTCTGGGACGCCCGTCGTGCGTGTCAGAAAATCGTCCTTCGATAGATCGTCGTTGCCTTGCACTTCCGGGTGGTCATGAGAGGATCGAATCGGAGCGATCTTCCCGGCCGGGCAAAAAACACAAGGCCGACGAACGGCGGTGACTGGGCGCTGGGTCGCGGCGCGCGCCATGCGCGCGGCGGTATAGGGCGGAATCGGGATGGTGCTGGTCATCCTGATTTCCGCCGGTCTGGCCAGCATCGGAGCGATCACCAGCGCCGTCAGTCCGACGCTTTCCAGCGCAATCGAAATCGCCATCGCGCGCCGCTTGACCTCTTTCCCGCGTTGCCTGTCTCTGGCGCTTCCTTCCACCAGACAAGCGCCAAAATCCGTGGCCGCCGGTTTTCGAATCGCTTGGTCTTCGTTCATGACACACCTCCAGGGAAAATCTTCGAAAGCGATTTGCGAGGTCTCGGCACACCCGGCTTCGCCCCGAGCGGGTCTTCAGCCGACCGAATTGTTTTGCTTATCCCTGAGAGAACCCCGCGAGCTGGCACTTTGCCGCACCGGCTGCTGCAGGTTGCTATGCAGTGGCCGGCGCGGCGCTCGCAGGGATGTGAGGTTGCGCGCGTCCTCACCCTGTTGGACACCGCCCGCCGTTTCGGGTTCCCGTCGGTTGCCGGCGGCAAGTCCACCTCTTTCGAACGCGCCGCTAACCCTATTTTTCTCAAGCGAAGCGAGTTTCTGGTAACCTTTCGCCTTTTCTCCGCATCTTTATCTCGGACGTGGATCCATTCGGTTGATCCCGAAACTTCCCAACGGCCAACTTCAGGGGGTTCTATGGAACGGCATAATCCCGAAACCATCGGGGTGCGCCGCACCGGTTGGGCTGCTCTGGACCGCGATCCGCAGCTGGACAAGGTCGAGTTCGTTTGCCCACACTGCGGCCAGCGCGACCAGAAAAATGCACGCCGCGAGCGCACTCTCTATCGCTTTACCGACGGTTTTCTGCAGGACTTGCAGGGGGAAGTCACGCAGTGCCACAACTGCAAACAATACCTGCGCGTGGTGCCGATCGTGATGTTGCACGATCAGGACGAAACTCGCCGCTTCGCCGCGGTCTTTGCCGACGAACTTGTGGCCTCGGCCCAGTAGCAGGCTCCGGAGGCGAATTTTTCCTGGCGCGGCCGCGCTTCTAAGGCCCAGGGAGCCAACCGGGCGGGGCCGCTCTTTTTTGTCGGCAACCTTTTCCGCCGTTCGGCCGACGGTAAATCATGGCTGACCTCACGGTTCTCTTTGACGGTCACTGCTCGCTTTGCAGCACCAGCGCCGCGCGTGTGCGCCGCTTCGATCCCCGCGGCCGCATCGAACTGCTCGACCTGCACGACCCCTCCGTCTCGCGGCGCTTTCCGCACGTCGATCGCGACGAAGCCATGAAATGGATGCTCGCCGTAGGCCCAGAAGGCCGGACCTACCAAGGGGCCGACGCCTGGGCGCGGATCGGCTCGCGTCTCCCCGGTTGGAACCTCCTGGCCTGGATCCTGCTTGTTCCCGGCATTCACTGGCTAGCCGGGAAAATCTACGCCTGGATCGCCCGCAATCGTTACCGCTGGAACCGCACGATCTGCACGGACGACTCCTGCCGCGTTCACCTCGGCCGCCCCCCTTCTTCGCAGCCGTAATTCCTCCTGGCCGCCGTTCGCGCGCTATCATCACTGGCGATGAGCGCTTTCGCCGAACGTGCGGTTCGCTGGTGGGCCGCTCCGGGCGTCGCGGGCCCGGACGGGCGCGTCCTTTCACGCTGGCTGTTTCTGCGGGCTGTGGGCGCGATCTACTTTTCCGCCTTCTATTCGCTCGTATTTCAGATTCGCGGGCTGCTGGGTCCGAATGGTTTGCTGCCTGCAGGCTCTTACCTGGAGGAAGTAGCCAAGGTCATGCCCGGAGCGGTGCGCTTCTGGTATGCGCCAACCCTGCTCTGGTTTAGCAGTGGTCCGCATACCCTTGCCGCACTATGTTGGCTCGGCATGATCGGCTCGCTCCTGCTGATTTTGAATTGCTGGCCGCGGGCGATGCTCGCGATCTGTTTTCTTCTCTTTCTGTCGTTCGTCGCTGCGGCTCAGGATTTTTCGGGCTACCAATCCGATGGCATGCTGCTCGCCGCCGGCTTCCTCTGCCTTTTCCTTGCGCCGCGAGGGCTGAGGCCGGGACTCGGCGAACGCGAGCCGCCCTCCCGCGCTGCCTCGTTCTTGCTGCAGCTGCTGTGGTTTTCCATCTACTTCGAGTCGGGAATCGCCAAGTACTTTGGAGGCGATCCCTCCTGGCGCGACTTTTCCGCCATGAACGAGTATTACCAGAATGGTCCGCTGCCGACGTGGATCGGCTGGTATGCCGCGCAACTGCCGCGGCGTTTTCAGGAAGCTACCGCCTTCCTGACGGTCGCTACCGAACTGGTGGTCGTCGCCATGGTGTTTCTGCCGCGCATCTTTCGCATCGTCTGCTTCTTTTTCGTCACGTTGCTGCAGGCGGCCATCATCCTCACGGCCAACTACGCCTTCCTGAATTACCTGGTTCTAGCGCTCGGAATCTTTCTTTTGGACGATGCGTTTCTGCTCGGCTTCGTTCCACGCCGCTGGCGTCAGACGGTCGGCGGCAAACTCAACGTCCGGCTAAGCCAGAGACCGTGGCGCAAGAATTGGTTCAGCTTGCGCCGGCCCGCGATCAAAACGTCCGAAGCCCCGGAGCCAGACCCTCTTTCCTTATTCGCTCCGCCGGAAAGAGTGGGCGAAGAAACCAGATCGGTCCTGGCAGCGAACGTAGTCGAGGCCGATCGGCGACCGCTTTGGCGGCAAGCCGGCGCGGCCGCGGCCTTGTGGCTGGAGGCCTTGGCTTTGGCCTGGGTGCTTTACGCGACGCTGTTCTTTCTGGTTCGGCAAATTTCGCCCGAGCTGCCCTTGCCCGCGAAGCCGGTGACGGCCCTCGAACCGTTTCGCGTGGCGAATTCCTATGGTCTTTTCGGGCGAATGACCTGGGCTCGTTATGAGATAGAATTTCAAGGTTCGCCTGACGGCGTGACCTGGACCGCCTATCCCTTCCGCTACAAACCGCAAGCGCCGGGCGAAGCGCCCGGAATCTACGCTCCGTATCAGCCGCGCTTTGAATGGAATCTGTGGTTCGCCTCGCTCGGCGGATGGCGCGAAAATCCCTTTGTGGTTCGCACCGAACAGGAACTTCTGGAGAACAACGCCGACGTGCTCGGTTTCTTTCGCTCCAATCCGTTTCACGATGCTCCGCCGGCCGAGGTGCGCGCCGTCGTCTGGCAATACTGGTTTACCGACCGTGAAACGAAGAAATCCACCGGAGCCTGGTGGCGGCGCGAATTTCTCGGCTTGTACGCTCCCGCGCTCGCACGCATTCCCGGCGGCAAAATCGCGGTCACGGAATGGCCAGCAGGCGCCGTCCCGCCGCCCTGAGGTCACGGCAGCTCGGGAAATTCGAGGGAGCTCCGGCCCGCTTGGCCGCCGTTGCCGTGCTAAGATTCCGGCGACCGATTTTGCTTTCAGGGCTTCCCATAGCAACCCTGAATCCCTATGGCGCGACTGTGCTCATCCCGTTTTGAGCGAGCGGCGCGGCAACTGGGCTGGACGCGCATCGCCGGCATCGACGAGGCCGGACGCGGCGCGCTGTTCGGACCAGTCGTGGCCGCCGCCGTGATTCTCAACCCCAGACGGCGTATTGTCGGCCTCGACGACTCCAAAAAACTGACCGCGGAACGGCGCACTCTGCTGGCCGCCCGCATCCGCGAGCACGCCCTGGCCTGGGCCGTAGCGGAGATTGACGCTGGACGTATCGACGCCTGGAACATTCTTCAAGCCAGCCGGCAAGCCATGACCGCCGCGCTCGGCCAACTGGCCTTCCTACCAGACTACCTTCTGATCGACGCCATGGAGCTCGACGTCCCCATCGAG
>Ga0306922_10007537_pt1 | contig 10511 bp, 7 predicted proteins | sample sta12Cox44000082_FD_203758 | JGI IMG/M metagenome (GOLD analysis project Ga0306922, IMG submission 203758) | Lab enrichment of tropical soil microbial communities from Luquillo Experimental Forest, Puerto Rico - statoxic.12C.oxic.44.000.082 (v2)... | ecosystem: Environmental > Terrestrial > Soil...
GCGCCTTTTTACTGAACTTCCCAGCGATGAAATCCTGCGGCTCGAGCGGCTTGAGGGCAGTGAGATTAACGACGCAAAGAAGGTCCTGGCGACCGAAGCGACGGTATTGTGTCACGGCAAGCAAGCCGCCATCGCAGCCGCAGAGAGCGCGCGTGCTGCCTTTGAGGTCGGGGGCTTCGCCCCCGAATTACCAACAGTCGCCGTGCCACGAGAAGAATTGGCGCGCGGCATCGCGGCGTTCGAAATGTTTGCCGGCGCCAAGCTTGTTTCTTCCAAAGGCGAGGCGCGGCGGCTGATTCGCGGCGGCGGTGCCCGGATCAATGATCGCCCGATCAAGAGCGAGGCAGAGCTTGTCACGCTCGCCGATCTCGATCCTAACGGGTATATCAAGCTGACCGCCGGTCGAAAGCGGCACGCGCTTCTGCGCCCAGTCTGAGTTAATGCGTTGCGGGCGACTCCGGGACTTGCGGTGGGCTACCGAAGTTGGGTTGAAGCAGCCGGCGAAGGAAGCCCGGAGTGAGCGCGCTCAGTGGATTAACCGAGATCTGAGGATCGGCGGCTGATCCAGTGGCCCGATAGTTCGCGGCGAACAAGCCCTGTCCTTCGCCGCCGAGCAGCAATGACCCGAATACTGGGATGTTGCCGATGATCGAGTTGAGGGTATAGGCGGGGACGATCGTTCCCTGGATATCGAGCCTGTGCGGGCCCAATTCGAGCATGCCGTTGGCGGTCACGCCGATCGCACCGCCATAAGCAAGGAGATTTTCGAGAACCAAGCGGTTCTCGCTGTAGACAAAGTCGCTGCGTAGAGTGCTGAATGGGATGCCCGATCCGGCGAGCATGCTGCCGATCGCATCCAGCGAGGTAAGCGATAAGACCTTGGCGAGGCCCGGTGCGCGGATCAGGTTGTAATTGTCGCCGTCGACATGCCCGCGCAGGACGCGTTTGCCTACCGCGTCCGAGACCTGACCAGTGACGGCTATCCGCCCGCCGACGATATTGTCGGTGACGTCGAGAAGGCTCAACGTCGAGCCGAGATCGTTGGCCAGGAAGCTGAGGCCCCGCTTCCCCGCTTCGCTGCCGAACCGCAAAGAGAGCTCATGGCCATTGACAAAGCGCGCATCGATCCGTGCGTTCTGCCAATTGTCACCTTCGCGGAAAAGCTCCGCCGATAAGTCGCGAAGTTGTCGGCGTGGCCCCAGGATCAAACGGCCGAGGCGTGCATCGATCAACAGCGGCGCGTCCGCGGCGGAATGCTGCGATAAACTGTCGTTGCCTGAGTCGTTCAACCAATGGGTCAGATCGAGCTTTGGCCCGTGAAGTTCGACGTGCCAGCCGCCCCCCGGTCGGCGCGCAACGTGACCAGCGATGTCGTCATCGCCGATCACGAGCCGCTCGATGTCCACGCGCTGGACGTGCTCTCTGTCTGGCGCGAGCACGAGCGAAAATTTCCCGTCGAGCCCTGCGGCCTTCACCTCAATCTCGCGCAGCCGCGTGATCTGCTCGTTCGCGAGATCGAGTATTAGTCTCGCGGTGCCCGGAACATCGGGCGCTTTATTCCAACCAGCCTCTGCAACCGAGAGACTCGCTGAGTGGAGGTCGAGCCGGGCATCGGCCTCAGCACGGACCGAATCGAATGCCGAATACGTCAGGTCGACGCCGATCGGTCCGGCGACCCGATCCGGCAAATAGTCGAAAGCGAGCTGCCGCCGCTGCTCGTCATCTAGAGTTAATGCAACGTGGTACCGAGCGCGGGCACCGCCCTTGGGTTTAAAGAACACACCGCCATCTATGCTTACCGGAATGTTGTCGAAACGCGCATTTCCCCGGAGATGGACCCCGGGCCGGCTGATCTCGAGCACGAAGTTGGCGTTGCTCAGGTCGCGGTCCATCGCTGCCTTGGCTATCGCGGCGTCGGTCATGCTCGCCTTAACGGCATACTCTATTTCGTCCAACTTCAGACTGCGGAGCAGTGGAAACCTGAAATGGAGGTTGAACTCCGTTCGCCCTGCGACACGCGCAGGATCGACTCCGATGCCGTGAGCGTACCGCAACGGTTTGACATCGATAACCTCGAGCACCTCTCGGATCGGCCCGGCCAGGGTGAGATCGATCGTCTGCCACTCCACCGGCGCTCCGAGGTTGCTGATGTCGATTGATCCGCCGATAATTTGGACGGACTTGACGGTCCCTCCGGTGGGCGTGAACTCGAGCCGTCTATCCGCGAGGGTGGCGGTGCCGCTGACCTTTCGCACCGGGGAGAGTCCGCCGAAGTAGCTGATCGTCAGATCGTGGTACCGCATCGAGCCGCGGGCCGAGACGACCTCGGCCGAACGCGCGGCCGGATCGACCTCGAGATCGAGTTGGACGGCAGCCTGATCGAGAATGCCGTCATGGACGTTGGCCAGCACCCAATCACGTCCCCCGCGGCTCAGGGTGGGCGGCCATAGGGTTGCGAACTTCGCGACTGGCACATCGGCGAGCACGATACCGAGCTTGCTGGTGATATGAAGCGGCGGGTCGGTTCCCGCGATCAATCCCGGAGTGACCGCGTCAAGGCTTCCTTTGACGGTAAGAACCGAACCGCCGCCGAGATCGAGATCGAACTTGGCCAGTCGAAGTTGACCAATTTCGGGAGCATAGATGGCGTGCAGCTCACCCTGGCGTAACGCGAGCTCACCGCCTGCCAGCAGTTCGCTTTTGAATGATCCGGCGCCGAAGCCGAGATCAAGGCGCACCCCCTCGGTCGTCAGCCGGGTGAGGTCTAACCGCGTCTCGAGTGTTCCGGATACCGGAAAATTGGCGGCCGCCAGGGGAGCCAGTTCGGGGGCGAACGCGGCAAGGGCAGCAGGTTCGACGGTGCTTACCTCCAGAGCGATATCGAGCGTCCCATTGGAGGAAGAATACCGAAATTTCGTGTGGAGATCCGACGCTCGGACGCCAGCAGGAAGCGCCATCGAAAAATCACCCGCAAGACCGGCGGCGTCGCCATCCACAGCGGCATCGACGTGGTCCGCCTCCCACCGGCGCCAGGTTTGCTCGTCGTCGAGGATAAGGGTGGCGTCCCTGACCACAACTCTCCGCGTCAACCCAAACATCTGCTGCATCGGTGCACCGACTGCCTGTTCGAAGATCTCCGGCCCGAGACCCAGTTCGCCCGAATGTTGGTTGCCGAGACGGATTCCGATCTTGCCGTGCTGCTCGCGAATGAAACGCAAGACGGGACGCTCAATGACAAGGCGGATCGGCGCCAGGTTACCGCGCAACAGCGAGCTAAGGCTGAAACTTGCCGACATCTCGGAAAAGGCAGCAACCGGCTCGCCGCCCGGGCGCGACAAGTGAACTCCTTTGACCAGCAGATCGAGTTGGTGGGTGTTGCGGTCGATGGCGAAACGCAGTCCCGATATGTCGATGTGGAGTCCGTCAGTGGACCGGTTGAGAGCTTTTTCGACATAGGGGGTCAGTCGATCGAGCTCGATGGGGCCTTGCATCAGGCGCCACAGGCTGAACCCGATTATGAGGATAAGCGCGGCTGCTACGGAGCCGAACCATATGAGAAAATGGTGCACCCCGCGCCGCATGCGCACGGTCGCCGGGCCGCGGCGCTTGCGTACCGGCTCATCAGGTTCGGCGCCCTGTCCTCCGGCTGCTGATCGAGTCGCGAACTCGTCTTGACCCAAGATCTCTTGGCGGTCAGGTTCCCCGCTCGGGATAGGCATGCGACATGAAGCTCTTATCTCATCTCTCCCCCGATGGTGAAGGGCTGCCCGAACCGGCTGATGCACGCCGTCTTGCCCTCGGGCTCGAGGCTTGGCGCGAGGCCCTCGCCGTCACCCGAGGCGATCCGGCAGTTGATGCGGCGCGCCGATGGAGCGCAACCCCTCGCGGCAAACGCCTGCTGGCGTCGATCTTCGGCAACAGTCCATTTTTGAGCGGCGTCGCGGTCAAGGAGTGGGCATTCTTGACCCGCCTTGTCGAGGAAGGCGCCGATCCCCTCTTCGCCGAGATTGCGGCTGCCGTCGAACTGCCCACAGATCTTGGCGAAGATACGGCGGCTTTGATGCGGCGCTTGCGGGTCGCCAAACGCCAGGTCGCGCTCGCTGCCGCCGTAGCGGAGCTGGTCGGCGCGTGGTCGCTCGAGCGCCAGACCGGCGCCCTGACCCGGTTTGCCGAGGCGGTGCTCGGGGCCGCGCTGCGGCATCTGCTGCGTCAGGCGGCCAACACGGGCTCTATTGCCCTTGCCTCGATAGACGAGCCGGAGCTTGACAGCGGCCTTATCGTCCTTGGCATGGGCAAGCTCGGCGGATACGAGCTCAATTATTCGAGCGATATCGACCTGATCCTTCTTTACGACCCGACGCGGGCCCGAGTTAGCACGCGTAATGGCAATCAACCCTTCTTTGTTCGCATGGGGCGCGATCTCGGGCGCATTCTCGACGAGCGAACGGGGGACGGCTACGTCTTTCGCACAGATCTGCGGCTCCGTCCCGACCCGGCGTCCACCCCGCTGACGTTGTCGGTGGCAGCAGCACTCGCCTACTATGAGAGCGTCGGCCAAAATTGGGAACGGGCAGCACTGATCAAAGCCCGTACTGTGGCCGGCGACAGGGTGGCCGGACAGCGTTTTCTGCGCGAGCTGGAGCCCTTTATCTGGCGGAAGAGCCTCGATTTCGCCGCGATTCAGGACATCCATTCGATCAAGCGTCAAATCAACGCCTATCACGGCGGTGGACGAATCGCCGTCGAGGGCCATGACATCAAAACCGGTCGCGGCGGTATCCGGGAAATCGAATTCTTCGCGCAGACCCAACAATTGATCTGGGGCGGGCGGTTGCGCGAGCTGCGTATCGGTTCGACCTGCGAGGCGCTGCGCCGCCTCGCCGCCGCCGGGCGCATCGACCCGGCGACGGCCGCCGAGCTAATCGACGACTATCGGTTCCTGCGCCGTCTTGAGCACCGCTTGCAGATGGTCGATGACGCGCAGACGCACGTACTTCCGACGGACAGCGCGGGGATCGCACGGATCGGGGTCTTTCTCGGCTATGCGCAGAGAGATGCCTTTGTCGTCGATCTGGTCGGCCACCTGACCTCGGTCGAGAGACACTATGCCGAACTTTTCGAGCAGGCCCCGAGCCTGTCCGGCCCCGGCAATCTCGTCTTCACCGGGGTCGAGGACGACCACGAAACTCTGCGGACCCTTTCTCGGCTAGGCTTTGCGAAACCATCCTCGGTCGCCGCATTGGTGCGCGGCTGGCACCACGGCAGGATGCGGGCGACCCGCAGCCAACGAGCCCGCGAAATCCTGACCGAGCTCGTCCCGGAGCTGTTGCGAATCTTTGGCACGACGCCCCATCCCGATACCGCGCTGTTGGGCTTCGACCGGTTTCTGTCGCGGCTGCCGGCCGGCGTGCAGCTCTTTTCACTATTTTCTGCGAACCCCGGACTACTGGATCTGGTAGCGGAGATCATGGCCGGAGCACCGCGCTTGGCCGAACAGCTGGCACTGCGGCCGGCGCTTCTCGACGCGGTGCTGACCGAGGGGTTTTTTGCAACGCTGCCCGAGAGTAATGCGCTTGCTGCCGACCTCGGCCAAATGCTCGCTGGTGCACGCGATTTCGAGGACACATTGGACACACTGCGGCGTTGGACCGGCGAACGGCGATTTCAAGTCGGCGTTCAGCTGTTGCGCCGCGTGCTTGATGGCGGGCAGGCGGGCGAGGTCCTCGCCGATAGCGCCGAAACGGCGCTCACTGCGCTCCTTCCGGCGGTCGAGGCGGATTTTGCGCGGCGTCACGGGCGGATGCCGGGCGGGATGTTCGCGGTCATCGGGATGGGCCGGCTCGGCAGCCGCGAGATGACCCTCGCCTCGGACCTCGATCTGATCATGATCTACGACGTCCCACCCGGCAGCGAAATTTCGGACGGGCCGCACCCGCTCCCGATCGCCAGCTATTATGCACGCTTGAGCCAGAGGCTGATCGGCGCGATCACCGCACCGACCGCCGAGGGCCGACTTTACGAGGTCGATATGCGGCTGCGGCCCTCAGGCGCCTCGGGACCGATCGCATCGAGCCTCGCCGGCTTCGCGCGCTATCAGCGCGAATCGGCCTGGACCTGGGAACACATGGCGTTGACCCGGGCGCGGCCGGTCGCCGGCGATCCGGCATTGCGCCGGAGGATCGCCGATGCGATCGGCTCCGTCCTCACATCGGGGCGCGACCCCGAGCGCCTACTTGTCGATGTCGCCGACATGCGGCGACGCATTGCGGACGAGAACCCGCGGCCCCTGCGCTGGGACTTGAAGAACCGGCGCGGCGGGCTGATCGACCTTGAATTCATCGTGCAGTACCTGGTGCTGCGCGAGGCCGCTTCATCTCCGCAACTCACCTGCCGCGGCACCGAGCAGGCGCTGCGGGCGCTCGGTGAGGCGGGAGTGCTGCCTCGCCAAGCGGAGCACGAGCTGCTCGACGCCCTCGCGTTGTTGCGCCATGTCCAGGCAGTGCTGACCTTGCTGTCCGGTGGATTGCCCGAAGACGAAGCCTTCTCCGAGCCCGACGCCGACACGCTGGCACGCTGCGCCGGCGCGGTTGACTTCGCCGGATTAGACGCGGATATCACCGCCGCGGTCGGGCGTGTTCGTGGCTGGTACCGGCGGCTGATCGAGGAACCGGCCCGCCGCGCCGCACAACTGACGGCGGAACCTACAGGAGACAGCGCAGGATGAGCGTCGAGCTCGGCGACAAAGCCCCCGATTTCACACTGCCCACCGATGGCGCCGGCAATGTCACGTTGTCGCGGCTCGGCGGCAAGAAGGTGGTGCTTTACTTCTATCCGAAGGACGACACCTCGGGCTGCACTGCCGAAGCCTGCGGATTTCGAGATTCCTTTCCCGACTATGGCGGGACGGGTGCCGTGGTAATCGGCATATCGAAGGATTCGGTCGCCTCGCACGACAAATTCAAGAAGAAGCACGGCCTGCCCTTCATCCTCGCCTCCGACGCCGTTGGCGATGTCTGCGAAAAGTATGGCGTGTGGGTCGAGAAGAGCATGTATGGCCGCAAATACATGGGCATCGAGCGCGCCACCTTTTTGATCGACGGAAAGGGAGTGGTGCGCGGCGTCTGGCACAAAGTCAGGGTACCGGGCCACGTCGCCGAAGTGCTGAAGGCGGCGCAGGCCCTCTGAGCGCGACAACCGGCAAGACTCTGACCGGCGAGGCGGTGGCCATCCTCGCCACCGCCGACCCTGCCGCCAAGGCAGCGGCGAGCCGGGCACTCGCCGCGACGTGGCGCGAAGGTGAAATGGCCGTCGGCCGAGCCACGCCGCCGCGGCGCCCGGCCCGGCCCGATCGCCCATTGTTGCGGCAGCCCAAGGAGATGCCGAAGCGTCGGGCGTTTGGCTCATTGGCGGGGCGCATCGCGCTCGTTCACGCACTAGGCCATATTGAGCTCAATGCCGTCGACCTCGGCTGGGACCTCGTCGCCCGGTTCGCCGGCGCGGGGCTGCCGCGGGAGTTCTTCGACGACTGGGTCGAGGTCGCGGCCGAGGAGGCGTGCCATTTCGAGCTGCTCGCGGGCCGGCTGGCCGAACTCGGCGCCGGCTACGGCGATCTGCCGGCGCATGACGGGCTGTGGGAAGCCGCCGCGGCGACTGCTGGAGACCTGCTCGCGCGTCTCGCCGTCGTGCCGCTGGTGCTCGAAGCCCGCGGGCTCGACGTGACCCCGGAGATGGTGGCGCGGCTCGAACAAGTCGGCGACGCTGATACTGCAGAGATCCTGCGCCGTATCTATCGGGACGAGATAGGTCATGTCGCGGTCGGGCTGCGCTGGTTCGACCGCCTCTGCCGAGCGCGCGGCCTGATTCCAGAGGTGGTCTTTCACGAGCGGGTCCGGCGGTTCTTCAAGGGCGAGTTGAAGCCGCCGTTCAATCATCAGGCGCGCGCTGCCGCCGGCTTCCCGAAAACTTATTACGAGCCGCTCGCCGCCGGCGCCGTCAGCCTTCCGTCATGACCCAGGCCTTTGCACCCCGTTCAATAGGTCCGGCAACGCCCGCCAGAGCCCCGGCGTTTTCCCTGCCGGACAGGGAAAACACGGGAAAAATTTTATTTCGGCCGGCTGGATAACCAGGAACCTCTGTATTATCAGTTACTTATGAGACAGCCAGGACGTTTCCAGGACACCCTGGGAGGGAAGCTTTGACAAGATTTTGCCGAACGCGTCCCGGCGCGGGAAGGTCAGAGAAGATTGTCGATCGCGGCGGCGGCAGCCCTCCATCCAAACGCAGGATACGCGACGATTTTGGCGCCACGATGGTGAGGTGCACGAGCCAAGCTCGACGAGCCGGACCCTTCATAGAGTTGAACCCGATCTGGGCGTGCGCGACCCTTTACGGCCGTGCTTCGAGGATCATGTTGAACGGCGTCTCCGCCGCGCGACGGACATCGCGGAACCCGCCTGCGGTGATGACCTCACGCAGTCGCGCCTCGCCAGCTTGCGCGCCGAGCGCGGCCCCGACTTCCTGCGAGAGGGAGGTCGGCACGCACCCCATCGTCGAGCCCGCGTAATAGATCCGGCCAACTGCGTTCAAATTGTCTTCGAGTTTGTCACCGGCCATGGGTTCGACAATCATCCACGAGCCGTCCGGTTTTAGCGATTGCCGCACGTGCGCCGCCGCGCCTGCTGGATCGCCCATGTCATGTAGGCAGTCGAAGAAGGCGACGAGATCGAAATCCTTTTCCGAGTAGCCTTTGGCTGTCGCAACCTCAAAATGGGTATTCGCCGAGACGCCGTGCTCCCTGGCATGCGCCGCGGCCTGTTCGATCGAACTCGGATGAAAGTCGTAGCCGATAAATTGCGACTTGGGGAACGCCTTGGCCATCAACACGGTAGACCAGCCGTGTCCGCACCCGACATCAGCGACTTTGGCCCCGCGCTGCAATTTATCGACGACACCGTTGAGCGCGGGAAGCCAAGTGCTCACCAAATTGTTGTGGTAGCCGGGTCGGAAAAAGCGCGCGACCGCACAGAAAAAGCAGCTTGTGTGATCGCTCCACGGCACTCCGCCGCCAGTCGGGAACACCGCCTGGACCTGATCCTTGCTCTCAACCATCCACGTCATCAGGTCGAACGCCCCCATCATGTAAACGGGGCTGTCCTCTATCGCAAAGACCATGGCTTGCTCAGGCGGAAGGGCGAATTTCTGCGTCGCCGAGTCGTACGAGAGGTAGTTCGAGGCCGCTTGATGCGACAGCCATTCACGCAAGTAGCGCTCGTGGACGCCGGATGCAGCGGCAAGCTCTGCTACCGTCATCGGGCCTCGCTCGTGAATAATCTTATATAGGCCAAGCGCGTCGCCGATCCGAACAAGGCTGATACTCGCCGCCCCTCCGAGGTCGGAGAGCATTTGCCCGATGAATTGATGCAGTTTTGCGTCGTCCACCATTGTCGGAACCTCCCTGAGTAGAACTGGCTTGACCTGGCACGCTGCTCAGCCCGGCCCGGCCGCGCCGAGCACCGACTTGGACGGCCGAGCAGCCAAAGAACGGCAGGATGAGTGAACTGATGAGCGGTCAAGTGTGAAGTAGCTCACACTTGGAAGAATCATCTTATGCTAACCAAAGACATGCGCATCAAGAACCTGACTAACCCCGTCACCGCGGCCAAGGCCGACTGGTTGCCCGGAACTACCTGGCTTGGCTTCACGCCTCCGTCGAGCGAGCCGCATGCCGCCTCTCAATGTGAGGCGACCAGCTGTCGTCAGATGAAGGACGGATGCGTGCTCGAGTACATCACCCACTCGATCGACCACCCAAACCGTGGTTTCGAGGACGACCCGGAGTACTTGGACGCAGCCAACGAGCACCCAAAGCTCGCAGGGCGTCTCGTCGCGGTCCATAGACTCCGGCCGACGATGCGGCCTCTACGGCAGATCCTCGGCGCCACCGAATTCGAGCGTCTGCAAGACATGTGGGCGCAACAGGGTAGGCGCCGTCGCTGGTCGGTCGCGTTTTCCATCATCGAAAGCTTCGAAATCCAGGGCAGACCACCAGCAACCGAGGTATTGAGTCCGGTCGCCTACAAGCGGCTCTTCCAGCACTCGTCTGCCACACTGCGATACGCTCAATGATGAAGAGCGCGAGATGATCGCTGACCTGAGTCTAGTGCCTAAAAACGCCACAAACGCTTGGATCGCCATTGAAGACGAGATCCGTATGGCCGAGGGTAGCGATATCCCGGACGACCTTGTCACCGATATCAATCGAGACCTCTCGATGTCGGCGATGGAGGGTATGACGGAAGAACGGAAAGCTTAAGGTTCGGCGGCGCGCGGCATGGCTTGCCAACCGCTTTGCATCCGACGCGTCCGGCATCGGGCCTTAACTAGGAAGGGCCGCTCCGCCCCGAACTCGGAGGAATGCCGTGTTTGAACTCAGGGCCTGCCTTCTGTCCGCGTTGATTTTAGCGCTCCTTCCGCAACCTGCGCTCGCGCAGCTCGCCCCGACCGGGCAGCAT
>Ga0306922_10007538_pt1 | contig 10511 bp, 7 predicted proteins | sample sta12Cox44000082_FD_203758 | JGI IMG/M metagenome (GOLD analysis project Ga0306922, IMG submission 203758) | Lab enrichment of tropical soil microbial communities from Luquillo Experimental Forest, Puerto Rico - statoxic.12C.oxic.44.000.082 (v2)... | ecosystem: Environmental > Terrestrial > Soil...
CGTCCGCAACATGGAGCACTTCGAGCAGATCCACAAAGTGCGGCGTGAATATTTTCGGCCGCCCGCGCCCGCTTCCACCATGGTCGAGGTCTGCAAGATGACCTCGCCCGACTATCTCATCGAGATCAACGCCATCGCGGTTGTGGCGGCGTGATGCTCCCGCAACGCCGGGAGGGCTGGGCTTGGTGGGCGCGATATCGGTTCTGATAGAGCGGCCGTCACAGCTTGTGCGGCGATCCGCGATAGCCCTCGATGTCGACGTATTTGAAGAATTCACGCGCTTCTGCGAGGCATTGTTCGTTGGTCAGGACGTCGTTCTCGTCCGGAAATCGGCTATTGGGAAACTTGAGTGGACCGTCGAGCTTATTGCCGCCCTGTTCGAAAATCCCGCGGGCCGAATCGGTGCACAGGAACGACGTGATAGAGGGGTCGTAATCGACGAAGGTCGTAGCCGATGAGACAAAAAACGCCTTCGACGAATCCTTGCGCGCCTCCGCCGCCTTGAGGTCGCTAACGAAGTCCAGATTGGCTTTGTTCAGCGCGTTGAACTCGTCGAGATCTATCATGGATGCTGGGATAGGGACGGGCGCACCGGGCCGGTCTGAAATCACATTCCCTAGCGAGTCTTTGATGGGAATACGATTGGCCAAATTGTACATGATGTTGCCGACCTTGTAGGCCGTGAAATCGTTTTGCAGATAGACCACCTGCTTGACCCCGGCGAGTGACATCACGCCCGCGCACTGAGCGCAGGATTCCAGCGATGTATAAAGCGTGACTTTGGTGAGCGACGCTGCACGCGGCTTGCCTGGGACCCGCCCAGTTTTCCAGCTGTCGAAGATGTCGGTGAGGCTGAACAACCTTCTGACCATGCGCGACTCGGCGTGCTCGGCCGAGCTTCTGAAGAAATCGTTATGATTGAAATCGAAGTCGATGATCTCGCCGTTGCCGTCGACCGCGATGCAGGCGATGTTGTGGCCTAGATAGCGATCCCAGTTGACGCGCGATAGAACCGGATCCGGGTCGTTAATCATGTCGCCGCGATAGCGTCGCGTTGGCTGGGGAGGCTCGCTCGATTGAATTGGCTCGATTTGTCCGGCGCGCAGCGGATATGATCCGAACGGACCGCGTTTATTGCCGTTCCAGAAGCGGGTGATCAGCTTCATCAGAAGATGGCAGTAAATCCGATGTCGCTCCTTCACTGCTTCCTGTTGTAGTTCGCGAGCATCCTTGTCGAAGTTTACGTCGACCACTTGGCTCAACGGTTTGATCCAATTTTCCTTGAACGGGGGTTGGGCATCGAAGCCCTTCGGCGGATCCGTCTGCGCCAGCGCCGACGTTCCAGCCGCGAGTGCGCTCGCGGCGCCCGCGACACCGGCCGTCGTCACAATGAAATCGCGTCGGTTGACCTTGTCTTGATCGCTCATAGGGGCACCGATCCACTGATCGAGGAGGTATCGCGATAGCTGGACCCTATCGTGCGGGGTCCTTGCGTGATCGCACCAAGGTAGGACTATATAATGTATGGTTGCGCAATCAATTTAAGTTTTCTAAACGCCGGTTAAGACGGGCCGCTGTGGCGCTTGTTCGGGCCGTCGCCATAATTGCTCTTATCATCGTGCTGGTCGCGGCAACGTGCTGTGAAACTGACGAGTGCCCCGCTGCAATTCCCGGCCGAGAAGTTCCCGACCGAGCGTAGTCTGACCAACCGGAAGTGTTTGGATGAGGCTCGCAGATTTTTCACTTGCGCCGACGTTGAAGGAGTTCGTCGATCTCCGTACAGGCATAGTGAGAGACTATCGCGCATTGATGCGACGGATGTCGTGAGGCGTTTGCGTGCAGGTCATCGATGCGCCAAGCGCGACGACGACAACTACGATCCGGCGCGACAGAGTCGCGCGATTCACCTCAAAACAAATTTCCAACTTGACAAGCAGGCCGTGCGGTATTGAAGTTGAGGCTGATCTCGCAGGGGCGCATAAACGGTGAGATACGCGCGCGCACCAGGCTCTCGTAAGACCTGCCGCGATCACGCAACGCCCGCGGCAGCGACCTACTCGCTTAAACTCGGTCCACATCCGACGGCATATCGCGAAGCGCTCGGAGCGCAAATGCGGCGCCCTCGCGATGGCCAGTGTCGGCGCAGCGAGCAATGCATGGGAGAATGATGGTCATGCGCAATAACAGCTTTGCTGTCGTGGCAGTGCTCAGTCTCCTCGGAGTTCTCGGTTTTCCTCTTTCATCGCAAGCGCAGACTCGCTGTAATTTGATGCACGATTTGGTGCCGGCTACTCCGCCAAACCCGGCCCCACCAACCGACCCGTCAAAGCTAAGGCTAACACTCGACCTCGATCCGAAGAAGCCGGTCGACGCTGCGACCAGGGATTCGATTTTGAACAACATTATGGAGACCGGCATCCCATGCCAGGAGACGGCAACCGGCAATGGCCCTGAGGGGTCGCAAAAAACTCAGCTGGAGCATCGGCAGCGTGGCTTCGATTTCTATTCCTGGCTGACATTTATTGCCCTGAATTCTCCCGCCGACGGGCGTACCAGGATCGACAAATCCCTCCCGAACACGAAAACCAAATGGGAGGACAGGGCGAATTTCAAGCAACTTCTCGACGTGATGCTGCTGAATGGAGAGGAGCCGGAATGGGATAAAAAATCTCCTCCCCCGGGATGCGAAAGTGAATTCAAGCCCGAGTCGGACATGGGCATCGAAATGATAAACGAGAGTTACGATCAACCGTTTAAAACCGGTCCGTTGATCGACCAGCAAGGAAGTTATGCTCTATTCGATATCCTGATGAACAAAGAGATGTTCGACTACATCAAACAGCACAAGTTGTACAGCAAGACAGAACAACAGAGCGAGGCCAATTCCAGGCTGAAGGTCGATTTTCCGGCCGGAGTGAATTTTCCTAAGGGCGGCACGCCCGGCCATCCGGGTGGGATCATTATCAAAGTGTCATGGAAGATCCTCGATTCGGAGGCGGAGAAACGCAGATTCCACACCGTCGATGCAGTCATATCCATGCCCCGTCATGGTCCGGAGAAACCGCCGTGCTTGCGTAAGACGCTCGGGCTAGTGGGCTTCCATGTGATGCATAAGACTGAGACCCGCTTGCAGTGGATCTGGACATCCTTCGAGCACGTCGACAATGTGCCCGAGCAACAGGAGATTAAGAGCCGGAAACTGAAACGGTCATACAGTTTTTACAATCCCGCATGCACGACCTGCCCGGTCAATCAGACACCGCCGCGGCCATGGGAACCGAAGCAATCGCTCGGATTGAAATTCCACAGCCCCTTCAAGAGCCAAATCGTTCGCATGACTCCGCTGACGGACGACACAAAGAAGATGAACAAGAAGTTCCAGGAGGTCGTTCGGGGGACCGTTTGGGAAAATTACATGCTGCTCAGCACGCAATGGCCGAGTGACTTCAGATGCGCAGGGAAACAGGTCTCGGATCCCAAGCCAGAACTCGCTCCCAATACTGACCTTGAGAAAGAGCCGGACATGAACTGCGCGCCGGCGCCGACCTTTCTCGCGAATTCCACGCTTGAAACCTATAGCCAGGGCGACAGCCCCCTTGCTTCGTCGAGCTGTATGGCCTGCCACGGCAACGCGACAAGTTATCAGCTGGCCCCTCGCGACGCAGAAACACCCGGACCCGACGGCAAGCCCAACTTCAAATTTTTCAACCAGACCGACTTCACTTTCATGCTGGAAAAAGCGCGTTGACCTTACGTTCGCGCGTGCGCGCTTATCAAGGCGGGCATGAAAGGCCGGTTTGAGCGGAGGAAGCCAACAATGACCCATTCACCGCATCCGGACACGAATTCGATCCCGCACAGCGAGAAAGAAGATGAAGCGGTGGGCGGCGGCTTCACTCGACGCGGGGTCCTCGCTGGTGCGGCGGCTGCCACTGCTGCGGTGTCGATCGGCGCTATTGATACCCCGGCAAACGCGCAGACTCCCGAGGAGATGATCGTCTTTGTGCAGCTGTCGGCAGCGCTTACCGGCATCGCCGCCGACAAGTTGGCGGCGCCCAACTTCGCGGCGGCGGTACGCAACTCCGACCCGGTCGACATCAAGCGAGACTATTTCGCGTGGGTGAACCAGCGACACCCGGCCCTTTTCAGGCGCTTATTGCAAATTGCCAGAGCCAGTCAGAAGCCGCCTTCAGCCGATCCCGCCAAGACGATTATCGACAAGGTGAATGCAGCGCCAGATACGAAGTATCTGGCTCGCAGCATTGTTTTGATGTGGTATTTGGGCGCTTGGTACGATCCAAATCATTTGCAGGAACTCGAACGACCGAACCCGCCGCAGCCGAAGTTCAAAGTCATTTCATCGAAGGCGTACACCCAGGGATGGGTTTGGCGAGTGGCCCAGGCCCACCCGATGGGATTCAGCGAAATGCAGTTCGGTTACTGGGCGCGTCCACCGAGCCTTCTTCGCCCTGATTTCATAGGCAATTAGATCCCAAAGGAGCCGACCATGGCTGCCGGACCTTGCATAGAATGCGATGTCGCGATCGTAGGCGCTGGTTTTGCGGGCGCGTTGATTGCCAAAGAACTGAACAAGGACCCAAAGAAGCCGGTGGAGGTCGTTATCCTCGAGGCCGGTGCACCAATTCCACCCAACATCAATGACTATATGGAGCGGTTTTATACTGCCAGGTTCAAGGTGCCTGAGAGTCCTTACACGCCCGAGGTTGTCGATGCAAACGACAACCTAATAGATCCGAGCAAGGTGAATGCTGGGCGACCGACGGTGCTGAGTCTTCTTCCCAAGGGAAGCTTCGGTGACTGGACCGAGCCGAAAAAAAGCTATCTGATTCAGAAAGGCCCGCGGCCATTCGCCAGCACCTACAATCGTGTCGCTGGCGGGACGCAGCATTGGCTTGGCACATGCCTGAGGTTCGTGCCAGCCGATTTCAGGATGAAAACAAAGTACCCGTCCGTGCCGCAGTTTGTGGATTGGCCGATCGGTTACGACGATTTGAATGATTGGTATGGCAAGGCGGAATGGGAGCTTGGCGTCTCGGCGGATGTGCAAGAGCAAGCGTTTCTCGGCATTAAGTTCCCGGACACGTACAAGTATCCAATGCCCAAGATCCCGAGATCGCTGGTCGATGCCGCCGTTGCTCAGGCGCTAAGGTCACTGAGCAAGGACGACGCCGCGTTCTTGGAAATGGAAACGTCGCCAACCGAGATTCGGGTCAGGAACCTTCCGGCCGCGCGCAATTCTCAACCGTACAAGGGTCGTCGGGCCTGCGCGGGCAATACGAACTGCATTCCGATCTGTCCAATCCAAGCGAAATACGATCCTACGATCACGTTAAACGAGGCCACGGAGACCGGACACGTCAGGATATTCGATCGGCACGTCGCCAACGAGATCGTTGTTGGTGAAAATGGACGCATCAGCCAGATCAATTTCATACAGTACGCACCACCGAGGACCAACGGATGCGTGAAGGCGAAGATCTACGTCATTGCGGCAAATGCGATCGAGACTCCACGGCTGCTGTTGATGTCGAAACACCCCGACCCGAAGGTCAATGGCGTCGCCAATAGTAGCGATATGGTCGGACGGAATCTGATGGATCACCCCTATTACGTTGCCTGGGGTTTGACGCCGACGCCGGTATATCCTTATCGCGGCCCGCTGATCACGTCCGGCATCGGGGATTTGTGCGACGGACCGTTCCGCAACAAACGAGGCGCATTTCGCGTCGATATCGGCAACGAAGGCTGGAACTTTGTGATCGGCGGCGATCCTAATGTGACGACTCTCGATTTCGTCAACGGCATGAACGCGACCACGCTTAACGACGGATCGCCTCGAAAGGCCTTGTTCGGCAGAGAGCTGGTCGAGAAGCTGGGCGACGTATTCACCCGTCAGTTTCGCATCGGCTTCCTTGTCGAACAAACTCCGGATCTCGAGAACCGGGTTACCCTGTCGGAAATTAGGGACGGCTTAGGCCTGCGCCGGCCGGAAATTTCATACAACCTCTCGGACTACACCAGACAAGGAATTGTCGCCGCACACCGGATGAAGAATCTCCTTTTCAGCAAAATGGGAGTCAAAGACTGCACCAAGGAGGTCGAAAAAAACGAGCCCAGCCGGTTCGAAGAGTTAATCGACGACAAGATCGTTGCTTTGAGCTACGGCGGCGCCGGGCATATCATGGGAACCTGCCGGATGGGCAGCAAAAAAGACAATTCGGTTGTGAACTCCGACCAACAGTCATGGGATCATGACAATCTATATCTGGTGGGAAGCAGCACGTTTCCGACGGGCGCGACCGCCAATCCGACGCTGACCATCGCCGCCTTGGCGCTCCGGGCGGCAGAACACATCGCAAAGAGAGTCTGAACTGGACTCGCCACCAGCCATGGCGGCATTGAATTTGCCGGCCACCAACACATTCAAGGACTTTGGGAGAGAGCGTTCGGAAGTCGGCAATGCTACCAAACCGGACGCACTGCCGGCCTTCATTCGGACGGCAAGGAGGGCGACATGATCGTTCGCAAGAGGCCTCGCCGCTGCGGCAATGAGGTTCGGCATCAGATCGGCCTCCGCCGTTGCGTCGGCGCGCTGGCGGTCATGCTAGGGGCGGCCCTCGTCCCGACCGTCGTTTTCGCTCTCGAATGTCCCGTGCGGGGCGAGCCCAGCATTCCGCCACCCGAGAGCATTGCGACGCCCGACAATCCGATAGCCAAGGGATCCAACATCGACACGTACAAGCGGCAGCTCATCAAATACCACGACGGCGGCAACTACATTGCCGATATCGCCGCCGTCATGGATGCCGCGACCGCCTACGTCCTAGGCCGCGCCAAGGAGGTTCGCCGGCCCGCTGTCGTGCTCGACATCGACGAAACCTCGCTGTCCAATTGGGATAACCTCAAGGCCGACGATTTCGGCTTCATTGAGGGCGGCACCTGCTCCCTGCAGGAAAAAATGCCGTGCGGGTTCAGCGACTGGATCGATCGGGCGATCGCACCGCCGATCGAACCGACGCTGAAATTTTTCAATTCCCTCCGCGCCAATGACGTTAACATCGCGGTGTTCTTCATCACCGGCCGCCGCGACAAGCAGCGTCAGGCAACGTTGTGGAATCTCGACCGCGCGGGATTCAACGGCTGGGCGGGGCTCGCGACCCGGCCCGACGATCAGCATGGCTCGATCGTACCCTTCAAAAGCGGGGAACGCGACAAGGTGGCGGAAAAGTACACCATTCTTGCGAATATCGGCGACCAGGACAGCGACCTGGAAGATCTCAAAGGCAAATCCGCCGAGTGCTCGTTTAAGCTGCCCAATCCCTACTATTTCATTCCTTGAGGCGTTGGCGCGCGTTTCCGCCTCACGCGGCGCCCTTTGCCGACCCGCGATGGGCCACGAGGCCCAGCGCGCCGACAGCGCTCGATTTCAATCGGGAGGCAAAGCACTGGTCCGTGCAACCGAGATGTTGCGCGGAAGTCGCTTCTGACCCACGCTCTGCGAATCCGTCGCCTTTTGGCAGTCAGGCTCACCCGCCCGCGAGCTGGGTGCGCGCCTTGAAGTCCGCCGTGCCCGGGGTATAGGCGCCCTTCACCCACGCGTCCCGGCTTCGCTTGAGGGTAAAGGCCTCTGCGACGCGACTGTCCGCGCTTTTCGATCGCTTCTTTCTGCCTGTTTTGGCCCGTCCGCCATGCGCCAAATTCCACAGCGCTCGCGCACGGTAGTGCCCGTAGAGGCGCATGAATTCCGCGAGATAAGTCCGCGCCAATTGCGGGTTGCCCTTGATCTCGAGCAGGTTCTCGTCGTTCTTGTGCGTTGAGTTGTTGCTCAAGTTCGCGGAGCCCGTATAGATCGTGGGATCGTCGGTGTCGGCGTCGATGACGATGAATTTGTGATGAATGTGCACCGCCGGGGGGCCTCGTTTCTTCTGCCCCCCCTTCGGCGGCGGCAGCGTACTCTCGCTGCTCAGGTCCACCGAGCTCAGCTCGGGCAGAAATTCAGCGGGTGTCGCACCGGGGCGGAAGAAGGAGTACGCCAACACCTTCTTGTCCTTGCGCGAGCGGTTGAACAGCGTCACCTTGATCTGCGTGGCCGCGCTCGGCTGGCGCGGGGCTTCGCCCGAGTCGGAGCGATCATTCTTTTTTGCCGTCGGGTCCGAGATGCTGTTGAGCAACCCGTAGAGGAGCTTCTTGCGATCGCTCGTCGCCAGCAGCGACGTGATCAGCTTCGGGTCGGTCGGATCGAACATGCAGAAGATCACCGAGCTGTTCGCGCGTTTGACGGAGGCGATCACGGTGTCGATCGACACCCGCTTGTTCTTGGGCTCCGGTGAGAAGAACACCCGCACCGTTGTCTTTCCGATTTTGATCGGTCGAGACCAGCCCGCCTCTTTGGCGGTTTCGCCGATCGTCGGATCGTCCGCGATCAACTGCTGTCTCTCGACATACAGTTTCGCGAGCTGAGGCGAATTGAAGATGTGGAGCAGGTTGGCTTGGCTGGTCAGTCCTTCCGGCGTGAAGTTCGCCGAACCCATCAGCACCCGCCCCCCTTTCACGTCGACCAGGAACTTGTCGTGCATGATGTTAGTCTTCGAACGAGGCTTGCCCTCGAAGCGCTGCGACTTGAGCAGTTTGATCGCCGGTCGGTCCGTCCGATCATTGCTGCGGTCTTCGTAGACTAGCGAGAAGTCTCCCTTGAAGCCCTTCAGCGCGGGCACGACCCAGCGCTTGTCGGTCAGATGGTAGATGGCGCCATCGATCTCCTTGGCGCCCGACAAGATGCGCGCGAAGGAATCCTCCAGCCCGTTCGCCAGCCAGTCCATCACTTCCGGGATTTTCGATTTCGGATCGGGAAACTCCCGCGAGAAGGCCTGCGAGCTGACGACGGCGCGGTTGAACCAAGTCGCGATGCCGTCTTCCTCCACGCGCGGGAGCGTGACGGAAATCGTGGTTTCGGCGTCGTGCTGGAGAGCAAGATCCTTCGGGCCGCTGCCGCGGACCGGCGTGATCGTGTATTTGAAGGTCTTGCCGCGATCAGAATCGTTGATGCCGGAATCCCACCAAAGAAATTTTTGCAACGGCGCCACGTTGCTGGGCAGAGGCTGCGAATTCGGTCCCGGCGGGTTGAAGCCGATCTTGTTGAGGAGATAGCCGTCCTTCTCGCCCGGACTGAATCCCGGGTTGCGAAGAATCGCGAATCCCAGGAAGTCCGAAAACCGCTTGCCGGCGGGCCAATCCATCGCCAGCAAGACGAGAGTGGGCGAGGTGTAGGCCTGCGCCGCGACCGCCTGCGATTGACCGCCGCCGGATGCGCGGGAGCCGCGTGGAGTGCGTGCCATGGCTCTTCCCCTGCAAAGAAAAGTGTCGCCCTTGAACTCGAAAGTTTGATTGAAAAAGTCGGCAACTGCAAGTATCGGTAGAGATGACCTGCTCTGACCTACACGCAGAAGAACGCGTCAGGTCGATCGCATCGCGCGCCGGCCTCGCCCCTGCCACCTCCGCTCTTGGGGAGCGCTCGTCTTGAGTGCGCAGAATTTGAGGTCGCGCCCACCGACCCTTTGCGATCAAGTTTCGAACTGAGCCTTGCGCCATTTCAAAGCGGCGCCCAATCCTTCCTTGCGCGCAAGCTCCCGGAACCGTGTTCCGACCTCGGTCTGCGCGGCATAGAGCGGCGCGGCCACGTCGATGCCGGCCTGCATCGCGTTGCGAAAGCCGGCGGCGTCGGCACCGCGATTGATGGCGAGCTTGGTGGCGGCAAGCGCCTCAGGGGCGATCAGCGCCATGCGCCGGGCAAATTTCAGCGTGGCCTCGGATAGATCGTCACGCGGCACCACGCGGTTGACCATGCCTAGCTCGAGCGCCGTCGGCGCGTCGATCATGTCGCCGAGATAGAGGAGCTCGCGCGCCTTCTTGAAGCCGATGATCCACGGCATCACGAAGCCGGGCCCGGCCTGCGAGTATCTCACTTCCGGCTCGCCGAACATCGCGTCGTCCGCCGCGATCGTGAGATCGCAGAACATCGCGAGCTCGCAGCCGGCTCCGAGCGCGTGCCCCTGCACCGAGGCAAGCACGGGCTTGCGCATGTACCAGGGCATCAGCTCGAGCGCGAGGCTGGCGCCGAGCCGCTCGTGATATTTGAGCGCATCGTGACGCCAGGCCTCGCTGCCGGAACCGCCGGCGAGGTCGTAGCCCACGCAAAAGCTGCGGCCGGCGCCGCGCAGCACCACCACGCTGGTCGCCGGATCCTCGTCCGCTCTGGTCAGCGTCGCGGCAAGCTCGCGGCGCAGATCCATACTCAGCGCATTGAGCTTTTCCGGGCGGTTCAACGTGACGAAACCAACCTTCGCGTCGGTCTCGTAGAGCACCAGGTCCTGGCTCATTCTTACTTCCCCCGTCGCCGCCGTGCTAGGAGGCGAGCCACTGCATGAAGCGCTGTTCGAGCGCGACGATCCGGTCTGCCTCCCATTCGTCGTCCTCCCGGATCGAAACCGCGA
>Ga0306922_10007544_pt1 | contig 10507 bp, 6 predicted proteins | sample sta12Cox44000082_FD_203758 | JGI IMG/M metagenome (GOLD analysis project Ga0306922, IMG submission 203758) | Lab enrichment of tropical soil microbial communities from Luquillo Experimental Forest, Puerto Rico - statoxic.12C.oxic.44.000.082 (v2)... | ecosystem: Environmental > Terrestrial > Soil...
ATGACCGCGATGATCGCGAAGAAGATCGCCGGGCGCAGCAGCGCCAGCCCGTACGACACGATCGTGGGGATCGTCCCGGCCAGGTTCCAGGTACCGATCAGCGCGCCGACCGCCAGCAGGATGAAGATCGCACCCATGGCCGAGCTCACCCCGCCGACGGCTGCCTCCTCGATCGCCACGGCGGTGTAGCCGTTCTTGTAGGCGATGATCCCGGCGAAGGTGGCGCTCATGAACAACGCGACCTGCAACGGCCCGTCGGCGGCGGCGGTGCCGAACAGCACGATCGTCAGGACGAGCAGGCCGATCAGCACCACCACCGGCGCCAGCGCATCAGCAAGCGAGGGCTCGCGGGGCGGCGGCCGGGCAGGTGCCGCGGGCCCCGGTGGCGAAATGGAGACCGACATCCCGCGGCCCGGTCAGCCGCTTCCGGCCGGGCAGCCCGCGCGAGCCTGGGCGGCCTGGATGTAGGAGACGAGGGCGTCGTTGGGGAACCCGGTGGCCTTCTCGTGCGCGTGGCTGGTGTTCTCGGCCGCGGTGCGCAGGACCTGGAGCGCCGCGCAGTTGTGGGTGGCCTCGGCGGCGTCGATGCGGATTTGCAGCCCGGTGCTGTAGGAGGCCCAAGGGACCTGCTGGGCGGTGTCGCAGGCGGTGGCCAGCAGGGCCGCGGCCAGGGCGGCGGCGAGGAGGTACCGGCCGGGCCGGCGCGGCCGGCGGGGCGGCCGGCCGGGGGTGGGGGAGGCAGGTGTGGTGGTCATTTAGGTCACCGACCCTCCGAGCGCGGGTACCGCGACGCCGAGGAGCATGAACAGGCAGGTGAGGATCAGCAAGACGAGCAGCAGCGGCGCCACGAACCGCAGGAACCGGTTGTAGCCGACCCGGGACAGCGCCAGCCCGCCCATCACGATCGCCGAGGTCGGGGTGAACAGGTTCATCCACCCCGACGCGGACTGGTAGGCGGTCACCACCATCGCCCGGGAGACCCCGGCGAAGTCCCCCAACGGGGCCATGATCGGCATGGCCAGCGTCGCGTGCCCGGAGGAGGACGGGACCAAGAACGCCAGCGGGATGTTCACCAGGTACATCACCACGGCGAACGCCCCCGACGGCAGCCCGGACACCACCGACTCCAGCCCGTGCAGCACCGAGTCGGTGATCGAGGCGTTGTTCATGATGGTGGTCACCCCGCGGGCCACCGCGATGATCAGCGCGGCGCCGATGAAGTCACCGGCGCCGGCGATGATGCCGGTGACCGTGCCCTCCTCGCCCAGCCCGCCGACCAGCCCGACCAGCACCGCCCCGACCAGGAACAGCGCGGCCAGCTCGGGGAAGTACCAGCCCAGCGTGATGGATTCCAGGGAGGCGGAGAAGTCGCCCCACGGGATCACCGAGAAGATCATCAGGGCGAAGGTCAGCCCGAAGATCCACAGCACGGTCTTCTGCCGGCCGGTCATCGACGCCGGCGGCCCGGCCTGCCCGGCCGCCAGCGCCTCGTCGCCCTCGACGGCGGGCACCATCGACTTGGCCGGGTCGCCCTTGACCCGCCGCGCGTACCACAGCACATACAGCAGGGCGATGATGACCAGCACGACGTACATGATCAGCCGCAGCCCGATGCCATCCCCCAGGGCCACCCCCGCGGCGTCGGAGGCGACCCCGGTCGCGAACGGGTTCACCGTGGAGGCCAGCGTCCCCACCCCAGCGCCGACCATGATGATCCCGACGCCGACCAGCCGGTCATACCCCAAGGCGATGATCACCGGCAGAATGATCGCGTAAAACCCCAGCGTCTCCTCGGCCATCCCGTAGGTGGTCCCGCCGAGGGAGAAGATCACCATCAAGATCACGATCAGGACTAGGCCGCGTTTGCGGAACCGGTGGGTGACCCGGCCGATGCCCGCGTCCAGCGCCCCGGTCTTGATCGTGACAGTGATGAACGCGCCGATCGCCAGCACGAAGAAGAACACCTGGACCGCGCCGGCCAGGTCCCCGCTGTTGTAGGGCCCGGTGTTCCCCGGCGGGGTGACCACCTCGGCCGGCACCTGCGCGCCCCCGGCCTTCCCGCAGGCCGCCTCGGCCTTGCCCAGCAGCTTGGAACCAGGATTGGCCACCGGCTCGGCCGGCGTCCTGATCCCGTACAGGCCGTTGACCGGCGACAGCCACAGGTCATACAGCCGCTCCTGGAAGGAGAGGTTCTGGTCGAAGTTCTCGAATGTGCCGGGGATCGGCTTGGGCGACCCCCCGTCGCAGCTGACGTAAGAGTAGGTGCCCGGCTTGATGATGAAGGTCAGGATCCAGACCAGCACCAGCACGAAGAACAGCACGGTGAAGGCGGTGGGGAACTTGAACCGGCGCTTAGGCTTCGCCGCTTCGCCCTCCGGACGGGCCCGGGTTTCAGTCGCCATGGCTCACCCCTGTAATCGGTGGTGACGCGTGCTGCCGCCCGCCCGACACGCCCGGGGACGGTGTCTCAGATTCTCGCGAACTCCCCACAGGAGCGTCCTCACCCTCCCGAGGGTGATCTCGTCCGACCCGGGCGCTGAATGGCAGGGACCATTTAAACGGTTTGGCAGCCATGTCAGGCGTCCTGGTGCAACGTCACCCGGTAGGCCCAGCTGGTGCGGGGACGGACTGGCCGGCTGGTACGGCTCCAGCGGCGGTCCGTCGCCGGATGGCTTTGCGGATTTCGGAGACCACAATGATCGACAATGCGACGCCGCCGCAGATGAGCCATTGCTGGACGTCGAGGCTGGTGGTCTCCAGGAGCTTTTGCAGCGGCCCGAGCACGGTGGCCAGGATCAGCGTCAGCACCGATGCCACGGTGGCGAGGTTGAACGTGCGGTCTGAGAACGTGTCGAGGCTGAACACGGTCCGCCGCTCGTCCCTCGTCGTGATCGAGAAGAACAGGCAGAACAGGGAGAAGGTGACCAGGCCCATGGTGTGGGCGATGGCCGCGGTGCGCTCCTGCTCCGCCCAGCTGGCGACCCCCAGCGTGCCGGTCCCCATCACCAGGCCGATGGCGATGAGCCAGATCATCAGGCCCCGGGTGAGGATCGGGCGGTCCGGCCGGCGTGGCTTTCGCTCCATGAGGCCGGGCGGGGGCTCGCCGTAGCCCAGCCCGATGGCCTGGAAAAGCAGTGTGGTGAAGTTGATCCACAGCGTCTGCAGCGGGAGGAAGGGCACTCCGCCGGCGATGTTGAAGATGGCCGCGCCGAGGAAGGAGACGATAAACCCGAATAGGGCCCCCATCTGGAACCGGATGTACTTGGTGAGGTTGTCATACAGCCCGCGGCCGAGTTCCACGGCCTTGACGATCGTGGAGAAGTTGTCGTCAGTGAGGATCATCACCGCGGCTTCCTTGGTGACCTCGGTACCGGTGATGCCCATGGCGATGCCGATGTCGGCCCGCTTGAGCGCGGGTGCGTCGTTGACGCCGTCGCCAGTCATCGCGACGATCTGGCCCTTCTTCTTCAGGGTGTCCACCAGGCGGACCTTATGCTCGGGGGTGACCCGCGCGATCACGCCGATGTCGTCGATCGAGGTCACCAGCTCGTCGTCGCTGATCGCCGCGAACTGCGCGCCTGTGATCACCGTGCCGTCGATGCCGAGCTGGCGGGCGATCGCCGCCGCGGTGACCGCGTGGTCGCCGGTGATCATCCTGACTCTGATGCCGGCCGCCTTCGCGGTGGCAATGGAGTCTTTCGCCGTGGGCCGCGGCGGGTCGACGATTCCTACGAGGGCAAGCAGTTCCAGGTCGTCGAGGAGCGGGAGCAGGTCGGCCGCGGGATCGAAGGTGGCCGGGTCGAAGTCCTTGCGCCCGGTGGCCAGCACCCGCAGACCCTGTTCGCCGAGCCGCTGATTCTCGGCGAGATAGCGGTCCCGGAACTCGCCGTCGGCCGGAACCGCCCCGGTGTCGGCGTCAAAAACCGTGGCGGCACGGGCGAGCAACTGGTCGGGCGCGCCCTTCACGAAGCACCGGACGACGTCGCGGCCCGACTCGTTGGTCATCGCGTGGAAGGTGGCCATGAGCTTGTACGCGGCGTCGAACGGGAGTTCCGCGATCCTCGGGTACGCCTCCCTGGTCGAGGCGGCGTCGATCCCGCCCTTGGCGGCCAGGGCAACGAGCGCGCCCTCGGTCGGGTCGCCGATCAGCTCCCCGTCGTGCATCACCGCGTCGGAGGCGAGGACCATGGGCAGCAGGAACTGGTCCAGGGGAATCTCCGCCTGCCCGGCGACCCGGGTGATCTGCCCCTCGGCCGAATACCCCTGGCCCTCGATGGTGTAGCGCCGGTCGACGAGCGCCATCTGGACCGCGGTCATCTGGTTCAGCGTCAGCGTCCCGGTCTTGTCGGAGTTGATCGCTGAGGTCGAGCCCAGGGTCTCGGTCGATTGCAGCCGCTTCATGATGGCACCCGCCCGGGCGAGCGCCTGCGTCCCGTAAGCCAGGATCGTGGTGACCACCGCGGGCAGGTTTTCCGGCAGGGCGCCGATGGCGAAGGCGACCGCGGCGGTGAAGATCGCGTTGAACGTCTCGCCACGGGCCACGCTCAAGATCACCGAGATGACCAGGGCCACGCCGGCGATCGTGAAGATCTGCCGGGTCAGCTTGTCGAGCTGGCGGGTGAGCGGGGACTTGGCCGCCTCTTCGGCCTCCAGCATCCCGGAGATGTGGCCGACCTCGGTGGCCATCCCGGTGGCCGTGACCACGAATTCGCCCGCGCCGCGGGTGACATTGGTGTTCATGTACACCATGTCGGTGCGGTCGCCCAGCGGGGTATCGGCGCCGTCGACGGGCTCGGTGTCCTTGGCGACCGGCAGGCTTTCGCCGGTCAGCGCGGACTCCGCCACCTCCAGCGTCGCCGCCTTTAGCAGCCTGCCGTCCGCGGGGACGATGTCGCCCGCCTCGATGGCCACGACGTCGCCGGGGACGAGCTGGTCCGCCGGGATCTCGGCCAGTTCGCCGTCCCGGCGGACCTTCGCCTTGACGATCATCATCTGCTGCAGCGCGGCCACCGCTGCCGCGGCCTTTCCCTCCTGCCGCAACCCGAGCACCGCGTTGAACACGGTCAGGAACAGCAGCAAGAGGCCAGTGCCCAGCTCCTTCAGCGGCCAGAGGCTGCCCACCCCCGCGACCAGCAAGACGATCTGCATCGGGTCGGCGTACTGGCGGATGAACGCCCGCCACCGGGGCTCAGCCTCGGCCTCGGCGAATTTGTTCGGGCCGAACCGCTCAGCCCGCGACGCCGCCTCGGCGGAATTCAGGCCCCGCTGCGCATCGACGTGTTCGGCCTGGAGGACCTCGTCAGCGCTGAGCGCGTGCCACGCGTGCCCGTCGGCGTCCGTCGCCGGGCCCGAGACGGATGTCCCGGTAGGCCCGGACGGAGGTGCCCCGGTCGGGCCCGATGGGGGTGCCCCGGTCGGTGTACTCACTCTGCCTCCTCCTGGTCGCGCCCAATCCGCGCCCGGTGCGGAACCGCGCCCGGCGCCCGAACCCCGCCTTGCCCTACCGGTGACGCTCGCAAGCAGGCATCACCGGTAGGGCGGCACGGCGCCGGGCCGTGTCATGTGGCGCCGCTGGGCCCGGTAGACCGGAATGCCGAGCAGCATCGCCCCCGCGGCCAGGAAGAACGGGGCCCAGTACACCCAGAAGCTGTGGCCGGTGTTGCGCGAGTACCAGATGAACAGGATCGAGAACACCAGCGCCAACGCGGCGACGATCATGTCGCGCGCGAACCGCGGGGTGTGCATCGTCTTCTGGTCGATCCAGCGCCATTTGAGCTGCGCGAGCGCGGAGAAGCCGTACGGGATCGCGGCGGTGATACCGGTCATCAGCACCAGGGTGGTGAACACCGTCGCGCCGCCGGAGCCCAGGTAGTTGATGGCCATCGCGATCGAGGCCAGCACGGTGGAGGCGACAATGCCGAACGCGGGCACCCCGTTTTTCGAAATCCGCTTGAATCGCTCCGGGAACAGGCCGTCCTCCGCGGCGGCCAGCGGCATCTCGGCGCATATCATCGTCCAGCCGTTGAGCGCGCCGAGGCCGGAGATGATGACCGCGATCGCCATCACGTTGCCGGCCCAGGTGCCGCCGAACATCGCGTTGACCGCGTCGGAGAACGGGGCGGTCGCGTTGGCCAGCTTGGACGTGGGCACGATGCCGAACACTGCGGTGAGCGACAGCAGGTAGACGACCGCGGTGGCGATCGTGCCGAGCACGGTTGCTCGCGGGATGTTCTGGTCGGGGTTGCGCACCTTGGCCGCGGCGACCGCGGCGGTCTCCACCCCCAGATAGCTGAACAGCGCGATCGCCATCCCGCCGCCGATCGCGTTGATCGCGCTTTCCCCGCTGACGTTCCAGGGGGTGAAGTTCGCGCTGGAGATGAAGAACAGGCCGACGATGGCGACGAACGCCACGGCCACGAACTTGATGATCGTGGTGATCACCTGGACCGAGCCGATGTTCTTGACCCCGGACAGGTTGACCGCCGCCGGGAGCCAGAGCCCCACCAGGACCAAGAGCACCGTGATCAGCTTGTTCTGGCCCTTGTTGATGAAGTGCTCCACGTAGAGCACCCAGCCGACCGCGATCGCCGCGTTCCCCGCCCACGCGGTGATCCAGTACGACCAGGCGTTCGCGAACCCGAGCCCGTTGCCGAACGCCACCCGCGCGTACGCGTACGGCCCGCCGTCGGCCGGCAACCGCCGTGACAGCGCGGCGAACAGCAACGCCAGCGCGAGCGCGCCCACGGTGGTGAGCGCCATCGAGATCAATGTGATCGGCCCGTAGGCGGCCAGCGAGGTTGGCAGGTTGAAGATGCCGACACCGATGATGCTGCCGATGATCAGCGCCATCGCCTGCGGCAGGCCGAACTTCGGCCCTTCCGCGCCCGTGGTCGTCTGTTCGGACCCGGTGACCTCAACCTTGTCCGACATGCTCACTCCTGCGCCGGCTACGGTGGCGCGGCGCCGCGCCGCTTGCGTCCAGCTGTCTGGTCCCGACGTTCGCATCGTGTCCAGGCAGCCCGGGAGGTGTCGTCACCCATCCGGGGGTGATTCGGACATCAGGTGCGCCGCTGACGGCGCTAGAGCAGGCCCAGTTCCACCGCGCGCTGGATGGCCTGCGCGCGGGATTCCACGCAGAGCTTCTGGTAGATCGACCGCAGGTGGGTTTTCACCGTGTTCCGCGAGACGTAGAGGGTGTCCGCCATCTGCAGATACGTGCTGGTCGGCAGCAGCCGCAGGATGCGCAGCTCGGCGGGGGTCAGCGGCGACGCGGGCAGGCTGCCGGGCCGGCGTGTCGCCGGTTCCGTGGCGTGTGCATCCAGCGCCGCGGCGATCAGCCGCTTGACAAACGGATCCGGTCGCAGCTGCGTCGAGTGCTCGATCAAGTATCCGGTCACCTGCGGGGCAGTCGTCACGACGGTATTGATGAAGCCCTCGCCGCGGGCCGCCTGGAGGACACCGCCCATGATGCTGCCGGTCATCCGGTCGCCGCGCTCGATCGCAGCGGCGGCCAGCAGTAGCTGGCGCACCAGGGCGCGGCGCGGCGTCAGGTCATCCAGTGACGGCGATTGCAGGTATTCCTGAGCCGCGTGGTGGTCACCCGCGGCGAGCGCGATTCTGGCTTGCAGAATCGCTCGCTGGGTAGCGGGGAGCTTCGTGGCCAGGGTGGCCGGGGAGCGCAGGTCGCCGAGGGTCAGCCGGAGCAGCGCTTCGGTTTCGTCGGCGCGCGCCAGCAGCACGGACTTGGTGCCGGGCAGGATCTCGCGGGCCGAGTCGACACTGGCCAGCGCCTCGTGGGCCTGCCCGCGGGCGGCCCAGATCGCGGCCCGGTCGAGCAGCGCCAGGAATTCGAAGATCGGGCGCCGATGCTCCGTGATGGACAGGGTTTGCTCGGTGAGCCGCTCGGCGGTGTCGATTTCCCGCCGCTCCAGGGCCAGGCCGGCCAGCGCCCGCAGGTGGTCCACGACGACGAAATGGCGTTCGAATCCCAGTCGGGCGGCCGCCGCGGCGGCGGTCTCGGCGGCGCCGGCCGCGGCGGCCAGGTGGCCGGCTTCGAAGCAGGCCAGTGCCTGCGCGCCGGGCAGCTCTACGAGCTTGCCGGGCTCGGTGAGCCCGGACGCGGCCAGAGCGGCGTCCGTCTCGCGGGCCACGGCTTTGACGTTGCCCAGGCATGCGTAGACGCGCACCATGGTCAGCGGGACGGCTGCGTCCCACTCGTCGGTGTGCCCCGTCCGCTCCTGGACGCCCCGCGCCCGGCGGGCCGCGCCCTCGGCCTCGGCAACAGCGCCGGTCAAGGCGTGGTAGAAGCACTGGAGGACGGCGAGGCGGAACGCGGGCTGTGGCTCAAGCGGTGCCGTTTGCTGGGTCTCGGCCAGGAGGTCAAGGTAGTCGCCGGCGCGGGTGGTGTCACCGTGGATGAGCAGGTCGGCGGCGACCGTGAGGAGCTGGCCGGGGGAGTCGGCGAGGGCGGCCGGGGTGAGTGTGGCCAGTTCAAGGGGCCCGGCACCGGCGGCGGCGTGCATGAAATCGGTGACGACGCGATCTTGCATGAGCACCAGGGCGCGGTCGGCTTGGCCGGCGGCGAAGAAGTGGCGGGTGGCGCGACCGGCGTCGCCCGCGGCTTCGTACCATTCGGCGGCACGCCGGTGCAGCAGGGGTTCGCGGTCCCGGTCGCGGGCGCGCAGTTCGGCGTTGAGCACTTGGCGGACCAGCCGGTGGTAGCGGAACGTCGCGGGCTCGTCGTCGAGGGCGACCAGAAACAGGTGGGCGGCATCGATGGCGCGCAGCAGCGCGGCGGCGTCGGGCCGGCCGGTGACCGCGGCGCACGCATCGGCGGTCAACTGGCCCAGCACCGAGGTGTCCAGCATGAACTGGACCACCTCGGGCGGCTGCTGGTCGAGGACTTCGGAGATGAAGTAGTCGGCGATGGTGTCGCTGCGGACCTCCAGCGCCCGGGCGATCCGGCCGGGGTCAGTCGCGCCGCGCAGCGACAGCGCCGCCATCTGCACCGCCGCGGGCCACCCCTCTGTGCGCTCGAGCAGTAGTTCCAGGCGGGCGGCGTCCACCTCGACGCCGAAGTTGGCCAGCAGGTCCCGGCTTTCGTCCAGGGAGAAATACAGGTCCGCATCGCGCAGCTCGCACAGCTCCCCCCACATCCGCAGCCGGTGCTGGCGCAGCGGCGGGTCGAACCGGCTGGACAGCACCAGCTGCACCGTGCCGGCCGGCCAGTTCTCGATCAGGTCGATCATGTGCCTGCCGGCGGAAGCCGCCGCGAAGTGGAAATCATCCACCACGAACACCGACCCGGCCGGCAGAGCGGCCACATCGTTGGCGATCGAGGCGGTCACATCCGCCGACATCACCCCGTCCATTGCCAGCAACTCGCCCGCATCGACGCCGAAACCCGGGTGCGCTGCCCGTGGCGCCTCGATGAGCCCCGCCCAGAACCGCACCGGATCGGCGTCGGCCCGGTCACAGGCCAGCCAGAACGTGCTGCCCGGCGGTCGCGCCGCCGCCCAGTCGGCCAGCAGCACGCTCTTGCCCGCCCCCGCCGATCCCACCACCACGGTCAGCCGCTTGCCTGCCCCCGCCGCCAGCCGCCCAAGCAGCACCGGCCGCCGCACCAGCGTCGACGGCAAGCCCGGCGGCCGGAATTTCATCACCGCAAACCGCGCCCCCGAAGGAGCGGCGCGTCTGCTGGTTGCCCGTGTCACAGTCCTACGCAGTGCCTGCCCCAGCGGAACTACTAGACGTTGTCACCGACCGCCTGCGGCGCGGGATGCGCTGCTAATCCCACGGTCCCGGCGGCCAGGATATCGGGCATCACCCCTGGTGGGGGATATTGCGGGCGGTCGACCCCGGCCGGAGCATCTGTTTACACTGCGTTCACTCAGCGGTCACTCATTGAGGGGTCACCCCCGGATGGGTGATGACGCGGAGCCTGGCCGCAACGCACGCTGGCAGGGCGTGCACACCGGCGGACTTGCGAGGCTTATCCCAGTGCGATCACAGACTTATGAGATCACCTTCCTGGGTCAGGCGGGCAGCACGCTCTCGGCCGAGTTCGATGACTGCGAGATCACCATCGGCCCCGGCACCACGACGCTTCGGGCCGACCTGCCCGACCAGGGAGCCCTCACCGGGCTCATGGAGCGGATCACCAGCCTCGGGCTCAAGGTGATCGATGTGAGCCTGGTGGCGCTGCCCCCGGGCGATGGCTGATCTCGCGCTGATTCAGCCGCCCGGCGGCGCCGGGGCGTCGCGGGGCGCGCCGGTGACCTCGGGCCACCGCGTCCCCGTCTCCTCGCGGAAGGCCTTGACGGCGGCCCCGATCGTGGGGAAGAAATGGCCGGGGTCGATCGTGCGGGTGAGCCCGTAGCGCTCGATCTTCCGCCGCACCGGGTCCTTGAGTTCCGCGAACACCAGGGAGATGCCCCGGGCGTTCAGTTCCTCGTCCAGGTCCTCCAGCACGTCGGAGGCGGTGGTATCGACGTCCGTCACCGGCTCG
>Ga0306922_10007545_pt1 | contig 10507 bp, 8 predicted proteins | sample sta12Cox44000082_FD_203758 | JGI IMG/M metagenome (GOLD analysis project Ga0306922, IMG submission 203758) | Lab enrichment of tropical soil microbial communities from Luquillo Experimental Forest, Puerto Rico - statoxic.12C.oxic.44.000.082 (v2)... | ecosystem: Environmental > Terrestrial > Soil...
AGAAAACCACCGCTCTCGGCGAGCTGAGTGGAAACCGCAGCCTCGGCGACCCCGCCTCCCAAAAAGAACAGCAGGGCTGCTGTGGCCGCAACAATTGGACGCATGGAAATCTCCCAATCCAGTACGTCCCCCTCGCATGAATACCGGTATGCATCGTTCGGTGGTGGCTCGGAGTGAACGGTCAAACGCAGATTTGCCGTCCGTACCGTGTCATTTTGGTAAATTGACCCGGGCGTTGGCACCGAAGCCGGGTCGAACTCGCACCGCCGGTTGGGTCGAACCTAACCCGGAAAAGTTGAGCCTAGCTTAAGCTAGGCTCAACAATGCCATTTGTCAGGGATGCGTCAGCCGCTGCGGCCGTGATGCAATTGGCCGGAATTTTGTGCGTGTTTTTCTGCATTCTCACGAAACACCTGGTCGGCAAGCCGTTTCTGCTGGTCGGGCATCGCGTTATAGAGATTTTCGAAAGCCGGGACGAGCTTCTGCACGTGCTGGGCGTGTGCGGCCGCGATCTGCTCGTAGGATTGCATGTTCTGCAGCGCATTCATCGACTGGACCTGTTGCGAGCGCTGCATCAATACCTGGTCCATGTCGCGGGCATTCTCGCGCATCGCTTGGGCGAATTGGTCCCACTGCTGCCGCTCCGACGGGGTGATGCGCAGCTGGGCGTGCAGCTCGTTGATCCGGTTTTCGACGCGCTCCTCGGCACTTTTGCCGGCCACCGGGTGGCCAGCCATGGGCGAGGATGCGACGGCGGGTGGGGCAGCGCGCTGCGGCACCGTGGCCGGTGCCTGCGAAGACTGCGCAAACGCCACGGCGGGCAGAGAGAGCAGGGCGGCGAATGCCGCCGGAGCGAAACGGTTTGACTGGATCTTTGTCATCGTAGCGTTCCAACCTTAGATGTTACGAAGAGCCCCGGCGTTATCAGTAACCGTAGTAGACGGGCGGTGGCGGGTAGTAGTAACCGGGCGGCGCACCGTAATATACCGGTGGCGGTGCATAGTAGTAACCACCACCCGACGCGATTGCCGCGCCGACGCCGAGCCCGATCAAGCCGCCGACGATCGCGGCCCCGGCATTGTTGCCGTGGTGGTTGTGATGCTCGTGGCCGTGCCAGTCTGCCGCAGGGCTGGCGGGCGCGATCGCGAGACTTGCCACCGCGACCGCCGTAGGCAGGAAGCGTGCTCGAATAGCCATAATCGGCTCCTTCGTAAGAACCTATTGTAGCCAAACAACCCTAGTCACCGGTTGGTTCCAGCCTCACTCTGCGGCCTGATGTCGGCGTGCGGATGCCCGGCGACGGTGCTGCGGAAGTCCCAGGCGGATCGCCCGTGATCGTCAGCGTAGTCCCGGGCCCGGCTCCGAATATTAGATGACCCCCTCCCTGGCCAGCTGTTCCACATCGCTGCGCGAGCGGCCGAGCAACTCGGTCAATACCCACATATTGTCCTCGCCATAGCACGGCGCGCCGCGGTTGATGGGGCCGCCGATATAGGCTGGGGTCTTGCTCAATTTCATCGGGATCTCATAGACCGGCCAGGTGCCGATCTTGGTGCCGGTGACCTCGGTCAGCCATTTGAGATGGCGGAGCTGCGGGTCAACGTCGACGCGATCCTCGGCGTTCTGGCACGCTCCCGCCGGCACACCTGCGCGCTGCAATTTCATCATACAGTCATAGCGGTCCTGCGTGCGCGTCCATGATCCGACGGCAGTGTCGAGCGCGTCCTGATGCAATAACCGGTGCTCCAATGTGGCAAAGCGGCGATCGTCGAGCCATGCCCCCTGCCCCGCCACTTGCGCCAAAGCATGCCATTCCACGTCGGTAAAGCACGCAATGGCGATCCAATGGTCCTTCCCGGCGCAGCGATAGGCACCGTGCGGTGCCGCCGGCTTATAGGGTGACTGGTTGCCGTAACGCCGCCATTCGCGCCCATTGGCCGACCAGTCGAGGATCGTGGCACCGGTCAGGAAGATGCCGGCCTCGCACTGCGAGGCGTCGATCCATTGGCCTTCGCCGGTGCGCTCGCGGTGGTAGATCGCGCCGAGTAATGCCAGCGCGTAGCCGTACGCGCCCATCCAGTCGAGATAGGAATAGCCCCAGCTCACCGGCATCGCCGGCTCGGGCAGCCCGACATCTCCGCTTGCCCGCCAAACGCCGCGGCCACCGGCCCGACCGTCCGCACACGGCCATAGGTGCCGTGCGCGCCCATCCCCGATTGCTGGATGTAGATGATGTCCGGCCGGATCGACTTCATCACGTCGTAGCCGAGTCCCAGGCGCTGCAATACGCCGGGCGAAAAACCTTCGGCCACGACGTCGCAGATGCGGATCATGTCCTTGGCGATTTCGAGGCCCTTGGAGTGGCGGATGTTGAGCGAGATGCCGCGCTTGCCCGAATTCTTGTTAAGGAAATTGCCGCCCATATCGGGGTCCTTGACCCCGGGCAGCGGACCGGTCGCGGCGTCCCGCGCGGCGCGGCCGCCGACCGGCGCCATCCCCGCCAGCCGCGTGTCGGGATTGTCCTTCCACTCGACCTTGTAGCTCTCCGCACCCATCGCGGCGAGAAACCGGGTGCCACCGGCCGATGCGAGAAACCATGCGAAGTCGAAGATCTTGATGCCTTGCAGCGGGAACGGCTTGTTGTGCAGCGCCGAGAGGCGCGGGTTTTCGACCTGGCGCGGCTGCGCCGGCACGCTCGGCTGGCGGGCGGCTTCACCGAGCACCGCCTCGGTGTCTTCGCCGAGCAGCGGCGCGCGGCGGCCGACCTTCCAGCTCGTCTTGTTGCTGAGCCACTTGCTGGTCGGGTAAGGGAACGAGCTGCCGAGCTCGGGGTGCTCGACCTCGGTAAAGGTCTTACGCGCCCACCAATGCCCGTCGAGCACGTTCTCGTGCGGCTTGCGCAACGGCGCCCAGAGGAGGCCCGCTTCCTGAGCCTCCAGCCACGGCATGTCCTTGTAGATCCAGGCGCGCACGAAGCGCTGGACGACGTCGAGCATGTGGCTGCGCGCCTCGTCGGCGCCCGCCGTTCCTGGCACTTGCCGCGCCCGCAGGTCGACCTCGGGGGCCGGCGGCTGCAGGTCGGCCTGCGCATTGTATTTGCTCAAGAGCGGCACCAGGTTCTTCAGGTCGCGCGCGCCCATCCCCTGGGTGATAAACCAGCGCCCGTCCTTGGTGTGGCAGATGCTGGGCGAGTGGTTCGGGCCTTCGGACGCATGGCGACAGGTCAGCCGCCACAGCGGTACCCGTCGACAGACCCAATACATCAAATCCTGCTCGGGGTTCTTCGACACCGCCTCGTGGATCGCAACCGAGACGTCCTGCCCCTCGCCGCTGCGTTCGCGGTGTATCAGCGCGGCGATGATCCCGGTCGCCATCTGCTCGCCGGCGATGTGATAGGCGTGCCAGATTTGCGGCGCGATCGGCGGCGTGTCGTATTCGAAGTTCGGATCCGGGTCGTAGCCGCAATTCATCATCGGCCCGCCCAAGGCCAGATGGATCAGGTCGGAACCCTTGAAGTCCTTCCACGGCCCGTCATCGCCAAACGGCGTCATTCGCGCCGTCACCAATTGCGGAAACCGCGCGCCGAGCGCCGTTCGGTCGAGTCCGAGCGCCTCATTCAGCGCGCCGCAGCTTGCGTCAAGCAAGATATCGGCGCCGCCGAGCAGGCGGAGCAGATGCTCGCATGCGGCAGGCTTCCGCAGGTCGAGCACGACGGATTTTTTGTTGCGATTGTAGTTCCAGAAAAACAGTGAGCGCTCCGCGCCCGGCTGATCGTCCAAAAACGGGCCGATCCGGCGCGTGGCGCTGCCTTCCGGCGGCTCGATCTTGACGACCTCGGCGCCTAGCCCGGTGAGCAGCAAGCCGCAGTATTCCGCCTGTTCGTCGGCCAGTTCGATCACCCGCAGGCCGGCCAGCATGCCGGGACCGGCATTGCCCATCATTTCGCCCGGTCCGTGCAAAACCGCACCTGCCTCCGACATGCGCTTTCCTCTCAAAGCTATGTTCGTGCTGTTGCAGGCACTCTGGCATGCAAAGCAGCAGCGCGACAAGCGGTCGATGCCGACCCTTTCCGGGCTCTCTGGATCGTCGAATGCCGTGGCGGGCCAGAAGATTTTCCTGCTAATCTCGACAGCCGTGGGAGCGGCAATGTGAACGACCGTCGCACTTTGAAACCGTCGAATACAGCCCTCGCCATCGTTCCCGCGTCGGGCGAGGCGCAGCGTTGGGCGTTGGCACTTTGCATCGCTTTATTCGCTACGTTTTGCGCGGTCCTACCATTTGCCCGCGTCGCTCTGCCTCGCGTCGACGCGTTTATTCCAATTAATGACTCGACCCTAGCCCTGACTAATCTTGTGACGGCGGGTCTTCTGCTCGTCGGGTTCAGCAGATCACGACTGCGCGCTGTTCTCGTTCTGGCAAGCGGATACCTCTTTATCTCATTAATCGCGCTGCCTCACATGGCGGCCTTTCCCGAGCTGTTTTCGCGCGATGGTCTGCTCGGTGGAGGACCTCAGACCAGCGCCTGGCTCGATGCGCTGCAGCATGGAGGCTTTCCCCTATTCGTGATTTGCTACGCCCTGCTGAAGGGCCGCGAGGCCAGAAGCGTGGAGTCGCACGCGGACACAGGTGCTTATGCTGCATCGGCCGCCGCCGGGGTTGTTGTCGGTGTTTTCTTGTTGACCCTTCTCGCCACCGCAGGTCATCAACTGTTGCCACAAATTGTGAACGGCGACGCTTTCACAACCAAAATGATGATCGTAAGCGTCCCGGTTTGGCTGCTCTGTCTCGGTGCGCTCGTGATCCTCGGATCGCGGCCTCCATACTCGATACTCGATCTGTGGTTGATGGTCGTCCTCTGTGCTTGGGTGTTCGGCATTGCGCTAAGCACGGTTATTAACACGGGGCGGTTTGACATCGGCTTTTACGCCGGCCGTTTATACGGTTTGTTTGCCGCGAGCGTCGTGCCGATCGTTTTCCTCGTCGAGGCTTCCCGCGTTTACGGCCGCCTCGACGAGGCTCGCGCGATCGCGGAGCAACGCAACGCCGAGCTCGCGCGCTCGCGTGAGGAGCTCGCTCAAGCTCAACGGATCGAGGCGATCGGCCAGCTGACCGGCGGAGTCGCGCACGACTTCAACAATCTCCTGACGGTCGTCATCGGCAATCTCGAATTGATCTCGGCGGCGCGGGGCGACTCAGAGAGAATAGAGCGCCTCGCGCAAAGCGCCATGAAAGCAGCCCGGCGAGGAGAACACCTCGTCCGGCAACTCCTTACCTACGCCCGAAGGCAAATCAACCATCCCCAGACCGTTAACCTAAACCAGCTGATTACCATTATCGAAAACCTGATGCACCGGGTCATCGGGGAGCAGATCGAGATCGTCTCGCTATTGAGCCCGGTCCTCGCCCCGGTCCAAATCGATCCGGCACAATTCGAGACGGCGATACTCAACCTCGCGATCAATTCCCGGGACGCCATGGCAGGTGGCGGACGGATCACGATCGAGACCCAGAACGTCACCGTCGATCGGCAGTATGCCGCCAGCGATCCCGAGGTGACACCGGGACCTTATGTCATGATCGCGGTCAGCGATTCTGGCACCGGGATGACGCCGGCTATCATGGCGCGGGCGTTTGATCCGTTCTTCACGACCAAGGAAGCCGGCAAGGGATCCGGTCTCGGGCTTAGTCAGGTCTATGGATTCGCAAAAACCGCGGGCGGCTATGCCAAGATTTACAGCGAGCTCGGTATCGGAACGACCGTGAAGCTTTACCTGCCGCAATCGTCCAATCAGCCCACCTTGCTCGAATCCGGTGACGAGCCGGCATCATCGCAGTCGAGCGCCGGCCGCGGAACGATTCTGGTGGTGGAAGACGATGAGGACGTGCTTGCGGTCACCGCCGAAAGTCTGAGAGACCTGGGCTACCAAGTCGTGACCGCAGTCAACGCCGCGCAAGCGCTGGAGATATTGAGCGGTGATCAGCCGATCCACCTGTTGTTCTCGGACGTGATCATCCCCGGAGGCACCAATGGCGCGCAGCTCGCCGTCAGGGCACGACGCGTCCGGCCACAGCTCAAGGTGCTGCTGACCTCCGGGTACACCGCGGCCGCTCTCAGCCTCGAGCACGGGCTGCCGGATGATCTCAACGTCGTTGGCAAGCCGTATCAGCGCGATGAGCTGGCACGGAAACTGAGACTGGCGATCGCCGGATAGAACGGTGCCAAACGGGGCCAAGCTGCTGCTTAGGCCCAGACCGATGACTGCTGTCTGCTCCCCATCGTCGCCCCCGCGAAGGCGGGGCCCCAGGTGCCGCAGGCATGGTTCTTTCCCTGCGTGCCCGCTTTCGCGGGCATGACGGAACAGGGCGGGATCAAAATGTCCGGTTGGGGCCATTAGCCTGCGTCCCAGAGCGCACGGATCTGGCGGCGCTGGCGCGCATCGGGGAGTCTGCCGAACCCGGCGGCAAGAGCGTCCGTGATGTGCTCGGGATTGCCGGTCGCCGGGATCACGCAGGTGACCGCGGGCTCGGTGAGGATGTATTTGAGGAACAGCTGCGCCCAGCTGGCGCAGTCGAATTCGGCTGCCCAGCCAGGGAGCGCCCGCCCACGCACCCGGCGAAACATATCGCCGCGTTCGAGCGGCTGGTTGGCAATGACCGCCGCGCCTTGAGGCGCGGCCACCTGTAGCAATTCGCTCTCGGCTGCGCGCGTTGCCAGCGAATAGCCGAGCTGGACGAGTCGATGCCGGGCTCGCGGGCGAGGATATGCGCGAGTTCCGGCAATGCTCCAGTAGTGTAATGGGTGATGCCGATATAACGGATCGAGCCTTCTTCCTTCATCCGCTTGAGACTTGCGAGATGCGTGCGCCAGTCGACCAGATTGTGGATCTGCATCAGGTCGATGATGTCGGCCCGCAACAGCTTGGCGGATCGCCGTATCTGCTCGGCCCCGCGCTCGCGACCCGTCGTCCATACCTTGGTCGCAAGAAAGGCACGCGGACGCGCCGCGAGCCAACAGGTCGCCGGTCACCATCTCGGCCCGGCCATACATCGGCGAGCTGTCGATAATCCGTCCACCGGCATCGACAAACAGGCGCAAGACCTCGCGCAACGGCCGCCACGCCGCCTCGTCCGTCCCTACATCAAAAGCTCGCCACGTGCCGAGGCCGATGACCGGCACGTCCTCACCGGTCGACGGGATCGGCCGCGTCAGCATCAGCGCGGCGTCGATTTAATCAACGTCTCGATGCCCCCTCCCCCGGTGCACCACCGGCGCCGAATTCCTGAATAAGAGCGTCGCGCACGGTTTCGAGATCGAGCCCGTGCTCGGCGATTAGCGGGCTCGTCTCGACGATGATGTCGTCGATGTCGCCGATCAGCTTGAGCCGCTTATAGAGATCCTCGCTCTTCAGACCCAGCCCCTCGCCGAGGATCTCCATAAAGTTGACGACCTCGAAGCTGCGCCCGTCGCCGACATCGCACAGCTCGCGGTGACAAGCGTGGTAGATCGTCGCCAACGTCGTCACCCCGGCATCGGCGACCGCGGCGAGCTCGCGCTGGACCAGCTCGCGCTTGAAGGCGGGCAATACCGCAAGACTGTTGGCCTGGGTCCCGACGCGCGGCACATCGATCTCAATGAGCTCAACACCGGGGATGATCGAAAGGAGCTTGCGCACTGCCGCCTGCACCGCCGGCAATACCGGCCGCTCGTGCAGGGCCACCCGCTTGTCGACGCGCTGTTTCATCAGCGGAGCGAGCGCCTCGGCATGGTCGGCGAGAAACACCAGAAACGGGTTCAGGTCGAACGGCCGCGCGCCAAATCGCTGCTCGTAGCTCGGCAGGGCGACTTCGCCGATCTGTACCTGGCAGCTCGGGCACCACGACAGTACGGTCGAGGTGCCGGCCGCGGCGAGCCCGTCGATCGTCGCATAGCCGACCCGCGCGGTGTTGGCAAAATCGCCCTCACGAAACTGGTAGACGCCGCAGCATTGCCCGGGCCCGCCCATGACCTCGTAATCGACGCCGAGGAGGTCGAGCGTGTCGAGGCACAAGAGTGCTATGTGCGGGGTCTTCAGGATGTTGCAGCCGGTGTAGAAGACGACATCGGGCACGCTCTGGCGCGGTGGCGCTGCTTGCCCTCGGACGCGGGCCAGGGTCTCGGACGGCAATTGCAGCCGCGACAGGATCCGCACCCGGCGGCTCATTGTCTGAAAACCTTGCCGCCAGCGGGTGTTGAGCGGCTTGTCGCCGGCTTGCGCCCGGGCGAAGCCGCGGGCGAGCTGCACCATGAAACGCGTGTTGATGCCCTCGGGGCAGGCCGGGATGCAGTTGCCGCTGCCGCTGCATACGGACGCCCAGCGCACCGCATCGGCCTTCCCCGAACCGCCGGTGATCAAATCGACGATGCCGGCGGTGGTCTCGGCCGCATCGGCTTCCTTGAGCCCGGCCGGCGCCACCATCGGGCAGGCGCGAAAGCAGGCGCCGCAGCGTGTGCAGGCATCGGCGATCGCCTCGCCCCGGGCCCTGAAATCCACGAGATACCCGGCCGTTTCAGCGCTGTTGCTCATGCCGTCACCAAGCTTGGCGTTGCTGGGCTCAGGTTACCGCAAGGCGTCTACATGAGCAAAGCCGAACCGAACGCGAAGTCGCGGCATTGCCGTTGTCCTGGACCGGGGAAAGCAATGATCATCATCCGCAACGACAGGAAATCGGGAGATTCGGTTGAACCAACGGCTCACAGGCTATTCGGTCGATGCGATGCGGATTTTTTGTCGCCGCGCGTTGCGCGCGTGCATGACCCGAACGGGCGCCGCGCCAAGATTATTACTGCTCTGCACTCTAGCTTTTTACTTTGCCCTCTATGGCGTCTTGGCGGCGAGACCTGCGACCGCCGTCGAGCCTTCCAACGTTATGTCATTTCTACAACGAGCTGTCGATTACCGTTTACCCGGTGATCACCGTAGTCGAAAAGGAGAACGGGGCCGCTTGCGGCCCCAGCGCCGATCTTCGCCGAATCATCGTCAATCGAGGCGCGTGCGGCGCCGGCATACCAACGGGAGGGATCGTGACAGTTACTTTGCCGGAGGCACAGCATTGCCGGTATTCGGCGGTTCGGATTTATCTCTTCAGCGTCGATTTGACCGAATTCGAGACGCGCACCCCCGCAGCTGACCGCACGGTCCCCGACGGCGCCACCTGGAACCCGCCTTTGTGTCCGAACAACGCCTGCTGGACCGGGACCGCCGCCGCCCAATACCCGGTCGATGCGGCGGCTCAGCTGTTCGAACACACGATGATTTCGCAAAATCCGGCGACCGGCAGCGCCTTCCCAAACCCGAACAATCCCAATGGCATTCCGTTGGTCGATATCGACCTGTCCCTTTGTCGACAGTGTGTATCCGCCGGTCGCGGTCAATCTCGACGATGACGGTGCCACCGCCTATATGGGCGCAACCCTGCCCTATGCGGAATTCAATCAGCGCACGCAGGCGTTTCTCGCCCTTACCGATCCCCTCAACAATCCGGTCTGGTCGCAATACGCTGCTTACACCACGGCGAATTGGCCGCACAATGTGTTCAACGATCTCGTAGAGGATACTGCGTAAGTCATCGGTCGCGACATCGTCGGCGACATCAGGATTATTCCGCCCAACATCGATCCGCCGGCTTCGGCGCTGTACGCACCGCCTTTACACCGGGCCAAAGCAATGCTCTGCCGTCCCGATATGTTCCAACCTGTCGGGGGACTGCCGCCCCACACCAAACGGGACCCTGCTCGCCTGCTGCGGCGTGCCGTTTCCCTATTTGATCTCGAACACGACAAAGAAAATGGGCGCGGTCGACAATCCATCGGTCGATGACCTCGTCGCCCGTTGGACCAAGTGGGTCAGAACCAACCCATGCACAAACCTTACCCTCGTCGACAGCTGGTCGAGTAACAACCAAGCCTTTAACAAGGCCGGGTTTTGCCGGGCCTTCAGGCAATCTGTCATGGTCGCTTGGAATAACTTCTACAACTCGCAAAATCAGGTCGACGAAAACGGTAATCCTATCCCCAACACCGGCTGCATCAACTATTCCGGGGTGGCCCGCGATCAGTGCACGGTGGACGCCATCATCGGCTTCAAGAGCGCGGACAAAGGGGTTTTGAACGAAACTGTACAAGCGCTGATGCGCAGTGTGCCTTACGGTCCGATCGGCCAGACCCGCTGGTCATTTGACAAATTTATCCTGAACTGGGCGCCCTATAACAGCGTCTTCAACCTGTTTCCATATACCCGCCTGGTGCACAACCCGAGTGATGGGCTGGACGCGCCCGGGGCTTACGCGTTTTCGATCGACGACCGGTTTGGCAATTTCCAAGAGCGAGGCTCCGGTTTTCTGATCGACGTCGGGGGCTCGAGCAATTTGCTGAATAAGGACCCCTATGATTTCTGGGAGCAATTTCGCGTCGCCTTTGCCGCGGGGTGGAACCATGCCACGGTGTGCGGCCGGCCACTTGCGATCCCCA
>Ga0306922_10007546_pt1 | contig 10505 bp, 11 predicted proteins | sample sta12Cox44000082_FD_203758 | JGI IMG/M metagenome (GOLD analysis project Ga0306922, IMG submission 203758) | Lab enrichment of tropical soil microbial communities from Luquillo Experimental Forest, Puerto Rico - statoxic.12C.oxic.44.000.082 (v2)... | ecosystem: Environmental > Terrestrial >...
CATCGCAACTCCCGTGCTCGGCTTGTTGCTCAATCTCGACGTTCCGGCGACCTCCGCGGTGGCAATGACGCTTCTGGCGGGAACCCCGGCCTTGACCTTCACCGGCATGATTGGGGCCGCGCTCGCGGTGACGCTGCATCGTGGTGGACTTCTGCTCGCGGTGCTGGTGCTGCCGCTGTCGATCCCTGTGCTGATCTTCGGCGTGGCCGCGTCGGAAGCGGCAATTACAGGGCCGCATTCGTTCGGCGCGCCATTTGCCATCCTTTGCGCCTTGTCGCTTGTGAGTTTGGTGGTCGGGCCGTTCGCAGCCGCCGTCAGCCTGCGCCATGGACTCGATTGATGCCGATCAACTCTTGCAGAGCCACGCTATGCTGATTGCCTCCCCCGAAGGCGCGCATTAACAGGATGCCATGACGCTGACCGACCTCGCCAATCCCACCAAATTCCTGGCGCTGACGGCGCGCGTTCTGCCATGGCTGGTCGGAGCAACCATCTTGTTGTTCCTGATCGGCCTTTATCAGTCGGCGACCGCCCCCGATGACTATCAGCAGGGCGCGACCGTGAAGATCATGTTCATCCACGTACCCAATGCCTGGCTCTCGATGTTCGTATGGGCGGTGATGAGCGCGGCCGCTCTCGGCACCCTGGTATGGCGACATCCGCTCGCCGACGTTGCCGCCAAGGCCGCCGCGCCGATCGGCGCCGCCTTCACCTTTCTCGCGCTGCTCACCGGCTCGCTCTGGGGCCGTCCGATGTGGGGGACCTATTGGGAGTGGGACGCCCGGCTCACCTCGGTGCTGATCCTGTTCCTGATGTATCTCGGCTTGATGGCGCTGTGGCGCGCCGTCGAAGACCCCTCGCGCGCCGCACGGGCGGCTGCCGTGCTCACGCTGGTCGGCGCGATCAATTTGCCGATCATCAAATTCTCGGTCGACTGGTGGAACACGCTGCATCAGCCGGCTTCGGTGTTCCGGATGGGTGGGTCGACGCTCGACCGCGCTTTCCTGATTCCGCTGCTGGTGATGGCATTGGCCTTCACGCTGCTGTTCGTCACGCTGCATCTGGCTGCGATGCGCAACGAAATCCTGCGCCGCCGCGTGCGCAGCCTGCAGATGATGCAGGCGAGCCAGAAGGCCGCGTGAAGCGATGTCGCTTGGCTCCTATGCATCCTTCATCCTGGCCTCCTATCTTGCGGCGGCGCTGGTGGTTGCGATCCTGATTGGCTGGATCGCGCTTGACTACCGCAACCAGAAGCGGCACCTGCGCGAACTCGAGGAAAGCGGCGTCAGCAGGCGCTCGGGGCGAGGCGCGACGGAGATCAAATGAGCAAGCCTTCCACGCCCACCGCGCCGGCCCCGCGCCGCTCGTTCCTGATGGCGCTGCCGCTGATCGCCTTCGCGGGCCTGGCCGCCCTGTTCTGGCTCCGGCTCGGCAGCGGCGATCCGTCCAGGATTCCCTCTGCGCTGATCGGCCATCCGGCGCCGCAAACCAGCCTGCCGCCGCTCACCGGCCTGCTCAGCGACGGGACCCAGGTGCCGGGGCTCGATCCCGCAATCTTCAAGGGCAAGGTCAGCGTGGTCAATGTCTGGGCGTCCTGGTGCGTGCCGTGCCATGACGAGGCGCCGCTGTTGACCGGGCTTGCCAAGGACCAGCGGCTGCAACTTGTCGGCATCAACTACAAGGACGCGCCCGACAATGCGCGTCGCTTCCTCGGCCGCTACGGCAATCCGTTCGGCGTGGTCGGCGTCGATGCCAACGGCCGCGCCGCGATCGAGTGGGGCGTCTATGGCGTGCCGGAGACATTCGTCGTCGGTCGCGAAGGCACGATCGTCTACAAGCTGGTGGGGCCGATCACGCCGGACAACATCGACAGCGTGCTGAAAGCCGAGATCGACAAGGCGCTGAAGACAGGCTCCTAGAGCAAGCGAAGCAGTCCGAATTCTCGCGTGGGGTGCGGGATCGCTTCGGTGCTCACGGTCCTCGCAACAACTTTTATCCCTTCCTCACGTCGCCGGCGTCAGCTTCGCTCGCCTCCAGCGACACCGGCTCGAGATGATAGCGCTTGATCAGGGGCATTTGCGTGATCGCAAATCCCATCGTCAGCGGGATCACACCGAACGCCTTGAAGGCGACCCAGAAATCCGTGCTCTGGGTGCGCCAGATGATTTCGTTCAGGATCGCCATGCCGAAAAAGAACAACGCCCAGCGCAGCGTCAGAATCCGCCAGCCCTGCGGCGTCAGGTTGAACATCTGGTCGAACATGATGGCGATGAAGGAGCGGCCGAACAGGAGTCCGCCGCCGAGCACGACTGCAAACAGGCCATAGATGATAGTAGGCTTGACCTTGATGAAGGTCTCGTCATGCAGCACGAGCGTCAGCGTGCCGAACACCAGCACGATGACGCCGGTGACCAGCGCCATCACGGGCACATGCCGCGTCACCACGTAACAGGCGATCATGGCGGCCACGATCGCCACCATGAAGGCGGCCGTCGCGACGAACAGGTGGAATTTCGCGTTGACGACGAAGAACACGAGCAGCGGACCGAGCTCGGTTGCCAGCTTGAACAGCGGATGCGGTTGGGTTTTGTCCATCAACGATCGATCCCTGCCACGGCTTCCGCAAAATCACGCGCGGTAAACGGCGCGAGATCCTCGACGCTTTCGCCGACCCCGATGAAATGCACCGGAAGCTTATGTTTCTCGGCGAGCGCGACCAGGATGCCGCCCCGCGCGGTGCCGTCGAGCTTTGTCATGACGAGCCCGGTGACGCCCGCAATGCGGTGGAAGGCTTCGACCTGCGACAGCGCGTTTTGGCCGACGGTGGCGTCCAGCACCAGAAGCACCGCGTGCGGCGCCGAGGGATCAATCTTGCGGATGACACGAACGACCTTTTCGAGCTCGTTCATCAGCTCGGCCTTGTTCTGCAGGCGGCCTGCGGTATCGATCAGGAGCACGTCGCGGCTCTGCTCCTTCGCCGACGCCAGCGCGTTGAAGGCAAGGCTCGCGGAATCCGAGCCCTGTGCGCCTGCAATTACCGGCGATCCGGTGCGCTCGCCCCACACCTTGAGCTGTTCGATCGCCGCCGCCCGGAAGGTGTCGCCGGCGGCCAGCATCACGGAGTGGCCTTCAGCGGAAAATCTCGCGGCGAGCTTGCCGATGGTCGTGGTTTTGCCGGAGCCGTTGACGCCGACCACAAGGATCACGAACGGCGCTTTGGTCGCTTCGATGACAAGCGGCTTTGCCACCGGCGAGAGCACCTTCTCGACTTCGGTTGCGACCACCCTCTTGACTTCGTCGGCACTGATCGCCTTGTCGTAGCGCCCGGCGCCCACCGCATCGGCAATCCGCGCGGCAACATCGGTTCCCAAATCGGCGCGCAACAGCACGTCCTCGATCTCCTCGACCATGGCGCGGTCGAGCTTGCGCTTGGTGACGAGATCGGCAACCGCCGTCGAAAGCGACGTCGAAGTGCGCTTCAGGCCGCCGGACAGGCGCCGCCACCAGCTCAATTTGGGGGCTTCTGATGTGGTATCGCTCATGGTGCTAGTGTCCTGGCTCTAACATTCGCATCCCGTTGCAGCTAACTCTGTTACGAATGTCAGGAGCCGAAGGTGAGCATGGTGCGCGCAAACGCGTGAGTGCGGTTTTGGATTTTTGACATGCGCCTGACGAATCGCGGAACCCACGGGGCGAATGTCAAATCCACCGCACCGATGTGTTAGCGGTTTCGGCTCGCAAACGAAAGTCTTGACCGGCGATGGATGTTCCAGAATTGACGGCCGACGAAATCCAGGCGCGCGTGCTTCATCGCGACGGGCTGATGCTGGTCATCGACAAGCCGGCGGGCCTGCCGGTGCATCGCGGGCCGAAGGGCGGCGCCAATCTCGAAGCCTCCTTCGACGCGCTACGCTTCGGCCTGCCGCGGCCGCCGGTGCTCGCCCACCGGCTGGACAAGGACACCTCCGGCTGCCTCGTGCTCGGCCGCCATCGCAAGGCAACGGCTTCGCTCGGCCTGTTGTTCAAACACGGCAAGATCGACAAGATCTACTGGGCCGTCGTCGAAGGCGGACCCGCCGGGGACGAAGGCACAATCGAACTGCCGCTCGGGCGCAAGAATGCCGAGCGCGGCTGGTGGCAGAAGCCGGACCCGGAGGGACAGCCGGCGGTCACCAACTGGAAAGTGATCGGTCGCGGCGAGAGTCTCTCCTGGCTTGCCATGGAACCTGTCACCGGCCGCACGCATCAACTGCGCGTACATGCCGCAGCGATGGGCTGGCCGATCGTCGGCGACAACATCTATGGCAATGGCCCGCGTTTCGGCGAGCCGCGATTGCACCTGCATTCCCGGGAGATCGGGATTCCGATTTCGAAGAACAGGGATCCGGTGCGGGTAATTGCGCCGGCGCCGCCGCATATGCATGAGCGGCTGCGCGCATGCGGCTGGAACGGGGAGTGAGGCGGAGCGAAGACCGTTGGGCTCGCCGTGGCCGGGCCTGTCCCGGCCATTCACGTCTTGTGGCAAAGAGAAGGTAAGGCGTGGATGCCCGGGTCAAGCCCGGGCATGACGACGTTCTAGACGGTTAGTCGCGAACCATCATGGTCGGCGACGACAAGTCGCCGCACCGTGCCCGGCGTCTCCCCCGCAATGGCAACCGGCAAATAATGCTCTGTCCGCCCGAGCTTGTCGCTTTCGATCAAGACCTCGCGGGTCACGCCGATTTCTGACGCGAGCCGCCGCTGCAACGCCCCTTCGCCCGCTTGGCGCAGCCGTTTCGCGCGCTCCTTGATCGCCTCGCCTGCGACCTGCGGCATCCGCGCCGCCGGCGTGCCCGGGCGCGGCGAGTAAGGAAAAACATGGAGGAAGGTGAGGCCGCATTCGTCCACCAGATCGAGCGAGCGCGCAAACATCTCGTAGGTTTCGGTCGGGAAACCCGCGATGATATCGGCACCGAGCGCGATACCCGGACGCAGCCGGCGCACTTGCCTGCAAAATTCGATGGCGTCGGCTCGCGAGTGCCGCCGCTTCATTCGCTTGAGGATCAGATCATCGCCCGACTGCAGCGAAAGATGCAGATGCGGCATCAGCCGGTCGTCGCTCGCAAGTGCATCGAGCAGGGTGGAATCCGCCTCGACCGAATCGATCGACGAAATCCTCAAGCGCTTCAAGTCAGGCACATGCCGCAGGATCTGCTTGACCAGCATACCCAGTTTCGGCGCGCCCGGCAGGTCGGCGCCGTAGCTCGTGAGGTCAACGCCGGTCAGCACGATCTCCGCGTGGCCACGCTCGACCAGCGCGCGGACCTGATCGACCACGGCGCCGATCGGCACCGAGCGCGAATTGCCGCGGCCGAATGGAATGATGCAGAAGGTGCAGCGGTGATCGCAACCGTTCTGCACCTGCACGAAGACCCGCGGCAGACCGCGTTGAAAGCCGTCGACCAGGTGCGGCGCCATCTCCCTGACCGACATGATGTCGCTGACGGCGACCTTGTCCTCCGCGGCGACATCAAGCGCGGCGCGCGTCGCGCGCCAGGCATCGCTTCGCATCTTGTCGTCGTTGCCGATGACGCGATCGACCTCGCGCATCTCGGCGAACATCTTTGCCTGCGTCTGCGCTGCGCAGCCGGTCACAATGATGCGCGCCTCGGGCCGCTCCCGTTTCAGCCTGCGGATCGATTGCCGTGCCTGCGCCACAGCCTCGTTGGTGACCGCACAGCTATTGATGACGATGGTCCGCTCGAGGCCGGCTCGTTTCGCCTCGCGCGCGATCACCTCGGACTCAAACGCGTTGAGGCGACAGCCAAAGGTGACGACCTCGACGCTCATGCGGCAAACAGGGTGGGATCGAACTGACCTTCGTATTCGAAGGCTGCCGTTCCCGTCATCAGCACGTGATCGTCGCCCTCGCGCCATTCGATCGCGAGCTTTCCGCCGGGAAGGGTGATCTCCACACAGCGATTGGCCCGCTTCAGCCGGGCCGCGGCCACCGCCGTAGCGCAGGCCGCCGAGCCGCAAGCTTTGGTCAGTCCCGCCCCGCGCTCCCAGGTGCGGATCGTGATGTGATCGCGATCGACGATATGGGCGAGCGTGATGTTGGCCCGTTCCGGGAAAATCGGATGATTTTCCAGGAGCGGTCCGAAACGGGCGAGATCGTAGGCATTGACGTCGTCGACCCAGAAGATCGCGTGCGGATTGCCCATGCTGACGGCGGAGGGCGAATGCAGGATCGGCGCATCGATCGGACCGATCTGCAGCTCGATGTAGCGCGTGTCACGAAATTCCTCGGCAAGCGGAATATCCTGCCAGCCGAATTTCGGCGCGCCCATGTCGACGGTGTAGAGGTCCGGTGCCGGCCCCTGCCAGCAATTCAGAAGCCCCGCATTGGTCTCGAACGTCGCCGCAGTCTGGCCCGTCTTCTCGAACAGGCGGCGCACCACGCAACGCATGCCGTTGCCGCAGGCGCCGGCTTCCGAACCGTCATTGTTGAAGATCCTGATGAACGCCTCGGTGCCGGCAAGGCGCGGCGGCTGCAGCACCATCAACTGGTCGTAGGCCACCTGGCTTGCCACCGCGCGCGCGTCGGCCGACGTCACCGCGCCGGGCCGGTCGCGCAGGTCCACCACGACGATCTCGTTGCCGATGCCGTTCATCTTCGCGTAAGCGTGGTTGGCGAGCGCGCTCATGAAAATATCCAATTTACGCCCGCCTTATATGGCGAACGATCGCGACTTGACCAGTCCGCAAACCAGATGACTGAACTGTCATGGGACGAAAAAGCGTCTTGCATGTTAGCCTGAGGCCGACCGGGAAGCCTGACTGCCTGACACGCCCCATGGAGAACTGGATGAATCTCGCCTGCTTTCGCTGCCTTGCCCTGGCCGCACTGATCCCGGCAGCGGCGATGCTGCTCTCCGGCGGCGCGGTGGTGGCGCAACAGCCCCCGGCTTCCCCCTCGCCCGGGGTCTCGACCAGCCCCTCGCCTGCACCCCCGGCAAGCCCCGCACCGCCCGCGAACCCCTCGCCTGCTCCCGCCGCCCCGCCGCCGGCCGCGCAGACGCCTGCGCCTTCCGCAACGGTCCAGACCGCCGATCCCTTTGGCGAGGCGATCACGCTGGAAGCGAAGAAGGTGGTGATCGCCAAAGGCAACGCCAACTGGGATTCGGCGTTCGACACCTTGATCGATTCCTTCAAGGGGCTGAGCGCGCTGCTCGACAAGCAGGGCATCAAGCGGTCCGGCAATCTGATGATCGTCTATACGTCGACCGACGATACCGGCTTCACCTTCCTTGCGGAAATTCCGGTCGAGCAGGACCCGAAAAATCTCGGCAAGGGTATGAGCATCGGTCAATCGCCTGACGGCAAGGCCCTCAAATTCGTTCACCGCGGGTCCTACGACAACATGGACAATACCTATGAGGCGATCACCAATCACCTCGACGACAAGAAGCTCGAGGCGAAAGACACGTTCATCGAGGAATACGTCACCGATCCCCTGAAGACCGCGGAGGACAAGCTCGTGATCAACGTCTATGTGCCGCTGAAATGAATCAGAGACTTCGTTTTTGCCTCGGCGCGGCCGTTGCGGCCGCCGCGCTGCTTGCGACACCCGCGCTGGCCCAGTCGGATTTTCCGCCGGCGATTTCCGTCACCGGCGAAGCAACCATTTCCGTGCCGCCGGACCTCGCCCATATCGATGCGGGTGTCGCCTCGGATGGCAAGACCGCGCGTGAGGCATCCGAGGCCAACAACGCGGCGATGGCCAAGGTGCTGGCCGCATTGAAGGGCGCCGGCATGGACGAAAAGGATTTTCAGACCTCGCGTCTGTCGCTGCAGCCGCAATATGCGCCGAACCGGACAGGCGCCTCGCCAATCGTCGGCTATCGCGCCTCCAATCGCGTGGCCATCCGGCTCCGCGACGTGACCAAGGTCGCGGGCGTGATCGACACGCTGGTCGGCGCCGGAGCCAATGATATCGGCGGCGTTTCCTTCTCGGTCTCGCAGACCTCCAGGCTGCTCGACGACATCAGGGAACAGGCCATCGCCGATGCACGCCGCAAGGCCGAAATCTATGCCAAGGCTGCCGGCGTCACTCTCGGGGGGCCTTTAAGCATTTCGGAAGCCGGTGCGGCGATCCCGCTGTTTCGCGCCAAAGTGGCGGGCGCCCCGATGGCCGCCGCACCGACGCCGATCGCGCAGGGCGAGGAGACGCTGTCACTGAGTGTCAACGTGACCTGGGCGATCAAGCAGGCACAATAGACATTCGACCAGCGAAGATCGTCATGCCCGGCCTTGTGCCGGCCATGACGACCCAACAGAGACGGCGTCAAATCTCGTACACCTGCCCCGGCTTCAACACCGCAAATTTCTCGCGTGGCAGCCTCGCTTCGTCCAGCGCCTGCGCCAGCGCGAATGCCGGAGCCTCGATCGCCTCATCGGTGAGCTGGAACGTGCCGTGATGATGCGCGAGCGCCTGCTCGGCACCGCAATCAGCCAGCGCCTTGACCGCGTCCGACGGATTCATGTGCTGATCGCGCATGAACCAGCGCGGCTCATAAGCGCCGATCGGCAGGATTGCGAGCCTGAGCGGACCATGCGCGTCCGCCACGCGGCGGAAATGCTTGCCCTCGCCATAGCCGGAATCGCAGACGATGTAGAGCTTGCCCGCGGGCGTCTCCAGCACGAAGCTCGCCCACAACGATTTGTTGCGATCGAACAGGCCGCGCGCCGACCAGTGTCGCGTCGGCACCAGCGTCACCGCGATCGCATTGCCAAGCTCGATCCGATCGTGCCAGTCGAATGCCTCGGCTTTGATCGCCCCATCCGCCTCGCGCATTATCAGATCATTGCCGAGCGGCGTGATCACGCGCGGCGCGAACGTCTTGGCGAGTTTCGACAGAGTTGCCACGTCGAGATGGTCATAGTGGCCGTGCGAGACCAGCACGATATCGATCCGGGGCAGCGCCTCGAAAGCAATACCGGGATCGTTATGCCGCTTCGGCCCGGCAAAGGAAACCGGCGAAGCCCGCATCGACCACACGGGATCGACCAGGATGTTCAGCCCGGAGGCCTGGATCAGCCAGCTCGCGTGCCCGACAAACGACAGCCGCACCTTGCCGCCATCGACGCGCGGCGGCGGCGTGTCCGAAAAAGAGCTTGCCGTCCAGTCCGGCCATTTGGCGCGGTTGCGGTCGCCGCCAAACTGCCAGCGCACCAACTCCCGCAAGGTCTTCGGCGGGACGCCATCGGGGTCGAAAAAACGCTCACCGTCGAAATGATCGGAGAGCGGGCCGGAATAGGACTTCATGCGGGACAACCACGGGGACGGAGCGCCGATCACCACGCCCAGTCCGGCAACGGCCCCAAGGATGCGGCGGCGGGTGATTTTCATCCCGCAATTGGTGCTGAAAAGGCCGGCTTCGGCAAGACTTTGCCAGTTAACGAAGGCGCGAGCAGGCCGACCGGCAAGTTTCCTTGACTTTCGACCCTTGCAGGGGTTTAACGCGGCACCAATTCTCGGAAAGAGTTTCTTTTCGACCCGCCGACCGGTCCCTGAGAGGCTGGAGGTCAACGCCCGACAGCGCGATGCGCCCTCGGGCGCGAATGTGTTTGGAACATCGTCCTGGCGCTCGCGCCATGACACATGAGTGGTCATCACCCGCGAAGGCGGGTGATCCAGCATCCCGGAGCAGCTCGGATTGAGCCGAACTGTCGAGGTGCACTGGATGCCCCGCCTCTGCGGGGCATGACGGGTGAGAGTTAGATAACCGCCTGAATGGGCAAAGGACGAGAGCCTTGTTCGACAATCTGTCGGAAAAGCTTAGCGGTATTCTCGATCGGCTGACGGGGCGCGGCTCGCTTTCCGAAGCCGACGTCGACGCCGCGATGCGCGAAGTGCGCCGCGCGCTGCTCGAAGCCGATGTCGCGCTCGATGTTGTCCGCAGCTTTACCGAGCGCGTGCGCGAACAGGCGGTCGGCGCCACCGTGGTCAAGTCGGTCACCCCCGGCCAGATGGTGGTGAAGATCGTCCATGACGAGCTGATCGCCACACTCGGTTCCGAGGGTCAGACCATTGACCTGAACGCGGTGCCGCCGGTTGCGATCATGATGGTCGGCCTGCAGGGCTCCGGCAAAACCACCACGACCGCAAAGCTCGCCCGCCGCCTGCGCGAACGTGAGAAGCGCAAGGTGCTAATGGCCTCCCTCGACGTCTACCGTCCGGCGGCGATGGAGCAGCTTGCCGTCCTTGGCCGCGACCTCGACATTGCGACCTTGCCGATCGTTGCCGGCCAGCAGCCGCCGCAGATCGCGCGCCGCGCGCTCGAAGCCGGCAAGCTCGGCGGCTACGACGTGGTGCTGCTCGACACCGCCGGCCGCACCACGCTCGATGAAGAAATGATGGCGGAGGCTGCCGCCATCAAATCAGCCACCAATCCGCACGAGGTGCTGCTGGTTGCCGATGCGCTGACCGGGCAGGACGCGGTCAATCTCGCGCGGTCCTTTGA
>Ga0306922_10007549_pt1 | contig 10504 bp, 11 predicted proteins | sample sta12Cox44000082_FD_203758 | JGI IMG/M metagenome (GOLD analysis project Ga0306922, IMG submission 203758) | Lab enrichment of tropical soil microbial communities from Luquillo Experimental Forest, Puerto Rico - statoxic.12C.oxic.44.000.082 (v2)... | ecosystem: Environmental > Terrestrial >...
CCTACGTCTCCCGCCAGGGCGAGATCCACTCCAGGTCAAGCAGGGCTGGCTGGCGAACCGATCCGATCATGAGCTGAACGGACTTCCGGGCATCCCGGGTTAGCTGAAAACACTGCGATGCCGAGCCGCAACGAGCTGGTGAAACCTGCCTGGCCAGGCTCACAATGACATCCGCCAGGCGGCTGAGTTCCGCCGCGTCCGCCGGCTCCAGCCGCCACGGCCCGTTGCCGTTAGCGGTACTCATATATGCGAGGTGGCCGCCAAGCCAGTCCCAGGGGCGGGCGGCCAGTTCCGGATCCCAGACGCGAGGGCTCGGCTCGTCGCCGGAGAACTCCGGATGGTAGTGGGCCGCGCCGAAGCTCCCGGGGGCATCCGCCAGGCGATCAAAGAGGTCGGCCCGCCACAATGGGCGGTCCAGCGTTATGAGCTGAGCCGCAGATTCGCTCCCGCGATGTGGCTGTGTGGTCAGCTCCCGCAGCTCAACCCGTGCGCCATGCTCCATGGACGCGTCGTCCAGGTCGATCTCGAACCAGTGCCGCACTATGACAGCAGTACGCGAGAGGGTCACGATGTGCTGCACGGTTCCTCCCCCTTGCCGGTGGGCGGGCGCCGGTCCGGACTACCGTCGAGGCCGGCTATGGCCAGTTCCGCCGCCCAACCAGGATTGCAGCAGGCTGACCGTTCCCGTCGTCCGGGGCAGAGGCGCTGCGTTGGCCGGGCGGCCTGTCCGCCACCAGCGCCGCGGCCGTGTTGGTGGCCGCGCGCTCGCCCGGCCAGGGCATCTCCTGCCGGGCAATCACCTGGCATCGCGGCCGCTGGGAGTTGGGATCGCAGGGACGGGCGACAGGGTGAAAGACCCTGGGCCCGGTTCGCGGTCCTACTTGGGAGTATTCGTGGACCGCAGCTTGTCTGCTAGCTCGAGGGCCTGGGCGTGGCCTGCCATGTGGCCTATATGGGTCCCGACAACCCCGAGAACGGCCGTGACGAGGGCGGCGATTGCTTCAGCGGTAACACCTTGAGCGAAGACCGCCATTGCTGTGAAGCCACCGGCCAGCACGAGCAAGGCAAAAATGACGATGAGCCACGTTATGGCCGGAATGTCTTTCCAGTAGTCCGACCAGCTTCTGCCAGAAGCCATGTCCACTCCTGCCGCCTGTGCAAGAACGAATGCACCACTCAGCTGTGACCACGGAATTTCCAGCAGGATATCCCAAGTGAGATGGCCAATCCAAGGCTTCGAACCCGTCGCCCGCTCACCTCGGTCAGCCGCTTTGACATCTTCCGGGCACATGGCCCCGGCGCGGAGGCCGCGGGCAATGGCGCTGGCGATTTCCAGGACCGCTAACGAGATTCCAGCCTCCGCCGAGAAGCGCGGGGGGACCACCACACGCGGGGCTCGATCGAAAGCGCACCTGATCATCACGCTCGCCGATCTGGCTGTCACAGGCATAGGCTGCCGCAGTGACCTGGATCGCACCTGACGTCGATCGCTCGGAGCATTATCCGCAGCGCCGCAACGAACCCGAGCAGGTAATGCTCCGCGACTGGCTCGACTGGCACCGGGCCACCCTGCTGCGCAAATGCGCGGGCCTGGACGCCGCCCAGCTAGCCACGCGCGCCGTGCCACCATCGAACCTCTCGCTCCTCGGGCTGGTCCGGCACATGAGCGACACCGAGCGCGGGTGGGTCAGGCAGGCCTACCGGGGTGAGCAGGTGCCCGACCTGTACTACCGGTCCGATGCCCCGGACGCAGACTTCGAAGAGGCCGGCCCGGCCGGCGCCGAGGATGACTTTGACCGCTACCGGGCCGAGTGCCGGGCCGTCGACGCCGCGCTCGAGGGCGCGCAGCTAAACGACACCTTCGGCGTCGGCGAGAAGACCATGTCGGTGCGCTGGATGTGGCAGCACCTCGTGGAGGAGTACGCACGGCACAACGGGCACGCCGACCTGATCCGCGAGGTCATCGACGGCTCGACCGGCCTGTGAGCCGGACCGCGCTCAGTCTTTGAGGCGATCCTCAGCTGAGAAGGCCCGGAGGGCGAACCCGCAGGCGTGGGCGGAGCTTGCAACGTGCAGTTAGCCGGTCATCACCGGGCATCGCGGCGGTACCGTGCGGGAAGCTCAGTGATCCGGGTCACACCCATCAGCTCACTACTGGCTGCGTCCAGCCGGGCAAGAGCCCCGGTGTCGCCCAGGCCGGGGACTGACATCAGCACGCCGTCGGCCAGATCCGCCAGGCTGGCCTCGACCACCTGGCCGGGCTCCATCCGCGGGACAGCGTTCATGTCCATGCCCTGCCGGGCGTGGAACTCCGAGCGCACCACCCCCGGGCAGACGACCTGGACCTGGATTCCGCGGTCACCTACCTCAGCCGCCAGCGCCTGGCTGAAGGTGACCAGGAACGACTTGGTGGCCGCGTACACCGCCCGCTTGGGCAAATACGGCGCCTGCGCGGCGCCGCTGAACGCTAGCAGGGAGGCAATGTTGATGACCGTGCCGCGCGACCGCTCCAGCATGCCGGGCAGCACCGCCTGGGTCAGCAGCACCGGAGCCAGCACGTTCAGATCCACCAGTTCCGCGGCCTGCGCCGCGGCGAGATCGGCAAAGGGCATGTAGTGGGCCAGGCCTGCGTTGTTGACCAGCATGTCAACGGGCAGGGCGCCGATCTCAGCGCCGACCCGCGCCACCTCGCCGGGACGGGACAGGTCGGCTTGGACCGCCCGCACCGTCACCGCGTGAGCCTGGTTCAGCCGCCCTGCCAGCTCGCTCAGGCGCTCCCCGGTCCGGGCCACCACCACCAGGTCCCACCGGTCAGCTGCTAGCCGTTCCGCGTATGCTTCACCGATGCCAGACGAGGCACCTGTCACCACCGCCAGACCCGGCATATGCCCTCCAACCCGCCGAGTTGCTGCCCCGCAGCCAGGATTGCCTGCCGCACCGAGTTACCCAGATGGCGCTCGTCCAGATCGCCTTCGACGTTCTCGGCGCAAGCCGTCCGGCAACGCAAACGTTAGCGGTCGCGGCACCAGTGTGATAAAGCCGGGCCGAACGGGCAGCCTCGCTCCCGGATGCGCAGCGCGGCGTGGCTGGCCACGCCGGGTGGTGCTGGCGGCGGCGGCTAAGAGGAGCCCTCGAACAGCAATCGTTCGGCGACGGCGAGGCCTTCGAGTTGGGTATCCAGGGATTCGTAGGCCGGGCCAAATGTGTGCAGGAACAACCGCCAGTCCTGCTCATTCCGCCAGCGGTCGATCGTCAGGAACCGGTCAGCGCGGGCCGCGTCGCGGTAGAACTCGGTGCCCAAGAACCCTGCGGCCCGGCCAAACAGCTCACCCCAGGCGCCATCGGATGCGTAGGCGGCAATGAACGCCTCCGTCCGGTCGCCGGGCACCTCGTACGCCCACACCCGCACAAACACGCCGGGAGGATACGCCCGTGAAGGATGCGCTGGGCGTGGAACCCCTGCAGCGTGCCCACACAGCCGGGCAGCTCAGCCCAAAGGTTGTGTCAGCTTGGGGCGTGCAGCCACGGATCCCTGAGGTCGAAGAAGACGGGTGCGCCGATGGTGAGCGCGTCCATCTCCTTCATCATCTCCTGCAGCTGCGGCGGCGGTTCCTTGCGTTCACCTTCGCGAGCCGCCTGCTCGGAGGTGAAGTAGATCGCCATCGTCCAGGCGTCGCCGTCGTGACCCACTGAGACGGTGCCGAGGATGTCGGGCCGGTACTCCTGCCAGTCGGTTGGGTCATTCGCCATCAGCTCACGCGCGCGGTCCGGATCGCTCGAACGACCCTGCATGACCTGCACGAAGCCGGCCTGCGCGGGGTCACCGGGAGTGTCGGCCTCGACCGACGTGCTGTTGTGGAACACCGGCTCGTCAGTGAACAGCGCCGCCGTCTGCTCCCACCACGCCGTCTGCTCCGGCCGGTCACTGTTCTGTCGGGCCGCTTCCTCCGACTCAAAACGAGCCAGGGCAATCAGTCTGCCGTCATCAGTAACCCCGGACGTGCTGCCTAGCCATCCCACCGCTCCTGGGGCGACCTCCTCGGCCCATCTGTCAAGCTGCGCGCGCACCTGCGCGGCGTCAGCCACGTGGCCCTGGATCACCTGCACAAACATGTTGACCTCCCTTTCGCCCATCCCCCGGGCGGGTGTCGATCGGTCGTTTCGACGCTACTCCCGCCCGCGTGCCCCGGGAAACCTCCCCCAGCCGGGGCTCCCTGTGGCGGTGAGGATGATCTGCGTCGCCATGGCGTGCTGCGCCGGCAGAGCGGGGAGACCGCGGGATCACTTATCCAGGTCAGCCGCGGATGTACACCGGCGTGCCTGGGGTCGGTACCAGCGTGTGGAAGAACGCGGCGATGTCCAACGGGATCCGCACGCAGCCATGGGAGGCGGGCCGGAGCGGCACGTGGGTGTCCCCGTGGATCGCAAAGAGAGTGCCGATGAAGAACACGGGGTTGTACATATCGCCGAGCGGCGCGCTCACCAGGCCCGGCATGAAGGACAGGGTCGCGAAGTCGCCGGTTGGCGTGATGGCGTTGCCGCAGCCATTCGGCGAGCAGAAGTAGTACCCGCCGGCGGTGGAGACGTGGCTGACCAGCGCGACATGATTGCGCCGGTAGAGGACGAGAACCTGATCTTTCAGGCTGACCTCGACCCGCAGGCGGCCGCCATGGGGGACCAGTACCTTGGGCGGCCGGGGGTGGGCCAGGGCCCGCTGCATCGCGGAATTCACCGCATTTCGCGGATGCAGGCCCTGCGTCTCCTGGAACGCCCATACGGCCTCAAGGGTGTTTGGGCCGAACCGGCCGTTCACCCGGCCCGGGTAATACTTCAGCGCCGCGAGCCGCCGCTGCAGCAGCCGGATCGCCGGGCCCCTCATCCCGGGCCGAAGGACACGCTGAAGCGAGGCCGACATGGCCGACGGCCAGGACGCGGAAGGCGGCAGGGCGGCCAGCGCCTCGCCGGCCGTGGTCACAGGGGACGGTGTGGCTGGCGGGGCCGCCTGGCTGGGTGCGCCCACCGGGCGGCAACTGGCCAGGGCCAGCGCCAGAGCGGGCAACACCAAGATCAAGAGGCGTCGCATCCAAACCTCCGTGAGCGGCCAAGCCTCAGCCACGCCTAGAGCCCCAGGACGCCAGCTTGCCACCTGCTCCGCCGCACCAGGCGCAAATGTGAGTAGTTCGAGGGACGTGCCCTGTGATCGATCCCCGAGCAACCGGAAGTCTCCAGCCACGCCGGCAGACCTCAATCCATGGCAGTTACCCGGTGAGTGGGCAAAGGCAGGGTGTGGGACGCTGGGCTTGTGGTGGATGCGCGGGTGGAGCACGTGGGCAGCCTGCTGCGCCCGCAGTTCCTGCGTGATGCCCGCGACACCTTCGCACGGGGTGAGCTGACCCCCGCTGAGTTGAAGGCGGCCGAGGACCGGGCGGTCCGCGAGGCCGTGGCCATGCAGGAGGAAGTCGGCCTGCCGGTCGTCAATGACGGCGAGATGCGGCGCGAGTCGTTCCAGAGCGAGCTCACCGCCGCCTGCGACGGATTTACCGGGGTGGGCGTCAACGCCTGGCTGTGGGGTGCGTGGCATTCCGCGGAGGTGGGTGATGTCACGATCGCGCGGCCCGCGGAACTGGCGGTGGTCGCGCCACTGCACAAGCGGCGCAACCTCGCTGCGGAGGAGTTCACGTTTCTGCGCAGCTGCACCAGCAGGCAGGCGAAGGTCACGCTGCCGAGCCCGTCGCTGTTCGCCAACTTGTGGTCACCGCAAAGGTCGGCCGTCGCCTACCCGACGCTGGATGCGTTCCTGGCCGACGTGGTGCAGGTGCTGTGTGAGGAGGTCGCCGAGCTGGTGCGGCTGGGCTGCACCTACATCCAGCTGGATGCGCCGCACTACCCGCTGCTGATCGACCCGGCCTGGCGGGCGTTCTATGAGGCGCGGGGCTGGCCGCTGGAACGCTGGCTGGGGTATGGGATCGAGCTGGACAACGCGGTGATCGACGCCGGGCGCCCGGCCACGTTCGGCTTCCACCTGTGCCGCGGCAACCAGCTCAGCCGCTGGCTGGTGTCCGGCGGGTACGACGCCATCGCCGCCCCGATATTCGGCCGCATCCACGCCGACCGGCTGCTGCTGGAATACGACGACGAGCGCTCCGGCACCTTCGATCCGCTGCGGCTGGTCCCCGACGGCAAGACCGTGGTGCTCGGCCTGGTCACCACCAAGACCTCACGGATCGAGCCCCTGGACCAGATCAAGGCCCGGCTCGATGAGGCGAGCTCGTTGATTGATGCCGACCGGCTTGCGCTCAGCCCCCAATGCGGCTTTGCCACCTCGGTCGCCGGCAACGCCATCACCTCCCAGGCGCAACGCGCCAAACTTGCCCTGCTGGTCCGCGCCGCCCGCGACTACCTGCCCGCCCCATCCTGATTGGCCAGCTGCGGGAACGCCGAGCTGGCCCTTTGCCCCAACACACCGCCGCCGCGGGCAGATCAAGCAGTACGCCGGGCCAGTACGCCGGTTCACCGGGCGCTGGCGCGACGACAAGGCCCCAGAAGATGCCACCACTACCGGCGAACTCGTCAGCCTCTACCACACCGCACGGCGCCCACCACACCCGTCGCCGCTTACCCACCCCACGTTGAGGGATGCTGAGGACGACAGGCCAAGGGCCGGAGCCGTTCCGCGCGCCTGCGAGGCGTGGCTACTCAGGCGCCAAAGCGCGCATAACGTCATCCTGGAGGCCGGGTCTTCTCGTCAGGCCTGGGTCCTCCTGCTTTGCGGCGGGGCAACCACACGAGTGTAATACTGTAATCACCGCGTGGCGTGCCGGGATTGCTAGCCGGCAACAAGCGTGTCGGTGGCCCTGATGGCTAGAAGGCTGGCTGCCGGCTCACTGGCTGGCCGTGGCGGCCGGCCGCCAGCGTCTTTCGGCGGATGGGAGCCGGCAGTGCAGCGAGTCGAGTTCGGGGTGGATGCCATCACGCTGGTGGGTGACCTTCGGGTCCCGGCCGGTGGTGGCCGTGCGCCTGGCCTGGTATTCACCGGGCCGTTCACCGGTGTCCGTGACCAGGTGACCGGCTTGTATGCCGAACGGCTGACGGCTGCTGGGTTTGTCACGCTGGCGTTTGACCATCGCAACTTCGGCGAGTCCGGGGGCCAGCCACGCCGCCACGAGGATCCGCAGGGCAAGCTGGCAGACCTGCGTGCGGCAGTATCGTTCCTGCGCGCACGTCCGGAGGCCTACCCGGAGCGGATCGGGGCCGTCGGCATCTGCCTGGGCGGGGGCTATGCGTTGAAGTTCGCGGCCTTCGACCCCCGGGTCAAGGCGTTTGCGGGCATTGCCGGGGCGTACAACACCCCGTATGCGATGCGTTCCGGGATGGGCCGCGATGGGTACCGCCAGGTCCTGGCTTCGCTGACCGCTGCCGCGGAAGAACACGACCACGGCGGCCAGGTTCAGTACCTCCCGTCCGTGGCGGCCGAGGGTGAGGCAGCCATGCCGGGTGAGGAGCCATTCGCCTACTACGGCACCAACCGGGGCGCCGCGGAGTACTGGGAGAACTCGGTCACCCGGGTGTCGGTTCGTGAGCTGCTCACCGCCGACAACATGGCCGGTGCTGACTTCCTGTCACCAACACCGGGCCTGATCGTGCATGGAGTCGAGGACGCCTACTGTTCCCCGGAGGGGGCGCGCGAGGCCTACCAGCGGATGGGCGACCCGAAACGGGTCGTCTGGCTGGACGCCAAGCTGCATATCGACCTGTACGACACTGAGCCCTACGTCACCCAGGCCGTCGAGGCTGTCACGGCGTTCCTCACCGAGCACCTGTGACCGCGGGCCAGCGCGGCTTAGGCCGGTGATCGGCGTTGCTCTCAGGTGACGGTTGGTCACCACTTCCAGGTATTCGCCGGGCTAGCAGGTGCGCGACCTGAATGGTGATGGTGGGCACTCGCAGAGCCCGAACTCAGCCAGATCGGACGCTGGCAGCCGCCTGTCCTGTGAAACGCGACCGTTCGCCGACTTGGCGTGGCTGGGAACCGGGTCACCGCCAGTTTCCGCGAGCTGCCCGCCGATGGTACGGGACATGCGGATGTCCCGATCCCTGCACACGTGCCAAGGACCTGTCTTTCTGGTGGGCGGCGGCTGCGCCCAGGCAGGCCGCCAGCTTTGTCCAGGCGGAACTTGGCGCGATGCCAGGAGCCGTGGCGACGCGTTCGAAGTCCATCCTGGCTCCGCCAGTCTCAACGGCGCGCCGCAGGGCTGGCGCCCGCGGGCGCTCCGGCCTGGTGGCGGTCTGCGGCCGCTGCCGGAGGTGGCGCCAGGTCGAGTTCATAGACCTGGCCGACCAGATCGACGCTCACTGGCCGAGCCCGCCGGGCCCTGGTCGGGCTTCGCGCGGCAAACGGTCGAGGATTGGCTAGCCCTGCTGGCCACAGCGCAGCCGCCAGGCCGAGTTGGCGGCCCGGGCACCCCCGCCGAGCACACGCTTGCGCTAGCTGTCCTGCGCGGTGCGCTGCTGGATCTGCTCGCCACTGGCAACGCCGACCGTGTCACCACAGCGATCCATCTTTACCTGCGCCTGACCTCAGTGAACGGCACTATCAGCGATGCAGCACCGGCCACCCTTCCCGGCCCTACCCGTGAAAGCGGCACGGCCTGAACGCGGATCCCGACCTGCCCACGTCTCCGAGCACGCCGCTGGCGACCAGCGCCGCCGCAAGGCCCGACCGCACTAACCCTGACCTGGCACCCTACCTCGGACACAAGGCCGGATGGACCTGCATCGGATGGCTGGTCAGCCGCCTGAAGCGGTCGCTGTCTGCTGCCGGAGGCCTACCCCGCACCCGGAACGGGGCCGGTCGGAGATGCAGACAAGAGATGCAAACAGCCGCCGCAGAAGCGGCATCCGTGTGAAGTTCCTGGAGCCGGCGCTGGCTCCCTTTGGCTCTCGTCTGCTCCCCTGAAACGTCAGCGCTCGCAGTCGTGTGGTGAGCAGCCGGCTGGGCAGGCCGGATCGGCGCCAGCCATGTCGCCGATCTTCGCCTGGTTTGATGCCGACCCCCATCATCGGATTTTCAGGCGCACCTACGGCGTCACCGTATGGTGCCAGGCGAGGCCTGATAGATGGGCGACGTATTACGCCCGCCCCGCCACCGACGTGGAGGCGACCGCGCAGGCCCAGCAGCGGTTCAGCCTGCTGCTGGCCACCCCTGCCGGCATGGTGCCCACGTCGACGGCGATCTCGGGAGGCCCAGCCGGCTGGAGGCGAGGGAGAAGGTGCTCGCCGGCCTGAGTTCGATGAGATCATCGTGGCCACGCTGTCCCGGCGCAGCGTGAGGACGAAGACGTCGGGGACCGCGGACAGCAGGTTGTTACGGCGCTGGTGCTATGCAACCGGCGCCGCCTGTATCCCAGTGGCAGGCGGGATTCAATGGGCCTCCGATCACCTGGGAGGTGGTCTCGACGACCACTCGGCCGGCGGTGACCTCGCCTTGGAGGAAGCCCAGGAAGGCGCTGAGCTTGCTGGGGCTGATGGAGTAAGCGCCGCAGTGCCCGCCAGTGCTCTTATCACAGACCCGGTGGAACACGAACTGCACCCAGTCGGTGGACTGGGTGTCGGCCTCGGCGTTCAGCACGTACGACTCCAGCGTGGAGAGCTTTGTCGCCGTCTTGGGGTTGGGCGGGGTGCGGGTGGCGTAGGCGTTGGCGGGCGGGACCGTCTCCCCGAACGGGCCCGTCTTGGAGACACCGGTCACGCCCCGGCCGCTGTTGTACCCGCAGTAATGGACCACCGCCTGGCTGCGGCTGTCAAACGACCCGAACGGGTAGGCGAATGACTCGGGCGCGAATCCGTTCGCCAGCAGGGTGTTCCGGTCATCGCACGCCTCATGCTCAGCTGCCGCCACGGACAGCGGTTTGAGGTCTGCGTGATCGATGGTGTGGCCGGCGATCTCGTTTCCGGCGGCATACAGGGCATGCAGGTCGCCCCACGTCATGTGTGCTGGGTCACCGGCGAGGATAGGCCCGGTGTTGACGAAGAAGGTGGCGTACATGCCATGGGCCTGCAGAATCGGGAAGCCGTTGGCGAACTGGTCCACCGTCCCATCGTCAAACCCGAGCGTGACGACTACCGGGGTGCTCGCGACGGCCGGCGGCGCCGGCATCGCCCCGATCGCGAGCGGTGTCATCAGCGCGCCGGCGGCCGCTGCTGCGGAGATCAGCAGGCGCGGCCGGGCGTGATACCTGGGCGGCATCCTCCAAAGCTCTTTCATCGGTCTCCGCTCTCGGTTGGCGGTCTAGGTCAGCCCAGCCATCTGCCGGGCGAAGGCGAGCGGCGACGCGGCGGTGAGGTCCACGGCGGGCTCGGTGTTGGAGAACGACTGCATGTTGTCTTGCCATTCGGCGTGGTGCCCGTTGAATTGGGCGAAGGTGTCCACGCCGTTGGCCGGGCAGAGGATCATGCCGCTGACGAGTCCGCTGGTGGCCGTGCCGTTGGGCCCCTCCACGGCCGC